>JADMIO011089305.1_pt1 | contig 78883 bp, 72 predicted proteins | sample 8958161 | NCBI WGS metagenome assembly JADMIO01 (sample SAMN16585339, study PRJNA669376) | soil metagenome | isolation source: Crop rotation soil | place: USA: Cullars Rotation, Alabama | collected 2011 | reverse complement strand
CGACTTCAAGTCACGTGAATTCCAAGCTTCGGATCCCACTGTGCTGGAAAGGGCTTGTACGCAGGAATAATGAACAGGATCTTCATTAAGACAATAGCTCTTTATAAACTTCCAGGTATTTCATGGCTATCTTCTCCCTCGAAAAACGTGTAACGTTGCTGAACCCGTTTATTACGTTCCGGGCTCTTAGCTCATCATTTTCTAACAACTCGCGGATGCCTTCCCGTATAGATTCAGTGCTGAATGGATCTACAAATAATGCTCCCGAACCGGCAATTTCCGGCATTGACGAACAATTGCTGGTAATAACAGGCAGCCCGGTAGCCTGTGCCTCCAGCAATGGCATCCCAAAACCTTCAATAGTTGAAGCATAGCAGAGCAAGTCCGCCTGTTTATACTGTTCATAAAGGTCCTCAATGGAAATATCATAGTAGTTCTGGTACTTGATCTGATTCGCGGAAAGAAGAGACCGTTGTTGATCCGATAATTTCCCAATTATCATCAACCGGCAATCCAATCCATGGATAGCGCCGATTAGCCGCTCAAGATTTTTATTATGAGCACAGCCGATCTGCAGGATCCGCGGCGTTTTTTTATCAAAATTTCTATTGACTGGTTTGAATATGTCGTCAACAAAATCATGTATGATAATAATTTTTGTTTCGGCTACTCGCGCAAAGCGCAGCAAATCATCATGGGTGGCGTTGGAAATGACTGCAATTCTATGTGCAAACCGACAAGGCAGGGTAACCCAAAACCATTTAAGAATCAGGTGCCTGATGCCTGAAGTCCGGTAAAGAAAACTAAGATCATGAATAGTGATTATCTTTTTCTTAAACCATGCACCGAGAATGGCATAATATACATCGCCGGTAATATGAATGATTCGTTCACGGGTAAATACAAGGGATAAGCAATTGGCAATTCTTTTAAATAAACCTCTGCTTTGATAAGGCAGCGTGTATTTCCGGATCGAAATTTTCTTCTCCAGTTCAGTATATAACTCGCGAAAAAGATATTCTATACTAAATGATGAATCAAAAGGTTTCCTGAATACCAATCTGACCTTAGCGGGCATTCCTTTTTATTAAAAAACGATCCAGGAGTTCCGGTACCCTCCATTTGTTCAATATCCACATAACTATAAAAAAAGACAGGATGCCTCCCGCCAGCTTGTCTAATGATACTTCAAAAACATTCAAAGAGAAAAAAAGCGGCATTAAAAAAGCATAGCCCCATAATATAGACCGTACAATATAGTTGAACATGAAACCAATCAGCAAACCAAACAGGAATATGGGGATGAACATCAACCATGGACCAAAATCAACATAAGTTTCCGCCATATAACCCAGTGAGACCGAAGTACCTTTATCCGCACCCGCCAGATTTAGTCCTGTATATTTATTCAGTCTCTTGGAGTCATCGAGCACCGGTTTATTCGGGAATAAAATACGGGGCATAAATATATTGGTCATTGCTGCAAACCACAATTTTCCCCTTTCATAAGGTAAAGAAGCAGGCACATAGGTTATTGCTGCTGAATAGTAATCGATATAAGATATTCTTTCAAGCAGCATAACGGTGCCCTGCCGATAGGATGCAGTATCCATTTTACTGGCCAGCTCAGCCACTTTAGACAACGCCTCCGAGCTTCCAACATCCACCCGCTGTGACATTTGGCCATGGGTCAGGTATTTCCGGTATTGCGGTTTGATATAAGTCCAAACAATAAACAGGTTTAAAAGTATGATACTGCCAATTATCATTATAAAAACCTGGCGAAACCTTAAATGCTGATGCAACATAAGGAAGCCGAGGCCCAATGCCAGAAAATAATCCTTGAAAGAACTAAAATACCCGGTGAAGCTCAAAATAACTTCGAATGCTACAATTATATAAAATACTCTTTTGCTTTCCTGTTTCAAAAAGACGATCAGGTAAAAAATAAAAAGCAGGGACCATTTCAGATCAACGATCTTAATTATAAACTGCTGAATCCCCCCTGCCATTGAACCGAATTTCAGAAGAACCGGAGTAAGAAATATGGCAAGGACATAGATAATAGTTATTTTTCTGACACTATAGTTTCGGGCAATGTCCCTGAGTTTATGAAGATCACAAACGGGGGTTTTCCTGACGACAACGAATATACCCAAAGACAGGAATAGCAGACCGACCAGGCTGCTATAGTAAGCCTGTTGTACGTGATCAGGATATTCAAAGCCTGTGGGAAAATCGAGGTAAAAAATGTCAGCGTAAAAAATTTTAATGCTGACCTGGAGCCATTGAAGAAAAACAGCCAAAAACAGGACAGGGGGTTCATTTCGACGGTACAATAACTTTACCGATATCGGCAAGAATAATATGGCACAAAATGTGGCAAATGGGTTAATGGTCGCATATGACATTACCAGCAACAAAAACAGAAAACCCCACGCCGTTCTGCTTATTTTAACCGATTGGTCAAACATTTAGACTTCCTGGGATCGTTTACTTAAATTTCCGAAACGGGTATTTTGATTAATAACGTCCTGCTCATCATTAACCGTGGTTTCGATCGCTTTAACCTGTTCTAAAAAAGTATAATGGGCGATTATCCGTAATGAAGCATTACCCATTTCCCTGACATTGGCTTTGGACCGGGTAATCATGTCAATGACCCGTAGTAGATCATTTTTCATATTGTAAATAAAAACATGCCCGTTTACATTTTCCTTAACCAGGTCAGGACCACACCCCACTTTGTTTGAAACGATAATCGCTTTACCGGCAGCCATCGCTTCGTTGACTGACAATCCCCATGTCTCAAACGGTCCGGATGGCAGACAAAAAACATCGCAGGCATGATAATAGGCAGGCATTTCTGTCTGGTTCTTAAAACCGGCAAAATACACCCTCGGTATATTTTCCGATTTTACTTTCTTCTTTAAACCTTCTTCCAGCTGTCCACTTCCGACAAATAATAAATGAATACGCTGACGCTGGCTTCTTTTGAAAGCTTCTAATAACAGGAATGGCTGCTTTTTTTTCTCCAGCTTTCCAACGAATAAAATAAGTATATCATTATAACCTATTCCCAGGGATGTCCGGATATCCATCGCCTTCTCTTTACCGGAAAGAGAAAAACGTTCATTGTCCGTGGCATGAGGTGCAAAAACCAGTTGTTGTTCTTTTAAACCAAAATTCTGATAATAAGCCCTGTTGGCCAGCCCGACATAAAGCGCTTTATCTACATTTTTGTAAACCCATTTAAGTGCCATCTGTCTTGCCAGCTTTCTCCAAAATGGTTGTGGATACAATAAATGCGAATCACCTCTGAACAGCATCCGCTTTTTATTGTGAAAGAACCGCAGGATTTTCAAATGACTGGCATAACTCCATCCATACACCAGGATCGAGTCAGGATTATAAGCGAGGATACGCTCAATTGCATCCGGGTTTACGATCCCTTTAAAATGATGAGGTCCCGGCTCTTTGGATACATTATTAAGATACTCATATTCGTATCCTTCCAGTAAGGGAATATCCCATTTTACTTTCTGTCCGAAACCGGGGTCAAAATTATCCAGGGGGGTGTTCCCATTTGTATAGAATATTTTCACCTCCACCTGGCGGCGTTCTGTCAATAGCTTAAAAACCGGGGCATAATACTGAATAGGATGAGAGACTATGATCGCAAGTTTCTTCATTCACTTAAGGAATTTTCATGATGTCATTTTCTTATAAAATAGTGAACCTTTTTCTCATCCAGTGACTTCCTGGAACAGATCACATTGTTGTGAAGTCATTGTTTTTGCAGTGTAAAAAGAAAATTCCCGGGGATCAGCAGTTACATTCATCGTTTCTTTCAAAGCGATTCTTTGTAAAAAACCTTTTATCCGGAGTAACTTTTCTTCTTTGCCCTCATCAAACCTCACAACCGTACCGACTTTAAGCCTGCCAAGGATATTCACCACACTGCTCGCCGGGTGAAAAATTGCCAGCAATGGTTTTTGTAACATAATATATGGATAGATCTTTGACGCCGTATAATTAGGATCATTTGATCCTGGAATAAACAGGGCGTGGGCAGCCGCCAGCGTATTTAATGTTTGGTAAAACGGAATCCGGTCGGGATTTTCTGTAACATGATCGCCAATGTTCATAGCTTCTGCCACCGGTTTAATAGTACGCTCACCTGTACCTGAGGCCGCATAACTGGTGCCCAGGAAATAAAAGTGAAAATTTTTAAATAATATAGGAGATTCATCCAGGCATTTTCTGAATCCATTAAACAATAGTTCTACAGCATCCTTCATATCGGCACCTCCCCTTCCGATATACACAATTTTTATCAGGCCATTGTCCGGAAGCAAGGAAGGTTGACTTTGCTGGTTGGCATTAGCGATTTCCAGATCTTTTTCAAAGGCCCCAAACGTAATAACTCTTCCGGGAATATGTTGACAGTTTTCATACCGGCTGCTTAATGTTTGCAAATAAGGCTGCGATACACTCATCAACCCATCTACTTTTTTCATGGCTATTGGTTCGAGATATTTGCTTAATCGCTGTGAAAACCAGTACTTCGGTGGACGTTCGCGCCTGGGTTTATTGCGATAGTAATCGGAATACCACGGATCCTGCATATCTATCACATATGGAATACCGAATCGTTTTTTCCAGTAAGCTCCTAATATGCATACAGGGAACTGGGCCGTCGAGAAAAAGATCAGGTCGAACTTCTTTTCTTTTAGCAACTGGTTTACTTTCTTGCGGTAAAACCATAATGAACGCAACGCAATACTACCGAGGCCAAATTTAGAAGTCCATCTTTTATCCAAAGCCTTTATATAATGTACACGTACATTGGCAGGTAATGACTGAACCAGCAAAGGGTCTTTGGTAAAATCAGAATATTTGTCTGCTACCGTTACAATTTCAAAATTCCAACCAAAATCATTGAAAAAAGGCAGGCTCATCCGTACTCGTTGCATATCCGCTGCATTAACCGGCGGGAAATACGGTGAAATGATCAATCCATTTTTCAATTTTCCAATACTTTGTTTATACAGTTTAGAAATACTAACTGTTCTTCCTCCCAGTTATACCGTTCGTTAAAAGCCTGCAGTGATTTCTTCTTCTGATAATTCAGCAATTCACGATCTGCATCCAGCTTTTTGATAATTTCTCCCAGTTCGCAAAAATTTTTCCGGGGATAACAAAAACCTATATCCGGGTTTTGTTCATAAAAGGATTGCTGGGCCGCGGTATCGCTTAGTATCACACTTAACCCCGCCTGCATATAATTAAATATTTTATTACTCAGGGCAAGGCTATTGTTTATGGAAAAACCTGGCTCCAGCGCCAGTCCGACATCAAACTTCTGAAGAAATTGATGGATGTCTTCAGCAGGAATAGGACGATAGAAAAAAAGTTGACCATTTAAATGGTTTTTTCCCGCCAGCTCTTCGAGATCTCTTTTTACAGGAGCCGGCAGATCTCCAAGAATATGTAACTGGGCGTGGCTGTCGCGGACGACTCCCAGTGCATTGATTACATCATCCAGGCCACGGTTCAGTCCAACCGTCTGTGAGAACCAAACCATTTTTAACGGCCGGTCGCCTTGCCTGTTATTTATTACCGCCTCTTTTTTCGGGAAGACATTTAATATGGTAGAAAACTTCAAAGTGGGAAATATTTCAGCGTAAGTCTGTGTAATGAGAGCGCTCGCTGTCGTTATATAATCAAGCTGTAAAAAATACTTTTCCTCCAGGTAGATCTTCAGTCTTGAAGTTGAGGACCGGGAATCGTTTCCTTCTTCATATCGATGAAAATCTTCGGCATCAAACCCACATAAGCTTTTATTAGCCTTGGCTGCATGTACAGCAATGCCTAATGCCCCAAGGTTATGCGCAATATATAAATCAGCCCTGTATCCTTTCGCTGCCTTCAATAACAGTTCATATGAACGGCATGCGGCACGTTCGGCAATGCCGGAACTAAATAATTTAATTCTGGTTAACCCTTTAGCCAGCCTTTGAAAAATTCGTGTGCGAAGATAGGTAGCTCTCTTTGCTTGCGGACTACCTCCTATCATTTGTATTTTAAACCTGATATCTTTCGCCAGTTCCCTGTCTGTTTGTTCTGCCCAGTGGGTCCAATACTGGTATAAAACAATTACTTCAAATCCGTTTTTGAAGAGGCAATCGGCTTCTTTGATCAGCCTTGGGTCGGTGCTTGGTTGACCCGTTGTTATCAATACAACTCTGCGTGCATTGGCGTTTGAACTAGGCTGATTCATATCTTTTATCTCTTCGGAACACAGAATCTTTTTTTACAAACAAAAGATCCGTTTGCCATAATGCGTTATCCAGCGGCCGCCGGGTACTTACGGAACAAATATCGTACACAACAAAATCGAAACCATCCATGAAATCAAGCACATCTTTTATTAATGGAACATTTTTATGAATGTCCAGCAACGAAACTTCAGATAATATGACTTCTGTTTCCGGTAAATATTCTACAAATCCTTTCAGCACTTCTAATTCATATCCCTGTACATCCAGTTTAAGCAGGTCAACTTTCCGGATATTATTTTCTTTAGCAACGTCCTGCAGACTTTTTATTGTACGACTATGGCGTAAGTGTTTTGAACTCGTCTCTTCGAGAACTGAACTGGCTGTTTCCAGTTCGGAAAAATAAACCTGCTCTCCGGTTTTGGCGCCAAGAAGATTTATCGAAACAGTAATGTTTTTGTTTTCGTTCGCAAAAGTTTTAAGTTTTTCCTCTTTCTTATCCATGGCTTCTACCATTAGAAATTTAGCTTCGGGGAAAATCTTTGAACTTCTTTTGGTCCATTCACCTTCATAGGCTCCTACATCGATTATTTGATGCGGTCTAAACCCGATCTCTCTCAATCTTTCCAGGCTAAAATAAATATCGGGAACACCGGCATTCCGTTTCAGGGATTCTTTAAATGCAGCCGGCATAAATCTGTTTATAATATTTTTCATTTCCCGTCTATCTTAAGAAAACATTTCGACATTTAATGATCACCGGCTAATTATCCCTGAGACGTTTTAATCTTTTAAGTAGTTTCCAACCCATGAGTTTCACTGCTTTTGAACTTAACCCCCCGCTGGGGAATTCAAAATCCGAGCCTCCAAGTTCCCTGATTTTTTCGGAAGCCTTTTGTCTCAAATCTTTATTACCCGGATAGTTTTCATAAATGAACAATTGCCATACATTGGCACAGGCTCTTTTTATTTTTTCATCCGCCGGGAAACGTTTCAATGCAATATGGGTAGCTTTGTCAATGGAAGTAAAATTTGATTGCTGGTATTCATAACCTTTAACACGGCTGGAAATCCCCCCGACGCCAGACCGGTAATAAAAACAGCCGCCATCGTTGTATACTATTTCATCGGAATTATTGAAAATCCTTGAGAAAAAATCAAAATCATCATTTAATGAAAGTTTTTCGTCCCAAAGACCAGCTGAATTGACAATATGCCTCGGCAGGATCAGTCTTCCCGGTGGTGTCATATGATTATTGAATGTCCAGTATTCCAGTATCCAGTCATGAAAAGATAATGGTCGCTTAATGAGATTAGGGTCTTCCCTAAAATCTTCAATGCTCCTGTAAAACCGGCCCCATTTCGAGATGACGATGCTGTTGCTATGGTGCTGGATTTCTTTTACCTGGGATGATAAATAGTCCGGAGATACCAGGTCGTCCGAATCAAAAAATATAACATAATCTCCCTGGCTGTGCTGGAACGCCTGGTTTCTTGCCGCGGAGGCACCCCTGCCTTTTGCATTTAAAACAATAACTTCTGAGGCATAACGGGCGAGTATATTCTCTGTATCATCCGTCGAATGATCATTTACCACGATCACCTCAAAATTTTTATATGCCTGTCTTAAGATCGAGTTGATTGTTTCGTCAATATATTTCCCGGAATTGTGTACCGGTATACAAAACGAAACCTTTGGTTCGGTGGACATACCAGGATGGACTTTTATAAGCGAAATATAAAATGAAAGTGCCGGCTATCAGACACCAGGCTTGTCATGAATAAAATACTCTTCGTACGCGACAGGTGTGTCTTACCAGATCAAATAATGTTACCGCTTAGTTTGGTTGATGGAAGTTTACCGTTATTGGCCTTGATTAAGCCGGAATACAGGTTTATATAATTGTTAACGATTACTCCACTACTGAATTTTTCTTCTACCAGCTGTCTCACTCTCCTGCGATCAATAGTATTTATCTTCCCGACTTTGTCTATCATTTCGCCGACGTTGTTGCATTTAAAGCCATTCACTCCTTCTTCTACTACTTCAGGTAACGCCCCATATGCCAGGCCAATAACAGGTGTGCCACATGCCATAGCCTCCACCATCACGATACCAAACGGTTCATTCCATTGGATAGGCATCAGGAACGCACTGGCCTGACCCAACAATGAATTCTTCTGTTCGTCATTTACCGGTCCGATATATTGTATCGATTCATTTAGAAAAGGCCTGATTTGTTTTTCAAAGTATTCCCTGCCTTCCGTGGGAACATTCCCGGCTATAATAAGTTTCCTTCCGGTTTCTCTGGCTACCTCAACCGCAATATGTGTTCCTTTTATGGGTTCTATCCGGCCAAGAAATACCAGCGGGGCATCCGGATCAACTGAGTACCGGGCTGAATATTTACCGGTAGAAACTCCGTTGTAAATAGTCGTTGCTGTAGCGACGGGTTTAATTTGTTCCGTAATATAATGGCTGCACCCGGTAAATTGCAAGGTACCCTTTTTTGCTATCCAGTTTGCCCTTGATATCTGCCTCAGGGAGGGTTCCCGCTGATAACTCATGATCTTGGGTGTTTTATGAGGCAATAGTGGTAACAAATACGCAAGCCTTCCGAAACTATGGATCAAATCAAATTTTTGCACCCGGGTTTCCTGGTACAAAGTCCTTGTATTTTTTAATGTATCAGCCAGCCGCTGACTGGATCTGCCCTTCCACCCGATCAAACGGCATTTTACATCCGATTCCGGGTGAGCAAACAGGGTAACATCATGACCTTCGGACATAAGTCCCTCAACCAGCATATCGACAATCCTCTCGATACCTCCATATAGTAATGGCGGAACCGGTATTTCGGGATCAGCAGTCAGCGCAATTTTCATCATATACACTTTTATTCACTAGGCCAGTATTCGTTTCCAGGCATTCACATAGTAATCGTATTTGGAATCCGCTACATAATGATGCAGTACTTCATTTATACCGGATGTCATTACCGGTAATACCTTATATTCATCCTGGTTTAAAAAAACATAGTCCTCGTGAACGGCAAGCATGGCAGTAATAGCCTGTTCCTGGAGGTAACTGGTACCTTCTCTTTTCATCAATTCCGCCGTCCAATATTCAATTTTTGGCCAATCAATTTTTTTAGACTGGATACCGGCAACACCAACATTGAGCCTGTCCGGAAAATCTTTACTATCGGTCAATTCTTTCATAAGAGATTCACTATACCCATACGAGTTTTCTACATCCCTCATAAATAAAAAACTGTCGGGCTGCTTAAGCCAGTTCAACAGGCTTTCGGGCTTTTTGAAAAAAAGCATATCGGAGTCCAGCACCAGTTTCGGTTTATCACCCGGTAATACATGTATATCCGTCAGTTTTTTTAAATGCGGATACTCCAGCCTTCTTTTTCTTAATACCGGAAACTTTTCCTGCGGCAGTTTTCCCTGTAAAAAGCCCGAGATAATGTTTTGCCGGAAGATAGTTACATTGGGAAATTGCTCCCTGACCTGTTTTTCAAGGCTATCACTAAAGCTTCCGTCATCAATGATGTTTGCATGGATATTAACTTCGCTTGCCTTTTGCAATGAGTAAAGACAAAAAGCAGTCTGGTACCAATATTTCTTTCCCGTTAAAAAATATACTTCAAAAGTTTCTTTCCCCGGATAGCTTATTTCCTTTAGTGTTTGTGCCGTTTTGTACATGGCTTTGCGGCCACGTTCCTGCTGAATGCTTTTTTTTATCCCGGTCTTTAGCCATTTCCGGAAATTTGCCAGCGGCCGGTAATACGTTAAATAAACCAGTCTACCTGCGCTTATCATCCAACAAATTGATTTGAATAAAGTACATGGCTATATTTCGGCAAGACCTTTGAACATTCCGCAAGAGCTTCTCCATTTTATAAAAAAAAGCGGGGATTGCCAGGCCCGGTGTGTGAAATAACTTTTCATGGCGCGGAATCCATAAGTCCAGCCCTGTATTTTTTTCCAGGGGCAAATACCGTGAAAGCTTAATAATTTCACCCAGCTCCTGCTTGACTCATAAGCTATTTTTTGCAAATACTTTTCACTGAACCTCCTGACAGGTATCCAATGCGACACGACGAGTTGAGGGACATAAGCTATCTCGAAACCTTTCTTCACAACAGTCAATACAATATCATTATCCTCTCCTGAAGTAAGATCATTTCCCTTTCTGCCCAAAGCCATACGTGCCGAATTATTCTTCACATCATTATAGTATTCCAGGAATGCTTTCTTACTGATGACCATCCCGGTTCCTATCGGCGCTTTTGCAGGATACCCTGACAATTTATAGTTGGACTTTTTGAATTGCGAAATATAAATCTCATTTCCAAAATCCTGGCAACCAAGGTCTACCCCTGTTTTGAAAAACCACGAAGGCGGGTCCGTTTCAAAAACCGGCAGCGATTTTCCTCCAAAACAACCCACTTCAGGATATTTCTCTGAAAAGCCGGACGCAAACTTTAAAAATTCATTATCCAGGAGATTATCATCATCCACAAATAAGATCAATGGACTCTGAGAAATATTCACTCCCTTGATACGGGCATGAAGAAGACCTGCCTTTTCTTCCCGCAAAATTTTTGAATTGGGATGCCAGGAAAGATCGAAATTTCCTTCAACCGCTACTGAGCTGTTATTATCTATGATGACCAGTTCCCACTCATTCTTTGACATCGTCTGCTTCTGCAAATTTCCCAACACTTTATCCATGACATGTTTTACCGGATTATAAGTGCAAATGACCACACTCAATTTCATATATTTCTGATGGCTATACCGGAAGATCGCTTGAGAATGAAGTCTGTCGCTTCGAATGAAAATACTTTCAGATGTTCGCGCTTATTACAGAAAGGCTTTTATAGGATGGCGCCTTGATTTGCACGAGTCGATCGCGGATTGATAACATTGGATCTGTTGATCAATGATCCTACCAGGGTCCAGGAACTCTGCGATTCTTTTCCTGGCTGCCTTACCCAGCTCAAGCCTTAGCTGATCGTTGTCTATAATCCGGATAATATCATTTGCCAGAGTAGCAGGATCGCGGGGAGAAGTCAGCAAACCTGATTTTCCATTTTCAATAATCTCAGCCATCCCACCATTGGCGCTTCCTATTACAGCCTTTCCTGCGGCCATCGCCTCACAACAGGCAAGCCCGAAACTTTCGTAATGACTCGGAAAAACAAAAAGATCACCAGCCGACATATACTCCAAAACTTTTTCATGAGAAAGTTTACCGGTAAAGTTTACAGATTTCGAATGAACGTTTAATAAACTCTTTAAATATTCCATCATTCCTGTTCCCCTCTTTGGGCTTTGCGAGCTTTCGCCAATAAAGGTAAATTTTGCACCTGGGTAAAGCCTTAATACTACTGGAATGGCCCTTGCCAGGTCAATGACACCTTTTCTTGATTCAAGCCGGCCAATATATATAATGTGAGGATCCGATTTTATTGATTGCCTGCCATTGACTGTGCGGGATGGTATCTGAAATGGCAGTGGGATTATATCAGTTTTACCCTCCAGCTTAAATCCCAATTTTTTCATTTGAGCATAAATAGAGGAACCCGGACTGGCAACCCGTTCAGCAAGTTCTACCAGATCAAATTCCCGGGTGTATTCATTGGAGGCAGGTGGGTGTGAGTACACCGGCCATTTGCCTTTGCGAATCGAACCTAATGCAAACCGCAGCTTTTGAGAAAATGACATTGGCTGGAACAGTATTTTGTCAACCATGTACAAAGGCGTATGCAACCTGACCACGACAGGCAGTTCCGGAAACAATTTCTTCACGTAAAGACCACAACCATTAAAATCTGTACACTCTGCAACATCAAAAACAGTTTTCTTATGAAAAGCAGAGAAATATTCAGGTAATCGCTGATTAAATTGATTCCAGTTCAATGCCGGAATGCGATATACAAGGGATGATTCCCAGAACGGAGCTTCTTTCCCGGTGGCTGTAAAGACAGTTACTGTATGACCTTTGCTTTCTAATAATTTAACGGCCAGGCTAAGGTACTCTCCTATCCCGCCACCACCGGTCTCTCCCGGGAATTCATAAGAAAAAAAAGCAACATTCATCTGTTATTGAATATTGTCCTGACTTTCCAATATACAGAACGGTAACTCCTGATCAGCACCGGGCTGATTGTTTTGTATCTCATTCTTTTAAAAAGTTTCCATTCACTTTCTGAAAGATATTCTCTCTGTATATGTTTGGCGTTCTTAATAAACCGATCCAAAAATCCATGCCGGTAATCTTCCTGAAGAAGTTCAAACAAGTATCGTTGAAATATTTCCTCTTTCATCTGAGAATTGGCTGACAAATGAGAAGGGAAGCTAATCTCATTTCTTTTATAATCGTAGTCTGGCCAGAAAAAAGAAGCTATAATATCAGCTTTTGTCTTATCATACTGGTTGAAGAAACTCCAAAAGATCAGGTTATGCTCATTAAAAAAAACCCTGCCTAAATGGTTATATACTATTTCCGCAACTGAGTTTGAAGTTTTAGAAGAAGAATGTCTCCTGAAAAATGCCGAAGTATATTTTTCAGTTTTCATATTTTCCGGCTGATGCTCCAGCCAAAAACAAAACCACAGGTACTGATCCATGGTATAACGTAACTGGACGGGCAAAGGAAAATACCGGTCCCACACCGGTTTCCTGAAATAGGTTCCCGGCTGGTTATTAAAAGCATGCGATATATAAGCCGAAGCGGTTGGATAGGTTTCTGTCAATTCATCCCACTCAGCCCCATCTTCCTGGAAATTGTGGACCATTGTTGTGACGGCATCTATGGAAGGATCAGAAAAGGATGTGGCGATCTGTTTCAACGCGCCCGGTGCCAGGTAGTCATCGCTGTTTAACCAATTAATGATGTCTCCACTTGCCTTCTGAAAACCTTTATTGATGGCATCGGTTTGTCCTTTATCGGGTTCACTTACCCAATAGTCGATCTTTGACTCGTATTTTTTTATATGACTTACTGTGTCATCTTTGCTTCCACCGTCTATAATTATATATTCGAGATTTGGATAATCCTGGTCGAGAATAGACTTTATGGTCTCCTCAATATACCTGCCCTGGTTAAAACTGGGGGTTATAATTGATATCCTGGGCCATGTTATTTGACCATCCTGCATTCCTGTGCGAATTAAAGTAAAAATAAACTCAGCTCAAGCCCCTGTGAACTTATTAATGAGAAAACAAACTTTTTCCACATCTTCTTTAGTCGAGGAGGAAGAAATTGGCAAACTTAACGTGGTTTGATGGATGAGTTCTGAAACCGGGTATGTCTGATTGCAGAAATATTTTTTGTATCCTTCCTGTTGATGCGGTGGAACGGGATAGTGAATTTCCGTTTTCACACCGTTTTCGCTTAAATATTCTTTTAAAGCATTGCGCTTTTCATGCCTGATATTAAAAATGTGGTATACTTCTTTTGACTGTTCATGGGTGATGGGTAATACAACCTGGCCCGGGTTGATTTGAGCCTGGTAAATTTTCGCCAGTTTTGCCTTGTGTGAATTTATCGCGTCGAGATTTCTAAGTTTTATTCGCAAGAATGCTGCCTGTAATTCATCAAGCCTTGAATTAATCCCTGTATAGTCGTTATAATATTTTTTTTGCGAACCATAATTTCGAAGAGCGGTCAGCTTAATTGCCATCTCTTTATTATCAGTTGTAATGGCACCGGCATCGCCCAATGCCCCGAGATTTTTTGTTGGATAAAAACTGAAAGCACCAAACAATCCCCAGCTTCCTACTTTCTTGCCGTGGAATGCCGCCCCGTGCGCCTGAGCGCAATCTTCAATAACCGGTAGGTGGTATTTATCGGCGATGCTCATGATCCGGTCCATTTCACACGGCTTCCCATAAAGGTGAACAATCATTAGGGCCTTCGTTCTTTCATTAATATTCTTTTCCACCAGACCTGGATCAATATTATAGGTTTCTAAATTTGGCTCAACCAAAACCGGTTTTAAACCAGCGTTTATTATGCTAAGGATAGTGGCAATGTAAGTATTGGAAGGCACAAGGATTTCAGCATTTGCAGGTAATTCAAGCGCGATTAAAGATAAATATAAGGCATCAAGACCTGAAGCCAGGCCAATACAATACTTGCTTCCACAGTACTCTGCAAATTCTTCCTCGAACCTCCTTACTTCTTCACCCAATATATACCAACCCTTATCAAGGAAACTATCGAAAACCTTTCTGAAATCACTTTCATAAGGTTTATTTACCATTTTTAAATTTTCGTATTCAATCATGTATATGGCTCAAAAATATAATCGGAGGGATCAAAATATTGGGAAGCAAGTACCATAAGAATGGCATTTTCTGAAAACTGATCCATCGTATGCCAGTCCTCCGGGTTTAATATCAGGCATTTTGAAGGCTTATCAAGGATAAAGTATTCCTCCCCTTTCCCATTATTATTGTAAATACGACAACTGCCAACAATACAAATGGCCGCCTGTATCGTAGATTTATGCCGATGCCCGCCTCTTGTTGATTTATCAATCCCGTAGATATAAAAAATACGTTTTACATCGAATGGTATCACTTTTTCAATAACGGTGAGATTCCCGCGTTCATCTGTGAACGTTTTTAAGTCAATTGGTTTTGCCATGTAGCCAGCTTCGTAGATTACGGTATTTGGATTTGAACCCTATTATATTATAAAAGAACACCCTGTTAAAAAGACTAAATGCTCCTATTTCTTTGCGCCAAATAGTTAAAAGTCCGGAATTCTCCACTTTTTCCCTGTCTCTTGTAACCCCCGAATCACTGTTACGCAACAGCTTTTTGTTTTGAAAGCGAAGTAACTTGATATAAACTGAATACATCTTACGGACAGGCTTTGAAATTTTATACTGATCATAATCCTGTAACCCATGTCCAATATATCGACTATTAATTCTTAAATGATGAAAATGGAAATAAACTAAAGGTTCATTTCCTACAATAAACCTGTTACGCCTTAATTTTAAAGAAGTGCTGGAGATATTCCATGGTGCCCGGCCACAGGTTGCTAAATCTATGGGTTGTATACCGGGATACATGTTTATCCAGTCATCCAGGTATTTTTGATCTGCAAACCTTCCTGTTTCGACGTCATAATAATCGTAACACCAATTAAGGCACTTTTCTTTCCAATCTTCCAATACCCTGGTCCCAATTTCGGAATTAGGGAAAGACTGGAAACTTACATTGTAACGACCATACTGCTGTAGATGCTGCAATTCGGGAGAGAAATCATGCGGTGTAATGAAAACAGAATTTTTATCATACTTATTAAATATTTCATTTGGGTTAGAATAAAAATATAAGTCCGCATCAAGAGTAGTAATTCTTTCACATTCAGAAAAAACTTTAAGAATATACAATGGCAGGCAAGGGCTTAGCGTAAAATAATATTCAACTTTCGAACGGTTTTGTTTTGCCTTATTAAGCTCGGGAAAATAATTTTCAATTTCTTCCATCCGGATAACTGTAATGCAACTGACGGGATTCCGTTCGAAATACATAATGGTTTCATTATCGAGCGCGAGAACAAAAAGCTGAAATTTATCTTTCAATACGTCCTGAAGAGATGTTGCGAGGCAAAGTCCCCTTGACAGATAATTGATATCAAATAAGGTGGCAAAATGATACATCATTTCTTCCTGGCTTCAATGAATAAAGAATCCGGTTTGCGGGTTATGCCGTTCATACCGTCCAGTTCGAACCTTGACCAATCTTCAATATAGCTTGTAAAAGCATCTCTCACAGTAACCTGTTCAAATCCCGCCGCATTAAGAAGGTGAGCAAGAGAATACCTGTCATACATCCATTGATGAATTTCTCCTTCCATCCTGAATCTGCCGATTTTCGTATATATAGACCGCGACCTTAGCAATTTTGGCGCATTTTTTATCTTTTTGAGGATACTTTTAATCAATGTCTTATAGCTCCGGTTTTTATTCAGTTTCATTTTTTCATTATATAAATAACCTTCTCGTAAACCCCTGCCTTCCTGCCCGATACGTTCATAGACAAAATCTTCATTTATTATCCTGTCCTGGTAAAGATATTTCGCCATTTCCCCGCCGCTGGTATTTCGTACAGTCTGATCATACATCTCAAGCAGTAACCATGTATGATTAGCCCGCGTGATTTCATTTTGCGGATCACTAAGACCTTTTTCTAACCAATGGATATAAGATCTTGCGATTCTTTCCAAATCGGGGACAGCAATACGCAAAACCCCTCCTGGTCTCAGCACACGATAACATTCACCCAGGAGTTTAACAGCATCATTTTTAGAAAAATGTTCCAGTACATGCGAATGATATACCAGATCAAACGAACTATCGTGAAATGGAATGCCCTGCAAAAGGTTATGAGCTCTTACCCCCTGCCCGGTCGAAACAAAGTCGATATTCGTCCATAGTGGGTCTTTCGAATAATGATAACCGCACCCTGCATTCAGATATCGCGTCTCCTGAATAGTATCCCTTCCCAAAAGATTCTTTTTTTGTTCAACCAATCTGATTCTGTGTATCCATTGTTAAATATACCCAGGACATCGTACTTTTTTTTAAACCGGGCAATTAAATCTGTTTTATTGAAAAACCAGGCTGGATAACTGGCTTTGTAAATATTTTCCGGGACCTGCTGGACTGTCAGAGTATCACGGCTCTCTTCTATAAAGGCCGTCCGGTCAACTATTATGTATGGCGTATTTAAGCTAATAAATCTATCCATCCACTCAGCGGGTTTTTCCAAATATTGTAAAACACTGCTTAGCAATAACACATCTGGTTTCCCGATTTGTGTACATTCTTCTGTTGTATGAAAAAATTTCAATTGATCATCCTCAAAATATTTTTTGCCGCATTCAACGAAATGAGGTTGTTCTACTATAAACCATCTTAACTCCGTTAAGCCAGTCAAAAAGTTTTTATTTTGAAAAAATGAAGTCCCTAAAGAACCACCAAAATCCAGTACAGTTAAACTGCCTTTGTTTTCGAGCGCAGATCTTAGCAACCCTGCCAGTAATCCCCAACTATATTGCACCTCGTCAAAAAGAACAGAGTCTCTTTCATAAACAGCAAAACCGTTCTTGACCTTTAACAATGCATTCTTACATGTCTCGAGGATATTCTCATGATCATATCCTGTACATTGAGATAATGCGGTTTCCCAATCAGGAAAATCACCCGTCCACTGACCGTTGATTTTCTGAGGATGGCGAAGTTTTCGGATTAGCGAACCAATTAGCGGAGGAGTAATCGCTTTATATATTTCTTTAGCACTGGCCATTTAGCTGATTTATTAAATCCCTGATTTGCCCGTTCCATTTTCTCGTACGCTTTATAAAACCACCTGGATTCTTTGACAGGGATCTTTTTTACTTCAATGAAGTCAACAGGTTCCTGCTTATATGCAAAATCACCGCAGTGAGTGCCTGAATTGTCAAGTCCGATGTTTTTTACAATCGGTCTGACGGGATGAAGACAGTATTTATCATGTATAAAAAGCGATGCATGCCATCTTATAGCCCATGAATCATTTTTACCCGCTATTTGGTCCTGCAACATCTGTGTAAACTGGTGTGTTCCGTTCCTGTTAAACTCAAACTCCAGTTTATTATTAACAATTTGTGTCAGAAGTCTTTTGCCGTCGGTTTTAAATAAATCCCATGAGTCCTTCCATGTCCCCCAACCCCAACAATCTGCCCCCTTTAAAAAAAAAGTGGAATCATCAATACTTGAATAATCTAACGAATAATTCCAGGCATGAATACAACCGACCTTGCTATCACCTTTATATAATTCCAGGGCAGAATTCATATAATTAAGGAAACCTGGTCCAGGAAGTAAATCATCTTCCACGATAATGGCGGATCCATATTTACCTATAACCTCGGTTACACCGTCTATAATGGAGTTTGCAAGTCCCTTGTTTATTGGTTGTTCAATAACTACCACCTCCTTAAATCGTCTTTCATTTTGGACTAGGCCCCTGACACTTTCAATATTTTGCAGAGATAGGTCATCAGCATTTTCTTTTGGACCATCACAGTAAATATATAATGTACTGTTTTTGGCTTCGATGTTGGATGATAATGCGTCTAATACCTGTTTTGTATGCCAGGGACGTTTATACACAAATAGTATTATGGGATGTATCGGCATGAAGAATTTTAAATGCCTGTTTTTACTTTAATGATTTCCTGGAATTCCCAATCTCTTATCAATTCAAAATCAAAAAAGATGCTGTTATGTGATGCGGGAATTATTTGTCCCGTGTTGTAATAATCACCATTCTCCACTTCAAAAGTAAATGCTTCCTGTATCCAGTCTTCAATTTCACCCTGTCTTCTAACTGTTATGTTGCAAACATATTCACCTGACATAAGTGATAGTCGACGGATAAAAAAGCTAAAGGTCTGTTCAATACATCCGTTCGTAATAATATTTTCATTCAGGTAATTGTTTCCTAATACAGTTATTAATGGACCACCAACTTTTGAAATGGGCATTGTCACATCAAGTTTATCATCTTTTATTCGATATTCATTTTTTATGGTGATCATAAACTTTATAGGTTGCCCCGATAAGTACTGGGCCTTATTATTTCCATGATCATCCATTAATTCTATACTCTTCACAAGAATATTCCCCACACCTGTCCGATCTTTTCTATCAAGCAAACTGGTCGTCTTTGTATTTTTTTTAAAGTCTGATAAATAACTATTAATAACAAAACTGGTATCCTGGGGTGGTAACGATAGCACACCTTCCCTCAACAACATAGCAGACGAACACAAGGATTGAATACTGGCCATATTATGACTAACAAACAAAATCGTTTTTCCCTCGGTCTTTGTGGCATCAACCATTTTTCCAAGGCATTTTTTCTGAAACTCAGCATCTCCAACTGCCAGCACTTCGTCAACAATAAGAATTTCAGATTCCAAATGGGCCGCCACAGCAAAAGCAAGACGCACATACATTCCCGACGAATATCTTTTAACTGGTGTATCAATATATCTTTCTACCCCCGAAAAATCAACGATCTCATCAAACTTCCTCCTGATTTCATGCCTCTTCATGCCCAGGATCGCACCATTCAAATAAATATTTTCCTTGCCGGTCAATTCCGGGTGGAAGCCAGTCCCTACTTCCAGCAAACTGGCTATTCGCCCTCTCACCTTTACATTCCCTTTGGTCGGTGAAGTCACCCTGCTCAATATTTTCAGCAAGGTGCTTTTACCGGCGCCATTTCTCCCGATAATTCCTACCGCATCCCCCTCTTTTATTTCGAAATTGATATCCTTCAGGCTCCACACGATATCGCTGTGGCCTTTTATGGTCCGGTCATTTGTTTCGCCAATTCTTAAAAAAGGATCTTCCTTCCCTCTTAACTTATACCACCATCTTTCAATATCACGTGATAAAGTTCCTGTAGAAAACTCTCCCAACTGGTAAGCTTTGGATAAATTCTCAGCCTTGATGGCAATCGCCATTTGTTTCGTTATTATTAACTATAAAAAATAAAATCATTGGAAGTCCTAAATGGTATCAAGAAAATTTTTCTCCACCTTGTTGAAGATGATCACGCCAAAAATAAAAGTGATCAGGCTCATCGCCACGCTGTAAGCAAATGCACCCGGGTAAAAACTCCCGCTTCCAAGAAATCCATAACGGAAAGTTTCGATCAGGCCACTGACAGGATTTATCTCTGCAATCCATTTGAATTTGGCGGGAACAGAAGAGAGAGGATAAATAATCGGCGATGCGTACATCCAAAGCTGTACACCGAAAGCCACCAGGAAAGACAGGTCCCGGTACTTTGTTGTCATCGCTGTAACGATTAGACCCAGCCCTAACCCCAAAAGTGCCATCAAAAGAATAACAACCGGGAAGAGGAAAATGAAAACATTCGGACTAAGCGAATAGCCGTTTAACTGGTAATAGAAAAATAAAACGATAAACAGCAGAAATTGTACTCCAAACCGCACCAGGTTAGAAACGACAATACTTAAAGGCATGATGAGCCGCGGAAAATAGACCTTTCCGAATATATGAGAGTTATCCCGGAAAACGGTACTGGTCTTGGTGATGCATTCGGCGAAATAATTCCATCCAATTATACCACATAGATAGAACAGCGGTGCCGGGATCCCTTCCGTACTGAAATTACCCATCCGGTTAAACACCAGCGTAAACAGTATGGTCGTAAAAATAGGCTGGATGAAAAACCACAATGGCCCGAAAATGGTTTGCTTATAAAAAGAAACAAAATCCCGTCGGACCAGCAATGCCAAAAGATCCCGGTAATTCCATACATCCTTTAGATGCAGGTTGAATAATTTATCCTGCGGTTTGATCTCCAGGTCCCAATGATCTTCTGCTGTAGTTTGTTCAGGATGCGAAGATGTTATCATGCCTCGTCAGTTCTGACTTTATTTTTTTTCCTGCGCCATATTGATCGCTTCGTAGAGTGGCCGTTGTAATAATGATTGTTTTGCGTGTATCCATAACCGTGGTATCCCAGTTTTACACCGGTCTTTACATCATTAAATACGATGCAGATATTTCTCAACTTATGAGTAGTAAAAATATCATCAATAAAACGCAGGTCATTCTTTTTCGTATGTTTCTGCCTGACTACATATAAAGTTGCCCCGGCGTATTCATCTAAAACAAAAGCGTCACTGACGAGTCCGGCCGGAGCCGAGTTTACAATAATGGCGTCATACTTGTATTTTAATTGTTCGAAAAGCACCCTGATCTTTTCGCTTAGAAGGAGATCAGCCGGGTCATCCACCTGCGGACCGGCAGGATAAATATGCAGGTTAGGAACTTCATCTACTGTTTGTCCTAGTTCGGGTAATGTCAGTTGACCCGTGAGATAATCTGTCAATCCCCTGGACTGGTCGACCGGGAGATTCTTATCATGAGGCTTTCTCAGATCGAATTCCAGTAAAGCGACTTTTTTACCACCCTTAGCCAAAACAGCCGCGAGATTCAAACTTATCAGGGATTTGCCTTCGCCACTGGTTGTTGAGGTTACCAGTATCACCTGTTTTTCCTTCAGACTCCTTGAGAATCCCAGCCCGCTTCGGAGATTCCGGAACTGCTCCCCGGTTAGATCATGTCCAAGAGCGGGTAGACTTTTCTTTTTTAACCTCTTGATGTGACTTATATCCCCAATCACTGGCAAGGAGGTCCTTTTTACAATATCATCTCTAACCGTGATTTTATCATTGAAAAGATCGCTGAAATATATAATAATGATAGGGAGTAGTATTCCCAGTACGGCAGCAATCCTGTAAATTAAAGAAGTGTTAGGTTCAACAGGCCCATAACCGGAAGCAGGATCTATCTGCTCATAGTTGGAAGGTTGAGAGGTTCTCGAGATAGCGGCTTCTTCCCGTTTTTGCAGCAGATAAAGAAATAACCCTTCCTTAATATTCTGCTGTCTTTTTATTTCCTGCAACAATCTTTCTTTACGTGGAAGCGATGAGATCATACGATTATAATTACCGCTTTGATTCAATATACTCGATTCCTGGAGTTTTAAACCTTTCGACAGCACCCGCAGATTTTCTTCAATACTGGACTTCAAATCACTGAGCTGGCTATTCATATCCTTTATGATCAGGCTCTGTTCACCCAAACTGGGAGCTTCTCTTTCTTTTTTTAACTGTATTTCATTATACTTTGTTACCAAATTGTTTAAGGTTGCATCAGCAATACCCAACGTGGAAGGAATTACCTGGGTCTTCCCCGATCCACTTAAGGATTGTTGAATCATGTCAACCACCCTTTGCTGTACCTGTATATCGTTAAGAGATTTTGAAGACGCGTCGGAATTTTGCAAGGACTGTGAAGATTGCTGACCCAGGTCAAATACTTTATTATTTCCTTTGTAAGATTCCAAACCTCCTTCTACACTGTCCAGTTCACCGGAAACAATTGCCAGCCGGTCTTCGATAAAGCGGATTGTATTCCGCGCCACTTTGTTCAATTCTTCGATATTGGATTCTTTGAATTCAGCAGCCACATCATTCAGGATATCTCTGCCCCGGTTGAGATTTTCGATCAGGATAGACAACTCGATGATGGTTGTATTTTCTCCTGAAGTGCCCACGTACAGTTTATCCAGTATCTCGGCAGTTGTCCCGCTAACCGGGCTCCAGGTAGTTTCATACTCGGACTTTTCATCAAACCATGCAGAAACTGGTTGTAAAAGAAACTTTTTATTTCCAACAGAAAACTCCCTGTTCCACTGGATCGTTTCGCCATCTTTTGCACTTTGCCCTTCATATTTTAGAACGGCTCCCTGAGTATTTAATTTACTTAATTTCAGGAGTACTTCAGAACTATCGGAGATAGACTGCGGAACTAACCGGAATGGAACATCATGATAAATATCCGTCTTCTTGATCCTGCCCACGAGATAATAAGAAATATTAAGACTGTCTTTTTCCACTACTTTACGGATCAAACCACTTGAACGAAGACGGAGTAATTCATTGTCGAGGTTGACAGCACCCAGGCCATTCATCGCATTGTTGAGTAGTTCATCGGAATTAGCTGTAGGGGATCCAGAACGATTGTTTTTATTATTATTCTTTACCAAAATTAATGTGGTGACTTTATACTTAGGTGTTGCATACTTTATATATAAAAATGCAGTCCCGACAAAAGCGATTAAACAAAAAATGAACAGCGGCAGGTAAGCAAGATATTTCCGCAACACATCTTTTGGCGTTGAACCTGTCCCTTCATTTTTCGTATTCAAAAGATCTTTATAGCCAGCTCCCATAATTTTTATTTAAGTGTAATGATCAGGTTAGCCAGGAATGCTGCAAAGGAAGCGATCGCCAGCCCATTCTGGAAATTCCGTTGCGCCCTTGGATTTTCATCCAGTCTGGTCAGTTTTGATTTCGTTGCGGAAACATAAACAATATCGTTTTGCTGCAGTTGAAAAGCAGGTGATTGAAACAACCGGTTACTTGTCATATCCACCGTGTAGGAAATCCGTCTACCCGTGTTGTCTTCGCGTATTATCAATACATCCGTTCTTTTACCGTATTCCGTCATATCCCCTGCGGCACTCAGCGCGTCAATTAAAGTGACCCGTTCGTTAATAAAGTTATAGGCTCCCGGGGTCCTCACTTCGCCAATGACATTAACCTTAAATTGTAAAAACCGGATAAGTACAGACGGCTCTTTCACATAAGGTGTAAGTTTTTCTACCAGTGTATCACCCAATTGTTGCCGGGTCAGACCGCTTGCATTGATAGGTCCCAGCACCGGCATTTCAATTTTTCCATCTGACCCGACGAGGTAGCCGTTGGTAATAGAAGTCCCTGTATTGGGAATATTGAAAAGGGTTGTCTGCTCCTGGTTCAATGTTTTGCTGAAAACCTGTATACTAAGCAAATCATTTGATTGAATGATGGCTTCCTTCGTTTTGACCCTGCCAAGGCTTCCGGTATCATTTTGAAAATAGGTGTAGTCTTTACTCAACTTATTCGAAGGACCACATGATTCCAGGTAAAGTATACATGTAATTAAAAAAAGCCAGGAAAACTTCCTCTTAAACGCTATTTGCATTCGTGTTCGGGTTTTTAGTTGGTTATAAATTTTTGACAGCCTGTATCCAAAGTAGTTGATCAAAAATCCAGTGTTGATGTGGTTAGTTTAATGACCAGAGCACGGCTTCGCCATGTCAGTCCCAATATATTTTTTAATATATATATTAGCAACTGCGTCCGATTTAGTTATATGCCCCTTCATTGATATCCTTTTTTGAATATCAAAAGGTATTGGAATTTAAATAAAGTAGCAATTTATTTTGCGACCAGTTCTTCCGGGACTTCTGCTTTCTCAATCCATTTAAATGATTGTGCGGGCATGGAAGCCTTTGCTTCTGTGGTTTTACCAGGAATTTTGGATAGGATCATCATAATACTGAAATATCCTGACACCATTAAAAGTATCAAAATGGTTGAACCTAAATTTTGGCCAAGATACGTTAAACCAATGGTTATTAAGCTGATTGCCAGCAGGCTCAGCGTTATCGAGCGATGACTTATTCCTCTCTCCAGCATATTGTGGTGAACATGATTACGGTCAGCCTGGAATGGTGACCGTCCCTGCGCGATACGAACACCGAAGACGCGTAAAGTATCGAGTAAAGGAATAACCAAAATGCTGAAAGCAATGGCAGGTACTGAGCTGACTGGAATCACAGAATTACCAGGTGCCCAGTTAATAAATTTTATAATAAGGATCGAACAGACCAATCCAATGGTTAGTGACCCTGTGTCTCCCATAAATATTTTTGCCGGTTGAAAGTTATAATATAAGAATGCTATCAGGCTGCCGCCGAGGGAGAATGAGAATATAGCATACTCAACAAGACCCGTTGCCAGGAAATAAATGCCAAGGATGGTAATTACCATTAAACCCAAAGAACCCGCTAAGCCATCTACTCCATCGATCAGGTTAAACGAATTAATTATTACCAATATGGTAAAAAAGGTCAGGATCGTACTGGCCGCGGGAGAAAGCTCATGGATGCCAAGAAACCCATACATATTTTTTATTTCCAGGTTACCCTTATAGATTATTAACAAAGCGGCCAGGAACTGACCGGCCATCTTCTTTATAGCTGAAAGGGCCAGGATATCATCTTTTAATCCCAAAAAGAAAATGATCAACGAGGCCGCCATGAAATACTGGAATTCCGGAGCCTTTGAAAACGATATGGCGATCAAACAACTCAGGATAAACCCGGCAAATATTGCCGCGCCCCCCAATGAGGTGATGCTTTTGATATGCAATTTTCTGCTATCAGGTTTATCATAAAGCATCTTTTTCGCGGCTATACTTATGATGACAGGTATGGAAAAAAAAGTAATAACAAATGAATTAACTACGGACAGGAAAAGGCTGATCATTGGAAAAAATTTTTAACACACAAAAATTAATATGGCTCCTTAATGAAAAAATAAATTGAATAAAGGCAACCGCTTAATTTGTTCCTTATTTATAAACTGACGGATTTTTCTGAGAGGCTTTAAATACAATGTAAAGAAGTAAGGTCTGAGTCCATTGAACTTCCAGGCTAACCGGTCTTCTTTATTCGCCCGCAATCTCTTTTTCAGTGAGCTATTGCTTATACCTCCGGACCTCATTTTAACCAATACCTCCGGCAGATAAACAGCGTTGAACCGGTATTTAAAAAGGATACGTAACATCATCTCATAGTCCGCGGCAGATTTAAATAACAGGCAAAAATGACCAACCTTCTCATACACTTCGCGCCGGACGAAAAAACACGGATGGGGAGGCATCCACCCATACTGGAAATTCATCCTGCTGAAATTACCGGAAACCCATTTCCTCGTTATCCGGTTCAGGTGATCCGGATGAACATATTGCAGGTCACCATACAATGTTTTTTCCTGCGTGTTCTCAAAAACACGTACCACTTTTGAAATAATATCATTGCTCGCATAGAAGTCATCTGAGTTCAGAATTCCAATGATATCACCGGTAGCCAGCTTTATGCCTTTATTCATTGCGTCATAAATTCCCATATCTTTTTCACAAATAAATTTGCTCACATGTGGATATGATTTAACTATATCGGCAGTTGAATCTTTCGAATTACCGTCAATGATAATGTGCTCTATATTATTGTAGGTTTGAGTTCTTACGCTTTCAAGCGTATCGGCAATCGTTGAGGAACTGTTGAAAGTAACGGTAATAATAGAAACACGTACTTTTTTGGTTTCTGTTTCCGTGAAGTAATCATAGGGAGCGATCTGATGAAGGCTCAGGTTTCTTTCACGTTGTATTGGCTTGGTTAACTCCATAGTTCATGAATAGTTAAAAGTGTTAGCATTGCTGCAACGGTCAATGCAAAAACAGTTTATTCACTACACGATAAGTGTGTAATGGCCTTTCATGATATTGATCAATAAATGCTCAATCGCAGTATTCAAGGAGAATGGATTAGGTGTAATGGCTGCAACAGTAGTTTAACGAGAGGAATGGATTACTGCAATGGCAATAGCAAAATAAAGATTCAAGAAGGAAAGGATTAAGATAATGCAAGCTATCTATAAATCTTCGTTAGAGGAGTACTGAAATCTCTGAATCCGGTCTGTAATTTATTCTCTTATCGAATTTATTTGAAATTTCTATTTATACCCAAATTTGTTATCAACATTTCATAATTGGTTTCACTAACGTCCGTAACTAAATTCATTTAGCTGCTTATTCCCACTAACACAATTTATATTCCAAAGTGTTTCACGGTATGTACAGGCAATAATAATTTAACCTTGCAAGACACGGGGGAGATTTTTCCCCATTTGAATGTTTGTAAGAGAAATTTCAGTGACAGTTGTGAATACTTTCCCGGTTATCAACTTGTTCTGAACATAAAAAGGAGCTGTTGTTGAAACGGCTAGCTAATCTTTTATTCACTATTTCCCTGGTGGATCACTAGTGGCGTAACCCGATAATGTGTTGTTGCATTAGCTACCTATCGTTAAAACATCACCGCTCTACCCATGACCAGGGATTGTAACAAATGGGGCTCATAAAAGGATTTTTTGAAGTTTTCCAAGAATAAAATTCTTTACCGAGGTCCAGAAAATTATTTCCTCTGCCCTCTCCGTACTTGCGAGCAGGAAAACACGAAAACTTGACAAAATATTTTGCATTATCAGTCTATCTGCCAAAACACCCCTTTTCTTTATTTTTGAAAATTCCCGCCACCGGGACACATATAATATTTATAAAAAGATCTTTCAGGTACACCATTAAACATTCCTCATGAATTCAGAAAATTTCCAGATTGCTTTTGGCAGTTACGACAAAAGCCCGGAGTCATACTTTCTCAGCGAAACCAATCCTTTGAGAGCTACTATCTTATTAGCCCTTAAATTGGGAAAACCTTTGTTGATCACAGGTGAGCCAGGTACCGGCAAAACCCAGCTGGCATACTGGGCTGCCTGGTACCTGGCCGGTAAAAGTGACATCAACCTGACTCCATTCATTTCGCAACCCTTTGTCTTTAATACCAAAACCACCTCCGCAGGTAAAGACCTGTTTTATCAATACGATGCCATCTCTCATTTCCAGGATAAGGAAGGAAAGAAAAAAGTGGCGGAATTCATCAGTCTGTCTGCCATGGGACAAGCGATTTGCCAGACATGGGGCAGGGATACGCTATTGTCAAAATTTGGACTGGATAAAATAAGGAATATTGACACGATACAAAATCACCCTCATAGTTCTGTTTTACTTATTGACGAAATTGATAAGGCTTCCCGCGATTTTACCAATGACCTGCTAAATGAAATAGAGAATAATAAATTTATCATAGCAGAGCTGGAAAAAGAAATAGCCAGAAGTGATGACCGACGAACAAGAAGCCTCGTCATAATGACCAGCAATAGCGAAAAAACCTTACCGGATGCTTTTCTCCGGCGCTGCCTTTTCTACAATGTTCCCTTTCCTTCCGACGAGGAACTATTATCGATTATTTTACAACGCATCGGTCCGTTTATACAGGAGCTGGGTCGCGACAATCATATCGACTTTACCGAACATTACCGTTATGCGATTCAACTCTTTCATGTGATCCGGCAAAAATCAACGATCAAACCGCCTTCCATCAGCGAACTGCTGGATTGGGTCAAAGTTCTTCATATCGAAGAGATCATAAAAGATAAAATCGATGAGAGAAATATAGAATACCTGCCAGCCTATCGGAAAAAAGCACTGCAACTGAGTCTTTATACTCTAATAAAGACAAAAGAGGACATGAATGAAATTGAACATGCTTTAAAACTTAAATAATCCTGGATAACAAAACAGATTATAAAATCCCTCTCAATGATTTACTGACCATTTTAAAAATAAATGGTTATGAAGTTTCTATTGAAAGAATCCTGGAGATCCAATCGGTGCTGCTATCTACTTCGCTTTCGCAGTTACACCCTTCAGAACTTAAATATATCATCGGTCCAATCCTTGCCAAAAATGAAGAGGACCAAAAAAATATCTACCAGCTCATTGATGCCTATGTTGCTGACAGGATCAAACCAGGACTTAAGATAAACCGCGTTCGCCAGTGGACAGCCAATAAACGACTTGTTTTTGCTCTTAAGGTAGCCGGGTTCCTGCTTATATTGTCAGCCGCCGTTTTATTATACGTCTTCCAGGACAGCAAACCGAACAAACATCCTAAAAGCAAACAGTCACCTTCCACATCTGAAAGTCAAACTGTCCCGCCCGTCCCTGATCATAACGATGAGACCCCACAGCGGAAACCCAGCATAAACGCCGCCCCGCCCGCTAATGTCAGCCATGTTTCTTATAATGGTAAATCCCTCGAGCCTGTTCCACAAAATATTATTCTCCAGGTAGCCGGTGCTTTTGGAGTGGGTCTTGGTGCCATCCTGTATTATATCATATTCTATGAACGAAAAAAGATCATGGAGGCAAAGAAAAAGACAAGGGACGAAGAGCGCCCGGACATATCAAGAGACAATGAAAGACCGGATGCCGCCTTTTCTGACTTGTCGGCTGTTCTGGAATTCAATGATAAAAATTTTTTGATCCGCAAAACCAAAGAGTTTGCTGCCATCAGGTCAAATCTTAAAAGACCCGCATTAACGGACCATGTAAGTCTTGATGTAAAACGAAGTGTTGTTGCCACTACAAAAACCGCGGGGTTTCCTTCTCTTGTGTTCGACAGCCAGTGGAAAGAAAGGAAATATCTTTTTCTCATTGATAATAAAGCTCCCGATTCCCATATCAGCCACCTCTGGAAATTTCTGATCCATTTCCTGGAAAGCGCTGATCTATCCATTCAGAAATACTACTTTATCGATAATATCCGGGAACTCACGGATGCGACAGGCAATAAGAGTGATCTCGATGACTTTACAGTTGAATTTTCTGATCACCATCTTATCATCTTTGGTGATTGCCGTTCATTTTTTACCCCGGATTTTATTTTTCCAAAAGACCTGGCCAAACTGTTTGGGAAGTGGCACTCAAAATCCATCATCACTCCCTTTCCGTTAGCTGACTGGTCTTATGCTGAAAAACAATTACAAAGCAACCATTTCCAGGTTGTACCCATGGAAATAAGCGCTATTGGATTGTTGTCAAAGTCTATAGGGGAAGAGTCAAATATAAAGTCAGCCGCTCTGGAAAGCCAGGTTAAAGACCGCTATTCAGTTTTAAAATATGAGTTCAAAACGGCAAACGACATAAAGACTTACCTCGATAACGATTGGCTTTTTCAACTGGTATGTGCGCTTTCTATTTATCCCAGGCTGGACTTGAACATTACTTTATCCCTGTTTGCAGCCATCTTGAAAAACAATCCCGATGCCGGTATTGCGCCGGAGTTTGATACCCTGTTAAAAATATCCCGCGTACCCTGGTTGCACAATGGGCAGTTGACCGCATCGATGCGCCTGGAATTACTCGACTCCATAAAACCTGAAACTGAAATTATTGCCAGGGAAACCATTCTCGGGCTATTAAAAGAGATTGATCCGTCCCTGGATAAGAGTTCAACCGCATCCAAAGAGTTACGATTACAGATGAAAATAAATTCCTTTTTCCTGTATGCCCACGATCAACAGAAGTACAAAGAACACGCAAATGGGATAAAGGATTTTCTCGGGGAATGGAAAAATCTTAAAGAATGGTCACTGAAACAAAGATCTCAAAACGCTTTGATGCCTATTGACAGTAAAGGTAAACGTCTTTCTGTTGAAGAATTTATTCTCCAGGAAGAACAATTTGAAAAACGCAATGTTACTTTTTTAAGGGTTGTGCTGCTCACCTTGCCGGCAGCCCTCCTTTATATATTATTATCCGTGTTCAAACCTGGCTTTGTTTTCCCTGGCACATATGAGAAAGTGTCTTTTACTGCCATTATTAAAAAAGACCTTGCCTGCCAAAAGCAGATCGGACAGGTCATTATTACAACACTGGAGCGATTTGATACTATTACCATCAATAGTAATAATAGCGCGTATTACATACCCGTTGATAATGTTGATTATTACCGTTCCGTGAACCTGTCGGTTTTGTTTACTGATAATTCATCCCTGGATATACCCGTACAGGCCAGGGATTCTTTAGTCACCGTCTCGATAAGCTGCCGCTGATCGCCGGTTGCACGAGGTCAAAAAAATCCCGCATCGTAGACACGACCGGGAGGGTTGGACATAATTATACTACTTGTTCTATTAAACCATAACAAGGAAATCCTTAGAATTGGGGTGGCCTGTCTTTATATAGACGGTATCGCAGCCCGACCGATAAACCGGGTGAGTGGATCCTTTGATTAAATGAATAATAATGACTCACCATATTTTTTGTGCGATAGGAAAATCCGGGCTCTGCAAAAATATCTGAACGCCGGCTGATCCTTTTCGAGATATCGGCACCAAAATAAAGTGATGCATTAACGTTCCTGTTATATACAGGATTATTTTTTAAATCGATTGGCTGGTTATTAATGGAAGGAATTATTCCGTTATAGTGTGATACAATATTCAATAACATGCCCGCATTTATCGATACGCTCAGGCTATTGTTATCATTCATTTTATAACTTAGCAATAAAGGAACACTGATGGTCTTATACCGGTTAGCCGAACTGTAATTGTTTCCCTGGGCATCCGTAAATAAGACCTTTTCATTGATCCGGCTATACTGTAAGCCTATTTTCGCTGAAATACGTTTTGAAATAGCATAACAGAATCTCAATCCAATAGTATACGACAATCGCATACTGCCCGCGTCCCTTAAATTTTTTTCATATGCTTTATTCCCGGCGCTTATTCCGCTGACAGGCATATCCGGGGAAACATACACCTCAATCGAATACTTTTCATTAACCGGGTCATTAATGGCAGTAGCTTCTTCTTTACCCGATGAATCCGTTTTTGAAGGAAGGTTTTCTTTTACGATGGTTTGCGTGCTGCTATCTGCATTCTTAGTTCCACCTGATGTTGAGTTACTGATATTTTTCGTGGCCTGGTTAGCCCTAACAATGTCCCCGTCTTTATTCTTCATGGCCTGGCCCTTTGCTTTAATCCTGGATTTATTTGTTTGCTTCTTGGTTATTTTAATCGATTTGCTAACCGCATCCTTTTTATTAAGGGAATTATCGGTATACTTCGAAACATCTTCAAAATTTTGTGAAACGCCGGCTTTACTGTTTTGATTATGATTAATGTCTTTCCTGTCGTTGAATGTTGCGGTATCTGAAACCCGATTAACATTAATAGAAAGTTCCTGTGAATTTTTGTTATTGGGATGGATAAAATAATAGATGGCTGAGCCACAAAGCAGGAGAAAACCGGCTGCCCCCATAATCCGCCATAGGAAGAATCCAGCTTTTCGCTGCTTTTTCTTGCCGGTTATACGTTCCCACATGTTATCGGGGACAAAAGATTCATAGTCCTTTAACCGGGTTTTTATGGATTCATCAAATTCCCTGTCCTTCATGTTTTATAATTATTTTCTGTTGCGCTGAAATTTGTTTTTGCAATAGTCTTCGTGCTTTTATCAACTGGCTGCGGCTGGTCGCAGCTTCAATATTCAACATAAGGGCTATCTCCTCATGACTATATCCTTCTATAATATTTAAATTGAAAACAATGCGGTATCCCTGCGGCAAACAGCTTATCATTCTTATCAATTCCTTCTCGGATAAAGACGAAACAGCATTGTCAGGTATGGCATGGGAAACTGTATCGAGTACAGAGGTATCATCGTATTTGATTTTAGCCTGCTGTAATTTTCTTAAACATATATTTATCGTTAGTTTTCTTAGCCATCCTTCAAAAGAACCTTCAAAGCGATACTGCGTAATGGATGAAAAGATTTTAATAAAGGACTCCTGGAGCATATCCTCTGCTTCCTCTGTTGAACCGGCATAACGAAGACAGACCGTCATCAGTTTTCGGGAATACTGATTAAAAAGCAGGTGCTGGCACTGAGCTTTTTTTTTGATACAGCCCGCGATGATTTCTTTTTCCGTCACCAGGGTTTATAGTTTACTCAAACAAGGATAATCTTTTTTAATGAGTGCGCTTGTTTTATGGTACAATAAAATCGTTGCCATACATCCACTCTCTCGCAGAAACAGATTTTACCAATACCTGATTTACATAAAAATTGATCGTTACTTTTCCCCCGTCCGGTGAATAAGGTGTGCCTCCCAGGTACATCCTGAAGGGACGGTGGTCTGGCTTGAAAATATATTTCCAGCCGGAAGGCATTGGGAAATGGCTGCCCGCCAAACGATCATTAAGATCGTTAACCACCCCTGATGCAGTATTCCATTGTCCCAGCCAGGCATCACGTTGAAAAATGGTAATATTTGGGCTCGGTTCGGTAACCAGCACTTCATACTTCAATACCGGATCGGCAGCAGTACCTACCGGCTCGGGGACATTTACGGTTGCCATCACTTTTCCAAATCCGCGGATACCTTCCGCTGTGGAAGACTTAAGCAGCTTTCCATTCTTGTAAAGGTTTACAATAATATCCGTCGAATAGCTTTTGGTAAAAGCGGATATCAAAGCCTGGAAGGGTCGTGAAGGTGCTATAAATGTATATCGCCACCCGCCCGGTAAATAAAGAGGATTTCCCCAACTGATGCTGTCGAGACCAACGCTTACTAATACTCCGTCTGACCGGTTCCATACCCCGTACCATCCACCGGGATCAGCGGTTATCACCTCATAGGTCAGTGTATCACCGGGCATTATTACAGTATCTCCCTGTATTTCATCATGCCGTTCTGTGAGGCTGGCTTCCGGCTTGAAACATGAAGTAAAAAGAAGCGCAAAACCAAATAATACAAATAGCAGTTTTTTCATATTGATTGTTTGTTAGGTAGGACGGTTACCAAGATACAAAACAGGACCAGTGTGTTGCCCGGGAGGAAAAATAAAGTTTATAGTCAATAGTCTAATATTTAAGGCTGTATCATTTCTGAAACACGGAACTCTGTCATCGAATAAGCAATTCCGAATTAATGAAAAGAAAATACGCTATCATACAACCTTTACCTTAGCTTTTGTCACTCATCCATACAGAATGAGCTCCTTTGAAGATAAATTACTGGTAAATGCCTTCCTGCTCACAAGAAGTGAAACTGTGTTCCGTCAGCTTTATCGCAAGCACGTACTTACAATATACAGGATGGCTCTTCAGCTTACAAACCGGGATATGATAGCTGCCGAGGAGATTGCCCAGGAAACATGGATCAGGGCAATCACCCATTTAAAAACATTTCAGTGGAACTCATCTTTGAAAACCTGGCTCTGCGGCATTACTATCAATTGTGCCCGGGAATGGATTCGTAAAAATAAAGCCGGGATATTCACCGGGGAAGTAAACGACATTTCTTCGTTTCACCCTGCAGTGGAAATGAAAATCGACATGAGTAATGCACTGGCAATATTACCTGAAGGCTATCGGGAAATACTGGTTCTTCATGATATGCAGGGTTTCAAACATAGTGAGATCAGCCAGCTTCTCGGAATTTCAGAAGGGACAAGCAAAAGTCAACTGTTTCATGCAAGAAAGGCAATACAAAAATTACTAAACTAATTATATGAACGACGCACCTGAATTTTCAGACCACGAAAAGAAAATACTGACTGGTCTTTATAACGAAAAAAGCATCCCTTCCGATCTTGAAAATAAAACAATGAATGCCCTACGTGACAAAGGCCTGTTTAGAAAACCGCTTTTAAAAAATTATTATTTCCGGCTGTCATTTGGTGTTCTTTTGATTGCCTTTATTTTTTATGTAGGTTATACTATTGGTCATGGTTCCCGGCATGCTGCGCGACCAGCAGGCGGAAACCAGGAATATCTGATGTTGCTTTCTGAGCCCCCCGGTTTTATATCTTCAGCCTCTCACGTACAGGAATACAGCGACTGGTTCAATGAGCTACGGTCAAGGAATATCATGTCAGCCGGTGAAGAACTGCAAACTGGAGGCTGGGTAATTAGTAAGAAAACGACCGGCGTGCTTGTCTCTTCAATGACAGGCGACCCTGGTATGCCGTCAGGCTTTTTTATTTTCAATGCCTCTTCTCCTGAAGAAGCTATAAAGATTGCTTCTGCCTGTCCTCATCTGAAATACCATGGCGCCATTGCACTCAGATCAATTCAAAATCATCCCTGATATGAAGCACTTATTTTTTTCAATCCCTGTATTATTTCTTTTTGCCGCAGAAACAAGATCTCAATCTACCAATGATCAAGCTGGATTAAAAGCATGGGGCGTAAAGATCAATGTCACTGATATGGGCAAAGCTCTTCGATTTTACAGGGATATCCTTCATTTTTCCGCTTCCGAATTGAACAGTGACAGTAACACGTTATTATTAAAACCCGTTTCAGGTGAGGGAAACATCCTGCTTCACAAAGTAAGCTACTTGCTACCCGTTGGAAATAATGAATCAACCGCTACCCTGACGTTACAGGTAAATAATGTTGACAGCTCTATCCTTTTGTTGAAGAACAAAGCCATCGATTTTGGGAGTTATGAATTGAGAAAAGAGGGAGTAGGGTATGCCACCTACCTGGATGATCCTTTTGGTACCCGGCTTTCACTTATGCAGGAAACAGTGACCAATCCTCCCCCTTTTGGCGAGCCCTGTATTTATAATTATGGTTTTTATATTCCGGATATAATGGCGGGAAAGCAATTTTACCAGCAGCAACTCGGTTTTGTAACGAGGAGTGAAAAATATTTACCCCTGGACCTGCCCATGGGACACAGGGATGGAAGCTTTGCCTTTATGCTGCATACCCGGAATGGAGTTCGACCGATCCATTACAACGCAGCCGATAATGAACATATCGTGATCATCTTCGAAGTGGCCGATGCGGAAAAATGCATAACGTTTTTCAAAAACAATAATATCAGGGTGGCAAAAGACAGCATTGAGTCTTTAGCAGAGGGAAAAGTGATTTCATTTTATGATCCATTCGGTTATGTTTCGCAAGTCATTGAATTCAGGAAGTGACGCTGCATTATCAGGTTCTCCTTCCGATCCTGAAATATGGAGGACAAAGAGTTCCCCAAGGGGCGCAAGGGACACAAAGAAGGGGGTAGCATGCAGTAAGGGTAACCCTTTAATACCTTGTAATCATTATCACTTTTTCTGACAAAACAAATCAGGTATCGCGGGTTTGTCCCTTTGATTATTACAAGGGGAAAATGATCTTGTGATAACGTTAATCTTAATATCCACCTATGAAAATTTATTTACTTGCCGTAGTCATTTTTTTCTCTTCTCTTTTTCAAAAAACCAACGCCCAGGTCACGGAAAATGTGATCGGATGGAGCAGTTGGGTAAACTGGAGTACATTAACTGCTGATCTTGGTATAACTGCCAATCTAAGTATGCCGCTTGCTACCAGTGGTGGCACTGCCGGTATTACTTTTTCTGATTCAGGCGATGGTTTTGGCCAGCGTGCCTTTACCACGGGTTGGTCCAGTGGCTCTGGAACCAAGGCATGGCAATTCCAAATGACCACTCTAAAATATAATACACTTAAGTTTTCCTGCAAGATGATGGGTACGAATACACCGGGTAGCTTCCTGGGCCCACGTGATTTTAAGTTACAGTTCAGTCTCAATGGATCAAGTTGGACTGATGTGATCGGTGGATCTTTAACAGCGGGGAATGGGAACGGTAACTTTAATAGTCTTACCAATGTGGCATTACCGGTTAATTGTGAAAACCAAACTGCAGTTTATCTCCGCATGGTAATGACATCTAATACTGCTGTCACAGGTGGTACAGTGAACGGTGGACAAAGCCATATTGATGATATACTTGTTACCGGGATCAGTGTCCCTGAAGCTCCTACTGATATCGCTTTATCCAATAATTTCCTGTTGACCCCAATCAATGGTTCTGTTGCTTCAGCAACCACTTTGGGTACACTTACATCCACCGATTTTAATTTAGGTAATACCTTTTCTTACACACTTGTCAGCGGAACAGGGAGCGGTGATAACGCATTGTTCGGGATCAGCAGCAATACACTGTCGACCGCCTCTGCAATTTCCAAGGGGACTTATAATATCCGTATTCGAAGCACTGATAATAGTAGCTTATACTATGAAGAACCAATGACGATTATCATCGGAGAACCGGATGCTGTGATGCAGGGTACGCGTACGCGTGTGAGTAATATGGGGCCTGATGGCAATACTTCATTTAATGCCACGGCTGGAACTGCCGTTGCCTATAATAGTACCAATAACGAGTATTTTACTGTATGGCAGGGAGATGATAACACGTCGCCACTGGTAGATAACGAACTCGAGATCTTCGGACAACGGACTAATGCCAATACAGGTGCAACAGTTGGAAGCCGCCTTCGAATAAGTTTTATGGGAACAAATGGCCTTACAACATTTAAAGGTGCCACTCCTTCCATCGCTTATAACGCTACTAATAATGAATACCTCGTGGTATGGTCTGGCGATCATAACTCCGGATCACTTGTACTTACCGAGTTTGAAATATGGGGACAACGCATCGATGCCGCTACAGGTACGCTGACGGGATCCATGTTCCGTATCAGCACCATGGGTCCGGATGGCAATTTAAATTTTGACGCGACGGTACCAGACGTTTCCTGGAACGCTACCAATAATGAATATATGGTTGTATGGCTGTCAGATGATAATACGTCGCCCCTGGTGGACAATGAATTTGAAATTTACGGGCAGCGGGTTTCCAATACAGGCACATTAAGCGGATCGCGGATAAGGGTCAGTACGATGGGGCCTGATGGCAGCACCTTGTATGCAGCGGCCACACCCGCTATCGCCTGGAATGCCACCAACAATCAATACCTGGTAGTATGGCACGGGGATGACAACACATCTCCTCTTGTAGATAATGAAAATGAAGTATTCGGGCAGTTGTTAACAAACACAGGTGGTTTATCCGGTTCCAGGATCCGGATCAGTACCATGGGTCCGAATGGCAACACAGGCTATTCCGGTGTCAATGCAGATGTGGCTTATAACGGAGACGATAATGAATACCTGGTGGTGTGGCAGGGTGATGATAATACTGCGCCGCTGGTAGACAATGAAATCGAAATATTTGGCCAGCGTGTGGGTGCCACCGGCACATTGAGCGGTTCAAGAATTCGTATCAGTGATATGGGACCTGACGGCAATATAAGCTATGCAGCTAATGTACCGAAAGTAATTTACCATCCGGCTATCAGGGAATATTGGGTTGTATGGCAGGGTGATGACAATGCAACGAGTGTAGATAATGAAACTGAGATATTCATGCAGAGAATAACAGCATCCACCGGCGCCGAGATCGGAACAAATGATACAAGAATCAGCTATATGGGCTCATCCAGCTCAACCAGTTTCGTAGGTCAACAACCGGCGATCGCTTATAACAGCACCGATGCAAAAGCTATTGTTGCCTGGCGTGGGGATGATAATACGGCTCCCCTGGTAGATAATGAATTCGAAATGTTCAGCCAACCCTTGTTCATCGCACTATCAACACTTCCTGTTAAATGGCTTTCTTTTACTGCACATCAATCAGGAAAATCTGTGGTACTTGATTGGGCTACGGGAAGTGAACAGTCGACAAAAGATTTTACCGTTCAATACAGCCAGGATGGAAATACCTGGAACAATATCGGTGTTGTTGCTGCAGCTGGCAATAGCAACAGCAGAACTGATTATTCCTTTACGCATCAAACGCCTGGTACCGGTAAAAACTACTATCGCATCCTGCAGGCTGATATAGACGGGCACAAGAGTTACAGCAAGATCGCGGTTATTGAAATGACTGAAAAAAACATGCTGACCGTTTTCCCGAACCCGGCGACAGATAACATTACATTACAACTGGCATCCGATAAAAACTCGGTGATCAGGATATATACTAATGAAGGAGCGCTGGTAAAAGCCCAGGATGGAAAAGGAATGAATATTGTTGTAAATATCCAGTCATTACCGGCAGGAATTTACCGGGTGAAAGCCGAGCAGTCGAACAAAGTTTATATACAGACTTTTTTAAAGAAATAATCTATTTCATTTACTACATACGCCCTGGTTGGTCTTAGCGAAGGTGATCAACCAGGGCTTTTTTTGAGATGTCTATTCCTCCATTTCGGCATTAACGTAGCGAGACCAACCACATAATTACGGCTGTTAAAAGTCACCAACTATTACAAATAAAAAACACCAAGAGACTGCTCTTTTTCTCTTGGTTTCAGATAGGCTGCAATAGGATATTCGCGGTGTAAATAATTATTCGCTAACCGCTCATAAGTTTCCTATGCCAGGCCGACTACTGCAAATCATTTCTATCTTATTTCTCTTTATTCAAATTAAAGTTCAATCCCAGGATCAATATTTACCGGTCATCACCCGGCAATTGCCCTCGAATTATTTTGATAAGGTTACTCACATGACCAGTCAACTGGAGCGGGAGATTTCGTTTAGTATTGATAAGATCTTGTGGCAATTAGAAAAGCGTGAAGAAAGACTACGACTTAAACTCGAAAAAGTTGATTCCTTAAAAGCCAGGGAACTGTTTGACAATAACCTGGTAACCTATGAACAATTAGAAAAAGTCCTGGAAAAAGGTTTGTCGGTCGATCTGTACATACCATTCATCGACTCGCTGGGTACTGCTTTAAATTATTTGCAACAAAATCCTTACCTGCTCAGAACATTGTTAGCGAGTAAGGAAAAACTTGAGGAAGCATTCCGGAAATTAAAATCGCTCGAGATCACCATACGCAAAGCAGAAGAAATAAAAAGTTTTATAACAGAACGGAAAAATTATCTAACGGAGGTTCTCGGCAGGTTTGGATTTTCAAACCAGCTAAAGAAGCTAAGCAAGCATGCTTATTACTACAATGAACAATTAAAAGAATACAAAGCGACACTTAAATCCCCCGGAAAGACTGTCCGGCAACTCATTGAATGGTTGAGTCAGTCAGGGTCTTTCCGTGATTTTCTGCGAACAAACAGCATGCTTGCTTTTCTATTTCCCAAACAAGATAACCCTCAAGAGCTTGTTCGGCAACCGAATTCAGATGGGTTGCAAACAAGAAATGAAATCAACACTCTTATAGAACGAACAGGTTCGTGTGGGATCGGTGTACAAAATCAGTTCAGGCAAAACATTCAGGATGCATTCAATACTATCAGCCGGCTCAAAAATGAACTTATTGAGCGCGGAGTTTATAGCAGCAATGATATATTACCAGAGGATTTTAAACCCAATAGTCAAAAAACAAAAAGTCTGCTTAAAAGAATTGAAGTAGGTGGCAATTTGCAAACCCAAAAAGCAACTAATTTTTTTCCCGTAACTACAGACCTGGGATTATCGTTTGGTTATAAGCTTAATGACAAATCCGTGCTGGGTATTGGAGCAAGTTATAAGTTAGGTTGGGGAAATGATTGGAACCATCTAAAATTAACCAGTGAGGGAGCCGGTATCAGGAGTTTTCTAGACCTGCGTCTGAAGAAAAATTGGTGCATTAGCGGCGGGCTGGAAATGAATTATAAAAATGCTCTTAAAGAAAATGAATCGTTAAAAAATTATTCTGCCTGGCAGCGAAGTGGATTACTGGGGATAAACAAGTTAATCAACTCTCAAAGTCATCTCTTCAAAAAAACAAAGCTTCAGGTACTATGGGACTTTCTGAGTTACCGGCAAATCCCACGAACGGCTCCTGTACTCGTACGTGTTATACACTGTTTACATTAAGATTTTTGGCTCTTGAAATCTGAATTATTTATGAAATGCAGAATAGTTTTCCTCGTCGCATCTGTCCTTGCTTTTGTCGGCTGTTATTCCCAAAGTAAACCGGCCGCTCCCGTTATCGTTACTCCAAATACCGCCAGCCTGGGTGTCTATGATGAAGTACCTGTGTCTTATTTTACTGGTTTGCCATCCATTGAAATACCGGTATACACAATTAAAGAAAGGAGTTTGAATTTTCCCCTCACGCTCCGGTATTATGCGCAGGGGTTTAAACCCGATGTTCATCCATCATGGGTCGGTGCTGGCTGGTCTTTAAGTTGCGGCGGTGTCATTACACGGAAAGTGAATAAGCTTCCCGATGAATGGTATTGTCCCGACTATTTCACCTACGGATACTATTATACTCATAACCGGCTAAATAATTTTAACTGGAGTTCCAATGACAGCTTGTTGAGTATGGCGGACAATACAAATATTAGTCTCCTTAAGCTCAACAGAACCGACAAAGAACCGGATGAATTTTCCTTCAATTTTCTGGGTATTTCAGGTAAGTTCTTTTTAGATCCTCTCGGTAAATGGAGGGTACAGTGTAATAAAAACATCCGGGTTGTATTTGATAGTACCGATTTAATAAATCCTTTCTTCCACAATACTGTCCCGGGGCCGGCTAATCTCTCTACATTTAAGCCAAAGGTTTTCGGAAAGTTTACATTAATTGATGATGAAGGGTTCAGATATGTATTCGGAAAAACAGACGCCACAGATGCTATTGAGTATTCTTCCAGTATCAGCCCACCGGGTTTTAACTATCGTGTGTGGCTGATGGCAACTAGTTGGTACCTGGCCGAAATAAAGTTTCCAGGAGGCACAGGCTCCCTCAAAATAATGTATGAGCGCGGTCCCTTTCAAAGCAATTTTCAATATTTCGAAAGTCAAAATAGATTTTATGTCCGCCGCTGTGATCAACCTTCAGCCATTGATGCCAAAGGATTGTCAGGTAGTATTACTTTGCCAGTATATCCCAAATTGATAACCACATCGAGTGGGATAACAGTAGAACTTAATTTTTCCAAAAGCAATGAATTAGCTTATCCAACAGCTACGTATTTTGAACCTTTCCGTGATGACCAGGGACGTTTGCCATCACAACAAAGTCCGGCACAGGGATTAGATCCTTATTACTTCAGCTTCATGAATGCCCGGGCCGATATTCCTTATTACATAACTAATGGTATATGGTCAGATGGTGTCATAAATAGCAACAAGTTTGTCTGGTTCAAACTGGATAGTGTCATTGTCACAACTTTTGATCCTAATAACAATATGGTCCGGAGTCCATTCAGAAGACTCTTATTTAACTATAGAGAAAATAATTACGAACGATTAAAACTACTGGCTTTAAATTTTAAAGGAACAATGGCTAGCAATGAATCACAGGATTATTTATTTAAATATAATGACTACGGCACGGCTGCCCCACCGTATGTTTCAGAGCTGACGGATCACTGGGGTTTTGCCAATAAAAAACCTTTAAAACGAGATCCGTTATATGGGGGTTATCAATGGTTCGGTGGAAGCATGATCATAAACCGGGAACCGGATGAACTTAGTACCAGGATAGACATCCTTACAGAAATTACTTACCCCACCGGTAGCAAAACCGTATTTGAATATGAAAGTAATGATTATGGAAAGTATTTGATGAATAATACACGATATTACGCAGCACCTGGCAATGGAAAAGCAGGTGGCCTAAGAATTAAGCGCATCTCATCGACTGATGGACTGAATAACACAGAATCAAAAGAGTTTTTTTATGTATCCGGTTATGATCCCTCTGTCTCCCTGTCTTCATTAACATCAAGTGGTATTCTCGATGGAAAGCCGGCAAACAATCATTATAACTATTCAGTGACCGTTAATGGCTTGTACCTGAGTTTATATTCTTCGAATGGAGTATTCCCCGTAAGTGCAAATTCGGGCACGATATGCGGTTACAGTGAAGTAGCGGAAAAGTTCAAAGACGGGTCCTATAAGATATATAAATTTACCAATCACGACAACGGGTATACAGATTATGATGCTATCTCCAATATTACTCCCTATGAACTGGGCGTGCCCTACCGGTCAAGAAGTTTTGAAAGAGGTCTTTTGATATCGGAAGCAATATATTCCGCCAGCAGAAGCCTCGTACAAAAATCAGAATATTCTTATGTCCGGATAGGCTCCGGAGCAGATTCCAACTTTGTACGAAGTGTTCGCAAAGAATATGGCGGCTATTGTACAAATACCAGTATGATCAACCCCTACGCAGGCAGTGAATCACTTGGCTTCCAGGTGCCGGTGTTGAATGGTTTTTATATTGATCCGGCGTCATTTGTTCCTGTCTATACAACGGGAACCGCATACGGTTACTATACTTATAAATTTCTTCCGGAAAAAATAATCAGAAAAATTTATCCATCAGCAGGCATTAGCAGTCAATTATTGGTGAGCGAGATCACCCATCAATACGATGCCCTTGGAAATATCGTTCGGACCATACAAAACGATAGTAAGGGAAGTGTTATTACAACCAATTTTAAATATCCTTATCATTTTTCCGGAACAGTGGTTTATGATTCAATGATTAACCGCAATATTACCGGCGTTGTTATTGAATCTGAAAATTTTCGCGGCCAGAATCTGATTGGTAAGGAAAAAACCAACTTCAGCTTTTTTAATGGTATGACTTTAATAAAACCTGCCTCCATTTCGAAGCAGGTAGGGAATAATACTTCTTACATCGTTACATTTTTTAATCGATATGATCAGTATGGGAATATTCTGGAAATGGAGGGAATTGATGGCATTAAGAATTCTTTTGTTTGGAGTTATTTTAAGACAAGACCTGTGGCAAAAATTATCGGTTCGGCATATGCAAGTATAGAGCCCCTCATCAACCAGCAAATGCTGACCTATCCGGCATCTGGCGATCAATTGCTTGCTGAAGTAGATAAATTAAGAACGCAATTACCAGCATCTTTTGTAAACACATACCTGTACGAATCCAAAGCCGACTTTGGACTAAAACAATCCAAAGATGCTAATGGCATAAGTTCCTATTATGAGTATGACGGTTTTGGACGTTTAAACAGAATTAAAGACAATAACAATAAAATACTGAACCAGACGGAATATAAATACAAAGAGCTTGTATCATTCCCCTACCTGAGTTCGGAAAAATCACAATACTTTAATAAAACTGGTTGTCCCTACGGTAATTCGGGCGGAGCTATGTACACTGTTCCGGCAAACAAATATGGTTCCTTTTTAAGTCAACCGGATGCAGATCAAAAAGCCCAGGCAGAAATTACAGCCAATGGACAATCCTATGCTAACAGTACAGCAGTATGCTATCCGTACTATTCATATACTTCCTGTTGCGGATTTGGTCAGGTGTATTCCAATTTCACACTCACAGGTACAGGGTCGGTCAACTTCACCTTAATCGTTAATAAAAACCCTCCCGGAGGTGGTGCAGGGATACAAATGGGCAGCTTAACTGGCCCGTTATTTATTCCATCAGGCAACAGGAATATCAATTTTAGCGCAGGTGGTAGTTCCGGTTCAATTCAGATAACTGCTTCAGGCCAGGTAAAATTATACGGAAGCATGGGCACATCACCTGTACAGATTTCAGGAAGTTATGTTCTCTAATTCAAACCCTTGTCATTGAAAAAAATTAAGAGGTTCAGAAATGAAAACACAAATTAGTTCAGTCACTCGAATTTACAGGATGATGTATCCCGCTATAGTATTCTTTGCCACGCCCCTTTGGGGCCAGGTGCCTGTGCCCAAAGAATATCCAGGCAGTTTCACAATAAATGCTATCCGGAACTGGACACCCTCTGCTCCAGAAACTGACCCGGTAATACTAAAAACAAAACCGGTAAAAGACGTAAAACTAAATACAGCTTATTTTGACGGTTTGGGAAGAATCGTGCAGACAGTATTCAAACAGGGTAGCCTTGAAACCTCAACAGGGCTATCTTCTGACTTGGTAATTCCGGAAATATACAGCGATATGGGCAGGGAACAGTTTAAATACCTGGCATTTGCCGCAAACAATACGGCCGGTAACAGTTCTATTGCGGATGGGAATATTAAATTGAATCCCTTTCAGCAACAGGCTATGTTTTACAGTGAGCCTGCCGGATTATTGAGTGGCCAGAATGAGAAATATTATTATAGTAAAAAGGACTATGAATTGTCGCCCTTAAACCGGGCGGAAAAAAATTCGCGGCCAGGAAATAATTGGGTAGGTTCAAACCATGGCATAGAATTAAAGTATTGGTTTAATACCACAGTTGACGATGTAAAAAAATGGACCGTCACGGATGTTGCTAATAGCTGGGCTTCATACAATATTAATGGCACGTATAATCCAAATGAACTTTATAAAAATGTTGTCATTGATGAGCACGGCAAACAGGTGATAGAGTTTAGAGACAAGGAAGACCAGGTAATACTTAGAAAAGTGCAATTGACAGCGACCGCCGATATGGGGACTGGCAGCAGTTACTCCGGATGGTTATGCACCTATTATATATATGACGATATGGGTCATCTTCGCTGTGTAGTTCAACCCGAAGGAGTAAAAGCTATTTCTTCTTCCTGGATCCTAACACCCCTGTTACTGGATGAACAATGCTTCAGGTACGAATATGATCAAAGAGGACGAACGATAAAGAAAAAAGTTCCGGGCGCGGGAGAAATATGGATGATATATGATAGCCGCGACAGGCTGGTCATGACACAGGATGCCAATATGCGAGCTTCCGCGAAAAAGCAATGGCTTTATATAACCTATGATGGATTTAACCGTCCCGTCTCAACGGGTCTGATAACGGATCAGGTCAACTATAATAACCATAGCTTTCATCTGAACGCCGCTTCCACCAGCTTAACATATCCTATCCTGGCAAATTATCCCGGACATGAAGAACTGACTATGAATTTCTATGATAATTACTCCTGGTTATCACAATATGGCAATCCGCTACCCGCTACTTACAACAGCAGCTATAACAATTATCTTTTACAGCCTTCGAATTCCGTGTGGCCTTATCCCCAGCCCAATACCACCGTTACCCTAAAAGGCTTTTTGACAGGTTTAAAAACAAGAGTGCTGGGGACTTCGATCTTCCTTTATACTGTCAATTTTTATGATGACAAAGGACGTATCCTGCAGATACAAAGCTCAAATCTTACGGGTGGAACAGATATTAGCACTACACAATACAACTGGACTGGGCAACCCCTGGTCACAGTTTTTCGGCAACAAAAAAATGGAAGCCAGGCACAAGAAAATATTATTGTAACAAAAAGGGAATATGATGATCTCGGCCGATTAAAATGTATTAAAAAGAATTTGACAAATATCACCGGTTCAGTTACTATAAGTAAGCCTGAACAGGAGTTAGTAAGACATGAATATGACAAACTGGGGCAATTAAAGAGTAAGAAAATTGCGCCCGCATATAATGGAGGAGCCGGTTTGGAAAACCTGGTCTTTGACTACAATATCCGTGGCTGGGTATTGGGTATGAACAGGAGTTACCTGAAAGACAACAACGCTTCGGGGTATACTGGTAAATACTTTGGTTTTGAATTGGCTTATGATAATCCAGTGACGGTATCCGGCTCTTCCACCTATTATTTTTCACAATACAATGGAAATGTTGCAGGCACATCCTGGAAATCCAGGGGTGACCAGGTAAGAAGAAAATATGATTTTGAATATGATGCTGCGAACCGTTTTGGGAAGGCTATATATTCTCAAAATACAAATGATGGATATGGAGGTACATGGAATACAGCGGCGGCGAATTTCAGCGTACATGGTTTTGATGCAGACAACAATTACCGGTTGAAATATGATGACAACGGGAATATTCTGACCATGGTTCAGCACGGGATAAAGAATTTGAATCCTGATGTTTACATAGATGCTCTACGCTATTCTTACCGGCCCGCCAGCAATAAACTAGATAAAGTTTCAGATGACTGGAATGACCCCAATGGACAGCTCGGGGACTTTAAAGATGGTAATAACGGGTCTACCGCTGACTATAATTATGATAACAATGGAAATCTCATTTCAGATAATAACAAAGCGATAACCGGTATAGTATATAATCATCTCAACCTTCCATCCATTATAACTGTTGCCGGGAAAGGCACAATCACTTACATATACGATGCCCTGGGGAACCGGTTAAAAAAGATCACGGAGGAACCAGCATCATCATTAAATAATAATATTTCTACTACAACTACAACACTTTATCTCAATGGCGTTGTATACGAAAGTAAAACCGATAATAATGTTAATACACCTGATTACACTGATAAACTTCAGTTCATAAGTCATGAAGAGGGCAGAATAAGACCTTTATATAACACTACTGCTCCAACACTCCTTGCAGGTTTCGCATTTGACTATACCATCAAAGATTATCTGGGCAATGTACGAATGTTGCTCACCGAAGAACAAAAACAGGATATATATCCCGCTGCCACGCTCGAAAATATAACCTACAATGGCAATACAGCTATTTCGCGGGAAGATGATTTTTATACAATAGATGCCTCTAAAGTAGTAGACCAATCTTTAGCGACCGGCATACCGGTTTATCAAAACAATAATGGCAATCCCCCGTACAATAACAATCCATTCAGTAATTATACTGCCAACAGCGGAAAAATATATCTGCTTAATGCCGGTACTAATACCATCTCCGGGAAAACAGGCCTGGGCATTGTCCTGAAAGTAATGGCTGGTGATGCAATTAATATTTTTGGCAAATCCTATCATAAGAAACCGGTGGCCGGCTATTCTTCTTCCATCAATCCAATACCTGTTCTTGAACTTATCAGCGCGTTTGCCGGATCAACGCTATTAAATTCCAAAGGCATCACAGGCACCCAAATAACGGGGCAACCTGGATTTCCCTTGACTTTAAATGGTTTGATAGGCAATCAGCCTTCCCAAAGCACTGACCGGCCCAAAGCCGCGATAAACTGGATTCTCCTGGATGAACAATTCAAATGGGTAAGTGGTGGCTTTGATATGGTTGGAGCGTCAATAGATAATAATGGTACTTTTAAAACGCATGACCTCTCTTCTATACCGACCATTAACATTATCAAAAATGGGTATATTTATGTGTATTGCAGTAACGAAAGCCAATACAACGTGTTCTTTGACAATTTGCAGGTGATTCATACACGCGGACCTATCCTGGAAGAAACCCATTACTATCCATTTGGATTAGTCATGGCAGGAATCAGCTCTAGAGCTCTCAACTTTGGCAATCCAGACAATAAATATGAATATAACAACAAGGAAAAACAGGGAAATGAATTCAATGATGGTTCTGGACTGGAGTGGCTGGATTATGGAGCCAGGATGTATGATGCGCAGATCGGCAGATGGCATGTAATAGACCCTATGACTGAAAAAATGAGACGTTGGAGCCCTTACAGCTTTGCGTTTAATAACCCTTTACGGTTTATAGATTATGATGGATTTGCTCCCGGTGATACCATCAATGTACCCCAAAACGGCAAGTTGCAACCGGCACCGAATGGCAGGACAAACGAAATGATCGATAAAACATTCCTTAAAAAATTCTTAAACAGCCTGATCAAAAAGATCACAAAAAATGATAACGATTATGACGATCTGCAAACAACAGATGGAAATCATGAAGAAGCCGACAATAAAATAAATGCCTACATAGATAATGCCTTTGCCGGATCTAATACAGAATTTGGCGGAGAACTATGGGACGGTATAATGGGTGATGATGATGATATAGAAGTCCTGTTTGAAGTGGAAATTGTTTCAGTCAATAAAGAAATAAAAGAACCTTCAGAAGAAGCGTCCGGAACATCATCTACCGGCTCAACGGCAACCGCCTCCAGTTCAAAGACTGAAGGATTCAGCGCGGGAGCAGCAGGCTCGAAAAATTCAGATGGAAAAAGTACAGAAGGGGGTAATATCGGGTACAGCAGTTCTTCTACGGTTGGATCATCCGGAGGTGCTACTTCCGGCAATTCAATTGCAGCCAAACTCGGCACCTATGAGGTCACCTATCGAGTAAAAGTAAGTATCATGTATGATCCCGATAAATACGGATTCGGCTTTTCAACAGGGAAAAATTATACATTTTATACCCCAAACGCTAATGGCAAATTGTATTCACCAGTAAAACTTGTAACAAAATGAATAGCAAAAAAATGGTGCTACTTGGTTTATTAATTGTCAATATTGTAGTTTTAGCCTGGTCGCTGAACTATCTTGTTTCCTATGCGCAACAAAAGGAACTGCCATCAATTGCTTTCGGCTTCATATTTGGTGCCAGCCTGATTTGTCTTAATTTAGTAGCCATTAAATTTGTTAGAGACAATTAAACCCCTATCCTGTTCATAAACGCTGTATCAGCCAGTCCTTATCTTGTGCTTACTTTCCAATGTTATTCCATACTCTACAAGGATTACTATTATTTAATGTTCATCAATTTCAAAACCACCATTATGGACAGGAAAACATTGTATACCATTACGCTTCTACTCAACGCATGGATAACGATCATGTATGCTATCGAATTACATAACTACTATTCAGATAATTATAACCCTGATGGCCTCAGGTTTTTTACACGAATCGTAATATATGATATCGCCTATGCGATTTTATTGCTGCCTCTCTTCCGCAAAATATCCCTACGTTCCTTCTTAATTATTCTTGGAACGATCATATTACAAAACCTTAACCTCGGCTTTATTGAATCACTCCCATTGACAGGCCTGATCATTTCGGGTCTCTCTCTGATCGCGCTGTTTGTTTTGCTGGTAAGACCCATGGCCAGTAGGGAGTAAGCAGTAGTCAGCCCGGAATAGTCTGTCCGAAGTAAACAAGGTTTAACATAATCTATAAACTCTTAACTCTAAACTCTTAACTTTCTTTACACTTCCCGGTTTACAATCACTTTACTTTCTAACACTACTTTCTTTTCTATTGGATCTCCTCCTTCCTTATGGTCTATTAATTGAAATAAAATATCCGTCGCCTTTTCGGCTTGCTGGTAAGGGAACTGTTCGACCGATGCGATTGGAGGCTCATCGAGATAATTGGTGACAGGAAGATTAGCATAGCTGACAAAAAATATGTCCTTATTTATTTTTAACCCTTCGTTTCGGGTTGATTTAATAGCTTCCAGTGCAACATAATCGTTAAACGCAATCACAGCCGCGGGTCTTTCCTTTAACGATAATAACTGGCGGATGGCGTCCTGGGTTTGCTCTTGACTAAGATCGGTTTGTACAACAAAGGATTTATCTAAGGGCAAGCCGTTTTTTCTCAAACCTTCGAAATAACCATCCAGTCTCTCCTGCGATGGCATCATAGTATCAGGTCCCTTTATAAAACCGATAGAACGAAATCCTTTATCCACCAGCCAGTCGACCAGCTTCACAGAGCTGTTTTTAAGATTGCATGACACCGAATAGGTATCAGGCAGATTTGGTACCCGGTCAAAAAATACAACCGGTATGCCCTGTTCTTTCAACTGGTCAAAGTGTTCAAAAGAAACCGTGTTTTTCGCTAAAGAGACAATTAACCCATCAATCCGGTGCTTCCGCATTGAATCGGTGATCTGCTTTTCCCTTTCAGTGTCATCATGGGACTGGCCTATGAGCACCGTATATTTATTCCTTGTGGCCACATCTTCGATACCATTGATAGCAATGGAAAAAAACTCCTCCCCTAAATTGGGAAGAATAACACCTATCGTGCAGGTCTTTCCCTGTTTGAATGAGATAGCAGCCTGGTTCGGCTCATATTTCAATTCCTGTGCTAATTTCTGAACCTGTTGTCTCATGCCCAGACCTATGCTGGGATGATCATGCAGGGCTCTTGAAATTGTCGAGACCGAAACATTCAATCGCTTTGCAATTTCCTTTATGGTGACCGGCTTCTGTTTCATTGAGCAAAAGAACAAAAAATACCATTAAAATCAGCAAAACAATTCATGACCGGCAATTCTCATTTGTCCATACTTTCCCAGTGATGTTTACCCATCATCATATATTTCTTGCTTTGTCCGATAGCATCCATTACCTGTTCCATGATTATTTCAGATGACAAATTGGTATCAATGTATAAAGGAGGTTTGAATGTAACAGATAACAGGCTTCCTTTCTTCTTAAATTTTAATCCTTTTTTATTAAAAGCCCTCCAAAAACCACTGATTATAACCGGGACCACGATCGGTTTATTTTGTTTAATTATCAAAGCGGTCCCTTTGCGGCCAGGCGCAAATGGTTTTGTAGTGCCCTGTGGAAATGTGATCACCCAATTACTTTCCAGTGCCCTTGTTATTTTACGGGTATCCGATGGATCAAGCCCGCGTCGTACTTCTTTTCCCTCGGGTCTCCAGGTTCGTTTCACTGTCAGGGCTCCCGCTAAAGCAAACAACCGGCTGATCCAGCTACCCTTCATCGTTTCCTCCGCCGCTACATAATTAACCCGGGTGAATGGATTCAATAAATAATAAGGTATACCCAGCCTGTTTGTTTTACCCCATTTCACAGCACAAAATATGTGCAGGAAAGCAATAACATCCGCAAAATAAGTTTGATGATTGCTGACAAATAAAACATTACCGGGAGGTAATTTCTTCAGGTGCTCAGTACCGCTGACCTTTAATTTATTAATGATAGCCAGGCCCGGGTACGATACTAATCCTACTATTACATAAACTATTTTCCGTACAGGGTTAAAATGTCTTAATCTTTCACCAAATGAACTCATACCGGCCGTTTTACCAAGCAATGACTTTGTAAATTAATTAATTGCCGGTTAAGTAACCAAAATAGTATTTACGGGAAACGACTTGCAGCTGCACGCAAAGCAATAAGCGGTTTCATGTTCAATGACCTTACAGGAGACAACGGTCAATGGTTTTAAGGAGGAGACACTAAAAACAAAAAAGCCCCATAGACATGGGGCTCTTGTCAGCTGCAAACCTTGAGCATAAATAAATCAGCTGAGCGATTTTAGTAAGCTATCTGGCGACACTGAATTTGATGGTCGTCATTTCATCGCCATTAGCCATTTGCAGTAAATAAAAACCAGCCTGCAAACGATCAAGGTTGCTAATCGAAATACTGTTATTTCCTTCGTAAACTTTAGTCTGCTGTTGTAAAACTACTTTTCCGTTTATATCGACTACTTTAATATTTGCTATACTATTACCGGCTGAAGTAAAGCGGACAGTTGCCAATCCGTTCACTACCGGGTTCGGATTAAGAGCAATACCATTAATCTTCGATTCTTTGCGGATCAATATCACATTACTGTATTTGAACTGTCCATCCCTGTCTACAATCTTTAAGCGATAGTAGTATACAGTACCGTTCGCAGAAGAAAGATCATCGGGGTATTGATAAGACTGCCGGTTATTACTATTCAGGCTTGTTTTAGTACCGATCGCTGAATAATCAGCTCCATTCGAACTGCGTTGAATTTCAAAATGATCAAAGTTTTGCTCATTCTCTGTTTCCCATGTCAGCGTAGCCAGCTGGTTACGATAGTTTCCTGTAAAGCTGATCAACCGAACAGGCAACGTGCTTTGCTGAGCAAAAGTCAGACAGGTAAACTCTGTAGCAAATTCGCGGTCCTGGTCTGAAACCTGTCCACCATCACCTTTTAAATACTCATATCCTAAACGAAACCGTATAACTGAAGTAACTCCGTAGTTGGCATAGTAAGTAACATCCGGATCACTGGATACACTTGTATGCTCTGACGTTTGGCCCAATACTTTTCTCCAGGTATAACCACCGGCTGTATAACTACCCCCATCCGTAAGATGCGTTGGTGCTGAAACCAGGACGCTGCTTTGACCAGTCAGTCCGCCTGTCTCCCTGAAATAGCCTGTCGTACCATTAACAAATCCATCGGCATCATAGTGCTGAAAACGAAGACCTGTTAAAGTTCTTGTTACATAACTGTCATCAGCATCTGTCAACGGATTATTTTCTGCATAAGAACCGTCTTTGATAAAAGTTATCGTGAATTGCACCCAACCTTTGTCCGAAGTTTCTCCACCATTGCCAAGATCTCCGTCATTTGCAACCCTGGGCTGGAAACGACCGTTATTAACTGTATTGTTGTCAAAGAAACTTACATGTGCGTTGCTGTCTGCTTCTATTTTTATAAGCGCATCCAAAACTTCAGGCGAAGAAACTACATCCTGGTATAAATAAACCGCGCCTGGTTGAAGATCCGTTCCCTGTACCAGGGTATACGTTGTACCAAAACTGGGAACAGCAGCACCGGCAGCCGTAGCAAAGATCTGTATGTCGTCAAACCATATATCGCGCGCCGTTGAACCGGAACTTCTCCGCGCCGTAAACCGGAAACGGAAATTAGTGTTCCAGTAATTGCTCGGAATTCCGCCACTGACTGATACCGTATTCCAGGCATTTACTGCCGGAAGACTTGTATTTGACCAAACAGTGGACCATGTGCTTCCGCCATTCGCGCTGAATTGAAGATTTACTTCGTAATTAGTGCTCGCTCCATCTACTACATACCAGTCAAACTGGAACGTCATGCTGTTTACACTGCAGGATCCGCCACTGATATCAACTATCGGTGAAGTAGCTGTATCCACCCGCGGGTTATTAGCCGCTCCATTGGTACCTGCAGCAAAGTGCAGCCCCATGGTAGTGCCTCCCGAAGGAGCATTGTCTACTTCAATAACTGAATTGGTGGAAGATTTAAAAGACCAGCTGCTCAGAGTTCCAATGTAACTTCCAGATTGTCCCCCCGAACCAGCATTGTTAAACTTGTTTGCCGGGAAGGTCTCCGCGACAATCATAGTTTGAGAAAATGCTGTCATCGACAACATAATCATCAATAGGGTAAAGAAATGTCTCATTTTTTATGCTTTAAGGTTTAGATAAATTCTCCAGGGTTTGGACTTATCAAACGATACAGGATGGCATTCTGCAGAAAAAACAATGATGCAGAAAACCTTAAAGCTTTTCAAAAATGATGGAAAGTGGCGTCTCTAACAGTGATGATGGAAAAAGTGGAAGTTAATAGGATCTGCGGATAGAAGAGTAATAATACTTAGAATTATTGCACAAGATACATCGTATTTCCAGAAATGCAAATCTCAGCAAAAAAAAATCCCCCAAACTCATTGGGGGATTTACGTATTCCTACGATATCGTTTTATTCAGCAGGCTTTGTCTCTTCATTTTCACCGCCTTCCATTTTCTTTTTCAAATCAGCTAAAACACCAAGATCTCCCAACGTGGCTTTTTCCACTTTGTTCTGGATATTCTTAACTGCCTTCTTGGTTTTATCTGCTTCCACTTTTGCCTCTTTTTTGGCTACTTCTTTTTCATCAGCCTGTGATTGCTCCCATATACGGGTATGGGAAACAACTATGCGCTTCTCATTACGGTCAAACTCAATTACCATGAATTTTGCATGCTCATCGGCCCCGATACTCTTTCCATCCTCCTTGGTCAGGTGACGATTGGGAGCAAAGCCTTCCAATCCATATGGTAATTGTACTATTGCCCCTTTATCATCCCGGCGCGAAACGGTGCCTTCATGAATGCTGCCAATCGCAAATGTATCCTGTAATGTGTTCCAGGGATCTTCTTCCAGTTGTTTATGACCCAGTTGCAGCTTACGGTTCTCTTTATCAATTCCCATAATCACTACATCAATATGAGATCCGACTTTTGTGTATTCACTCGGATGATTGAAACGTTTCAGCCAGCTTAGATCACTGATATGGATCATACCACCGATACCCGGAGCCAATTCAACAAACACTCCATAGTTAGTAATATTCTTTACCAAACCGGTATGTCGGCTGCCTTCTGCAAATTTCACCTCGATATCATTCCATGGATCAGGTGAAAGCTGTTTGATAGACAGACTCATCTTGCGATTCGCCTTATCCAGCGTTACGATCTTGGCTTCATGTTCATCACCGAGTTTGAAAAATTCTTTCGCATTGATCGGTGTGTTGGCCCAGGTTATTTCACTCACGTGAACAAGACCTTCCACACCCGGCATGATCTCGAGGAATGCGCCATAATCTTCAATATTAACTACCCTACCCTTGACAATATGTCCTTCGGCAATATTTTCCGGAAGTACATCCCATGGATGTGGAGTAAGCTGCTTTAATCCAAGACTGATACGTTTCTTCTCGTCATCAAAATCAAGAACTACCACGTTAATCTTCTGATCCATTTTCAGCACTTCACTCGGATGTGAAATACGTCCCCATGAAATATCTGTGATATACAGTAATCCATCAAGACCACCAAGGTCCATGAACGCACCAAAATCCGTTATATTTTTCACAGTTCCTTCGAGCACCTGCCCTTTTTCCAGTTTACTCATGATCTCCGCACGCTGAGCTTCAATATCGCTTTCAATAAGGGCTTTATGAGATACCACCGCATTCTTGATCGTTTCGTTGATCTTAACCACTTTAAATTCCATGGTTTTGCCAACAAACTGGTCATAATCCGTTACCGGCTTCACGTCGATCTGGGATCCGGGTAAGAATGTTTCCATTCCGAAAACATCGACGATCAATCCACCTTTTGTTTTGCTGGTAACCACTCCCTGTATCACTTCACCTGTCTTATGTACCTCAACAATTTTTTCCCATGCACGGGTAATACGAGCCTGTTTGCGACTCAGGTTAAGATGACCTTCCCGGTCTTCTTTTTCCACCACCATGACTTCCACTTCGTCACCTACTTTAAGATTCGGTAAATCACGGAATTCATTGAGAGAGATTAAACCATCACTTTTAAAACCGATGTTTAATACAACATCTGTTTTAGTAAGACCCACAACAGTTCCCTTCATCAATTCGCCATCGTTCAATTGAACGAAAGTGTTTTCATAAACTTTGTCATACTTTTCTTTTTCGTCTTTGTTGTATGACGTTACGTTACGTTTATCCACGCTCCAGTCAAAATCATCGTGAGCGGTTTGTACGGGTTCCTTTGGTGTCGCTGTAGTTGCTTCTGCACTATCGGCAGCAGCAGACTCCTGTACATCAGCGTTTAAGTGTTTTTGAATTAAATTTTCAAACATGTTTATTAATCCCGGTTTTTTATCCGACAGTTTCGGAATCGGGGCAGCAAAGATAAGTTTTTCAAGGCTAATGTGGACTTGTAAATTAGGCGCTTGTTAAATGAATAGCCCGGCTGTAACGCCTTGATTAAGCGTCCCTTGCGACGCTCTGTTCAGGGTTTGGTTCGCTCATCATCTGACATTTAGTTCATATATTCACCAAAACGAATATAATTGCTCTATCCCGTTCTTAAAATTATCGTCCGGCTCGCTATGATTATCTTCTGTCGCAAGGTGATCATCAATAAACCGGAATTATTAAAACTGAAGGGACCCTTATTGCTGGCCAGTAATCATCCAAATTCATTTCTCGACTCCGTTATCATCGATACGCTTTTTGACCGGCCTATCTGGTCACTGGCAAGAGGAGATGTTTTTAAAAACCGCTTTTTCGCCAGGTTACTGGCAGCTCTCAAAATGTTGCCAGTTTATCGGACCAGCGAAGGAGTAGAAAATCTTTCCGAAAATTATAAAACGTTTGATGCCTGCATTGATCTTTTTAAAAGAGATGCAGTAATAATGATATTCAGTGAAGGAAAATGTATCAATGAATGGCATCTCAGAAAATTAAAAAAAGGTACTGCGCGTTTAGCTGTCAAAGCCTGGCAGGAGAATATACCCTTACAGGTTTTACCGGTAGGTATTAATTACAGTTCGTTCAGGCGTTTTGGCAAAAACGTCTTCATCAATTTCGGAGAAATAATAACAAAAAATGACATTAATCTGAATGAGGCTGAGGGTATCCGTCACCTGTCCTTTAATACCCGGTTAAAACAGCAGTTTGATAAACTTGTTTTTGAAATACCCGGCCAGGATAAAGAAATGCTAAGCAAACTGCTTGTTTTAAAACCAGGCTTGTTTAAAAAGATTATTTTATCAGCTCCTGCAGCTATTGGTTATATCGGTCATGCCCCACTTTATCTGCCGGTCCGGCGATTTACATGGAAAAGAACCTACAATAATGATCATTTCGATTCGATCATGACCGCTATACTTCTTTTCAGTTATCCCCTATACCTTCTGTTGTTAACACTGTTGCTCTACGTGATCCTCAAATCCTGGTATGTTTTTCTTTTACTGCTTTTACTTCCCTTCACCGCCTGGGCTTACGTACAACTAAAACCACAACTGGATAAATAAAACGATTACTCACACTCTCCAATTTCCAACCTCCACCTCTACCTTCAACCTCAACCTCAAACCTCAACTTCTAACTACACTCTTCCCCGCAATAAATCCACTCGTCCATGCATGTTGAAAATTAAAACCGCCGGTGATACCATCTACGTCCAAAATCTCACCAGCAAAGAACAGGTTTTGAATCTTTTTGCTCATCATCGTATTAGGATCTATTTCTGAAAGTCGAATGCCGCCGGCTGTGACGAATTCTTCTTTGAATGTCGTTTTACCTTTTACAACTAATGGGTACTCGACAAGATTTCTTATTATAATGTTTTCTATCTTCTTTGGCAGATCGGCGAATCTCATCTCCCTGCTCACGCCTGATTGTGATAATAAATAATGCCATAATCGTTGTGGCAGTTCACCAAAATTATTAGAGAAAATTTTATGCGATGCATAAAGATTCCTGGAGTTAATAAACATGTCTGCCAACCGCTGGTATTCATAACCGTGACCATAAAGCCAGTTGATTCTTGCCACAAAGTCATAATTACAATCAGCTAAATCTTTTGCACCCCAGGCACTCAACCGGAGTATGACGGGACCACTTACACCCCAATGAGTAATCAGTATCGGGCCTGTTTGGACAAGACTGGTTTTCTCAATCTTCACCTTTACTTTTTCTACAGTGATACCCATGAGTTCCCTTATCGGGTTACCGGGAACATTAAAAGTAAATAATGAGGGAACCGGATCGATAACGGAATGCCCGGTTTCCTTCAACCAGTCAAACATCGAAGTGTTTGAATAACCCCCGCTGGCGATGCATACGAAGTCGGAAGTCAGGAATCTGTTATCAGACAACTCAATGGTGAATTTTTCACCTACAGATTTCAGGTTTCTGACTTCCGATTTCATTCTTATTTCCACGCCGTATTGATTGGCTTCTTTTACAAGACAATCTATGATTGTTTGGGACGAATCTGTAACAGGGAACATCCGGCCGTCCGCTTCCGTTTTCAGTTTTACGCCTCTTTCCTCAAACCATTTCACAGTATCGGTGGTAAAGAATTGATGAAAAGCCTTCCTGACAAAAAGTTCACCACTGGGATATTGGCGGCTCATTTCCGAAATATCGGAACAGGCATGCGTCACATTACAGCGACCGCCTCCGCTCACCTTTACCTTTGATAAGAGTTTGCTGGATTTTTCAAGAAGTATAACCCGCAATTGGCGATTTAACCGCGCTGCGTTTACCGCACAGAAAAAACCCGCGGCCCCTCCGCCTATTACTAGAAGCGTTTTAGATTTCATGTTGTTTGCGGCTACCGGCTTTCATATGATTATCGATCCATCATCATAAGAGAAGCCATAGTCTCGATGCCATTCCACAAATTCTGTATTCTTATATTTTCATTCTCCGCATGCTGATTGTTATCATGATTGGCAATCGGTACCGTGATCGTCCTGGCTTTAAGATATTGCTCAATCAGGAATAAAGGCAGGCTTCCTCCCATCGTGGGTATCAGGACGACCTGCTCCGAAGAGGTACTCTTTACAGCCTTGATCACGTTACGGGCAACCGGGACATCCATGGAAGTACGTTGGGCATTATATCCATCCGTTCCGGGAATTACTTTTATGATCTTTGTATAACGGTTTCGTTCTTCATCAGTGGGATCATGGTCTGTTACAAAATATCCTTGTTGACGAATATGATCTATTACTTTTTGTTGTTGGCGCTGCCAGTCATTACCAGGAACTACCCTCAGATCAAGTACAGCGGTGGCAGTGGCAGGTATTTGATTGCTTGCCATTTTACCTACATTACCGCTTTGCATGCCATTGATATTTAGTGAAGGCTGATTGATAGACTCCCATAATGACTTACCCGGAATTTCAGTCATTCTGATTCCCAGTTCTTTTTTCATTTGTTCATCGACCGCCGGCACTTCCTTAAGCGCTTTCTTTTCAGCTGCTGTCAAAGGAATTACATCATCATAAAATCCTTTGATCATCACTTTTCCGTTTTCATCTTTCATAGAGGCCAGCAGCCGTGCCAGCAACAAGGCTGGATTCGGAGCCCAATTCCCATAATGACCGCTGTGTAATGGTCGTTTTGATGCATATATGGTAAGATCAAGATGAGCATCTCCACGTACGCCAAATACTACCTGTTTTTTTCCTGATTGGTGAACGGGACCATCACAAATAATCCAAAGATCCGATTGCAGCAGCGATCCAAATCTCTCCAGTATTTCATTCAGGTGCGGCGAACCGGCTTCCTCCTCCCCCTCAAAAAAGAATTTAATATTATAAGCCGGTTTGAATCCACTTTTTACTACCGCTTCATAAGCATTCAGGATTGCCGTCACGCCCGCTTTATCATCTGATGCACCCCTCCCATAAATTCTCCAGGCTGGATCATATGAACCCTCCGTTGAAGGAAAAGGTATAAACACTCCATTTTCATCAACCTTTCCGGTCACCAGTTTGGGATTGAATGGATCAAGCCCTTCCTTCCATTGAGCCGGGTTCACCGGTTGACCATCATAATGAGCGTAAAAGATCAATGTTTGTGAAGCTCCCGGATTTACTATTTCACCATATACGACTGGGGGAGCACCTGAAGTAACAGGATAAAGTAATTGTACCTTTTCAATTCCCCTATTCCTCATCATGTTCATAATAAAGGCTGCATTCCTTTGAATATTCGAACTGTCTGCGGCTATATTCGGAATAGACAGGAAGGAAATAAATTCATTCATTATTCTCTTTTCATTTTCCTGGCGATATTTTCTTATCTGTTTTATTTCAGGGGACTGTCCATTTACAATAGAATAAATAAATACCAGGCAGGCCAGGAACCGTAGCTTTTTCATTTCAAACTAATGTTATACCTTGAAAGATACGAACAGAACAAACACCTAACGAACCAGTTTTTATGGCGGAAGAACTTACGAAAAAGCAATTAAAAAAATTACAGGTTATCAAATACGAATATATCCGCGATGAATTGATGACCGGTTATATTTTTTTCAGTTCAGGCAGTTATACTTTTTCCGGGATCATTCAACGATTAACCAAAAGTGTCTGGAGCCATGTGGCCATTATTTACCGGGATGCCGAGCTGAAAAGGGTTATGGTACTGGAAGCTGAACCAAAAGTCGGTATCCGGCTGATCCCACTATCCAAATATTTGAAAGACTATAAAGGAACTAAAAAGCCTTATAAAGGCCAGGTGGTGATCGCGCGGTTAAATTTTGATCTGCTGCACGAAAACATGAATAAGGCTATTAGTTTTGGACTGGACGAACTGACAAGACCTTACGACAACTGGGAGATCCTCCGTATTATGTTCCGGATTTTATTCAAAATTGGTAAGCGTGAAAAAAACAGGAGCTATATCTGTTCTGAACTGGTAAGAGATGCTTTTTCCAAAGCCGGAGTGGTTTTTCGCCGTAATGATACATATATCAGTCCCCAGGAAATCTGGAAAGACAGGAGAGTAGAGCTTAAGTATAGGATACTATAGCGCCACTGGCTACGAATAAATCAGGGTTGAGCTCTTCTTCTTTTTCAATCAATGAATAATCAGATAAAATATCCGCTTTATCTTTTCTTACACATACGTCATGCTCAAAATGGACAGATGCCTTACCATCTTTGGTTCGCACAGTCCAGCCATCATCTTCAGTGTATACTTCTCTTTTGCCGAGATTGATCATTGGTTCAATAGCCAGCACCAGTCCTTCTTTTAGTTTAGGCCCCTGTCCGCGTTTACCATAATTCGGCACCTGCGGGTCTTCATGCATATTCCTTCCGAGGCCATGACCGACTAATTCGCGAACGACGCCATAACCATGCTTCCGCTCTGTATGATCCTGTATCGCAAAGGAGATATCCCCTATCCGGTTTCCGGCAATAGTTTTTTCAATCCCCTTATACAACGATTCCTTAGTTACCCGGATCAATTGCTTTACATCATCGGCCGGTTCTCCTATCGCGAATGTATAAGCATGGTCCCCATGCCATTCATTTAATATTACACCAATATCAATAGATACAATATCTCCTTCCTTTAATTCATTTTTATTGGGAAAACCGTGCACTACCACATCATTTACAGAAATACATGAATTGAAAGGATAGCCCCGGTAATCGAGAAACGAAGGAATAGCATGATGATCACGGATGATCTGCCCGATACGCTGATCGATCGCCAATGTGGTCAAACCGGGTTTCAGCATCTTTGCTATTTCGCTAAGCGTCCTGCTTACAAGCAAAGCGCTTTGCCGCATCAATTCTATCTGTTCCTTTGTTTTTGTGATCATCATAATACAATTCGCAAAATTAGTCAATTAGTTTTTTTAGTACAAATGCGGATTTACCGGCAAGTAAAAACCCGGCGATTAATTCACCGGGTCTTACTAATTATTTTGTAATTAATTATCAATATTGAACAGCCGAGGTAGTTTGCCTTCCCTGGATTCGGCCACTCTTCATCAATCCGTCGTATTGACGCATGAGTAACTGTGTCTCGATCTGCTGTAATGTATCGAGAATAACTCCCACCATAATTAACAATGATGTTCCCCCAAAGAATGTTGAAAATGCCTGCTGAACCCCTAACCGGTTGGCTATTCCGGGTAATATACCCACGAGAGCCAGGAGGACAGCACCAGGGAAAGTGATCTTATCCATCACATTACCAATATAGTCGGCCGTCGGTTGCCCGGGTTTTACTCCCGGAATAAAACCATTATTCTGTTTTAGGTTCTCCGCTATTTGTTTGGGATTAAATATTAACGCGGTATACAGGAACGTAAATCCAATAACCACAATTGAATAAATGATCATATAGAGAAAGTCTTTATGATCGGTAAACATTCTCGACACATTATTCTGCCGGTTAAGGAAAATCAATGTAGGTAAAAACATGATTGCCTGGGCAAAGATGATAGGCATAACCCCCGCGCTGTTTACTTTCAATGGCAGGAACTGGCGAGCGCCACCAAACTGGCGGTTACCAACAATTTGCTTCGCATAGTTAACAGGCACTTTCCTCACCCCTTGTATCAACAGCACACAGCCCATAATGATAGCAATCAATATCACAATTTCAACAATGAAAATAAGTATATGGCCTGCAGGATTTGAACGGGCCGCTAATTCCTGGGTAAAAGCCTGCGGTAAGCGGGCCAGGATCCCAATCATAATGATAAGAGAAGTTCCGTTTCCTAATCCTTTATCAGTGATCTTTTCACCCATCCACATTACAAACAATGTACCGGCAGTAAGAACTACAACAGTGGTTAACCAGAAGTAAGTACCAGTGAAGCCAGCCATTATCGCGGTTCCGGAAGTTTGTTTCAGGTAAGTGACATAAGCGGATGCCTGGACGATAGTAACAGCGACAGTAAGATAACGGGTCATCTGGTTGATCTTCTTGCGTCCGCTATCACCCTCTTTCTGCATTTTCTGGAATTTAGGAACAAGTACCGTCATCAATTGCATAAAGATGGAGGCAGAGATATACGGCATGATTCCCAAAGCAAAAATGGAAGCCTGGTTAAAAGCCCCTCCCGCAAACGTATTGATCAGGTCCAGGATACCATTATCCTTTCCTGCCTTTGCGATCTGCAGATCTATAGGATTAATACCCGGTAGCACTATATGCGCACCTAACCGGTACACGGCCACCAGCATCAAAGTAAAAAGTATCTTACTTCTCAGCTCTTCAATGCTCCAGATATTTTTTAGTGTCTGTATTAATTTTTTCACGGAGTTAAAAAGATTTAAGAGCCCTTGATCGCAAAAGACGCACATTGTGCGCCTATGCAAATTACCGAAATTACTTTAGTATTTCAACAGAGCCACCGGCCGCTTCAATAGCCGCTTTGGCTTTTTCGCTGACAGCATTTACTTTAAAAGTGAACTTGCCTTTCAGCTCACCGTTGCCAAGTATTTTCACTTTATCGTTCTGGCCGATGATATTATTTATATAAAGATTATCCAAAGTGAACTCCTTAATACTATGTTTCTCGGCCAGTTGCTCAATCTGACCGATGTTGATCACTTTATACTCAACCCGGTGAACATTGTTGAAGCCCCGCTTGGGGATACGGCGCTGAATCGGCATTTGTCCTCCTTCATGCGCCATCTTTCTCTTATAACCGGTGCGGCTTTGGCCTCCCTTCGTACCTTTTGTAGATGTTCCTCCATGTCCCGATCCATCTCCGCGTCCAATTCTTTTTTCCTTGTGAGTTGCGCCTTTGGCAGGTCTTAATTCGTGTAGTTTCATTGCTTTATTTTTAACTTACGCCCCGAAGCATCGGAGCTCGCTTATTAAAAGTAATCTAAAGAGCCAGCACGGATCTTTATTTTGACTTTGATTATTTAGCTTCTTCCACTTTCACCAGGTGTTCTACTTTGCGAACCATTCCCAGTACCTGAGGAGTAGCTTCCAGTTCATTTGTTGAGTTGGTTTTATTCAATCCCAAAGCCTGCAGGGTCAATTTCTGACGCTCGGGCCTGTCGATCGGGCTTTTTACCAATGTTATCTTTATCTTTTTCATTTTTATTCTTGTTACTGGTTTCTTGTCACTGGTTAAGGCTGTTGATACTTTAAAGTTTCCAACGAGAAACCAGTATCCCGCAACCAGCAATTATCCGTTGAATACCTTCTTCAATCCTAATGAACGGGTCTTTGCAACATTCACCGGCTCACGTAATAGCGCGAGTGCTTTGAATGTAGCTTTCACCACGTTATGCGGGTTGGCGGAACCCAGTGATTTTGCCAACACGTCAGTCACACCGGCGGCTTCCAATACAGCACGCATACTACCCCCGGCAATTACACCGGTACCATGTGCAGCGGGTTTGATCAATACTTTTGCCGCTCCCTCTTTCGCCCATTGATCATGAGGAATTGTGCCATGCATTACCGGTACACGGATAAGATTCTTTTTCGCGTCTTCAATCCCCTTGGTGATCGCTTCCTGAACTTCCTTGGCTTTTCCCAAACCATGTCCAACCACACCATTTTCATTTCCCACAACAACCAGGGCAGAAAAACTGAATGCACGACCCCCTTTTGTTGTTTTAACAACACGGTTAATGGCTACCACTTTATCTTTTAGTTCCTGGTCACCGGCTTTTACTTTGACTACGTTATACTTTGACATTTATAGTTGTAATTAAAAGTTTGAAACTTGTTTCTTAAAACTTCAAGCCACCTTCCCTAGCACCTTCAGCTACCGATTTTACACGACCATGATACAAATAACCGCCGCGGTCAAAGGTCACGTCTTTAATGCCCAGCTCTGTTGCCTTCCTGGCAATCGCAGAACCCACTAATTTGCTCATAGCTACCTTATTTCCTTTTTGCGCCTGGATGTCTTTATCCCTCGATGACGCCGAGGCCAGTGTCTGACCATTCAGATCATCAATTAACTGGACATATATTTCAGCATTGCTTCTGAATACGGACAGGCGCGGCTTTTGTGCAGTGCCTTCACCAATTCTCTGGCGGATCCTGTACCTGATATTTTGCCTTCTTAATGATTTAACCTTTGGATTCATAATTCTTTTATTTATTTATTCATTAATCCGTTTGAAGCATTAACTTCTTACCTGATTAATCTTACTTACCAGCCGCTTTACCTGCTTTCTTCCTAACTATTTCACCCACGTAACGGATACCTTTTCCTTTGTAAGGTTCAGGTTTACGCAAGCTGCGCAATTTAGCGGCCACCTGTCCCAGCAACTGCTTGTCTATTCCTTCCAGCATGATCATCGGGTTCTGCCCTTTCTCCTGCGCCGTTGCCACTTTTATTTCTTTGGGTATCTCTACTATAATATTGTGAGAATATCCCAACGTTAGATCCAATATATTACCCTGGTTGGCGGCTTTGAAACCCACACCAATTAATTCAAGCTTTCTGGAATAACCTTCTGTCACTCCTTTTACAAGATTAGCGGTGATAGCACGATACAAACCATGTAAGGCACGGTGTCTTATCTGGTCGGTGGGACGCAGAAAATTTACCTGTCCGTCTTTAACTTCTACTTTTATATCACGGTCTACCGCCTGCTTCAATTCACCTTTCGGTCCTTTTACTGTGATCACATTGTCATTGCCAACGCTGATCGTAACTCCATTCGGAACAGTAACCGGTTTTTTTCCTATACGGGACATTTTTAATCTGTTTATTGTTTATTTATAATTCCTGTTGACCGGTCAGCTTAGTATAGTTCAGCTTAATGTATCAGCAGGGTTTGTTTTGCAAAAGCGTTTTCTTTTGCCTCACTTTTTACATTTAATATACATAGCAAAGAACCTCACCGCCGACATTCTGCGCTTTGGCTTCCTTATCTGTCATTACACCTTTTGATGTAGATACTATGGCTACGCCAAGCCCATTTTTCACGCGCTGGAAATCATCTGGTTTTGCATACTGACGCAATCCCGGGCGACTCACTCTTTCCATACTCTGGATAGCCGGTTGTTTTGATTGAGGATCATATTTCAAAGCGATCTTGATGACGCCTTGCTTGTTATCATCCTCAAATTTATATTTCAGAATATAGCCCTGGTTATACAAGATCTCGGTCATCCGTTTCTTCAGGTTGGAAGCCGGAATATCAACTATGCGATGGCCCGCCATCTGCGCATTACGGATTCTTGTCAGGAAATCTGCTATAGGATCTGTTACCATTTTATACTAATTAAATCAGTTTTACATTTTTGTTTTGTCAGAGGTCAGTGGTGAGTTGCCAGTTGTGAGCACATTACTCACTACTCTCTATGCACTACTCACATTTACCAGCTTGCTTTTTTCAAGCCGGGTATCTTCCCGTTAAGTGCCATATCTCTAAGCGCTATCCTTGATATACCAAAGTAGCGTACATAGCCTTTTGGGCGTCCTGTCATCTGGCAGCGGTTTTTCAGACGAACCCTTGATGAGTTCTTAGGTAACTCATCCAATGCCGTCCAATCGCCTGCCTTCTTTAATTCGGCGCGTTTAGATGCATACTGAGCCACCATCTTTTCCCTTTTCCTTTGCCTGGCTTTTACTGATGTTTTTGCCATAATGTTTCTAAATATTTGAAATTTTAATTCAAAATCCGGATTTCCAAATTCACAGATTTCAATATCTTTTATTCGGGTTTAATTGTTCTTTACATTCCTGAACGGCATTCCCAGTTCCTTCAGTAATTCATACGCTTCTTCATCCGTGTTTGCATTTGTGACAAAAGTGATATCAAAGCCGGTAATCTTATTTACTTTATCAATATCAATCTCCGGGAAAATGATCTGCTCAGTCACACCCATCGTATAGTTACCGCGACCGTCGAACGATTTTTCATTTACACCTTTAAAGTCACGAACGCGCGGCAGCGCTACTGCAATCAGGCGGTCCAGGAATTCAAACATCTTATCACCGCGCAGCGTTACCCGGGTACCAATCGGCATATGCTTACGCAGCTTGAAGTTTGAAATATCTTTCTTGGACATTGTAGACACCGCTTTCTGACCACTGATGATCGTCATTTCTTCCAAGGCAATATCTACCAGTTTCTTGTCGCTTACGGCGCCATTTACGCCGCGATTGAGGCAAATCTTCTCCAGCTTCGGCGCCTGCATGACACTTTTATAACCAAACTTCTTTACCAAGGCAGGTACAACTTCTTTTTTGTACTTATCTGCCAGTCTCGGGGAATATGTTTTTGTTGCCATATAATTCAGTTTAGACCAGGAATAAAAAATTAAATCTTCTCTCCTGATTTTTTTGAGATCCGAACAGTTTTTCCATCTTCTCTTTCTCTCCTCACTTTTACAGGCGCCTTGGATTTGGCATCCCACAACATAACATTGCTGATATGAATGGGTGCTTCCTTTTTAATAATGCCACCTTTGGTGTTTTTAGCTGATGGCTTGGTATGTCTTGTCACCAGGTTTACTCCTTCCACAATCACTTTAGCATCATCTACCAATACCTTTTTCACTGCCTTGGGCCTGTATTCCCACTTACCACTATCATCTTTTTTCGGTTTTGCTTCACCGGAGATAACGATAACCATATCGCCCTTCTTGATGTTAAACTTCGGTTTGAATCGTGCTTTCATTTTTTATTTTGCTTTTAGCCGTGGCTGATATCAGCATCCGGCAAATTGTAATCCTGATTTTTGATTTTAGCTAACAGCTATTAGTTCATACTTTCTTTACAGCACTTCTGGTGCGAGTGAAATGATCTTCATATATCCCTTATCACGTAACTCTCTTGCAACGGGTCCGAATATGCGGGTACCTCTTGGTTCGTCTGACTGGTTCAATAACACCACGGCATTATCATCAAAACGAATATAAGAACCATCTTTCCTGCGCAGTTTATTGGTGGTACGAACGATCACCGCTTTGGCAACGGTTCCTTTTTTGATACCGCCCTGTGGCAATGCGTCTTTTACCGTAACAACGATCTTATCGCCGATCCTTGCATAGCGTTGTCCGCTGTTGCCGAGTACACGGATACAAAGCACCTCTTTGGCACCACTGTTATCCGCTACATTCAACCGGCTTTCCTGCTGTATCATTTTGGCCTCCCCTATTCCCTCCAAAGGAGGGGTTTAAGTTTTCTAAATTTTAAAACTGTCTTTATTATTTTGATTCTTCCCAAGTCCGCCAGCGGCGGATTTAGGGGGCTTTATTTCACTTTCTCAACCACTTCAACCAGCCTCCATCTCTTTGTCTTACTCAGCGGGCGGGTCTCCATAATTTTTACGATATCTCCAATGCTGCATTCATCCTTATCATCATGTGCATGCAACTTGGTTGTTTTCTTTAAGAACTTGCCATAGATCGGGTGCTTTACCTTTCTTTCAATAGCAACAGTAATGGTCTTGGCCATTTTATTGCTGGTAACTACACCTATTCTTGTTTTCCTTAAATTTCTATCAGACATTTTAATTGAGTTTTGAGTGATGAGTGCTTCACAGGGAAAGGGATTTAAGAAACCTGTCCTCCAGTAATTTCCTCACAACTATTTTCCTTCTTCTTGTTTATTCTTCAATTCCGTATTTAGCCGGGCAATGTCCTTGCGTAATCCGCGAATAGACATTGGATTTTCCAACGGGGAAATGGTATGAGCAAACTTCAGCTTTTTCAAACGCTGCTTATCTTCTTCCAAACGGGCTTTAAGATCCTGCTCATTCATCCCATGAATACTTTTAACAAAATCAGCTTTCTTTGACATCGATCTATTATTTATGCAGTTTCCAGGTCCCTGCGTTTAATAAACTTTGTTTTAATCGGCAATTTTCCGGCTGCCAACGATAATGAAGCCCGGGCTGTCTTTTCATCCACCCCATCAACTTCAAATAAGATACGCCCCGGTTTAACTACGGCTGCCCAAAACTCAAGGTTACCTTTACCTTTACCCATTCTCACTTCAGCCGGTTTGCGGGTAATTGGCTTATCCGGGAAAATGCGGATCCAAACATTACCCTCACGTTTCATTTCACGGGTTAATGCCTGCCTTGCCGCTTCAATCTGACGATCAGTTAGCCAGTGCTGATCCAATGCCTTTAATGCATAAGAACCAAAGGCAATCGTAGCCCCTCTTTTAGCATCGCCTTTCATGCGACCCTTCTGCATTTTCCTGTGTTTCGTTCTTTTCGGTTGTAACATTTCTTAGCTTTTATCTTTTAGCCCTTAGCCGTTAGCAGCACCGGGCAAATGTTATTTCAAATTTTATATCCATCAGCTCATAACTAATAGCCAACAGCTTTTCTAATTTCTTCTGTCTCCACCACGGCCACCACCGCCTCTGCGATCACCACCTCCTCTTCTATCACCGCCTCTTCTGTCTCCGCCGCCACCTCTTCTGTCATCCCGACGATCTCCATGCCCATGATCATCCCTTCGTTCTCTCCTATCACTCACATCGCTCTTACCACCGACAAAATTCGGGTTGAGATCTCTTTTCGTTAATACTTCCCCTTTACATATCCATACTTTAATACCGATCTTACCATATACAGTCAGGGCAAATACATTGGCATAGTCAATATCCATACGGAATGTATGAAGAGGTACACGACCTTGCTTGATCTCTTCCGTACGGGCAATTTCAGCACCACCCAAACGACCAGCCACTTTCACTTTTATTCCTTCAGCACCCATACGAAGGGCAGATGCAATTGACATCTTGATCGCTCTTTTATAATTGATACGATTCTCGATCTGGCGCGCAATAGTATCAGCAACGATCATTGCATCCAGTTCAGGACGACGTATTTCAAGGATATTAATCTGCACATCTTCTTTGCCAGTCAGTTTTTTCAACTCTTCTTTGATGCGATCAACCTCACCACCGCCTTTACCGATGATGATACCCGGCTTGGAAGTATGGATCGTAATGATCAACTTACCCAATGTTCTTTCAATAACAATCTTTGAAATGCCTCCTTTATTGATACGGGCATTCAGGTAAGTTCTGATCTTCTGATCCTCGATCAGCTTGCCGGCATAATCTTTTTTATTGCCGTACCAGTTAGATTCCCATCCACGGATGATGCCTAACCTGTTACCAATCGGATTTGCTTTTTGACCCATGTTATGTTTTTAAAAATTGCAAAGTTTTAATTCTCAAATTCCTTTATTGCTGTCCGGGAATTTGTGCTATTATTATTTACTAGGCTTTAGCCGTTTTTGTTTTTTTTGCGGTGGCTTTTTTTGCCGGTGCTTTTTTTGGCTTCGCTTCTTCCTTTTCTTCTATGACTTCCGGTTCTGCAATTACTTTCTCTGCTTTCGTATCTACAATCACCGTCACATGATTACTGCGTTTACGGACGCGGTAACCACGACCCTGCGGAGCAGGTCTCATACGTTTTAACGTCCTGGCTCCATCAACAAAAATTGTTTTTACGACTAATTGTGTCTCATCACCACCTTCATTTTTCTGTTTCCAGTTGTTGATGGCACTTAACACCAGTTTGCGTAACGGCACTGCCGGATGTTTTGCATTATGTTCCAACTCAGCCAACACTTTATCTACTTTCTCCCCGCGGATCAGGTCTGCCAGCAAACGCATTTTACGTGGCGATGTCGGATAATTCTTAAGTTTTGCTACTGCTTCCATTTATTAAGTTTTGATGCCGGTTTAATAGTGGGTTTACTATAACTCCCGACTATTGACTCCCGACTATTTAGGCCGATGCCTCTACTTTCTTACTAGAGTGTCCCTTGAACTGGCGGGTTGGCGCAAATTCACCCAGCTTATGTCCCACCATAAACTCCGTCACATATACAGGAATAAATTTATTCCCATTATGAACTGCGAGGGTATGTCCTACAAAATCAGGAGTGATCGTTGAACGACGACTCCAGGTTTTGATAACACTCTTTTTGTTTTTGCCGTCATTGATAGCTAGAATCTTTTTTTCAAGATGAGAAGCTACATAAGGACCTTTTTTAATCGAACGTGCCATTTGTTTTTAGCTTTTAGCTTATAGCCGTTAGCTGTTTGCCAGCCCGCGGCAGATTGTGATACTTTAATTTTTGTTTAGCTAATAGCTAATAACTATCAGCTAACGGCTTCTTAACTCTGTGTTGCCAGTTTAGCGCCCGTCTTACGTTGGATGATCAGCTTATCACTTCCCTTTCCTCTTGTTCTGGTCTTCAAACCCCTTGAGTATTGAGCATTCCTGCTTCTTGGCTGACCGCCGGAAGCTTTACCTTCACCACCCCCCATCGGGTGGTCCACAGGATTCATTGCTACACCACGGTTTCTTGGTTTAATACCTTTCCACCTGTTGCGTCCCGCTTTACCCATACTTTGCAGGCTATGGTCACTGTTACTCACTACACCTACAGTGGCATAACAATTAATCAGCACTTTTCTTAATTCACCGGAAGGCATCTTTAAAACAGCGTACTTTTCTTCCTTATTGGTCAATTGAGCAGATGAACCTGCGCTACGGGCCAGCTTACCACCCTGCCCGGGCTGCATTTCAATATTGTGAACATTGGTACCGAGCGGCATATGCTTTAATTGCAAAGCATTTCCAATCTCAGGAGCTACGTTATCACCGCTTTCAACGGTGGCACCTACCTGTAAACCCTGTGGTGCCAGGATATATCGTTTTTCGCCATCAGTATATTCAATCAAAGCGATAAACGCTGTGCGGTTTGGATCATATTCAACCGATAATACTTTGGCGGCAATATCCTTCTTGTTCCTTTTAAAATCAACGATACGATACTTCTTTTTATGACCACCACCGCGATAACGCATGGTGAGGTGGCCGGAAGAATTACGCCCACCGGTTCTTTTTATTGGCTCAACCAATGAATGTTCAGGTACATTGGTGGTTACTTCAGCATATGCATTCCCGATTCTCCACCGGGTTCCTGCTGTTACTGGTTTAAATTTCTTAAGTGCCATTGTTCAGATTTTTAATACTCAATACTGCTATTGAGTTATTGCATTGTTTGCGGTCATGCAGACCATTCTTTTTTGAGTAACTCGTACTCTATTTTAAATATTCGAATATAGATCGATGGTGTCTCCATCCGCTACGGTTACGTACGCCTTTTTATATGAAGGCTTGCGGCCCGAAATAACACCGGCTTTAGTATACCTTGACTTGTTTTTGCCGGGAGAAACCACTGTATTTACATTTGTCACGCTAACACCATAAAAGCTTTCAACTGCTTTTTTAATTTCAAGCTTGTTTGCTTTCTTAGCTACTTTAAAAGCATAGCGGCGGAGTTTATCCTGCTGGGCATTTGCTTTTTCAGTTAAAACCGGTTTTATCAATACTTCAGAAAGTTTCATCGCAAGTTTTTTATTTTTTATCGCGCACTTTCAGTGCACTCTTTAAAATAGTTGTTATCAAGCTTCTTTTAAATCCTCGTTTAGCTGATTTACGGCAGCCTCTGTCAATACTACCAGGTTGGAGTTCACAATATCATAAGTGTTCATATCATTGAACTGGTATCCCAGCACATTGGGAAGATTCCGGTAAGAACGAAATAGATTGTCATTCTTTTCATTTGCTTCCCCGGTTAAGAACAAAACTTTTTTATCTTCTGCTTTAAGCCCTTTTAAAATAGCAGCAAATTCACTGGTTTTTGGTTTGTCAAGAGTGATATCTTCAACAACTACCAGGCTTTTCTCCTGTACCTTGTAAGAAAGCGCTGAGAATTTAGCCAGTGCTTTTTCGTTACGGTTCAGTTTGATATCATATGCATGCGGCTTAGGCCCGAAAATAGTACCACCTCCTTTATATAAAGGATTACGGATATTTCCTTTCCGGCTTCCGCCCGTTCCTTTCTGGCGGTGAAGTTTGCGGCTGGCCCCTTTTACCTCTGCACGGGTCTTCACTTTATGAGTTCCCTGGCGTTGGGCAGCGAGATATTGTTTTACGGCAAGGTACACCACGTGATTGTTTGGCTCAACCCCGAATATCTCTTCAGGCAATTCAACCGTCCTGCCGGTTTTCTTTCCTTTTATACTTAAAACTTCAACTTGCATCTTTCTTTATTTTTCTAAATGCTACAGGTCGTGAAACCTAATGCACTTATTTATTTCTGAATTAAAACAATTGAACCATTATAACCCGGAACGGAACCACTGACCAGGATATAATTTTGTTCAGCGAAAATCTTAATTACTTTAAGACCTTTCAATTTAACCCTGTCAGTACCTGTACGTCCACCCATTTTCATTCCTTTCATTACGCGACTGGCATCTGATGAGTTACCGAGTGAACCCGGTGCACGGCTACGGTCATGCTGGCCATGCGACTGCTGACCTACACCATGGAATCCATGACGTTTAACGACACCCTGGAATCCTTTACCTTTTGTAGTTCCGACAACTTCGACATTATCGCCTTCAGCGAAAATGTCAACTGTAACGGTTTCACCTATCGCTTTTTCGATAGCGAAATCACGGAACTCTTTTGAAAATTTTTTGGGAGAAGTAGAAGCTTTTGCGAAATGATTTTTTTCGGCTTTGATAGAATGTTTGTCATTTTTGTCGCCGAAAGAAAGCTGGAGGGCATTGTAACCATCAGACTCAAGGGTCTTAACCTGTGTAACGACGCAGGGACCTGCTTCGATGATCGTGCAGGCTGTTTGTTTACCTGAGGGATCGAAAATGCTCGTCATTCCAATCTTTTTCCCAATAATACCTTTCATTGTTTTACAATTTATGCCTGCAGGATTATTGGGACATCCGCCGCAGCGGATTCAATCCCCGTTTGCTACCGACCTTTTCTTTTAGTTGTCGAAACTTCAGTGAAGGCGACCCTTGTGGTCCCATTGAAGTATCGTCAGAAGTACCGGTAGTAAACAAACCCTGAATGGCTTGTTTTATTTAATTGCGGATAAAGGATTTCGAAAAATTCCCGATCCTTTCTCTGCATTCCAGAGCTCTTTTTTCCGCCAAAGGCGGATTGAGAGATAGATAATTTTTTATTTATAAGAACTGCAATCCGTGTAATCCGTGATCATGCCTTGATCTCAACCTCAACACCACTGGGTAAATCCAGTTTGCTCAGCGCATCAACAGTACGGCTGGACGAAGTATAAATATCCAGTAACCGTTTATGAGTAGCTAACTGGAACTGTTCGCGACTCTTCTTGTTTACGTGTGGTGAACGTAACACCGTGAAGATCTTTCTGCGCGTAGGCAGAGGTATAGGTCCTGTAACAACAGCACCCGTACTGCGAACTGTTTTTACGATCTTTTCGGCAGATTTATCTACCAGGTTGTGATCGTAAGACTGTAATTTGATCCTGATTCGCTGAGACATTGGCAAAAACCCAATTTTCTTTTGGGAGTGCAAAGGTATGGTTGAGGCCTATACGTTCCAAATACTGGGGGAAGAATTTTAAGCCTTTAAAACAAGCTTAAGAATACGAATGAAATTTTACTCAACAGGTGTTAGTTTTACGAACTCCAATATCCAATAATTAATATAAAAGAAAAAGGACCCAGAAATGAGCCCTTAACCTTAGACATTGTGTTTTTCATAAATTGGTCTTAGACGTTGTGTTTTTCAAGAAGTCTTAGACTTTGTGTTTTTCATAAAATGGTCGGCAACGACCGTATGTAAAGATTTTAAAAACGGAGTTTTTGCACCGGTCGCACTGTATCAAATACAGTGCCGCATGTCGTAATTCTACGTTTTCCCGTTAAAAAAGTTAAATGGTTGACAAAAATCAATAATATGGCTTGATGCTGATCAAGATGATTTAATCAGGCTATTAAGAAATCAACCCAAATTCTGATCAACTATAGGAGTGTTATAATTTAGAATAACACTCCGGAACGCTATGAAAACGCCCCGGAGGTATAAGAGAAAAGGAAAGGAATGATATTGTTACTCAGAACTTTATGAACTTATAAGCTTGAATATCCTTATTTTCTGAACTGGAAACATTTAAGAAATATATACCTGGTGGCAAAGAGCTTACATTGATCGGTGCAATAGTTTGCTTAACACTATAAATTTCCTTCGTAATTAAAATGTTACCGGTAAGGTTCGTAACCGTTATCCTGCTTTTGGGGCCCGAACCCTGTGTCAAGCTTACATTTAATACATCATGGACTGGATTAGGATAAATCCTGACTTCTGCCGGCATGACTACTTCGTCAATCATGGTGGATTGAGCAACAATCCTGTTATCATGCTGATTATCACAATCACTATTACCTACCCATATTTCATATCCGTATAAATCGGAGTAAGCCCTAAAGGCTATTTGAGTACCAAATGATACCAGGTCGGAAATGCCAGATAAGTTATCGAGTCCTCTATCCGATACAGCCAAAGTACCCAGGACGGTGCCATCAGACGTCCATAATGTTGAAAAATTCAAAAAATATAATTGACCCGCGGCATTAGTAAAATCATACAACCCAAAAGTGCCATCTATGCCAGGGGTTATATCTTTTACCAGTTTCGTACCGGATACGGTACCATCGGATTTCCAGAGTTCAAAACCATGATCGGCATCGGTCGCCATAAAAAACAATTTGTTTCCCGTACTGATCAAATTAAGAGGGAAGCCGTCTAATGCACCTGTGTTTATATCCTTTACCATACGGGTGCCAGATCGCGTGCCATCCGAAGTCCATAACTCAATTCCATAAAAGACGGTAGATGCGGGATCATACCCGCCAAAAAATAGTTTATTGTTCATCTCAACAAGCGGGGTGAAAACAGAAACTGACTTTATAATATTTGCATTCCTGGTTTTTGTATTATACCTCCACAGGTAAGAATTAAAAACAGAGTCAAAAGCGGCAAAATAGAGATAGCCTTTATTTAAGGCATAATTAGAAGGATAATACGCGGTGATCCCCGTTGGCTTGTCCCTCAACAAAACAGTTTTTGTACCGTTAACGCTTCCATCCGTTTCCCAAAACACAGGCGTAAAAGTAGTATTATCGAGATCCGTAAAGAAGAGCTTATTACCTGCTGCCACCAGTGAGATGTTGTAAAACGGGTTGATATTCGTTCTGACAGCAAACGTTCCGCGGGTTGTGCCATCAGTACGCCATAGTTCCTGTTGATAGGTAGCGGAATTAAATATTACCATATACAAAAGGTTGTCAGTAGCTATTGTGTAACTAACCGACCCCGTACTATTAAGAAGGTTGTCCAGGTCATTTGACTGCACCATGGAAGTGCCCCATTCGGTGCCATCGGTCTTGAACAAACGTGTCAGGGTAAAAATATCTGAGATAAAATGCACAGAAGTATCCAGGATATGAGCAAAGAAATACGTCTTATGATTAAAATTGGTAGGAAGAAATACCCCTGTATAATCAAGACTACCTTTGAAAATATCTTTAATAACATGAGTTCCCGCATCGCTCCCATTGCTGATTCGAAGTTCATTTGCATTGTTTGGATCATAAGCAGTAAAGATCAGGTTACTTCCATCCGGAGAAGCCATCATTGAAAAAGGATAGGATGATGCAGTACCCGTCTGCCGGATGGCCTTTACCATCGAAGTTCCCTGTGAACTTCCATCCGACTTCCACAATTCCAGGCCGCTCTTTCCATCGAAGGCTTCAAACAATATCTGGTTTTTCTGCAGGTATGTAATATTAGTGACTGCTGAGCCTGCAACACCAGGATTGATCTCTTTCACCATGACCGTACCGCTGGTAGTGCCGTTACTTTTCCATAATTCGTATCCATGGGCGTCATCGTAAAATGAAAAATACAGTGTCCCGTTACCATTCACAAAGTGAATGAATAAGTAAATGTTTCGTCCACCAGGGTTAATGTCCTTTACTTTCACCGTGCCAGCCGTAGTACCATCCGATTTCCAAAGCTCCTGGTCTTTATCCTGAGCATTAAAAATGGTAAAGAAAATAGTACCATTTACATTGAGCATATTGTACATATTATAACTGGGCACACCCGGGCTGATATCTTTTACCAGTTGTACACTATTGGCTGTATGAGAGGCATCGTATTTACATAATTTATTACCTTCTTCACCCGCGGTAAAACCCGTAAAATAAAGTGAGTTGTTTTTAATAGTGAAATGAAAATACGGGTTGTCTTCCAGGGTAATATTATTATCATTTTTCACCTTTTGCGTGCCGGCGGTAGTCCCATTTGAAATCCAAAGATTACGTTGAGTCCCGTCAAAAGCCGAAAAATACAATTTCCCTTTAAATGATGTCAGGTAAGAACAAAAACTGCCGCCGCCTGAACTATTTATTGTATTTAAAATTGTTGTACCGGCACTAGTACCATCGGTAGTAAATAATTCTGTACCGATGCCATTAGCTGCCGTAAAATAGATCCGGCCATCCACATTCGTAATTTGCCGTCCCTGGGAAAAACGGGGGTCGAAAGGCATTTGGAACAAATCAATAACAAGTGAGGTTCCCCCTTCAGTTCCATTTGTCTTCCAAAGCTGTGATGCCTGCGTTCCGTAGAGATAATCATCAGTAAAAAAATATACTGTACCATTGGCATCTGTTAGGTAAGTGGGATTGGCAGTTGACGATGCAAGAAGGTCAACAATCATTTTCGTGCCGGAGCCCGTACCGTCACTTACCCAGATGGATTGCGAATGAACTCCGTCATTGGCACTAAAAATTAATTTATTACCCGAAACAGTTATACTCCGTAGATTGGAGCTATTGATACCGGGAAAGATATCTTTTACCAGCCAGGTACCGGCAGAAGTGCCATCACTTCGCCATAACTCAGCACCATGTATACCATCATCAGCCGAAAAATAAGCCACCCCTTTTAAGACTGCATAATAGTAGTCCGCATGACCCCAATCATAACCATCGAAAATGGTATTATTCGTGGGATTGGCATCCTTTGCTTTATTGATATCAATAACATGAAAATTCTGTGCATTGATACACGGGCTTAACCATACCCATGTTGCACCAAAAAAGAAAAGCGCTCTATAAAAATGTTTCATAATATTTTTTTAAAATGATGGTCGATGATATTATCTATTCAACCGTTATTTTCCTGATCTCATCATGGTTAAGTCCCGGTAGTTGATTTTTCCGGATCTTTTCAATTGAAAGCTGCGCGGCCTTTTCTGCCTGTTCCTTTTTTATAAAAGAATCGGCAGCAACCGCATTATAGGCGCGTATACTTTTTTTTCCTGGCATATCCGCATTCTTTGCATTCGCTGGTGCGGAAAAGGGTACCACCTGGTGATAGATGATCTTTCCATCTCTTAGTATATCATAACCAAACAGGTGGTTTGGTGCCTCAAATACATGATACGTAAAGCCTGATGCCATTTTATCTGCTCCAGTTAAAACAACAGCCTTTTTTGCTGCTGCGTTTTCCTGTGCCCGTGTAAGGATTGGCAAAGAAGCTACGAGGAAACAAATGATAATAAATGATTTCATATTTATAAATTGAATAGTTTGTACACGCAATTGGCTGAATGATACTTATATTAACCTCATTTATGCTTACCGGAAATTCCTGATGTATTCGTATTGCCTGTCCTGGGTATAGGAAAATTCAGAACCCCACCATACGCCCTGGTCCATAAAATCTTCATGCGAGGTAATAGGGTAACCCTGGTTATTATATGTATAAGTAAAAGTTGACGTCATCGTGAGGCCTCCAAAATCCGGGCTGGCTGTATACTGAACCAGCAATGGGTTCGATTTCTGCAGGGCCCAGTAATTTGCATTGAGATCGCTGGAATGAAGCCGGTTGCCCGGGAAAAACAGGAGTCCGCCCTGCTGATTGTATGGGTTCGTTTTCCCATCACTGGTAACCTTAGCAATAAACCAGTTTTGATATAATACATTGGAGTCGCCCGGCGCTCTGCGATCTGCAGTCCGTAAAAAAGATGAATTATCCGCCGAATGCTTTTGCAGAATTTGTTTAAATAATTCTACCCGCCTCGTGCCTAAGGCCCTTTCTGTTTCAGGTGATGCAGCCAGTGAAGAAAAGATCCTGTTGGATGATTTCTGGTCCAGATTCTGGTAACCGATAGGAAAGAATGCTTCCCATTGTGTCAGGTTTCCCCGGTTGTCATAAATATATGTTTGCTTGAAAACCGGTGTGTCAACATATGTCCCATAAACCAGACTGACAAGATTGTTATGACTGTCATACTCATAAAATTCAAATTCCGTGGGATCAGCGGCCTCTGAAAATGCAAGTCCGGTTTTGATTACCTGTCCTTTGCTGTTATAATATAATTTCCAATAACCCAGGTCCCTGCCGGGAATGGAATGATCCATAATTTTATCAAGCCAGCGATCACTATAACTGAAATTCCATACACCTCCGTTAGCATAAGATACCTGCTGCATGGCTTTATAATTTACCCAGCCATAGCGTTCATTCGAATAGGCATAGGAGGCATAATAGTCAGAAAAACGGTTGCCCGGCCGCCGGGTATATTCGAAAGTATTAAATGTGATACCATCGTTTACACCAGTAACTTTTGATAAAAGCAATTTATCGTCTTCAAAAGGGTTGTAATCATGCGGATCCTTTATACAGCTTTGCAACAAAAGCATCAGGCACGCAAGGATTATCAAGCTTGAATCAATTCTCTTTTTCATTTTGAGTAGTTTAATGTTAATTATTAATAGCAGGGATAATTTGCCCGGATTCAAATGTTCGTCATTTGAAAATCCGGGGAACTACATGAATAGGTAGAATTTGAAAAAATCGGGGTATCCTTCCGTTTATTAACGGTGACCTTTGGTCAACAGCTCATACCGGGAGTGGATATGCAGGATCTCGTAAATCTTTCCAGCACATTGGGATCCTAAGCTTAGAATTCCACGTGGACAAGTTGTCGCG
>JADMIO010812820.1_pt1 | contig 78903 bp, 67 predicted proteins | sample 8958161 | NCBI WGS metagenome assembly JADMIO01 (sample SAMN16585339, study PRJNA669376) | soil metagenome | isolation source: Crop rotation soil | place: USA: Cullars Rotation, Alabama | collected 2011 | reverse complement strand
CGACAACTTGTCCACGTGGAATTCTAAGCTTAGGATCCCAATGTGCTGGAAAGACGCACAAAGCCTAAACGTTCGCACCTGATTTGTCAAATAATTTGTCGCATCGGAAAATTTTGATGGATACAATTCCTGGGTTGGAGTCGTTTAGGGCCAATTGGAGCTTCATTAATAGCAGATACTCTCCCTCCTGAGCAAGTGATGCGCATTTTGGCTTGCTCGTTCTCCGTGTGCTGGGCAGCGCTTTTTCTCGTCTCCGCGTGTGGGTTAGGCGCACCGGCAGCACAGCGCCCCAACGTCGTAATTATCCTGGCCGACGACTTGGGATACGGCGATGTGCAGTGCTACAACAAGGACCGAGGAAAAATTCCCACTCCGCGCATGGATGAACTCGCTGCAGAGGGAATGCGCTTTACCGACGGCCATAGTTCCTCGGGATGCTGCTCTCCCTCGCGTTACACTTTGTTGACGGGGCGGTACCACTGGCGAACGCGTCTGCAAGGTGGAATTGTCGGTGTCTGGGAAAAACCTCTGATTGCGCGGGATCGGCTGACCTTGGGTGGACTTGCCAGGCAGCAAGGCTATCGCACTGCGTGTATCGGCAAGTGGCACCTGGGATGGGATTGGCCAATATCCCCATCTCAGATGCCGCAATTCCGCAACCTGGGCGGCAAGTCTGGCGGCGGAGGGTTAGTAGTTGCGGTAGCGACGGACGATCAGCGGCAAACTTGGGCGGAAGTCTTTTCGCAACCCCTAGCCGGCGGTCCTACGACGAGAGGCTTTGACGAATATTTCGGCACGGACGTCCCCAATTGGCCTCCGTATTGTTTCATAAAAAACGATCGTACGCTCGGAATCCCGACGAGTGTACTGCGGCCGGAACTGCTCGTTCGAAACCAGGCCAGCTTGCAAGGACCGGCGCTCGAGGACTGGTCCCTCGAGCCAATTTTAGACACGCTTGGACAACATGCGGCCGACTTCATCGAGCGGCAGGCTAAGGCCAGCCAGCCGTTTTTGCTCTACCTGCCGCTGACGGCCCCGCATACGCCCATCACGCCGACTCCACGTTGGGAAGGCAAAAGCGGCATCGGGCCTTACGGCGATTTCGTCATGCAAACGGACGCCGTGATTGGACAGGTCCTGGATGCGCTATTGAAGCACGGCATCGCCGATAACACGCTCGTGGTGCTTACGAGTGACAATGGTTGCGCTTCCTATGTTGGCGTCAAGGAAATGGAAGCGCTGGGGCATTTTCCCAGCGGCCCACTGCGCGATTACAAGGCCTCCGTCTATGAAGGTGGGCATCGCGAACCCTTCATCGTTCGTTGGCCGGGCATTGTGAAACCCGGAAGCATCAATCATCAATACGTCCACCATGCGGACGTTCTGGCGACGCTGGCGGAAGTATGGAACGTCACCCTGCCTGATACTGCTGGCGAGGACAGCTTTAGCTTCCTGCCGCTACTCAAGGGAAATAATGAGCCAACTCGGCCTCATGGCGTTAACACTGCTTGCGACGGTGTGCCGAGCATTCGCCAGGGACCGTGGAAACTCGTGATCGCAGCGGATGCCGCGTCGAAAGAACCGGTTCAACTTTATAACCTCGATTCGGACCTTGCTGAGCGATCGAACCTGGCTGGCCAAGAGCCGGAACGCGTCGCCCGCATGCGGGGGCTGCTCGAGAGGATCGTGGTCGATGGCCGCAGTACGCCCGGCGCGGCGCAGAAAAATGATGTGCCAGTCCGCCGGTATCCAATTGCTGCGGCCGCAGGTAAAAAGGCGAAAGCCAAAACCAAATAGCAGGATCCATGCGAGCGTGTTGTTCTCGACTCGCCGGGGATAAGTCTCGCCGTAAGGAATAGGAATCTTCTTTGAGTGCGTCGGAGCGTGATCGGACGGGAAAGCATTTCGAGCAGTCGTTGTCTGCGTCCGTCCTCGGCAAACAAAACGTAGCTGCTGCGGACCAGGGAAGCGCGTCCCCCAGCGCTGGCGTGGCTGTTTTTCGCACGCTCGTCATGTTGGCCGTATTAGCATGCCTGTTGCTGGTACCGCTTCCGAATGGCTACCGGGCACTGTGGTTTGGCGCCGCCAGCGACACGATCCACGTACCCCTCTTCGCAGTACTGACGTTTCTTCTGGTGCGCTTCTGTTGGCCAGGCCGAATGTGGACCGTTGTCGCCGTCGCCTTCCTGTTGGCGGCCGGGGCGGAAGTCGTGCAGCCCCTGTTTGGCCGTTCGGCGAGCTGGCGCGATCTGGCCTATGGAGTCGTGGGAATTGCCATGGCAATCGTGGCTTTGCAGCGGCATTGGTCGTTGGCATTGCGTGCGGGGTTGATTATGGCGTTGGCGATGTGGCCATTGGCTCATGCAGCGCCGGTGCTGCTCGATGCCTATCGAGGCTGGCGCAGTTTCCCGGTGCTGGCGGATTTTGACGGCCCGTTCTGTGATCGCCGCTGGCTGCGTAGGCCGCGTAACGGCGTCCATATCCAGCCTGTCAGAGGTTCAGCATTGGTCGAATTTGCTGCTGAGCCAGATAGCGGGGCGGGCATGATTCTATTGCCCATTGTCCGCGATTGGACCCGTTACGAGCGGCTCGTAATCGACTTGGCGTTCGAAGGCGAACCATTGTTCCTCTTGATTTCGGTGCGCGACGGCAAAAAGTTGCCGCCGGAAAAGCCACGCTTTGACCTGTGGCGGCACTATCCGCCCGGCAAACACCACATCGAGATCGACCTGGCCGACCTGGCCCGCGGCGGCGATTTTCCGCCGATCGAGCTCGACCGCGTGCAGAGCCTGCATTTGCAAGTGTATGACGATCAGCCGCGGACAGTTCTCCTGGGTCCGATTCGACTGGAGGGGCATAAGCCACTTGCCGGTGGCTAGTGTTGCAGGGGGGCTGAGGCTGGGTGATTTTGCCAAATTCTTAAGTGACATGCCGCGAGGCAGCGGCTACACTTGGCTCGCTACCGTCCCCGCGCATTCAATCATCCCAGCAGCCAATGCGCCTCTCCCGTTTCTTGATCGGTGTCTGGGTGCTGCTAGTCATTGCCGGCTGCAGCAAGTCGCCGCCGCTTTACAAAGTCACCGGCAAAGCCAGCTTTCGAGGTAAGCCGCTCGCCACGGGCATGGTTGGGTTTCACCATACGGACGCCAAGTCGCCGATGGTCACGGGCGAGATTCGTCCGGATGGGAGTTTCGAGCTGATGACAAAACGGCCGGGCGACGGGGCGGTTCCGGGCGAATACATGGTGACGGTGACTTCGATGCTGCCCGGCAAGGGGGTCGAAGGCATCGACAAGGATTATCAGCCGCCAAAGCCGCTGATACCGCTGCGATACATGCGGCTGGATGAAACGCCACTGAAAGCGACAGTCGAACCGAAGGACAACGTGATCGATCTTTCGTTGAGCCCGTGACGGGAGCCATTGCATGTTGCGACGCCCACTCTTTAAGCGCCAAGCGTTCACGCTGGTCGAGCTGCTCGTGGTGATCGCGATTATCGGCGTGCTCGTGGCGCTATTGTTGCCCGCGGTGCAGGCGGCGCGCGAAGCGGCTCGCCGGATGCAATGTCAAAACCATCTGCGGCAGTTCGGTCTGGCATTACAAAACTATCACGACGAGCAGGGCAAATTTCCGCCGGCGGCAGCTTGGGACGGCAATACGAATCTGACGACCGCGGTGAATTGCATCAGCGCGTTTGCGATTTTGATGCCGTACTACGAGCAGCAGAGTCTGCAGAACCTGTTCGATTTTTCGGTGAATCACAATCACGCCAAGAACGTTCTCGCGGCAGGAACCACGCTAAAGATCATGTTTTGCCCGTCGCGGCGCTCGCCGATGAAGAACGGCAATTATGCTGCGTCGGACTATGCGCTCTGTGCCGGCACGGGGTACGACCAGACGGCCGATGTCACGCAGCACAAAGGCCTGTTCAACACCAACAGCAACGTCCGCATCCCCGATGTCACGGACGGGACCTCCTGCACGTTTGCGATCGGCGAAAAATTCGTGGACGCGAAAAATCGCAGCCAGACCGACGGACCGGCCTATCGCTGGGGCTTCCACTCCACGCGTAACACCGTCTCGCCGATGAACCGCTATCCGCTTAGTCCGTGGGGCGACGCCGATGTGACGTTTGGCAGCCAGCATCCGACCGGCGCAAGCTTTGTCTTCATCGATGGCTCGACGCACTTCATTCCCGAAAATATCAACCTGCAGCTTTATCAGTGGCTTAGTAATAAAGCAGACGGGAATGTGGTGCAGGCGCCCTAGCATTGCTCGTGCTTACGGCGAAGCGCCATTGCCCACCACCGGATGCAAATGCCCGCAAGTCCACTTGTCCCAAAGAGAATCAGGACCAAAGCCAGTTTTAGTTTCTCGCTGACAATGTCGTCCGCTCGAGCCAGAAAGATGTCGAAATCCATCGGCCAAGGATCGAACATTGGATAAATCACCAGAAAGTGGCCGAACCAGGAGTAAGCGACGGCAGGGGCGCAACCTATAAAGAATGCCTGCCAATATCTACGATGAAAGACAATTCCGGGCACGATCGCGGCCCCCAAGAGACAATGGCAAACAAACAAAACGAGGAGTCCTAGCCACTGCGGAGGCGAAAACAGCACCCAAACCAGGAACGCGCTGAGAGTGGTAATGACCAACAGCGTTCTAATTCTGAATTGAGTTGCGCTTCCCATGTTTACTAGTCGAAGCGACGGCCGTCGCAGACTACTTCGACACCTTCTGGTCCAAGTGCCCACTCTTGCCGATAGCTCGCAGTAGTCGCAGGCCGACCAATACGCTGAGCGTGCAGCCGGCAAGGCCGAGGATCGACACGTCTTTGAGTCCCAGCCAGCCTTCCGACTTGTGAAACATGAGCGGCGGCACCTGGTAGCTGAGCAGAAACGACGAGCCAACGTAGAGTGCGCTGGCCAGCATGCCGAGCACCAGGCGGTTGACGCTCGGTCCCAGACCGCGGTGGTCGAGGTGGATGTCGAATTTGCCGTCTTGGACCTGCTCCATGATTTGCAGGACGCGCTGCGGCAGCACCTCGACGAGCTGCTCGACCTCCATGTACAGCCGCCGCAGCTTTTTGGCCTGTCGCACGGGCGAGAGGCGCCGTAAGAGCATGTGGCGATGGTACGGCTGCATGACCTCCATGAGGCTGAACTTGGGGTTGAGCAGCTTGGCGGTGCCTTCGAGACTGACGAGCGTCTTGATGAGCATGGCCACGGAAGTCGGCAGCATGATGCCGTAGCGGCGCATGATCTCCATCATGTCCGACAAGGCGGCGCCGACCGGAAAATGCTCGAGGCTCTGCGTGGCATAGTGCCCGACGAAATCGGCCACGTCGTTGGCCAGGCCTGCTTCATCGAGCTGCGGAGGCGGCTTGCCCATTTGCTTGATGATCCGCACCAAGAGCGGCACGTCGTGCTGGACGATGGCCATCAGCATGTCTTCGATCTGCTCGCGGAGACGGTCGTCGATGCGGCCGACCATGCCGAAATCAATCAGGCCGATGACATTGCCCGGTAGGAGGACAATGTTGCCCGGATGCGGGTCGGCGTGGAAAAAGCCATGCGTGAAAATCATCACCATGTAAAGGTTCGCCCCACGGCGGGCGACCTCGTCGGTATCAATCCCCGCGGCTTTGAGCAGCCCGGGCTCGCAGAGCGGGATGCCGTCGAGCATATCCATTGTCAGGACACGCGACGTCGATAGCTCGGTGTGGGCACGCGGAATCGAGACGGTCGGATCGTCGTGAAACATCTCCGCGAACTGATGCAGGTTGCGCTCCTCGCGGCCAAAGTCGAGTTCGCGGCGGAGCGTGCGGCCCATTTCGGCGACGTTGGCCGTCGGGCGGTAGGGGCGGAATTCCGGAAACTGCTCGGCAAGCTGCGCCAAGCCGGCGAGCACTTCCAGGTCTTCATTGACTTTCGACTCGATGCCCTCGTGCTGGACTTTGACGACGACGCGCTCGCCGGACTTGAGGCGTGCGCGGTGGACCTGGCCGATCGAGGCTGAGGCGATTGGCACCAGATCGAATTCGGCAAACAGCTCGTCGAGCGATTGGCCGAGTTCGACCTCGACGGTTTTTCGTATCGTCGCTGGCGAGTCGGCAGGAGTCGCGGCTTGGAGCTGCGTCAGCTCGTCGGCCAGTTCGCGGCCAACCACGTCGGGACGTGTGCTAAGTAGCTGGCCGAGCTTGATGAATGTCGGTCCGAGCTCGGTCAATGTGAGGCGGATGCGGGCCTCGCGCGTGAGGCGGGCGATGGATTCGCCGCCCGAGGAGCTGAGCCGGTCTTTGACAAAGTCGATATTGGTCTGCGCCAGCCAGTCCGCAAGGCCATACTTGCTGAGCACGGCGAGGATTTCCGTCCACCGCTTGACGTTCCGATAGATGTGCGGGATGGAGCGGACTTTGATCACGGGGCGGCTTTTTCCTATACAACTGTTTCAGTATAAATCAAGCCCGCGAAGAACAAAGATGCGAATCCACGCAAAATCCAGCCATTCTGCGGCGAAGTCACTTGCGGAGCGATAACACGAGCACGCCCGCGGCAATCATGGCGATGCCCGCCCATTCGCGAGCCGATGGACGCTCGCCGAGCAGGCCAAAAGCGAGCAGCGCGACGAGCACCACGCTCAGCTTGTCCACCGGCGCGACCTTCGAGGCATCCCCCATGTGCAGCGCCCGAAAGTAACAGAGCCAAGATGCGCCGGTCGAGAGGCCAGAAGCAACCAGCCAGCCGCTGGAGTTTGACCAGGAGGCCGGCCAGGCGCCGGCCACGGAAACGATGCCCAAGGACATGAGTAAGACAACGGTCGTATGGATCAGCGTCGCGAAGTAGGGATTTACGTGACGCAATCCGACCTTGGCGAAGATGGCCGTAAACGCCGCAAATATCGCCGACAGGATTGCCCAGACGAACCAGTTGCTCGTGGCCATTGATGGCTCACCTCATGTCGCGGCGGCTTTAGATGCGGATTCCCGGATTTCCCTGATGTTTACCACATATTCACCCCCGTTTCTGCCGCCGAGTGACCTCCACGCTGGACTGGGAGCGGGCCAGGCACGCGACGCGCGATGCGTGGGAGCGCACGGCGAGTCCGTTCACGGTGACTATGTAACGTCCTGTAACGTCATTTGCCCACCCGTATGCTGGCGCAAGAAGCATCCGGTTCAACTTTGGGAGCAGGTTGGCTAACGGCCAAAAAGGGTTGGGCAAGAAATAAGAAAGGGCCGCCAGAGAGCGGGAAGCTCTGGCGGCCCTATCGGGCGGGAAAGGAAATTGGCATTGTCAGCGAGCGTCGACTCTACCCAATCGTGCTCGCTTCTGCTCCACCGGCCGGGGCGCTGCTTAGATGACCCCGGGCCGGAATCCTTGAGTTTGCTGCATCGGCCTCCTTGCTGATGGGCTTCTAGTGGTTCCGTGTTTAGGATGCGGCTGGCCATCAGCCGCGTGTTCGATGAAAGCCTATAAAGCAACGGGTGTGCCAGAGACAATTTGGCCATTGCGGCCGGCAGCCGCCCCAAAGCCAGTTCATCGCTTAACTGGTTCCAGGACAGGGCTTACAACAAAACAGTCTCCGGGCCTGCGTAGCCTTCTTTGAAGTGCAGCGGTTTGTAAAAGTTGCTCGCTGATTTTCGCGTGTTTGCGGCTGCGACGCGGCGCTAGGGCGACGTCAGGACACAAACGACGCGACCTAACTTGAATCGCCGAGCGGTCTTGCTCGGCTTCTGGCGGTGCTGTAATGGCGGCGGTGCAAGTGTTACAACTAGCAGTGGAACGCGACGGCCAACGGTTTGCACAAATTACAAGCCACGCCTGAACCGCCTGCGGCTGGCGGGCGTAAAACAGGTCGCTTTCCAGCGTGCAAAGTCATTGCCCGCAAGCTGTTCTGATTGCCACGAGTTTTCCCGAAAGCCTCTTCCCCCGTCATCATGGCCACCCAATTAGCCGAGCCGGTGCGCGCCGCGGCGCCCGCCACGTCGAGCGACGTGGTGATCGAAACTCGAAGCCTGACAAAGATTTACCGCGACTTCTGGGGCCGGCAGAAGGTGCGGGCGTTGAGTGCCCTCGATCTGCAGATTCACCGCGGCGAGATTTTTGGTCTGCTCGGACCAAACGGTTCGGGCAAATCGACGACGATCAAATTACTGCTTGGACTCTTGTTTCCGACGAACGGTCAGGCGCTGGTCTTCGGCAAAGAGGCGACCGAAGTCACCAAGAACGAGCGGGTCGGGTATCTGCCGGAAGAGTCGTATTTGTATAAGTTCCTCAACGCCGAAGAGACGCTCGATTTTTATGGCCGGTTGTTCGACATGTCGGCGGCGACCCGCAAACAGCGGATCGACGAGCTGATCGACATGGTGGGCTTGAACTGGGCGCGGCGGCGGCAGCTTCGCGAGTATTCCAAAGGCATGACGCGGCGCATCGGCCTGGCCCAGGCGCTGATCAATGACCCGGAGCTGATTTTGCTGGACGAGCCGACCTCCGGCCTCGATCCGATCGGGACGCGCGAGATGAAGGACTTGATCCTGAAGCTGCGCGATCAGGGCAAGACAATTCTCATGAGCAGTCACTTACTGCCGGATGTGCAGGACGTTTGCGACCGGATTGCGATTTTGCATCAGGGCGAACTGAAGGAGCTGGGGCGCGTCAATGAGCTACTGGTGGTGCAGGATGTGACACAGTTTCGCGCCAAGGGACTGAGCAAAGAGGCGGAGGAAGAAATTCGCGCCGTGGTAGCGCGGCATGGCGGCGAGCTCATCGGCGTCGAGCACCCGACGCTGTCGCTGGAAGAGCTGTTCCTCAATATCGTGCGCGACAGCGAGGCGCGGCCGGGGCGAAGAGCGGGACAGGGGTGAGGTCAGTGGTCAGCGGTCAAAGATCAGTAGTCAGTCGCGAGGGCGTACCTAGTACTTGGTACTGAGTGGTCCGACCGCGATGCGCATTTCACATTTCAATACCTAACATCGCTAGATAAGTCCCAGCCGTACTATGGCTCTTGAACGTGGCATTCCGAATTATCTTGTGTGGCTGCTCGGCAATTATGCCACGGCCGAGTCGCTCTTAGATCCGCGGAACTGGGGTTTCTTGTATGGAACGATCGCGATTAGCCTGCTGCTATTCCTGATTGTCCCCTTTATTTGCTTCGTCATCCTGTCACTGCAATATGGACCGAGCGAGGCGTTTTACTACGTCGCCCGCTCGATCTTCACAGCGGTGACCGAGGACCTGCCAAAATTTTCACCGCGGCGGACATTTGCGGTCGCCAGGCTGGCCGTGCAGGAGGCCATACGCAATAAGATTCTCGTCGGGTTTGGCATCTTCCTCCTGTTGCTGCTCATCGCGGGAATGTTTCTTGATGTGCAGAACAATAACCCGGCCCGCGTGTATTTAAGCTTCGTGCTGACGAGCACCAACTACCTCGTGATCTTGATGGCGCTTTTGCTGACGGCGTTCAGCCTGCCCAATGACATCAAAAATCGCACGATCTACACGGTGGTGACCAAGCCGATTCGGGCGAGCGAAATCGTGCTAGGACGGACGCTGGGCTTTGCCGCGGTGGGCACGGCGATGCTGCTCTTGATGGGTGTGATCAGCTATTTGTTCGTAACCTGGTCGCTGTCGCACGACCATGCAATCGTCGCGGCGAACGTGAACGAAGAGCAAGCGCCGGACGGCAAGGTCGCCCGTTATTACGGCGAAACCTCGCTCGACCAGCACCACCGCCACACATTCGAAGTCGATGCCAGCGGCAAGGGCCGCACCAATAGCGTGCAGGGCCACTATCACGAGGTCGAGCGACTGTCCGACGGCTCGTACCGCGTGGGCCGCCCGCAGGGGCATCTCATCGCCCGCGCCCCCATCTACGGCCAGCTCGTGATCTACGATCGCGACGGCAAAAAGAGTAAAGGCATCAACGTCGGGAACGAATGGGAGTATCGCGGCTACATCGAGGGCGGCACGCCGGGCCTGCAGACCAAGGCCAATGCGGTGTGGACGTTTTCGGGAATTACGAAGGAAAAATATCCCAATGGCCTGCCGCTGGAGCTTAACCTCCGCGTGTTCCGCACGTTCAAGGGCGATATCGAGCGCGGCGTGCTCGGCGAGCTCGTCATCCGCAATCCCAATCCCGACGCCAAGATTAAACGCAGCGGGCCAATCATCTTCGAGTCGAAGGAGTTCGTTGCCGATCGGCGCGTTATCCCCCGCGAGCTGAACAGCGAGATCGGTGGCAGCGCCGGCGCGGGCAAAGTCGATCTGTTCGACGACCTGGTCTATAACGGCGAAGTCGAAGTCGAGCTGCGGTGCGTCGATCCGGCGCAGTATTTCGGCGTCGCCGAGCCCGACGTGTATCTGCGGCCGGGCGACAAGCCGTTCGAGCTGAACTTTTTCAAAGCCTATCTCAGCATCTGGCTGCAAATGCTGCTGGTCACCGCGTTTGGCGTCACGTTCAGCACGTTCCTCTCGGGACCGGTGGCGCTCATGGCCTCGATCTCGGCCATCGTCCTCGGCTTCTTTGGGCAGTTCGTGCGCGACATCGCCAACGGAGCGCAGTACGGCGGCGGTCCGATCGAATCGTTCATCCGCATCGTCACGCAGAACAACGTGATGACGGACCTCGAAATGAACACCATCCTGCTCAAGATCATCAAGGGCATGGACGGCGTGCTGATGCATTTGCTCCAAGCAGCAACGTACATCCTGCCCGACTATACGCAGTTCGACACGACCGAATTCGTCGCCAGCGGCTACAACATCTTCGGCGCCCTGGTCGGCCAGCAGTTGACGATGGCCCTCGTCTATTTCACAGCCGTGTCGATTGCAGGCTATTTCTTCCTGAAGACGCGGGAGATCGCGGCATGAACAAGAACGCCAGCTTCCGGCGAAAAATCGCCTACATCGGCGCGATCGCCCTGCTCATGCTGCCGATCGCGGCGCTCAGCCAGCCCTCGACGCTCAGCCCGGGCAAAGCCGGCAACTCGCCCGGCGGCCGTCTGGCGCAGCTCCGCGCAAAGTACAACCTGGCTCAGGCCGAGCTCGGCGAAATCGATCCGGCCAGCGAAACGATGAAGCTCTCGACGCTCGGCCTGCGCGGCGTCGCGGCCAACATCCTTTGGGGCTGGGCCAACTATTACAAGAAGATCGAGGATTGGGACAAGCTCGAGATGACGGTCAACCAGATCATCCGGCTGCAGCCCAACTTCCTTGAGGTCTGGGATTTCCAGGCCCACAACCTGTCGTACAACGTCTCGGTCGAATTCGACGACTATCGTATGCGCTACCAGTGGGTGAAGAAGGGCATCGCATTTCTCATCCTGGGCACGCACTACAACCGTGATGAGCCGGGCATGCTCAGACAGCTTGGCTGGTTCACCGGGCAGAAAATCGGCCGGGCCGATGAGCACATCCAGTTCCGCCGTTTATTCCGCGAGGACAAGGATTTTCATCAGACTTTTCGGGAGAACGGCGTCGATCCGGACGATGGTTTGGGACCGGACGGCAAGCCGGACAATTGGCTGGTGGGCAAGCTCTGGTACGACCGCGCCGTCGATGCCCACATCTCCCAGGAAAAGCCGATTCGCGGCACTTCACCGCTGCTGTTCTATAGCGGGGCGCCGATGTCGCTGATGAACAGTTCGGCGGCGATGAACAAGGACGGCTACTTCTTCGAAACGGCGCTGCTCTCGTGGCAGCGGTCGCGCGACTCGTGGCAGCGCTATGGCGAACGCGAGCTGCCGACCTCCGTGGGCTTTAACATTCGCCTGAGCGACAAAGAGCCGGTGGATGAGCGACTCAAGGAAGCACAAACGGAGCTCGATCGGCTCTGCCCCGGCGCGGCCGAGGAAGTCCGCAAGGAAAAAATCGCTCGCCTGGCGCCGGAAAAAAGAGCCGCGTGGGAATTGCCCGCCGGCGAGCGAGCCGAGCATCAGCATGCGCTGGCCTACGACGCCGAACAGGAAATCAAGGTACAGCCGAGCGATTACCTCAGTCACTGCAAGCGCGAGGACAAACCTCGCGTACGACAGCTCGTTGATCAGATCGACCAGGACCAGATCACGTCGCACCAGATCGAGATCAACCGGCGGATCGTCAATTTTGAATACTGGCGGATGCGGGCCGAAGCGGAACTGACCGAAGAGGCGCCCAAGGCCCACAACCAGGTCTATGAGGCCGACAAGCTGGTTTCCAGCGGCGAAAACCTGGCCAAGGCCCGCGAGCTGTATGAAAACGCCTGGAAACTCTACGCCGTGGTGTTCGATAAGTATCCGGATCTAATGGACAACGCCGAGGCGCAGGACCTGATCGAGTCGGTCGGCCACTACCGAGATTTGCTTGGCCAGCTCGACGAAAACTTCCCGTCGAGCTTCCCGCTCTGGGACCTCTTAGACAAGCACCAGAAGGGGCAGCAGATACGCGACCAGGTGAAGTTGCTGCAAGGAAATGAAGCTGTCGGCGGCAAAAAGGAAGAACCAGGCGCGGATTAGCCGAAGGCCGACGAAAACAAGACGGAGGGCGCCAAGGAAGACGCCGCAAAAACCAACAATTAGCCGGGACCAAACCTGGTCCCGGAGCGCCGCAAAAAGACGCTGCAGCGCCAATTATCTTGCCCCGCGGTCCATCATCATCCGCTGCGGGTCATCGTGCTCGTAATGGATGACGCGCCAGAGGCCGTCCTTGTTTTTCACGAATTGCAGCTTGATCCAGCGAGGAACCGAATCGGTTAGCTCCGTTCCCTCGTAGCGAAACGTGCCCGTAGCGACAACGTTGAATTCCGCAATGGCCGAACGGGGCTCGGCCGAGGCATCGACGTCGATCACATTCACGCGCGTAATGCGGCATTCGCTGAACTTGTAATTGGGCAGCTCTGTTTTGGCTTTTTGCTTGAGTTGCGGCGCGCTGGCATCGATATGCGAAAGCAGCGCCTGGTGGTCATTATTGCGCACGTCGCGGGCGATTTCCTGCAGCGTCGCGCGAATCGCTTCGCGGTCGGTCACCACAAGTTTTTCGGTCACCAGGCCCGCCGCCAGGAGCACCAGTGCCAAGCCGGCCGCAATCAGCAGTTCTTTGCGACCCGTGGCAGACCACAGTGCGCCGAGGGCGAGCGCCGCCGCGACACCGATAAACACGATGACCAGTGGCTGTTCGAAGAGCCAGTTCATTCGGAAAGCCTCTTCTGCGCGGCTTGGAAAGAGATTTCAGCCGCGGGGAATAGCAAGTAGATCGCGGGGCAGATTTTAGCCGCGGATCGGAGCGGATGACACGGATTTTTTGTCCAATCCGTGCCATCCGTGCCCATCCGCGGCTACCTCCTGCCCAGTGTACACAGCCAGCAGGCTAAGGCGCCTTCAAATCGTGGCGCTCGACCGTGATCGTGACGGGCCGGCTGGCGTAGGTCCACTTCATGACGAAGTTGAGCGCCACGTGGGCCAGGACCACGGCTTGCTGGCGGTCTGTCGGCGGAGCGTCCTTGGCGGCCGTGAGCGTGAGATAGCCCTGGGTCGCGCTGCCGGAGAGGAGCGATTTGGCGTTCTTGTCGTTCAGGGTCACGCCCGGCGGCAGCGTGTTGGCGTAGGTCGTGTTGAGGTGCCGCATGAGCATGTCGAGCGTGACGTTAGCCGTGAAGCCCTCGGCGCGGTCAATGCTGACTTCGATCTTTTGCGATTCCCCGGGCTTTAGGTGAATGTCATAGGTGCTGAGCGTGATGCCGCGAATGTCGGCCGGGTCGGTCACGGCCACGGCGTGCTGGCCGACGGGCCAATGGCCGCGGCCGCCGCCGGGCTGGTAGATCTCCTGATAGGGTACGGCTGTTGACGCGAGCTGAAGAGTTGTTCCGTCAGGCAACGTATGCTGGGCCGTGCCGGTGACAATGACGCTGGCTGCGGCGAGGCTCGCATCGGAAGCGGCTTCGAGGATGATGCAGCCGTCTTGGCCTTTTTCAGCGAGGATTCTGCCGCAGTGAGCCATTACTCGAGGCGGCAATCCGGAAATCGCAAGCTGGATTTCGCCGGTGAAGCCGTTTTTGCGCTCGACGCGGACGAAGAGCGCGGCTCCGCCGCCGGGCGTGACCAGCGTCTTGTCGGTGTCGAGATAGAGGTCGAACGACGGCTGCGTGCAGGTCAGCTTGAGGCAGTAAGGATGAAGCTTGCCGCCGCGGAGGTTCACGTCGCGGACTTCGACGAAGTACTTGCCGTCGGCGGGGGCGGCCCAATTTTCAAGGAGCGAATCGGTAAAGCCGCGGCGACCGAGGCGCAAGTCGTCATTAATCGCCAGTTGATTGCCTTTTTCGTCGAGAATGCGGACATGCGAGTCGAGGGCCGATTGCAGGCGGCGGGCGACGATTTCGAGCGTAAATGCCTCACCTTTTTTGGCTTCGAAAGCGTAATAGTCGATATCCGCTTCGGCGGCGATCTGTCCGCAAATGGCCGCGGGCACGGAGATCGATTGAGCCTCTGCCGCGGCGTCGTTCGGCTCGTCGATTTCCAGCGAAACCGGCAGATCGATGACCAGCAGCGGAACAGGGTTCGACGGTTCTTCATCGAGCGGCAGCGGAAGATATTGAATACCGGGTGCCAAAGTGGCCGGCGCGCTGAAATTTACGCTGCGATCCGCCAGCGCATAGCCCAGTGGCTGAACGCTCTGCGTCTGGCCGGCGGCAAGGGCCAGCGGGTGGGCTGTGACGACGAGCGGGCGGCTGCTGATTTCGAGGCAGTATTCCCAGTAAGCGTTGCCCTGATAGCGGACATCGCGAATTTCGAGCAGGTACTCGCCGGCCTCCTGAAAGCGATGGCAAAGGACGGGGTCGGCGTAATACACGTGATTGTCGGCCACGGCGAGCGTGACGCCGTCAAGCGAACGCAGCGTGACGATCGGATCGGCGTGGGTTTGCAGGTCGTGAATGCGATCTTCGAGGCGCGCGCAGCGCGCGGCGAAGACCAGCTCGGTGCCGGCCTCGACGTGAAACTTGAAGTAATCGACGTCCTCGGCCTTTTCGATCGTGCCGCAGACGGCCGCGGGCAAGTAAATCGTCTGCGCCTCGGCAGCCGTGTTGTTACTCGCCGCTTCCTGCGTGACGGGATCGCGGACGATGACCAATTGCCCGACGGTGCTGACGCCGTGCGGCGTAGCGATACGCACGTCGCGCACGCCTGGGAGCGCGTCGGAGATAGCGGAGAAGCGTACTTTCAGCTTATCGGTGGTCGATTTCTTCCCGGAATCGTCAGCCTTCGTTTCTGCCGGCACGACTTCAGCCGAGACGCCTTCACCGCTGATGAGCACCTGATAGGTACCCTCCATGGTGTAGCGAGACTGGATCAGTGCGTCGGCGGTTGTGCCGGCCTGCAAAGCGACGGGCTTGATGCTCATCAGCATCGGATAGGCCGTTTGAGCGCTGGTGGGCGGCGGCGTTAGTGCCAGAAAAAGGCTTAGCGCCGCTACAGCAGCGACTGCGCGAAAAATCATAGGCGGTCTCGAAAGTTCAACGCCAAGGCAAAATGAAGTACGCATTTTTTCCGTTCGCAGAACGAGCGGGCTACTTGGCTAATGCACGAACAGGAACTGCTTGGAGTTCATCAAGGCCCACACCAGATCCTGATAGAACTCGGCGGGACCCGGACTTTCGGCCAAAAGCTCCTCGCAAGCTGACCGTTCGTCGCTCGTCGGTAGCCGGGCAAGGGCGGCCAAATAGAGTTCATTAAGAACTTCGTCATACGGCTTTTTGTCTTTCAGGAGCGGTTGGATGCGGCCCTTGGCATCGCGGATTTTGGTGCTGAGCACATCGCCATTGAGCGTGTGCAATGCCTGCGACAGGCTCGGGTCGGGCGAGCGTTCGCATTCGCACACGCTCACGCGCCGCGGCTTGGCAAACGTGTTCAGGAAGTAATCGGGATATTCCGCATCGGGCAGCTCGATGGCCCGCGTGCCCAGCGGCAGATTGCGGTACTTGGTCGGCACGCCGGTCACGGCATCGACCGCGTCGATGAGCGCCTCGGCTGGCAGGCGCTTGACTTGGAAGTGGCTGTAGAATTTCGTGTCGCCAGCGTTGGCTTCCGTCGGCTGCGAATCGAGCTGATACAGCCGCGACTGCATGATCACACGGATGAGCTGCTTCAGGTCGTAGCCGCTATCGACGAAGTGCGCGGCAAGTGCCTCGAGCAGCGGAGGATTGGTGGCCGGATTCGTCGAGCGCAGATCATCGACCGGCTCGACGAGGCCGCGGCCCAGCAAATAGGCGACGTAGCGATTGGCGACGCTTTTGGCAAAGTAGGCGTTGTCCTTGGCCGTCAGCCATTTGGCCAGTGGAATACGGCGGTCGAACGGATGCTCGGCGGGCGGGCCATCGAGCGGCTTGGGAGCCATCGTCTGGTTCGTTCGCGGATTTTTGACATCGCCGCTGTCACGCACAATGACCTGCTGCTCGCGGCCAAACAGGCCGAATTCCTCGCTGGTTTTGGTGCCGGTACGGGCGAAAAACGCGGCCAGGCCGTAATAGTCGTTCTGGCTGTATTTCTCGAACGGATGATGGTGGCACTTGGCACATTCGATCCGCACGCCAAGAAAGAGCTGCGCCGTGGCCTCGGCCAGCATGGAAGCGTCTTTGTGGACGCGGTAGTAATTTGCCGGCCCCGTCGTATAGATCGAGCCGCGAGCGGTAATCAGTTCCTCGACGAATTTATTGAATGGTTTGTTGGCCAAGAGCGACTGGCGAATCCAGTTGTGCATGGCCCACATGCCCTGCTCGCCGAGGTCCTGCGAATTGTTGCGCAGCAGGTCCGACCATTTGAGCGCCCACCAGGCGGCGTAGGAGTCGCTATACGCAGCGTAGTTTTTTTCGCCGGACGACAGGCCGAGCAGCTTGTCGATCAGGTCGGACCGCTTGTTCGGATTGTCGTCGCCTAAGAATTCGCGAGTTTCTTCGGGCGTGGGCAGCGTGCCGATTGCATCGAGGAAGGCACGGCGAACGAACGTAGCATCGTCGCACAATGGCGAAGGCTCAATGCCCAGTTCCCGGAATTTGGCCGCGGCGTGCTCGTCGATGAAGTTCTGGTTCTGCCAGCCCGCGAGCTTTGTCTCTGCCGCGTAAGGAATCATGAACAGGCTGATCGCCGCTTGATCTTCGTAGCGAACCATGACGGCGGCCTGACCTTGATTCACGGCGGTGACTTGGCCGCTGGACGTGACATTCACAACGCCGTCGTCGAGCGAGTCGTAGCGGGCGGACGCGGTCACGTCGCGCGACGTGCCGTCGGAATAATCGGCGATGACGCGAAGCTGCTGCGTCAGGCCCGCCTGCCCGACGCGCTGGCCGGGTGTAATCTCTAGCCGTGTGACGGTGGCGTCGTTCTTTTGCGGTCCGGGAGCGCCGCCCGCAATCCAGGCCAGCAGAATTCGGTAATCGACCGAGCCCTTTTCCAATCGCTTGCCGCCGCCATGCGGGGTCTGCATCGTGGGCTTTAAGAGAAGCAAACTCCTCTCCGGCTCGACAAAATCCGCCCGCCGCACCAGCGCGTCGCGGGCCATTGCCTCGCGGTCCTTCTCCGGCTCAAAGCCAAACACCGAAAGCTTGAAACCGCCCTTGCCATGCTGCGCCGCGTGACAGGCCGCCATCGCACACCCGGCCTTGTTCAGAATCGGGCGGATTTCGCGGAGAAAGCCAACGTTCGGATGGTCGCTGACGCCTTGGACAATTACGGGGACGGTTACATGTTCGCCGCCCGCGGCAACATCAATCGTCGTTTCACCGCTCGCGAACGCCAGCAATTGACCCGCCGCGCTCACTTGGACAATGGATGAATCCGCCGAGGTATAAGTTGCCCGATGCGTCAGGTCGTCGCTACGATCGTTCGCTGCACCGCTTGACCCTGCCTTGGCAACCAGAATCTGCGCCCGAGCGAAATTGCCCTCCAGCACGATGCGCGACGGTGTGACAACAATCGCTGGCTCAGCCGACGAGACCAGGCGGCACATCGCGGCCAGCGTCAGGCCAAAAAATACCAAAGCACTCCTGCCAACGATCCTCTGTGGCATGGCAGCGTCCTCTCGCAATCGAGCGGTAAAGCGTTAAGGTGGGAGCGCCGCGGCAGCCGCCGGCGCTGTTGGCTAGGCAGGTGCGTGCATTATGGCCGAAGCCTTCCTCCGACGCCAGGAGAATTGGGCCGTACGCGGCCTGCAGGCGGGCAGTCCTTCATAGCCTGCTGAGGTCGGGATTCGAAACAATGGAGTCGAGGCCAGACAAATCCGTCACTGACTGGCTGCTGCGGCCCGATTCATATCCCCACCGGCCCGCGACCGTCCAGCACATTGAAACGCATATTTCGCACGTGTTTCTGGCGGGCGACCTGGTCTATAAGTTCAAAAAACCGGTGCGGTTTGACTTTCTCGATTTTTCCACCATTGCCGCCCGTGAGCGTGCTTGCCGCGAAGAAGTCCGCCTGAACCGGCGGCTGGCGCCCGAGGTGTATTTGGGCGTCGTGGCCGTAACGCGCAGCGCCGCCGGCGATTTCGAGCTGGACGGCAACGGTGAGGTCGTCGATTGGCTGGTGGCGATGCGGCGGCTGCCGACCGACTTGACGCTCGATGCACTTTTTCACCGCGGCGAGCTGACCGCCGACCATATCCAGCGCCTGGCCGGCGTGCTGAGTCGTTTCTATGTCACATTGCCGCCGCTCGAAATGGCTCTGCAGGCTTACCGCCAGCGCTATCTGACGCACGTACGCGATAACCGGCGGGAACTCCTGAACATGCGGCACCATTTGCCGCACCACGTCGCCGAGCGCGTCCACGGCTTTCAGCAGCAGCTCTTGTTGCTGAGGCCAGAGCTCTTCGACGAGCGCGTCCGCGCCGGAAAAATCGTCGATGGCCACGGCGATTTGCGACCAGAACACATCTGCTTCAGCGAGCCGATCGCCATTTTCGATTGCATCGAGTTCAGCGCCGACTTCCGCCGGATCGACGTTGCGGACGAGCTGGCGTTCCTCGCGGCTGAGTGCGATTTTCTCGGCGCTCGCTGGGTGGCCGCCCAGCTTTTTGCCGCCTATCAGACAAAAAGCCAAGACCAGCCGACCGACATATTGATCGATTTTTATAAGTCCTACCGAGCCTGCGTTCGCTCCAAAGTCGCCGCATTGCGGGCCGATCAGCTAAAGGGCGAAGCGCAAGCGGCTCTAGTGCGCGAGGCTCAAAACCGTTTGGCCTTCGCCGACGAATACGCCTCACGCTGGCTGCGTCCGCTTGTGATCGCCGTCGGAGGACTCTCCGGCACCGGCAAAACGACGCTGGCGACGGCGATCGCCGACGCCCTCGGCGCCGCGCTACTTCGTACCGACGTGATCCGAAACGAACTGCACGGCGAGGGCAATCAGGCTGCGGCGGACGAAGCCGTTTACAGTCCGGCCGCTCGCCGGCAAGTGTACCAGCACTTGTTCCAAAAAGCTCAAGAGCTGTACGAAGAGCGAAGATCGGTCGTTTTGGACGGCACGTTTTCGACGACCGAGTCGCTGGCCGCCGCTCAAACACTTGCTGCCGACGATCCGCGTGGCTTTCTGGCCGTCGAGTGCTTTTGCAGCCCGCAGGCCGCCCACCAGCGCATTAGCGACCGCTTAGCAGATGGACGCGACGCATCCGACGCGCGGCCGGAAATACACGACCTCCAGCGTCAGCGCTGGCAAATCTGGCCCGCGAATGTACGGCAAGTCCGCATCGACACCGAGCAGCCGCTGGCGCTGCAGGTCGAACAAGTTCTGCAAGCGCTGGCCACCAAGGCTGGTCCTCCCGGCAATCCGCTGTAAAATTCTCGGTTCCCAATTTCGCAGGAGGATCGCCATCATGTCCAATTGGAAGCCCAGCAAGGCCGAGCTGCTTAAAGACACCATTGCCCACATCGACATGAAGCGGCACAACGTCGTGCCGCTCGTCGATTCGATGCGCTCGCTGGCTTTTTCGGCCCGCGACCTGGCCCGGGCGGCAGACATCTACGACCGCATGGTCCGCGATCCCGAGTGCGGCATCATCGTCTGCCTCGCCGGTTCGCTCATTAGCGCGGGTCTGAAGCAGGTGCTCATCGACATGATCAACAGCCGCATGGTGGATGCGATCGTCAGCACGGGGGCCAACATCGTCGATCAGGACTTTTTCGAGGCCCTGGGCTACCGCCATTACATCGCCGACGAGCAGCTCAAAAGCGGCATGTACGACTCGATGCTCCGCGATCACGCGATCGACCGCATCTACGACACGTTGATCGACGAGGACGAGCTGCGCGTCTGCGACGAAACCGTGAAGAAAATCGCCGACGGCCTGCCGCCGCGGCCCTATTCTTCGCGTGAGCTGATCGTCGAGATGGGCCGCTACCTCGAAGACGGCGCGGCGAAGGCCGAATCGATCGTCCAGTCGGCCTATCAACAAGGCGTACCGATCTTCTGCCCCGCGTTCTCCGATTGCTCAGCCGGCTTGGGCATCGTCGCCCATTACCACGAGCGCCGCGGCCAGGCCAAAACCAGTTTCGACAGCGCGAAGGACTTCTACGAGCTGACTCAGATCAAGCTCAACAATCCTGTGACGGGCCTCTTGATGATTGGCGGCGGCGTGCCCAAGAACTTTGCGCAGGACATCGTCGTCGCGGCCGACATCCTCATGGCCCAGGACCAGGGCGCGCACGACTATCCGCAGATGCACAAGTACGCGATCCAGGTGACGGTCGCCGACGTGCGCGACGGTGCCCTCAGCAGCTCGACCCTCAAAGAAGCTTCAAGCTGGGGCAAGGTCGATACGACCTACGAGCAAATGGTCTATAGCGAAGCCACGCTCGCCGTCCCCCTCATCGCCGGCTACGCCTGGCACCGCCGCGGCTGGGAACAACGTAAAGCCCGCCGCTTCGCCGACATCTACGCCGAAGAACCGCAACCAGTCGCGACCTAACCGTAGGGTGGGCTGTGCCACCCCTTTCAAAGTGTTCGTGCTAGCTTCTAGCCTTTGGAGCGATGGGCTGTAGGAATGAATGGTAGGTCGCATTCATTTCTTGAGCAATCGAGGGTTCGGAAGATGGTGGTTAGCGATTTGTTGCGTCGTTTCATGGCGGATAGTCCAGTCACGGTGATGGCTCGGGCGGTGCTGGAGCATGCTTTCCCAGATCAGGTGTTGGACCAGATGTTTCGGCGGACCAGCCGGGAGCAGTATGAGGATAAATTGCTGTTCTCGACGGTGGTGAAAGTGCTGGCAGCGGTGGTTACGCGGGGGCGGAAGTCCGTGCGAAATTCCTATTTGGCCGACACCCGAGCCCAAGCCGAGGCCACGCTCTCGGCCCTCTATGCCAAGCTGCAAAACACGGAAACGGCAGTCGTTTCGGGGCTGGTGCAGGAATCGTTTGTCCGCCTATTGCCGGTCATGCGGAGTCTGAAAGTCATTCGGCAGCCCTTGTTTCCCGGCTTCTGCACCAAGATTTTGGATGGTGCTCACCTGGCGGGGACGCAGCATCGGCTGCGGGAAACCCGCAGCCTCCACAGTTCGCCGCTGCCGGGGCAGGCCCTGGTCGTGCTCCAGCCGGACGAGCGGCTGATCAGCGGGGCCTTCCCTTGCGAAGACGCTCACGCCCAGGAACGGTCGCTTTTGGACAGGGTGCTGGCGACGGCCGTCAAGGATGATCTCTTCTTGGCGGACCGCAACTTCTGCACGACGGAATTCCTGTTTGGTCTGGCCCGCCGCGGCGCCTGCTTCATCATCCGACAACACGCCACGACGTTGTGGGGCAAGGAACTACTGGGAAAACGCCGCCGCGTGGGCCGCGGCGAGCGGGGCGTGGTCTACGAACAAACGCTGCGGATCACCAATCCGTTGACGGACGAACAACTGCTCCTCCGCCGAATTACGGTGGTGCTGGACCAGCCGACCACAGATGGCGACATTGAGATTCACCTGCTGACCAATCTGCCGCGGCGGTTTGGTGCGGTACGGATTTCGGCGGCGTATTTGGAACGCTGGCGGGTGGAGAATGCCTTTCAGGAGATCGAGCAAGCGTTGCGCGGGGAAGTCAACACGCTGGGCTATCCCAAGGCGGCCTTGTTGGCCTTCGGCATCGCGCTGATCATCTACAACGTGATCGCGGTCGTCAAAGGGGCGCTGCAATCGCAGCATGGAGAGGCAGCTGCCTTCGAGAAACTGTCCGGTTATTGCTTGGCCTCGGAGATCGCCGCTGTCTATGCCGGGATGATGATCGCCATTCCTCCCGCCGAATGGACCGCGCTTCTAGGCGACATCCACGTGTCCACTCTGACCAGGTTTCTCAAAGAAACCGCCGCCTACGCTCAGCCCAAACGATTCGTCAAAGCACCCCGCGGTCCCAAAAAGCCGCCCCCCAAACGCACCGGCGGCCTCCGGGAAAAACACGTCTCCACGCACCGACTCCTGCTCACCAAAAAACCCAACGAGCTAGCAACAACACTTTGAAAGGGGTGGGTGGGCTGTGCCCACCACCGCTACTCGTTAGCGAAGACTGAGGTGGACCCCAATCGTTGGACAGTTTTTGGGGTTGGTTAAGGTGGGGCCAACGGCCCGCGGGACCCCTCCCAGGTCCCCGCGCGGCCGTAGAGCTACTAGCCCGTATCGGGTTCTAAGAAAGGCTTCCTGAGTAAGTCTGGCCGCAGGCCAGATTTTTTGGCGCCGAAAAGTTCATTTCGCACGCCGCCGCGGCTGGCCCTCGGCATACGCCTCCCACGGCGTTCGATAACCCAACGCCATGTGCAGCCGCTCGTAGCGATAGAAGTCGAAGTACGACGCCAGACCGCGCTCCAGGTCCACCGCCGTCTCGTAGCCCTGCAGATAAATGTTCTCGTACTTCACCGTCCGCCACAGCCGCTCGATGAACACGTTGTCCAAAGCCCGGCCGCGACCGTCCATGCTGATCGCGATCCCCGCTGTCTCCAGCACGCCTGTGAACCCCCGGCTGGTGAACTGAGCCCCTTGATCGGTGTTGAAGATCTCGGGCTGCTGCCAAGCCAACGCCGCTTCCAGAGCCGACACGCAGAAGCCGCTGTCCAGCGTGTTCGACAACTCCCACGACAGCACGTAGCGGCTGTGCCAGTCCAGCACCGCCACCAGGTACATGAAGCCCCGCCGCAGCGGCACGTACGTGATGTCCGCGCTCCACACCTGGTTGGGCCGCTCGATCACCAGATTCCGCAATAAATACGGGTAAATCCGGTGTTCGGGACACGGTACACTCGTCCGCCGACGCGGGTAGATCGCCTCCAACCCCATCACACGCAGCAGCCGCTGAATACGCTTGCGGTTCACGTCGTAGCCTTGTCGGATCAACCATTGAGTCATCCCTCGCGAACCATAAAAAGGCGTGTGTAGATACTGCTCGTCGATCAGCCGCATCAGCTCCAGGTTCTCGTCCGATTCGCCCACGCCCAAGTGGTAGTACGTCGAGCGTGGCAGTTCCAACAGTCGGCACTGCTGCGTGATGCTCAGCCGCTGGTCACCGGGCGTGACCCACGGCCGCCGCTCAGCGGCCGAACTGGGCAGCTTTTTTTTTGAGCCAGTCCAGCTCCACGTGCAGTTGGCCGATCTGCCGGTGCAGCTCCTCGACCACCGCCTGGTGGTCCTGCCGCGCCTCGTCCTCCCGCTCCTCGAACACTCGCGGAACGTTCGTCAGGAGCCGCCGCTTCCACTGGCTGATCAAATTGCTATGCACGCCATACTCGCTCGCCAGCTCGCTCAGCGTCTTGTCGTCCTTCAGCGCCGCCAAGGCCACTCGCGCCTTGAACGAAGCCTCATACCGCTTCCGCATCCGCTTCTTGACCATGCTCGTGAACTCCTAAATCGGGTTCTCCAGCCAAGGTTTTTACACCTTAAGCTAGCGCCCAGTTTTTGGGGTCCACCTCAGACATGGCAACCCGCCACGCGGCGCTGCTAAGATGTCCATCTATGACGACGGCCTTTGTGCATCCCCGTTTCGCCCGCCGAACGATGCTACAAGCGGGCTGCCTGGGCTTGATTGGCCTCGGCACAAACCACCTGCTCGGCCTGCGCGAAGCAGCCGCCGCCACGGGCACGCCCGCCCCTAGCGGCAAGGCCAAGTCCTGCATCTATATCTTCCTCTCCGGCGGCCTGGCCCAGCACGACAGCTTCGACATGAAGCCCGACGCGCCCGACACCGTTCGCGGCGAATTTAAGCCGATCGCTACCGCCACGCCCGGCATCCAAATCTGCGAGCACCTGCCGCGCCTGGCCGAGCGCAGCAATCAGTGGGCTCTGGTGCGTTCGCTCACGCACTGGTCGAACGAGCATTCCGAAGGCCATCAGATCATGCTCAGCGGCCGCTCGCCGATGCCGCCCGGCTTTCGCGCGACCAAGCCGCAGCGCAGCGACTGGCCCAGCATCGCAGCCATCGCCGGCGTGGCCACGCAGCGGCGAAACAATCTGCCGCCAGCCGCGGTCCTGCCCGAGCGACTCATCCACTGGTCCGGCCGCATCATCCCCGGCCAATTCGCCGGCCAGATGGGACCGCAGCGCGATCCGTGGTTCATCGAGGCTTCGCCCTATCATTCGACTTCCTACGGCGCGTATCCCGAGTATAAGTTCGACCATCAAGAACGCGGCAATTCAGACGGCCGCGGCTTCGAGGCCCCGAGCCTGACGTTGCCCCACGGCCTCGATCCGCTGCGCCTGGCCAACCGCTCGACGCTCCTTGCCACGCTGCAAAAACAGCGCAGAGACCTCGATGCCGCCGGTGAAACGGGCGACTTTGACAGTCTGCGTCAGAGGGCGCTCTCGCTGCTCACCGATGAAAAAGTCAAGCAAGCCCTGGACGTCACTCGTGCCGACGAAGCCGTACAAGCGCGGTATGGAAAAAACTCCTTCGGCTGGTCGCTACTGATGGCCCGCCGCCTGGTCGAAGCGGGCGTCAACCTCGTGCAAGTGAATCTCGGCAACGACGAGACCTGGGACACGCACGGCAACGCGTTCCCGCACCTGCGTGACAAACTCTTTCCGCCAACGGACCGCGCCTTGAGTGCCCTGCTCGACGATCTAGAAGCCAGCGGCCTCTTGGACGAGACGCTCATCGTCATGGCCGGCGAATTCGGCCGCACGCCCAAGATTTCACAGGTTGGCAAGACCTACAAAACGCCCGGCCGCGACCACTGGGGCGCGGTGCAAACGGTCTTTTTCGCCGGCGGCGGCGTTCGCGGCGGCCAGGTCATCGGCGCTTCGGATCGCATGGGCGGCTATCCAGCCGCCAGCCCGCAAACGCCCGAAAATTTCGCCGCTACGATGTACAGCGCCCTCGGAATTCCCGCGACTGCGGTCTGGCACGATGATTCCGACCGACCCCACAATATCTATTATGCCGAGCCCATCGACGGGCTGATGTAGCAGGCGAAAGGAGTCAGAAGTCAGGAAACGGGGCACACGACTCGTTAGCGCGGAAGGACGGCATTCGAGCGATGCAACTGATATTGATGCCTCGCCGCGTCGCTTGGTGGTGGGCGGCGTTTAGCCTTCTTGGAACCGGACTAGCTCAACAATCGTCGCCGGCTCAAATCATCCCCCAGTCGGCTCCCCACGACGGCTACTTTGCGGCCTTCGTCCCGTTTCTCGACGGCGATTTCCGCACGGCCGGCAAGGCCTTCAGCGATGCCGGCCGCGACGGAATCATGAACATCAGCCTCACGACGCCAGGGCCCTGGGTCGATGCCATTTGCTACCACGCGATGCTCGGCGAGTGCCACTATCAAATGGGCGAGCTGCAACCCGCGCTTGACGAATTCTCTACCGCCCTCCGCTTCACGTTGGCCCATCGCGATTGGATGCTGCGGATCGACTTTCCGCCGGTGGTCGAGCCCGAAACGACACCCAAAATGCCGCCCCCCTGGGGCGCGTCGTCGCGCGCGACGCTGCTCGGCCACTACAAACCGCGCTATTCAAGCCTCATCGGCCGCCTCGACAATCAAAACGCTGTCCGCCAGGGGGGCGTCGTCGCGCCGCCGTCTTTCATTCCGGTGTATGCCGGCGAAATCGTCCGCTGCACCGCCTTGGCCATCTCCCGTCGGCGAGAACTGCTCGGCCCTCTCTCGGAACACGACGCCCTGACCGTCCAAGTGGTCGAAGCCCTGGGCCGTTTCCCCGCGCCGCAAAACCACTGGTCGCAATGCTGGGTCCAACTGCAGCTCGGCCTCGCCTATGCCGCCGCCAATCGACTGCCGCAGGCCGTCTCCGAATTGCAGAAATCTTTGCAAGCCATGGGCCAGTACGATCATCCGCTGACCTGCGTGGCCCTTCTCGAGCTGGGCCGCATCGCCTTCGAGCAAGGAAAGTACGACGCCGCCAAGACCTATTTCCACGAAGCCTCGATCAGCGCCCACTACTTCGAGCGCCGCGACGTGATGGAAGAAGCCTTTCGCCTGGGTGCCGAGGCTCATCTACTGGCCGGCAGCAAAGGCGCTTATCCGCCGCTCAATCCGGCGATTGCGTCGCTGTCGCGCGTCCGCATGCTGAGCGCCTCCCTGCTTATCGCGCTTGCCGAACAGCTCATCTCGGCCGGCGAGCTCGCGCCGGCGACCTCCGTCATCGCGCAAGCCCGCAATACGATCGGCCGCCGCGAAATGGCCAGCGGCGCGATCGGCAGCCGCCTCAACTATCAAACCGCCCGCCTGGCCGCCCACAAAGAAGAATGGAAAGCCAGCACGACAGCCCTCGCCGTGGCCATGACTTACCAAAAGGCCGCCTCACTGCGGCTATTTCATTTAGCAGCCGCCGACTTCGCCTATCGTAGCGGCAGCCTCACCGAGCGCATCGCTGATCTGGTTTTTAGCCAGACGCTGCGCGAGCCGGCGCACACCGATTGGCAGCAGGCCCCGCTCGACACGCTGGCCCTCATCTCTTCCTACCAGCCGGCCCCCTACGAGCATTGGTTCGACTTGGCGCTGTCGCGCAGAGAATTCGAAAAGGCCGTGAACATCGCCGAACGCACGCGCCGCCGCCGCTTCTTGGCGACTCAGCCCTACGGCGGTCGGCTGCTCGGGCTCCGCTGGGTGTTCGAGGGACCGAGCGAAGATTTATCCCAGGAAGCCACGCTTGAGCGGCAGACGCTGCTCGCCAAATACCCGCACTACGCCGACCTCTCCCACCGCTCCGCCGAGCTCGTCAGCAAACTGCGCGACCTGCCGCTCGCTCCGACCGAAGCCACACAAGTGAAATCGCAGCACGAGCTGCTCACCGAGCTCGCCAGGACGAGCAACCAGCAAGAGGCGGTCCTCCAAATGATCGCACTCGAGCGCGAGCCCTGCGAGCTGGCCTTTCCACCGCTCCGCGATACGAAAGCGATTCAGGAAAAGCTCCCGCCGGGCGCCGCGGCCTTGTACTACGTGGCCGCCTCCCGCGGCTTGCATACGTTTGCCATCGCCCGCGATCGCTATTCCCAGGTTCAAGTCGTCCAGCCCGCGAAGGTCAAAACCGACATCGTCGAGCTCCTCCGTCAGCTCGGCAATTACGACCGCTCGCAAGCGGTGTCGGCCGACGACCTGCGCTCGAAGAACTGGCAATCGACGGCCAAGCGCCTGGTCAACCAGCTCGCCGGCCAATCGCAGTCGAGCGACTGGACGCAGTATCGCGAGTTAATCATCATCCCCGACGGCCCGCTCTGGTATTTGCCGTTCGAGGCGCTTCCCATGCCTGGAGCCAGCGACGACTCGCCGCTCGTCATGCTGCTTCCCATCCGTTATGCGCCGCTCTTGTCGCTCGCCGTGACCGACCGCAAGCCGCGGCGCCTCGAGCGCACCGCCGTTATCGCTGGCAAGCTCATCTCCCGCGACGATACACAGGCCAATGCGGCCGCTCAGGACATTGCTCCTCGCGGCGACGCCGCCGTCTTCGGCCGCGACTTTCCCCAGCCCTCCTCCATCTTCTCAGCCACCTTCGACCGCCTGGTTGTTCTGGCCGACCACGACGACACCGACAAAGCACCTGCCGGCTGGGCGCCGATGTTTTTCGACTCCGGCCGCCCCGGATCGACTCTGGCCGATTGGATGCAGCTCCCGCTGTCGGGCGTCGAGCAGGCCGTCTTTCCGGGCTTTCACACGGCGGCCGAAAACTCGCTCAAACGCACTTCGACCGGCGACGAGATTTTTCTCACGGCCACCAGCCTCATGGCCACGGGCTGCCGCACGGCTCTCCTCAGCCGCTGGCGCATCGGCGGCCAGAGCACGGTGGACCTGTTGCGCGAATTCGTCCAGGAACTTCCGCACCAGCCGGCCAGTGCCGCGTGGCGTCGCAGCGTACAGCTCGCCAGCGAGCGCATGCTCGATCCAGCGCTTGAGCCTCGCATCCGCCCCGGCAGCAGCGACGGCATCCCGTCCGGCCATCCCTTCTTCTGGTCCGGTTACATGCTCCTCGACACGGGCGCGACTCCCATCGAAGCCGCCGAGCACAACTGACAGGCGGCCCTCCATAGCATAAACTCCACCCAAACAAATCAATCCTAATCCTAATCTTGATCTTAATCTTGATCTTGATCTTGATCTTGATCTTGATCTTAATCTTGCTCTTGCTCTTGATCCCAATCCCAATCCCCCCAGCACGTACCCATTCGAGCTAACCCATGAAAATATCCCAGGTGCTCCCTATCCTTCTCCTTGCCGCCTCCGCCCTCGCCGCCCACGCCGCCGACGGCAAAAAGCCCAACATCCTCTTCATCGTCGGCGACGACATGGGCTATGCCGACGTCGGCTTCCAAGGCTGCCAGGACATTCCCACGCCGCACCTCGACGCGCTGGCCAAAGCCAGCGTCCGCTGCACCAACGGCTATGTCAGCGGCCCCTACTGCTCGCCCACCCGCGCCGGCCTCATGACCGGCCGCTACCAAACGCGCTTCGGCCATGAGTTCAACGCGGGTGCTGCCGGCTCGGGTCTGCCGCTGACCGAAACCATGATCGCCGCCCGTTTGAAGTCCGCCGGCTACGCCACCGGCCTCGTCGGCAAATGGCATCTCGGCAGCGAAGACAAGTTCCATCCGCAAAATCGCGGCTTCGACGAATTCTTCGGCTTTCTCGGCGGTGCCCACGACTATTTCGCAGATCAGGGCATCCTCCGCGGCCGCCAGCAAGTCGATGAAAAGGAATACCTCACCGACGCCTTCGGCCGCGAAGCCGTCGCTTTCGTCGAAAAGCACAAAAGCGAGCCCTGGTTCCTCTACCTCGCCTTCAACGCGGTGCATACGCCGATGCAGGCCGACGACCCGCGGCTGATGAAATTCGCCCACATCACCGACACGAAGCGCCGCACGTATGCTGCCATGATGGCGGCCATGGACGATGCCATCGGCCGCGTCCGCAAAAAGCTCGAGGAAACCGGCCAGACCGAAAACACGCTCGTCACCTTCATCAGCGACAACGGCGGACCCGTCATGCCCGGCACCACGACCAACGCTTCGATCAACAAACCGCTGCGGGGCGGCAAGCGCACGACGCTCGAAGGCGGCGTCCGGGTCCCCTTCCTCGTATCCTGGCCCGGCCACATCAAACCGGCTGTCTACGAAAAGCCGGTCATTCAGCTCGACTTAAACGCCACGGCGCTCACGGCCGCTGGCGTCGCGATCCGAGCTGATTGGAGCCTCGACGGCATCGATCTCGTTCCTTTCCTATCCGGCACGAACTCGGCCCCGCCACACCAAACACTCTACTGGCGCTTTGGCCAGCAGATGGCCATCCGCGACGGCGACTACAAGCTCGTCCGCTACGACACCAACGCCGACACGCTCACCGGCCAAGGCGGCCAACCCGTCAGCTCTGCCCAGCTTTACAACCTGGCCGCCGACATTGGTGAATCCAAAGACCTGGCGGCCACGATGCCCGACAAACTGAAGGAGCTGCAAGCCAAATGGAACGCCTGGAACAAGGGCAACGCCGATCCCCTCTGGGGCGGCGGCGGCGAACGAAAAGGCAAAGGCGGCGGCAAAAACAAGAAAGGTAGAAAAGCAATCGACTAGCCGGCACGGCTGCCCAGCAAGCTTGGGTGTCACTGCTGGCTTTGTTCGAGCACCTCACAACCAATTTCTCCCCTCTCCTCCGGTACTGCGGGGAGAGGGGCCGGGGGTGAGGGGTTCAGAAGCGTTACTGGCTCATCGCCACTGTGACAAAGCACGAGCCCAGCACTGCGTCCACGTCTGATCGAAGTGCCGCCATGTTCTCGTTAGCCGAGGCAACATCACGCTCTCTACCGGGATTTTTGCCCGGCTCGCGCGCGTCGCTAATGCTCGACGTCGTGTTCCTGGCCATGTTTGCCATCGTGCCGTTGCTGTTGCTAAGCGTGTTTCTGGTCCGCAAGCGCCATCAATACTCGCTGCATAAGCGTCTGCAGCTCGCCATGGCCACCGTGCTGCTCGTCGCCGTCGGCCTCTTCGAAGTCGATATGCAGCTCTTCACACGCTGGGAATCGCTGGCTGAGGGCTCGCGCTTCTTTGATCCAGCCAACAAGTGGGGCTCGCCCGCTGGCCGCAGCCTGCTTGTCCACTTGTCGTTCGCCATCCCGACGCTCGTCCTGTGGATCGTCGTAGTCGCAGCCGCACTCCGCCGTTTCCCCAATCCGCCGCACCCAGGATCGCACAGCCTCTGGCACGCCCGCCTGGGCTGGCTGGCCACGATCGGCATGGTACTGACCGCCGTCACAGGATGGTCGTTCTATTACCTGGCGTTCGTAGCGGGCAGCTAGCTCAGAAAATCGAGTGGCCCAACAACGAGTCGGTAATAATGGATCAAGTGCCTGAGGGCCGTTCACGGTCCTTCGCCTTTTAGCCCCGGCATTCATGCCGGGGTCGGCAAGGAACAAGCAACCAGTTTCCTCCGTCATGAACCAGACAGCCCCGTTCACGGGGCTTACCAATCGTCGGCTTCAGCCTCATTTCCAGTACACATTTGCTTGCAACGGTTTTAGTCCAGTATGACCCATTGACGGTAATGGGTGATTAAGTGGACCCAGTAGTCTCACCGCTTCGGCCACCACCATAGCAACAACACAAGAACGGCCAGCGGCGGAATCAGGAAGATCGCCCACCCGATTGCCATCCATAAGCCGACCCAACCGCCAGGGTTTCTGCGGACTTCATTATAGGCATCGTGATGCCTACATAGAGGCCAGTCGCCGCGCAACTAGCGCCAAAAGCTATCAAGAAAGAGAGTGGCGCAATCCACAGCATCACGCCTATTCCTACAGCCCGCTTAACGATTTTGCCGGGCATCATTCGCTCCGGCTCCTGCGGTGATTCGTAGGGATTCTGTTCCACCGACCTACTCACTGTCGGGAATAGTGCCTAAAAATTCGCCCCACGTCGGCGGTTGTGGTTCTGGCTTCAGGTAATTAGCCGTCCGTTCGATCATTTCGGCAATCGTCCACTGGCGATCCGTCAACTTGGCCGCTACCGCTGGTGTCGTCTTCAAAGTGCCATGCCGCTGGCAGAAATTGTAGTGCATGAAGAACAGGGCCAGAGCCGCTTCGTGGTGAATGTGCGACTTGGAAAACCCGTTCGTCAATCTGGTAAATCGCCGCATGCCCATGCGAATCGAGAGGTTGAACCGCTCGCTGTGCGACGTGTTGATGCGGCTTTCGTCGAGCGCCGCCTTTGGCAGCGGCGACTTCAGTTTGCCGACGTAGCGCCCCAGCCGCACGGTCATGTCCAACAAACGCGACGAATTCGCCGAGAGAAGCAATCGCTGCGACGCTTTCTGCAGCGTGGTGAAGTCGGGAATCTTCTTGAGTTCGATGACCGCGGCGAGTTCCGGAGTGTCTCTCAGCAGCTCCTCAATCCCGCGATAATCGCGATGCAAAAACTCCTTCAGCACCAGACACGCAAACAGTTGCGGCTCCGTATACGTCTTGGGACTGAACTTGTGCGCATAGTCCGCCAATGCCAGCTTGCCAATCAAATAGCCCACCGTCAGGATTCTGAGCGGAGATTTGCTCATTAGCACTATGGAGCACACCTAAGCTAGCGTTCATTAGCTAGCACGTGGTTTTCGACAGAGCATGACAGGCCCACTTAATCACCCATTAGCCCCATTGACTTATAGTGTACAAAAATATAAAATCGGCATTAAAGCCAAGCGCGCCAGGGTTCGCGGTGCGCGCCTACGCGTAAACTTCGCATTAAACCATGTGACCACTCCGCTGCATGCTCGTGCATAAAATGCATAAAGTGCATGACCAAAAACCAGCCGTAAACTCTTGCGGCTAAAGGATATCGGCTCAAGAAACGAACGATCTCATTTTTGCTCCGGTCTGCATAAGTGCCTTGCATCGCAAAAATCCATGCCCTGAGCCCGCTCCGCGTGGGGTGCAAGAATGGCGGGCGACGCGAATAGCCAGCCGTTGCCTGTTGAGCCGGAAACTGGAGCAACGAAGTATACCCGGCCCTTTAAGAAGACGCGAACCTCCAGCACCCGCATGCCGCCATCCTCGACTACACACGACGACCAGACCCCAAATTCTCCGGCTTTGATTGCGTTTCACACCCCCTCGATTTAGTCTAAATAGGACCAATCCCGCGGCTGCACATGCTAACAGGGGCATTCCGGCCGCCTTGAAAAGAAGCTTTGCAATGATTCACCGCACGTATCGGCCATTCGCACTGCGCGCCAGTCTGGCCGCCATCGCCGCTACCGTTCTGGTAGCACTGGCCTGCCGCCCCGCCAGTGCCCAGATCTCGACGATCGGCAACATCAACCGCGTCGGCGGCATCTCGATCGATACGTCGGGGCTGATTAGCAATGCCGAGAAAAGCGCCCGCATCGCCCTCCGCGACGAGCTGCGCAAGCTGCACAAACCCGCGCCCGCCTCGCTAAAGGAAGCCTCCGAGCTACGGCTCGTGTCGCTGAAACAGCTCGAGCATGCCGCTCGCGAATCCGGCGTGAAGACGGCCGAAGACCTGCCCGACGACCTGCGCTTCCTCGCCGGCCTGCAGCGCATCCAATATGTCCTCGTCTATCCCGAGACCAACGACATCGTCCTCGCCGGTCCTGGCGAAGGCTGGAAAGTAGGCGACGACGGCAGCGTCATCGGCGAAACGACGGGCCGCCCCGTCCTGCTGCTCGAAGATCTTCTCGTCGCCCTGCGAACCGTCGATATCGCCCGCCAGGGCGGCATTAGTTGCTCGATCGATCCGACCGCCGAAGGCCGCCAGCGACTCGACGCGCTGCTCGCCCAGCCGAATACCTACAGCTCCAGGCTGCTCGACGCCATCCGCCGCGCCCTTGGCAAGCAAACGATCACCATCACCGGCGTCCCAGCCCAGTCGCACCTGGCCCGCGTCCTCGTGTCGAGCGACTACCACATGAAGCGCATCGCCATGAAGCTCGAAAACGCACCGCTACGCGAGCTGCCCAGCTTCATCGACATGCTCAAGCACGAAAACGCCGCCCTCGAAAACATGATGCCCCGCTGGTGGCTCGAATACGCCCGCCAGCCGCTCGGGCGCAGCGAAGACGGTCTCGCCTTCGAGCTGCCCGCAAAGCGCGTGAAATGCCTCACCGAAGACGAAGTCGTCGATGGTGCCGGCAAAGTCAGAGGCACCGGCGCCGCCAACCCCGTCGCCCAAAAATGGGCCGACGCCATGACTGCCCACTACGACGAGCTGACCCTCAAAGAACCCGTCTTCGGCGAGCTCGGCAACGTCATGGACATGTGCGTCGTCGCGGCCCTGCTCATGAAAGAGCGCCTCGTCGAAAAAGCCGGCTGCGAGCTCCCCACCCTGTCATCCTCCAGCAGCCCTCTGGCCGTCCATTCCTACCACGCGCCCAAGCAAGTGGAGACGCTCTGCAGCGCGGTGAAACGCGGCAGCGACTACATCGTCACGGCCTCGGGCGGCGTCCAAATTGCCTCCTGGCACGCGCTTGAAGACATGCAGTCCCGCCCCGCCATTTCGCAGGTCCGCCAGCGCGCCAAGCCGCGTGCGGGACAAAACGCCTGGTGGAACGCCGAATAACCGCTCCCGCCCGCTTGCCGGCGAACCATCGGTGCATTGAACTAATGAGTCAGTGGCTAAAGAACCACGCGCGGCATTCGCTCGCTTCGGCAAAGCGAAACCCGCGCCCCTTTGGCGGGTTCAATGCTTCTCAGGGCAGGGGAACGAGGCAACCGGCGCATGGTGGATCGGCTCAATTTCGCGCACTATCGCTATTTCACCGTGCTGGTGCTGTGCCTGGCCTGCGTCGCGTCCAGCGACGCCCAGCGCGACGAGTCCCCGCAGCGGCGCGACCCTGACTCGCAGCAGCGCAGCACCGATGCGATGCGGCAGGGCAGCGGCGATCACCCGCGCGGCGAAATCCGCCGTTCTTCTCGAGAAGATGCCCGTACTCCGCCTCCGATTTATAACGACGGCCCCTCGCGCGAACCCCGCGGCCCCGGCAGTGGACCTGGCGGCGGCCCCGGCTACTTCCGCGGCTTCGAGCCACCCACCGAAGCGGAGACGAAAAACGGCTTTCTCTTCATCGACGGAAAGTACATAGCACCGCCCTACGTGCTGCATCTTGCCGACAATGTCTTCACGATCAACGGACACACTATCGACTGCGTGCCTCCCGCGCGCGGCTACGGCGGCTACGGCGGCCGCGGCTTCGGCCCACGCGGCGGCGAGCCTTCTTGGCGCTATATGCTCAGCGAGGTCCTCACCCAACTCAGCAGTGAACTGGTTGTGCTGTGTTTCAAGGACCAGCCCTACGTCGTCCTCGACGGCAGCAATTCCTACGAGCTCCTCAAGACCATGACCATGGAGCGCGGCCGCTCCGTCCGTCAACTCACGATTCGTGAGCAGCTCCCCAGTGAGTTCGACAAATCCATTTGGGACAAATGGATGGAGTCCTTCGAGCCCCCCGGCGACTTGCGGCAGCGGGCCGCGGTGCTCGTCAACAATTTCGAAACGGCCCAGCGCGAAGCGGAGGCCGACATGCGGGCCACGCGCCTTATGAATCAGGCCGCCTATCCGTTGGCTGTCAGCGGCATGGTCCTCAGCGTCCTGGCCGTCGGACATCTCCTCGGCGGCCGGCCCCACGCCCGCCAGCGCCTGATCGGCCGCGACGAAACGCCCGAAATGATCCACTCGCTCAACTGGTCGCTGCTTTTCGTCACCGCGTTTTCCCTTCTCGACCTCACCTGGACGGTCCTCGCCGCCAATGCCGGCCAAATGCAGGAACTGAACCCCATCGGCAGTCACCTCGTCGAAAACCCGCGCCAGCTCATCGGCTTCAAGATCGGCATCACTCTCCCCAGCCTCGCCCTCATCTGGCTCCTCCGCAAACACAAGCGAGCGCAAGCCGCCGCCTGGTGGCTGTGCCTGGTGCTCACCTTCGTCACGCTCCGCTGGCTCATGATTAGCCCGCTCATGGCCCCCGTCTAATCCGCATCGCCAGCGTTGAATTGCAACTCCCCGGTCATTATGTTGCAGCCATAGCAACTTACTGCCACTTCGCGCGCAGATCGCCTACCGCCACCGCCCACCAGGAGCCGCTTGCATGCCCCGCACCGTCAATCGTCGTGAAATCCTTTCTTCCTCCGCCGCGACCGCCGCCGCACTAACGCTCGGCGCCTACGCCAATCCGGCCCCCGCCCAGCAGTCGAAATCTCCCAGCGAGCGCCTCCGCATCGCCGGCGTCGGCACGACGAACCGCGCCGGCGCCGACCTCAGCGAGCTCTCGAGCCAAGAGATCGTCGCCCTCGCCGACGTCGATAGCGACCTCCTGGCCAAAGGCTCGGCCCGCTATCCCGACGCCCGCAAATACCGCGATTTCCGCGTCATGCTCGAAAAGGAGGCCGGCAATATCGACGCCGTCTGCGTCGGCACCGCCGACCATACGCACGCCCCGGCCGCGGCCATGGCCCTCCGTCTCGGCAAGCACGTGTACTGCGAAAAGCCGCTCACGCACACCGTCTTCGAAGCCCGCACGCTCGCCAACCTCGCCAAAGAGAAAAAGCTCGTCACCCAAATGGGCACGCAGATTCATGCCGGCGACAACTACCGCCGCGTGGTCGAGCTCATCAAAAGCGGCGCCATCGGCACGGTCCGCGAAGTAAAGGTCTGGGTCACCGCCAAGTACGGCGGCGGCAGCTTCACCACCGGCACACCCGCCCCCGCCTCCCTCGATTGGAATCTCTGGCTCGGCCCCGCCCCCGAAAGGCCGTACAGCGAAGGCGTCCACCCGTTCAACTGGCGCAAATTCTGGGACTACGGCACCGGCGCCCTCGGCGATTTCGGTTGCCACTACATGGATCTGCCCCATTGGGCGCTCGACCTCCGCGGACCAGCCGCCGTCGAAGCCGAAGGCCCACCCCTCGATCCCGTGACGACGCCCGACTGGTGCATCGTCAAATACGAGCACCCCGCCCGCGGCAATCAGCCGCCCGTCAAGCTCACCTGGTACGACAGCGGCCTCAAGCCCGTCCTCGCCGGCAATCTCAAAGTCAACGGCAAGCCGCTCGGCGAAGTCTTCAAATCCGGCCAGCTCTTCATCGGCGATCAGGGCATGCTCGTCTCCGACTATAGCAAGCACGTCCTCTTGCCCGAGAACAAATTCGCGGGGTTCAAACGACCAGAACAAACCATTCCCAAATCCATCGGCCACCACCGCGAGTGGGTCGAGGCGATCAAAACGGGCGGCCCCACCACCTGCAACTTCGATTATTCGGGCGCGCTCACCGAGTCGGTGCTGCTCGGCACGATCGCCTACAAGAGCGGCCGCCGCATCGAATGGGACGCGGCCAATCTGAAAATTACCAATGCCCCTGATGTCCAGCACCTCGTCCACAAGGAGTACCGCCGGGGCTGGACGCTTTAAATAGTCTGATTGCTTACGCATAGGCGCCAGGGTGCCAAGGCGCAGCAAAACCTGGTGATTTGTCGCAGCAATGGTAGGGTTGCCTAAGGGTGGCACGCCATGAAAGGGCGTGGCGTTTGACGCTCCATTCAAATGCGGGAAGCTTTTCGCAACCCTAACTTTTGTGTTGACATAGCACCAGATCGTTTCTGTTTTTTTCCCTTGCGCCTCCGCGCCTTTGCGTGAGAAATCCTTTCCGCCTCGGTGCGTCCATGCCGCGCCTCGAAAAATGGCCCGCGGAAGTCGATCCAAGCTGCTCGGCAAGCGAAGTCGCGCGCGAGCTTCTCGACCAGCGCCTTAAAGCCGTCCTTGCCCTCCTCGACGACGTCTTCGCCACCGACGACCGGGTCGAAGCCGTTCATCAGCTCCGCGTTTGGACGCGCCGCGCCGCGGCGGCCCTGTCGCTCTTCCAACCGCTGCTCCCCGACAAGCGCCGCCGCCGTCTGAAAAAGCGGCTCCGCCGCATCAGGTCCCGCGCCGGTGCCTTGCGCGACTGCGATATTCAGCTCGAGCGTCTGCGCTGCGAAAAGAAATCGCCGCACAGCCTGCTGAAGACCATCACCCGCGCCCGCCGCCGCGCCCTTAGGGACCTGAAAAAACTGGTCCAGCGCAACCAGCGCGGCCGGCGGCTAAAAAAGCAATCGCACCGTCTCGAGGCAGCGATCGACGGGTCGTGCGTGCAGCCGTTTGAATCTTTTGCGCGCTCGGCAATTTCCCCTTTGGCCCGCGATTTCTTCAACGCGTCGAATGCGGATCTGAGCGACGACGACGCGCTCCATGCGCTGCGCATCGCCGCCAAGCGTTGGCGCTACGCTCTGGAGCTTGCCGCCTCCGCGCTCCAAGCCCCCTGGGTTCGCGAGCTCTACGGCAACCTCGGCGAAGTGCAGGACCGACTCGGTGCCGTGCACGACCAGGTCGAGCTGAACAAGCGCATTGAGAATCATCTGCTGGCGTCGAACCGTCCGCGGCAGCGACAAAAACTCCACTGCCTGCTCGAGCGCCGCCGAGAGGAACTGGCCACCCAGCGCGCTGCCCTTCGCCAATGGTGGACCTCCGCCCGCCGCCAGCAGCTCGCCAGCCTCTGGCAACAAGCCTCAAGCCTCCGCATCACGGCGTGATTCTGACCCAAGAAACTTGCAGCGCCGTTCCCGTCGCTGCGATGCCGCTGGCGATTTTGCTTGCGGCAGTGCAGCGCATCAACCCGCGACGGCCGTCGCACTGAAAATGTGCTCGCACCAACTCGCCACGAGCTCCGCATCAAACCACGCCCCGGCGTGCTTGAGAAGGTAGTCGCAAACCTCCCGAATCGGCATCGGCCGCCGATAGGGCCGGTGGCAAGTCAGCGCGTCGAATACGTCGGCAATGGCACAGATCTTCGCCCACGGATGAATCTCGTCGGCAGTGATGCCGGCGGGATAACCCGAGCCGTCCAGCCGCTCATGGTGCTGATACACCATCATGAGCTGCCCCCACGTCACGTCGTGCCGCGTAGCCAGTTCGCGGAAACCCGCGCCGGGATGCTCGCGCACCAGCACCCATTCCTCTTCCGTGAGCTTGCCAGGCTTGTTGAGAATGTGCTGCGGAATCTGCCGCTTGCCGATATCGTGCAGCAGCGCCCCGGAAGCCAGTTCGCTCAGCGTCGTCTTGTTGAATTGTCCCAGGCGGCTGGCCAGCATCGTCGAATACACGCTCACGTTGCACACGTGCGTGAACGTGTAGTAGTCGTGCTTCAAGGTCTTATACAGCTCGCCGAACGCCACCGGCCGCTCCGTCGCCAGCCGCGCCAAATCGCCGCCAAACTTCCCCGCCACGTGTACCAAAGCGTCGCAATCGTTCGCGGTCAGTGCGTTTTGAAACGTCACCCGCGTCACTTCGCGCAAGGCGTCCAGACGGGCCGTCGTCGGAACCGACTGATCCTCCAGCACGTGCTCGCACAGATAATTCCGATACGATTCGGCTGCCTCCGCGCGGATATAGAGATGATCGACGCCATCCGCCTGGAGCCGCTCAATGTCCTCCGTCGTCAGCGGGTAACTCGAGCCGCGAAACAGCTCGGCATAAGCGCAGCCCGCCCGCTGGATATATAAATCGCACTCCAGCACGGTCGCCGGACACAGCGACGCTGTGGCCACCGGCATATATCCGCGATCGATAATCGAGACATTCGTCATAGAGCGCACCGAGACGATTGGCCGCGCCTGCGGCCCGATACGTAAACGTAGCTCACGCATCAGGCACAACGCCCCCCGATACGGCGTAAGCCCCTGCCAATTTGTCGCGGGGCACCGCAATCGCTTCGCGCACCACCCCTACATTCACCCCATCCCTATTCACCGCCCGTACCGGCGAGCGGGCGGGCACCCTAACCCCTAACCCCTAACCCCTAACCCCTAGCCTCTAGCCCCAGCTTGAGTTTCCCCCGTCCAAATGCGACACTCGCTCCCGCCCAAAACTATTTCCTCGCGGAGCCCCGGCCATGAAAGCTGCTGCCCTCGGACTACTCGCCACCATCTTCGTCGCGGCTCTCTTCGCGTCTCCCGCACGCGCCGCCGATCCCAAAGAGCTCTGGACCTATTTCGGCACCTACACCAACAACGGCAAAAGCAAGGGCATCTACTGCTACAAGCTCGACCTCGCCAGCGGCAAGCTGACCAGCGTCAACGTCACCGAAGGGATTAAAAATCCCTCGTTTCTCGCCATTCATCCCAGCGGCAACTATCTTTACGCCGTCAGCGAAGTCGCCGATGCCGATGGCAAGCCCGGCGGTGCCGTGACCGCGTTCAGCCTCAACCGCAAGACCGGCGAACTCAAGCCCCTCAATCATCAATCCTCGGAAGGCGCCGGCCCCTGCCATGTCGCCGTCGATAAGACGGGCAAAGTCGCGCTCGTCGCCAACTACGGCAGCGGCAGCATCGCCTCCCTCCCCATCGCCGCCGACGGCACGCTCGCCAAAGCGGCCAGCGCCATCCAGCACGAAGGCTCCAGCGTCACCCCCATGCGGCAGGCCGGTCCACACGCCCACTCGATGAACGTCGCGCCCGACAACCGCTTTGCTTTTGCCTGTGATCTGGGTCTCGACAAAATCTTGATTTACAAGCTCGATCCGGCCAAGGGCACGCTCGCCGCCAACGATCCGCCCTTTGTCGCCACTCCTCAAGGCGGCGGCCCGCGCCATTTCGCTTTCCATCCCAGCGGCCGCTTTGCTTATGTCTGCAACGAAATCAAATCGTCGGTCACCGCCCTCGCCTACGACGCCGCCAAGGGCGCACTGAGTGAAATCCAAACCATCACCACGCTGCCCGAGCCGATCAGCGGCAACTCGACGGCCGAGATTCAAGTCCACCCCTCGGGCAAATTCGTCTATTGCTCCAACCGCGGCCACGACAGCCTGGGCATCTTCACCGTGGACGAAAAGACCGGCAAGCTGACCGCCGCCGGCCATCAAAAAACTCTCGGCCGCACGCCCCGCAACTTCGGCATCGACCCCACCGGCCAATACATCCTCGCCTGCAACCAGGCCACCGACAACGTCGCCGTCTTCAAAGTCGATCCAGCCACCGGCCAGCTCACCACCATCGGCGAGCCGCTCAACGTCCCCGTCGCCGTCTGCGTAAAATTCCTGCCAATCGAATAGGAGTGCGCCTGGTTTAAAGGCCACTGGTTGCCAGACTCTGAATTGGCAACCACATCGGAAACCCTGCACGATCATCCCCACTCATCGCGAATGAGTCCGATCACAGGCGCAAGTGCCCACTCTCGCGAACACCCCGTGTCTTCGTGCCCTTCGTGCCTTCGTGTCAAAAAACAATCGGTTCATCCAAACTAAACTGCAGCAATCTTGAACTCCGGTTGCTAATCTCCGGCTTGGCAACCCGCACCGCAAACCCTGCATCGCCACCTCCACTCATCGCGAATGAGTCCCTCACCACCGCAAATGCCCACGCCCGCAAGCTCAACCGTGTCTTCGTGCCCTTCGTGCCTTCGTGTCAAAAAACAATCGGCTCATCCAAACTAAACTGTGCCGATCTTGAACTCCTGGTTGCCCGCGCATGACGCCCCTCTACCCACTCACCTTCCAACCGCTCTTCAAACGCTACCTCTGGGGCGGCCGGCGGCTGGGCGACGTCCTGCACAAGACCATCGGCCCCGAAACCGACTACGCCGAAAGCTGGGAAATCGCCGATCACCGCCAAGGCCAATCCATCGTCGCCAATGGTCCGCTCGCCGGCACGACACTCCACGAACTCGTCGCGACCCGCGGCTCAGAACTCCTCGGCCGTCACGCCCCCCAATCCCGCTTCCCCCTCATTTTCAAATACCTCGACTGCCAGCGAGATCTCTCGGTCCAGGTCCACCCCAACGACGCCGCCGCCGCGCTCTTGAATCCGCCCGACCTCGGCAAAACCGAAGCCTGGCTCGTCCTCGCCGCCAATCCTGGCAGCCGCATCTATGCCGGCCTCCAGTCAGACTGCGGCAAGGCCGCTCTGGCCAGCGCCATCGATGCCGGCCAGATCGAAGCCTGCCTCCATTCCTTCGCGGCCGCGCCCGGCCAGTGCGTCTTCATCCCCGCCGGCACGGTGCATGCCCTGGGTGCCGGCCTCGTCGTCGCCGAAATCCAGCAAGCCAGCGACACCACCTATCGTCTCTACGACTGGAACCGCCTCGGCCCGGACGGCCAACCGCGCCAGCTCCACATCCGCGAGTCGCTCGACGCCATCGACGACACGGCCATCGCCATCAAGCCGCGCGAGCCACAGTCCACCGACCGCCCGCACGTCCAGCGTCTGGTCGCCTGCGACAAATTCATCCTCGACCGGTGGCAACTCTCCGGCGAGCCAGCAACCATCGGCGGCGACAACCGCTTCCACATCCTGTCCGTTCTCAGCGGCACACTGAATCTCACAGCGCCAGCCCAGCTATCTCTCTCAATCGGCCAAACGGCCTTATTGCCAGCCTCTCTAGGCCCTACCTCTATAACCACCACAGCGCCAGCCACTGCTATCGACATGTACTTGCCTGCTTAACTGACACTCCCCAGACAGTCCCAATATCTGGGCGGATTGCGCAGGACGGGAAAACACGCTCTTTATCCCGAAGGGATCCGAGCAATTAGCCGGTGGTTGCGAGCGAAGCGAAGCCACCACCGGGCAAGAAACGAAGCCAACTCCGCGCCGGGGTGCCTGGGTTTTTGCGAAGCAATAACCCAGCCTGCTAGCCACACCGCAGCAGCGCCGGCGTGCCTGGGTTTTTGCGAAGCAATAACCCAGACTGCTAGCCACACCGCCGGGGTGCCTGGGTTTTTGCGAAGCAATAACCCAGCCTGCTAGCCACACCGCAGCAGCGCCGGCGTGCCTGGGTTTTTGCGAAGCAATAACCCAGACTGCTAGCCACACCGCCGGGGTGCCTGGGTTTTTGCGAAGCAATAACCCAGCCTGCTAGCCACACCGCAACAGCGCTCTCTTGTGCATTTCCCGCCCCGATCCTATCATCCGCCGCCCTTTTCTCCCTCGGCGCAAAACCACACATGCCCCGTGCTCGCCTCCTCCTCACCGGCCTGGCCCTCGCCACAGCCGCTGGCTGCGCCGAGCATCAGGGCAAAATCGCCCGCCCCGGCACGATCCAGCAGCAGCGCCTCCGCGCGACGATCCACGACCCCTACCCCGACCCAGACCTCGGTCCCAAAGTCGATGGCGGCCGCCCCCGCGACTACATGCAACCCCTCCCCGAACCCGTCCGCAACCGCATCTACGCCGACAGTTGGTGGTGGCGCTAGCGTCTCGCTGTCCTTAGCTGCACGCTTTTCTTAGCCGTGACCAAACTTGGTCACGTTCGCGCCTCCCACGCCAAGGTCTTCTAATGCGCGTTCGGGTGGCACGCCCTGAGGTCCTCCGAAGGGCGTGATGTCCAGCGACCGACCTCAACCACCTGTGTCCGCAGGCTCCCGCCCCGCCCTGGCTCCAACCAACCGCGCCCAAATAAAATAAACCCATGCCCCAAAACCCCACCCAATCCACCGGCGTCCAAGCCCCCGAGCCAACCCAAACCATCCCTCTCGAACTGACCGACACCGAGCGCATCGCCTACCAAAAATGCGCCGAGCGCTCCGGCCTCTCCCTCCCCGCCTGGATCCGCGACCGCCTGGCTGAAGCCGCCAAACGCGAAGCCAAACAAGCCTAACAGCCCGTTGAAAAAGGGGACTGGCTCCGAGCCGAACACATGAAATCGCTGCGAAAAACGCCTCTCGCGAGGTGCCTGTCCCCTTTTTCAACACCCTGCTAAATGCTCAGCGTCAAAAACAAACGCCACCTCCGCCCGAGATACCATGTACTTGGCACTCGGCACTCCGAACTCGGCACTCAGTGCTAGGTATTCACCACTCGGTACCCAGTACTCGGTACTCACATTTACCGCCATTGCTAACGCCGCGCTTCCGTTCATGCGCTATCGCCTCAGCACGCTACTCATAATCCTGGCGCTGGCCCCACCGGCATTCGGATTCGCCGCATTAATAACGGCCTCAGGCCATCCCTTTATCGCCGCAGCGATTTTGCTTTGGACCGCAGCATTCTTCCACTTTCTCACGTCGGAGCACTGGGCCACACCTCATTTAAAATTGACGTGGGCCGAATGGCTCGTTCTTCTGGCAGCCATAGCTTGCATTGTTAGTCTTTGCCTCCCAACCGACCCTTGTTTTTTCGGCGGTTGCCGTGAATGAGTGCATCATCGCGTGACGCACCAACCTGCCGTCGGTACTGGGCGATTATCTGTTGGTTGCCAGCACGTCGCGGAATTTGGAAATGCTGGATTAAGTAAGACTGCGTAAGCGTTGAACAGTGCGGTTCAGTTTTGGTCATGGGCCAGGTCGCGCCCCTGCGTCATCAAATTGCAACTCCAAATCGCCGAGGTCTGGGCCGTGTGAAAAGCCCCGCCAGCGGCGGCCAGTTGCTTTGAACAATTCGTCCTTGAGCGCTCGTTCTATTGCCTGCTCTTTTAGCAAATCCCTCGCATAGCGATCGTTCCTTTCCCAAGAATCCATTAATGCACTTTTCAGTTGCTCCCGGTCACGATTCACCGCAATAAAAGCGAACAGAAGTGACGCCACCACCATCAGCCACAGCAGGTCTCGGATCGTAAACTGAATCAGCAGCGTGCGAAGGCGGAAACGCATGTCCTCATCCTAGCCAACCGCGCCTGAAAAAGCCGCATGCGTCCACCACAACCTGTAGTAGGTCGGCCTCCCTCCAACCACAAGATATGGTAGCCATCTTGCCATAAGTGTACAATAGTATAAAATCCACAAACGCCAAAGACGGTTGCCTCTGCACAACCATCGGAGCAAGGACCGGCAAAATGGCCCAGCCAAGATTGAACCCAACCGCAACAATCTCCAGCGCTCACCTAGGCGCTCACTTCCCTCACAGTTGAGCGCCCCCGCCTCCACCACCCATTTCCGCAAACACTTCCCACCCAGTAACTTATAACCGTCCCCCGACCCCACAACCTTGGGAGGGGGGCCCCAGAGTGAGCGCTCACCCCAACTGCCAACTGCCAACTGCCAACTGCCCAAACCCAATGCCCACCCTCAATCCCCCCGACCTCCAATCCTTCGCCGCCCGCCTCCTCGCCGCCGGCGGCATCGCCGCCGACCAGTCCGAGCTCGTCGCCGCCAGCCTCGTCGATGCCAACCTCAAAGGCTACGACTCCCACGGCGTCATGCGCGTCCCCTACTACGTCCAGGCCATCAAGGACGGCGAAGTCGAGCCCGGCGCGGAACTGACCATCCTCGACGAAGGCCCCTCGCGGGTAGTCGCCGATGCCAACTGGGGCGTCGGCCAGGTTCAGGCCATGCGACTCATCGGCATGCTGGCCGCCAAAGCCAATCAAAGCGGCCTCGGCCTCGGCACACTGATGCACTGCGGCCACATCGGCCGCCTTGGCGAATACTGCGAAAAGACGGCTGCCGACGGCCTCGTCTCGATGCTCATGGTCAACTCCCACGGCGGCGCGGTCCGCGTCGCGCCCCCCGGCGGCAAAGCCCCGCGCCTTTCAACCAATCCCCTGGCGATCGGCGTTCCCCTCGGCAATGCACCGCTCGTCCTCGACTTCTCGACGAGCGCCACGGCGGAAGGCAAAGTCCGCGTCAAAAAAATCGCCGGCCAAACCTGCCCCGAAGGCTGGCTCATCGACTGCGAAGGCCGCCCCACCAACGACCCGAGCGCCCTCTATGGCAACCCGCCCGGCGCGATTCTGCCGATGGGCGGCGCTCAGGCCTACAAAGGTTTCGGCCTCGGCCTGATGATCGAAATCCTCACCGGCGCACTTTCGGGCGGCAACTGCGCCAAAACCGTTCCTTATCCCAAAAAGGGCAACTGCGTCTTCATCTTGCTTATCGACCCCGCCAAATTCGGCGGCGCCGAACACTTCCAAAGCGAAGTCCAGCAGCTCGTGGAATACGTCAAATCCTGCCCGCGCATCGAAGGCTGTGAAGAAATCATCCTCCCCGGCGACCCCGAACGCCGCCTCGCCCAAGACCGCCGCAAATCCGGCATCTTCCTCGACGAAGAAAACTGGAACGCCCTCTTAAAGATGGCCACCCAACTAAAAGTGCAATCCCCCGCAGCCGAGTAGATTCCTAAAGCCTAAAACCTAAAGTCTAAAACCTACGCCCTCCTCTCAAACACCAGCGGCTCCTCATCCAGCGGATCCGCAATCCGCACCGCCAAATCCCCCGCCAGCAAATGGTCAATAACTTGCCCCACTACTTCCGCCCGCCACCCGCGAGCCAGTAGCGGCACATCGCCGTTTTCAAAACCACCCAGCTTCAGCCGATACGCAATCAAATCCCGCACATCCTGAGCAGTCCCCGCCAGGCTCGGCGCCACCTGAGCGCTGCGACAAATACTGCCCAGCGCCGTACTGAGGAATTGCCCCAGCAAATTGAGCTGCGGCCGCGAGCTCTTCCGCTCCAATCGCGGCAGCTCGCTTTCCTTCAGCGCCAAAGCCTTTTCAACGCACTGCCCAATCCGCGGCAAAAACCGCTGCAAATCGCCCCGCTCCATTCCTCGTACAGCCCGTATCCGCTTCGGATCGTCCGTCAATCGCTTGGCAATCTCCACCAGCAAATCGTCCCTCAAAATGCGCCGCGCCGGCTGGTTCCGCCGCTCTGCCTCGCCGTCGCGCCATGCCACCAGCTCCCGCACCGCTGCCAGCGACCGCGGCGACAAGTTCGCGATCCCCGGCATCCTCCGCCACCGTTCGCCCGTCTCGAACTCGACCAGATCGCTTTGAAAATCAGCCAGCTCATCCGCCAGCCACGACAGCCGCCCCAGCTCCGCCAGCCGCAGATGCAAAACGCCGCGAATTTCCTCCAAGTCGGCCACATCAAGCAGCGCGTATTCAAGCTGCCGCTGTGAAAGCGGCCGCCGCCGCCAATCCGTCCGCGTCTCCTCCTTGGCCACCGACTTGCCGATCAACTTCGACGACAGCGTGCCATACGAAGCGGGAAATTCCAATCCGATCAGCCCCGCCGCAATCTGAATATCAAACCACTTCGGCGGTGCCTTGCCCGCATACCGCCACAAAAACCGGAACTCCTCCCGTCCCGCATGCACGAGCGTCTCATGCTCGGGCGACGTGAGCAGCCCCCACAGCGGCCCCAGATCATGCACCTCAAACGGATCGACAATCGCCAGCCGCCCTGCCGCCGCAAGCTGAATCAAGCACAGGTCCGGCTGAAAACTGTCTTCCGAGACGAACTCGGTGTCGAACGCAATAATTTCCGCCTGCGCAGCAACTTCGCAAAAATCCCGCAGGTGCTGGTCGGACGTGATGTAGTCGTAGCGCAATGCCGAATCGAATGGTGCGAGCGTCGAAAGCTACTGCCCACAACACAGATGCAGTCAGCCGCAAAAATCCTACGCCGAAAGCCCGATTTGGGCCAGTCGAAATCCAGCCCTAGACGAGAGTTAGGGCTTCACCAACCGCTCAAAACGCTCATAAGCCGCATTCCAGTCCGCCGTGGGCTTGGGTCGGTATTCCTGGACCTCGAAGCTCGTGCGAATGACCTCCCGGGCCTGGGCAATGGTGCTAAGCCCTCCGCGGGCAATAATCTGCATCGCCAGGTTGCCGATCGCTGTCGCCTCGACCGGCCCGGCGATGACATGCCGGCCGGTGGCATCCGCGGCCATTTGGCACAGCAGGCGGTTCTGTGCTCCGCCGCCCACAATGTGAATCGTCTGAATTGTCCCGTCAATCAATTCCTCCAGGTTCCCCAGCACCATCCGATACCGCAAGGCGAGGCTTTCTAAGGCACAGCGAATGATCGCCCCGTCCGTCCCCGGCACGGTCTGGCCGCTCTTGGCACAATAGTCCGCGATCGCCGCCGGCATATCCGCTGGGGCCACGAACGACACATCATCCGGATTAATCAGCGACACCAGCGCGTCGCGGTCCCCTGCCCGCCGGCTAAGTTCCTCCCAGGCATAGTCCCGCCCCGACTCCTTCCAAATGCGGCGGCACTCCTGCACCAACCACAGGCCCGCAATGTTTTTTAATAGTCGCGTCGTTCCGCCGATGCCTCCTTCGTTTGTGAAATTGAGATTGTAGCAACGCCGGCTAATTACCGGCGCCGGCGTCTCGACGCCCATCAGCGACCACGTGCCGCTGCTGATATAGCACCAATCGGGTCGCTCGCCCGGTCGGCTCGCCGCGGGTACCGCCGCCACCGCGCTGGCCGTGTCGTGCGTGCCCGGCAGAATCACCTCGACGCCCGCCAGGTTCGTCTCGGCGACGACCGACGCCTGCAAAGGTCCAAGCCGCGTGCCTGGTTCTGTGATGGGTCCAAGAATCTGCGTCGGCAAGCCCAAGCGGCTGACAAGTTCGCTCGCCCAGGCGCGAGCCTGCGGATCGAGCATTTGCGTGGTCGTCGCGTTGGTGTATTCGTTGCTTTTGACACCGGTCAGCAGCCAGTGAAACAAATCGGGGATCATCAACATCGACTCGGCGATGTCCAACAACGGCGATCGAGCCAGCTTCATGGCGAGCAGTTGATAGAGCGTGTTGAACTCCATGAACTGCAGGCCGGTAGCCTCAAATGTTTCCTCCCGCGGAACAATGGCAAACGCCTGGTCGAGAATCCCGGCTGTGCGGCGATCTCGGTAATGATGCGGAATCCCCAGCAGTTCATCACCACGCCCCAGCAGCGCAAAATCGACGCCCCAAGTATCGACCCCCACGCTCACGACATGCTTGCCATAAAACTTCGCGGCTGCCTTGAGGCCGCGCAGCACCTGCTGCCATTGATTCATCAGCGGCCAATAAGTGCCGCCCGCCGCCGGCACGCCGCCGTTATCAAAACGATAGACCTCCTTAAGCGCCAACCGTTCGCCATCAAACAACCCCGCCACGACGCGCCCGCTCGAAGCGCCCAAATCAACCGCCAAGTAAACTTCCGCAGTAGATGCCATAATCCCACTCACAACTCACCACTCACCATACCACTCAAATCTTCACCGTTTTACCGCTGCGCACCGCCTGCGTCTGCTTATGGCACAGCACGATCGCATCCCGTGCCAGACTGCCGGCCAAAAGCTGCGACGGCTGCCCGTTGCTGATCGACCGCACAACTTCCTTGATCTCATCGTCAAAGGCCATCAGCATCGGGTCTCCTTCCGGCAACTTAGGAAACGTCGCCCGCCCCTTCGCATCGAATAACGTCAGCGGCGACACCTGCAGCTTGCCACCGGCGAGCACGGCCAGATCGAATGTCAGGGTTGCTTTCTCAAAGTGCATTTCGTAGCCGTGCGTGAACGATCGTCCCTGCTGATTGATCACTCCGCTGGCCGACGACACAACCAGATCGCGGTCGGCAAACTGAAACTGACTCACGCAATATTCCACCACGTCCCCCCGCATCCGCCCCTGGCTCGTCAATGCCGTGGGCATACCGAACAGCAGCCGAATGTAATGCGCATCGTGAACGTGCAAATCGACCAGCGGTCCACCCACCTTCGCCGGATCATAAAAATCCTTCAGCCACAGCGGATCGGAAATCACCCGCTTAAAGTGCCCGCCCAGCAGCTTGCCGTATTTGCCGCTTTGTGCGTACGCATTGGCGACGCAGTATTCCGGCAACAGCGGTAGCACGTGCCCCACGAGGAGCTGCTTGCCGGCCTTTAGCGCCGCTTTGACCATCCGATCGCACTCGGCGGTCGTCAGGCCCATCGGCTTCTCGACAAACACATGCTTGCCCGCCTCGAGTGCCGCGATCGCAGCCTCGGCGTGCAGATTTGGCGGCAGGCACAGATCGACCAGATCGATGTTCGGATCTGCAAGCAGGCTATCCAAGTCGGCATACTTGGCAACACCGGCGAGATCAACCTTCTCGCCCGGCGGACCGAAATTGCCCTGAATACCGCGCCAATCGCCCGCCAGCCGCCGCTCGTTCCGCGTGCAAACGGCCGCGAGCTTGACGCCCTTGGTCTTTTTGTAAGACAGATAATGAATCCAACCCATGAAGCCGATACCGACCAGTCCAACTCGAAGCATGGTGCGTGCCGTCAGTGAGGTGAGCTACAAGTCGAGCGCTGGAAACTCAGACAACGACTGATTCGCGGCGCGACGTCGCCACTCGGCAGAATTGGAACAGGAGGAAGCAGAGGACGCGGAGGAAGATACGTAGGGAAACATTTAATTCCCTCCTCTGCGAACTCTGCGGCCTCCTGTTCTCTTGCCTGGTGTTCAATTGCTCGACTGAAATTTCAGATTGAGTTGATAAACCATAGGACAATCAATGTCCAGCGGCAGCGTTTCGCAAACTGCATACTTATGAAAATGAAGTCCTGATTTGTGCCTTTTAGTCGACCGCCGGGTTCGGCCCGAGCGATGTGGATGGCGACACAGGGCAACGTGCGCGACAACTTCCGCGACAACCTTGCGGAGAATACCATCCGTCGGCATAGCGGCCGGGCGCGGCAATTCTTTGGCAGCAGGAGTGAAGCGGAAGCTGATGAAGTCCAATCCGTTTAGCGAGTTGCCGACGGCCGTGCAGGGCAATCAAGCGCGGCAGCGCTTTGCGACGCGGGACGAGAGACAGGCGGGTATCGACGCGGTCCCCGATGCCGAGTGGCGAGCCATCATTGCCTTAGCTCGCTACGCTGGCTTGCGGATTCCGAGTGGGCTATTGGCCCTGCGCTGGCCTGACGTGGAATTGCCCGCCTGTCGCATGACGATCGGCGTCTGCAAGACCGAACATCACGCGGGCGGCGGCATCCGCACTTGTCCAATTTTCCCGGAACTGAAGCCCGACCTGGAAGCAGCCTGGGATGCGGCAGCGGAAGGAGCGGAGTATGTCATCGCGCGGTATCGGGCGAGCAACGCGAACCTGCGAATGCAACTAGAGCGATCATCGAGCGCGCCGGCCTGACGCCGTGGCCCAAGCTGTTTTCACGACCTGCGGGCGAGCCGGCAAGCGGAACTGCTGGACCATTTTCCGGTCAAAGCCGTTTGCTCTTGGCTAGGAAATTCGCAGCCCGTGGCGCTCGAGCATTACACCCAAGTAACGGCCGATCACTTCCCGCGCCGCGATCAATAAAGCGATCTAACGACGCACGTTATCGCTAACAGGCCAGCGCAGCCGGCCCCAAAGGGCGGCCAAGCAGCCTAACCCACACTTTGCACCCGCCAAGCAAAAGCAGCGTGCCGAGCTGTTGGCTAAGCTCAGCGATCAAGGGGCGTTTCAAAAGATCGAAAACCGCGGCGGCGGGCTAGTGCGCGTCTGGACCGGGCCGAATTTCGACAGCCTGCGTATCGACACAAAGCAGGCGTTTGTGGGCGTCGTGTACGCCTATTACTTTGACGGCAGCAACAGCCGCGATTTCATCGTTTTGCACGACGGGCGCACCGGCAAGGAAATCGGCACGATGAGCAAGCCGGGCTGAGAATGCGGTAGGCACGGCTACCGATGGTAGAATGCCCCGCTGGGCAACTGGCGAGGCTATGCGCGGACTGGAGAACCTAAATGGCCGCTCAAATCAAATGGCAGTACATGGCGATTCCAGGCACAAGCCGTCAAGCGTTGCAGGAGCCGCTTGAGGACGCTGGCGAGAACGGATGGGAACTGGTCACGGTTGTGGTGTTCCACAAGTCGATTGATTCACCCGTTGAATTCGTCGCCTATCTAAAGCGACCGGCTTGACGCAATCGCGTTTGTAAACTGCCGAGTTTCGCCCATATCGCCAGCCGTCCGCGAGGGCGGCTTTTTGGTGCGCGGGCGGTTAGAATGGCGGGTATGGATGCCATCCCAAGATTGCCGCTCTTGGAATCGCTAAAGCGCTACTGGGCCTGCGTGTGCCTCGTCGCAGTTGCGCCGTCGGTAGCGGTGGCAGTCCAAACGTATGTCGGCATTCCAGCCGGCTTGGTTTGGATGGGGCTAACGGCACCTGCCATCGTTCTGCCGTATCGGCTTGGCAAAACGACTTACTCATTTGTGATCGTATGCGCTCTTGTCTTTATCGTAGTTGGCGGACCTGCTTTGGCTGCCACGTCGCGATGGCTTGAATTTGAGTCCATTTCAGCAACTAGACGTTAAGCAAAGCAAGTCTGGCGGGGCTTGGACGGGGGCGGGTAGAATAGGTGGGCATGGTGGAACTGCTCGCAATTTTTGTGCTGTCGTCGCCGTTGTGGATACCAATTTGGTTCGCATTCTATGTTGCAGCGGAACAGCGACTTAGCCTTTGCGTCCTTTTTGCGCTCATCACGTTAGAAGCGATTAGCTTGGCGATGGTGACCGGATTATTTCGCTACTTTAGACACGCGTATTAACAGTCTTGCGCAATGCGTTTCCGCCTCCGCATTCTGCTGATCGTCTTGGCGCTGGGGCCGCCGTTCATCGAAGGGGTTTGGCTCGCCAGAAGCGACGCGGTAATGCTGCTCGAATTGGCCGGGAATGCCATCATTCAGATTTGCAGGTGAGCCCATGTTCCGTTTCACGATCCGCGACGTGCTCTGGCTGACGGTGGCGGTGGCTGTCTGCGCGGCGTGGTGGATTGACCGTAGCCGGCTTATAGACGAGGCAGCAAAGCAAAAGATGGATATGCAACTAAGCCGTGCTGTCGATGGCATTGATTGATTGCAACCGTCTAACCGCCCTCCCCCGGATAGAACGGCCCACAAGCCAGGCGGTGCAAGTTACAGCCGTGTCGGTTAGACTGCAAAAAGCCTGCTGTCTGTAGGCCGGTGCGTTCGCACACAATTCTAAGAACAGGAGTGAGGTATGAGCACACTGTTTGCAACTGCGGCGCTGTTGGCTGTTGTGGCAATCGCCTGTTCGGCGTTATGTCTTGCATGGTCAATCCCGTCGTGGCGAGTATGGCTTGCCAGTCGAAACGGATTGCCGAGACTTACCGGCGCACGGGCAATAGAGCTTCGCGGCTGGGCTGCCCTCGTAGGTAGCGGATTGATTTCGGCCGGGATTGCGGCGTGTGCCGTTGCCGCGTGGTTTGGCTGTTATGCAGTGCTGTCGAGTCTAGCGGTTGCTGCCGGATAAGGTTTGAAGTTGCACAACAAAAAACCCCGCGAGCGTTCACCCGCGGGGCCACTAGGCGGCCAGGACGTGGGGCCGCCGTCGTTTTGTTGGCCGGGCGTTAAGCCGCAGCCGTATTGCGGTTAGCTGGTGGGCGAGGTAGGCCAAGACGTTTAGCGAAACGCTCGACACGGCGACGCAGGACCGCGTAATCTTCCGAATTGCCGAGCATGAGGTACTCGATTGAAACGCCATACAGGATGGCCTATCTTGGTTCAGCGGAAAATGGAATGTTTGCCGGTCGCAGTTAAGGAATAATGAAGGGCGTCCTGCCAAGGCAGTCGCTGCATTCTGCAGCGAAGGTTTATCGCTTTGATTCCAATCCCGATGAGGGGAGTAGAGGACAGGGCGGCCTCGTGCCGCCCCATCGGTCTTGGCCCCTGGGACGGCGCTCGGGTCGCTCCTCAGCGTTGCCCTATCCTCCGCCCAGGCCGAAAGTGGTTGTAGCGCGGCAGTGAGCATCAAGCAGCCTCCCGTGCCAGTTGGCGGGCCTGCTGCCGCCGTTGCCGAGCTTCTTCCAGCTTGCGATCCCGCTCGTCAAAGATCAGCTGCGCCAGCCCGTTCAGCTTGTCGGCCGGCGTGATGTAGCCGATCGCACCGTTCAGCCGCACGTGGTTGTAGTGCTCGACGTACTCGGCCACGCGGCGGCGGGCCTCATCGAGAGAACTCGGCGCCGCGGGCCGGATGCATTCGCGCTTGAGGCTGCCATGCCAGCGTTCCAGCTTGCCGTTGGACTGCGGGTAATAGGGGCTGGTCCGCACATGGGTCAGGCCCATCAGGCGGACAAACTGCTTGAAGTCCTTGGCGATGAACTGCGGGCCATTGTCGCTGATGATCCGCGGCTTCTGCCCGGGAATTTTTCCAAGGCCCGCTGCACGACCGTCTCCACGTCGCTCTCCTCCATCTTCTCGCGAATCTCCCAATGCACGATGTAGCGGCTGAAGCCATCCAGCAGACTGATCAGAAAGTAGAACGTCCCGGCCACGTTTAAGTAGGAAATATCCACGTGCCAGTGCTGATGGGCGACGAGCGGCTGGACAAAGCCCGTCCCTTTCTTGGACGGCGAGAACTGGCGATGGTCCAGCCGGCCGGCGGACTTCAGCGTGCGATAGACGGTGCTGGGGCTGACTGCCACCACGTCGTCATCGAGCATCATGAACGCCAGCCGCCGATAGCCGTCGAGCGAGTGCCGGTCATGGAAGTCAAGGATGGCGCGGCGTTCCCATTCTTCCAGCCAGAAGTCACGCGGCACCTGGCCGTTGTGTTCATTGGCCTGACCGTAGCGGTCCTGCCAGGTGTAGAACTTGCTCGTGCCCACGCCGAGCCAGCCGATCAGCCGGGTCTTGGGCAGCTCCGTCCGCTGGGTCCAGTGCTTCACGTAATCGACCACCTCGTCGCGGGTGTCATGGGGGACCCACTGCTTCTTCAGAGGTCCACAAGTTCTTTTTTTAGCTGCACGTGCTCCTGCATCAGCTCCGCGATGACCTCATTCTTGTTCGCCAGCTTAGCTTCCAGGCGGGCAACCTTCTCTTGCTCCGCTTCCTGCTGCCGCCGCTTGCCTGATGGCCGGTCGAAGGCTCGCTCCGCTTGGGCCAGGACCTGGTTCACCCAGCCGTGGATCAAGCTGGGCTGCAAGCCGAATTCATCGGCCAGGTCGCTGACCGCCTCCTTGCCTGACAAATGCCGGCGAACGATCTGCGCCTTCTGCTCTGAAGTAAAGTGCCTGCGAGTCTTGGACATGAAAACCTCCGGTCAGGTTAAGCTAACCCAACCGGCTCGACTTTCCAGTTCCAAGAGAAGCAAGACAAAACAGAGCACCACGAGGGCCACGAAAGCCGCATTGTGTACGATCTTCCCTGAGCTGAGGCCGTACTTAGAGGCAGCCAAGGCAGAGGCCGGCAGAAACGCCGAGCACGTAATCACGATTCCGTGTATGCGCAGCCGCAATCCAAACCCGCGCACGACGATGGAAAAAATCGTCAAGCGAGCCGGCCTTACGCCTTGGCCAAAACTGTTTCACAACCTGCGAGCCAGCCGGCAGACCGAGCTGACGCAACAAGGCTTTGCCGAGCACGTCGTTTGCGAATGGCTGGGCAACTCACAAGCGGTTGCCCGCGAGCATTACCTGCGCGTGACAGAGGCGGATTTTGAGGCTGCCTTTAAAGTAGGGGAGCCAAAATGGGTACCCTTGGTGGCTCCCCCAGACCAAAATGGGAGCCATTTTGGCAACCCACCGGGCGTTGCCCAGAATTGCCTACTCTTGCAAATAGTGAAAAAAGCCTTGAAAAATGACGGTTTTGAGCAAGTGCTGGCAACCGTAGGCAAGGCTATGCAAGAAACGAAAATGACCCCAGGGGGACTCGAACCCCCGTTACCGCCGTGAAAGGGCGGTGTCCTAGACCGCTAGACGATGGGGCCTTGAGTTGCAAGTTCGCGAGAACGGCATCGGAAAGCGAATTGCCGGCTTACGCGAGCACGCAACGGGACTACGTGCGGTATAATTCTTGAGACCCAAAAGCGTCAAGTGGGGTTCGTTTACCGGCCAGGTTTTGGGACGACTAGCGAGCCCAAAAAAGCTTACCCACTCGTCACCGATTCGGACAATGCGCTGCGCCCTGATCGACCTTGCATCCGTTGGACTTTGCATCCGTTGATTGACGTCGCTTGGGATGTTCGCTAGCCGGCAGTCATGATCCCTCGGAAGTATTCCTAATACGTTTCGCCATGTTCGTTGACCGCGTTACGATCGAAGTCCAGGGCGGCCGGGGGGGCAATGGATGCGTCAGTTTTCGGCGCGAAAAGTATGTGCCACATGGCGGGCCAGACGGCGGTGACGGCGGCGACGGCGGCAGCGTGATCATCGTGGCGAAGAATGGAGTCAACAACCTCGCGGCCCTGGCCCATCATCGATTTTGGCGGGCCGAAAGCGGCGCGCCAGGCAGCGGTTCCGACAAGAAGGGAGCCAGCGCCGACGACCTCGTCATCGAGGTGCCTCCGGGGACGCTGGTGATCGACGATCGGGCTGGCTTCACGCTGAAAGATCTGGCTCACGACGGCGAGCAAGTCGTGGCGGCCCGCGCCGGCGGTGGCGGCAAAGGAAACGCTCATTTTAAGACGGCCGTCAATCGCGCCCCGCGAACGGCGACACCCGGCGGCGAGGGAGAACGGCGCCAGCTCGTGCTCGAGCTAAAGGTCATTGCAGACGTCGGACTGATCGGCAAGCCGAACGCCGGCAAAAGCACATTGCTTTCGCGCCTGACGCGCGCCCGGCCCGCGATTGCCGACTATCCGTTCACGACCAAACATCCCAATCTGGGTATTGCCACATCCGCCGATGACCGCCAGTTCGTGCTCGCCGATATTCCCGGCTTGATCGAAGGGGCGCATGCGGGCGCGGGTCTGGGCCACGAGTTTCTCAAGCACATCGAGCGGGCCGGAATTCTCGTGCATTTGGTCGAGCCGCTGCCGATGGATCAAACCGATCCGCTCGAAAACTACCGACTCATTCGGGAGGAACTGAACCGATACGACGACCAACTTGCCGAGCGGCCCGAGATCGTCGTGGTTTCCAAAGCCGAGCTGCCTGGCGCCGAAGAGATTCGCCAGCGGCTCGCGGCCGAAAGTGGTCGGGACGTGGTGCTTATCTCCGCGGTCACCGGTCAGGGCCTCAACCAGCTCGTCCACCGCATCGGCGCGCTGCTCGATGAGCAAAGGCAGCTCACGGCATGAGCCCGCTGCCGCTCATCGCCGTCGATATCGGCAACAGCTCGACGAAGGTCGGTTGGTCATTTGTGCATCGTGACGAGTTGGGCTTGCCGATTCCCGACGCAACGTACGGTTTTGCTACGGGGCAATTGCCGGGCGTCGATCTGATATCGGCTCTTCCTCGTTCACCGGCGCGGTGGGCCATCGCCAGTGTCCACCGCGAGGGCAGCCGCCGGCTCAGCGAGTGGATTGGCCAGCGCCGTGCCGCGGATTCGATGCAGCATCTCACCTATCCTGATTTGCCGATTACTGCACGTGTCGCCGCGCCAGAGAAGGTGGGCCTGGATCGACTGGCCGCGGCGGTGGCGGCCAATCACCTGCGCCGTCCGGACGCACCCTCCATCGTCATTGACGCAGGGTCGGCGATTACGGTCGATGTCGTAGCGGCGGACGGCGCTTTCGAAGGGGGCGCGATTTTGCCAGGTTTTCGCATGTCGGCACAAGCGCTGTATAGCGCAGACTTGCTGCCGCTGGCACTTCTTGAACCTAACGATGAGCCACCTGCGGCGCTCGGCAAAGACACACATAGCGCCATCCGCAGCGGTCTGTTTTGGGGTGCGGTCGGAGCGGTGCGAGAGCTCGTGCAGAGGCTGTCGGACGACTTGCCACGGCCGCCGGATGTCATTGTCACGGGCGGCGATCTGCGGCAGCTCGCCAGTCAGTTGCCGGGGTCACGTTATGTGCCACATCTCGTGCTGGCGGGCATCGCCCTTGCCGTGCTGAAACCAAGCCACTGATAATCAAACCACAGTGGAATTTGCATCGCCGAGCAGCTAAAACTGAAGCGTGACGGCGCTCTCCAAGAGCTGCGCTATTCTTGCCTGCCAAGACTCGCCTTCTACTGCCATGCTGCGACGCATTTTCAATACTGTTTTGCTGTCGGTGTTCACGACCGGGCGCTTCCTGTTTGCTCAGGAGGCCACGGTCCATACGAAAGACTCGCTCGACACCGTCAAAGACAATGTAAAAAGTGGCAAAGCAGTGATCGTAGATGTTCGCGAGCAAAGCGAGTGGGACGCCGGTCATCTCCAGGGCGCGGTGCTGGCGCCCATGAGCAAGCTGCGCCGCGAAGGCGAGGCCAAGGAGCTGCTCAAGCTATTGCCCAAAGACAGAATTATCTATACCCACTGCAAGGCGGGCGGCCGGGCCTTGATATGCGGCGACATTCTTAAACAGCAAGGCTACGACGTGCGTCCGCTGAAGCCCGGCTACGAAGACCTGCTCAAGGCCGGCTTCGAAAAAGCGCCGTAGCAGCCCTCGGCTGGATGCCTTTCCAGCGTCCGACTAACGCGCCGCCAATTTATCGAGCCCCGTCAAGTCGTTGCCATAACGGCTGACGATCTCTGCAACGTAGGCCTGATCGGCGGCACTAAGTCGGCTCAGCGACACCGTCGTTGTGCGGCCCGTTTCTTTGAGCAGCCGCACTTTGCCGTCTAGAATCAGCACGAGCCGAGCCTTGACGGTAAATTGGCCACTGTCGTCGCTCCACTCGCGGATCGGCAAGCGGCCATCGGTCGCCGGCAAAAATGCATCAGCGATCTTGATCGTTGTGGGTTCCGCCGCGATTGGCGGTTTCGGAGCAGCGGCCGGTGGCAAGGGAGCAAAAGGATCATCCTCGGTAGGAGCGGCAGATGTCGCCGGGGCCGCCTTGGGAGCAAACGGATCATCGTCGGCTTTCGGGAATGCTGGCGGAGTCACCGTCGTGCTGGGTGATGCCTCGGGATGACGGAACGCGCGTGGCAAGTTGCCGGCCGCGGCGCCGGTTTCTGGCATTGGTGACTCGGTGGGCCGCTTGACCGTGACTGGCGGAATAACGGATGGAGATGAGGAAGGGGCGTTGTTGGCCGCGGCGGACATTGGAGCTCTGACACCTTGAAGCGGGGTGAGCGTTTGTGGAGCGGCCTGCAGCGAGGGCGACGCTTCGGTCGTTCGATGGGAGCTATCGGGTGCAGGCAATGTCACCGCGCTGTTAACTTGGGGCGGGCTGGCGCTCGTCGCTGGCCGATGAAGTGCATCGCCAGGCGTCGCGACTGCAGGCGGCTCAGCGATGGAAAGCGGCCGAGTGGCTGGCGCGCTCGCAGCCGGCGGCGCCGGCTCGCCAAACGTCAAAGCCGCGGCAGGATTGTCGTCGCGAACATTCGTTGCCTCAGGTGCGACTTGCGGCAAAGCGACTTCGGCGGGCGCTGCCGTGGCAACAGGCGCCGTCCGTTCAGTAGCTTTGGCTGCCGCTCCGTGTGGCACATCGGAAGGGGAAGCTTCCGAAGGCGGCGCCATTTCGCCCGGCGCCGTGGGCTTAGCCGGCTCGGAGCAACTCCGTGCCTCGCAAGTCTGTGTGCAGCAACACGCACCGCAGCGGCCCTTGAGGAGCCGGCAGGCGGCTGCCGGGTTGACCACAATAAGGGCGATGCTGATCGAGACAACAGTCAGATGAATCCGATAACGCAGCCGCTTCATCGCCGACGATCTCCCGGGGTTCGTAAGGTCAAAAGTCATGCAAAGCTAGTTTTCGCCTCGCGACGGGCTAGCCGACTGGACCGTTTTTGTGGGACGAGCAAAACGAGGCACAATCGGATATGACGACTGTAGCGGCTAGGCTGATTGACGACGCGATGGTCCAGCCTAGTGCGAGTCGCACGGACCTATGCGGTCACGGCGATTGATATTTGACAAACTTTACGACGCAAAGGGCGTTACACCGGCGCGAAACGCGCTCTAGGTCACAGATTCGTCCTCAGGCTCAGGCTCAGGCAGCGGCTTGGCCAGAGGCAAGAGAAATTGAAAAATCGCGCCCCCGCTCGGATTGGCTTCGGCCCAGATCCGACCGTCATGCGCCTCGATCGTGGTACGGCAAATAGGCAGGCCCAGACCCGTGCCGTGCGGCTTGGTCGTGAGATAAGGCTCAAACAAGTGATTGGGCTTTTCAACGCCCACGATACCGGGACCGCTGTCGATCACCGCCGCGCCGACCATTCCCTCATTGGCAAACGAGCGAACCGTAAGCTGCCGCCGGCCAAACGGCATTTGCTCCATCGCGTCTTCCGCATTACGGATGAGGTTTATGAGGACCTGCTCGATGAGCAGGGCATCGGCCAGGATCCAAAGCGGCGTGGGGGCAAGCTCGACCTTAATTTGCACGCCGTGGCGTGCCAGTTCTAGCTCGAGCATGGCCAGGCAATTACGAATGTGCTCGTTCAGGTCGGTGTGCGCGCGCACCAGTTCGCCTTTGCGCACATAGCGAGTCATCCGTCGCAGCGTGTCGCCGCCCCGACGCGCCTGGCCGGCGATTTGCTCCAGCCAGCGGCGCAGATCCTCGCGCGGAAGGTCACCGGTTTGATGGACAAGCGCCAAGCAGGCATCGGCGAAATTGGTGATTGCATACAGCGGCTGGCTTAGCTCGTGCGCGAGCTCCGAAGCCATTTGCCCCATGGTGCTCAAACGATCCAGGTGTGCGATCTGTGCTTCGCGCTGGCGGAGTTGTTGATGGAGTTGCCGAACGGCCAACTCCGTCTTGCGTTGCTGCGTGACGTCGATGTCGATGCCGACCGTGCCGGCGATCGTGCTGCCTGACCAAATTGGAGCGACCGCATACTCGTAGATCCGCATTTCGCCCCGCAAAGTCATTTCCAATTCGCCCCACACAACTTCACCCGCCAGCGCCCGCTCGCGCTCGGCAAGCCAGCGGTCAACGGCCTCGCGCGGAACCGGAACCTCCTTCACGGAGTGGCCGACAAGTGAGCCGAAATCGCGGACGGAGACGACATTCTGCAAAACGCAGCGGCCCTCCACGTCAAACGCATACACGCGGAAGGGCAGGCTTTCGAGAATGGTGAACAGCAAGGCCGCAGTGCTGGCTTGCGGTGCTGGCGAATCGCCGGTGTCGGACGTGTGGACGTCCATGAGAGGCCTCGCGCGCGGTATTATGCACCAATTGCCAGCCTCGTAAAGCAGCGGGAACATCGAATTGTAGCGCAGCGGGGCCGCGCGGCGCAGAGGATGATGGACACTTTGATTGTTGAAACCTGTTCGTTGACGAAGTCGTATGGATCGGTGGCGGCGCTCTCTAAGTGCTCGCTCGGCGTGCAAAAAGGCGAGGTATTCGGCCTTCTCGGGCCAAACGGGGCGGGAAAAACGACACTGCTCAGGTTGCTCCTTGGTTACTTGCGGCCAACGGATGGGCGCGCGGCGGTGCTGGGACTGGATTGTGCGCGGCAGTCGCTGGCAGTGCGGCGAAATGTGGCATATTTGCCGGCTGAAGCATCGCTATTTCCACAGATGCGCGGGCGCGAGGCGTTGCGTTTTTTTGCCGAGATTCGGCCGGGGTGTCGCCTTGCCGACGCGCTGAAACTGGCCGAGCGCCTGGAGCTGGATCTAAACCGGCGCGTGAGCTTCATGTCCACCGGCATGAAACACAAACTCGCCCTGGCGGCGACATTGGCCGCTCCTACGCCCATTTATATCCTGGACGAGCCAACAGCAAACTTGGACCCGACGGTCCGCGCGACGGTGCTTTCGCTGGTGGCGGAAGCCAAGATCAATGGCAAAACAGTGTTGTTTTCTTCGCACGTCCTGCCCGAAGTCGAAGAGGCCTGCGACCGGGTCGTCATCCTGCGCGCTGGCCAGGTGGTCCACGAACAGGCGCTCGCGCCCTTGCGCGAACAGCACCGCATCGTGGCGCAATTGGTGGGCGAGTTGCCCTCCGTTCCCGAAACGCTTGCGGGACAGGTGAAAATTGTCGCACACGAAACGGGCTCGATCGTTTTGGAAACTCCCGGAGAGCTGAAGTCGCTGCTCACCTGGCTGGCCACTTTGCCTTTGACCGACTTGCGGATTGAGCCGGTTGGCTTGCGATCGATCTATGACCGTTACCATGCCGAGACGCGCCGCCCCGTCAGCGCTCTTTGACCTTGAGTTCTGGATTTATTATTCGTTTCGCTGCTTCCACCTTGAATCTCGCGCTCCTAAAAAAATCGCTGGCCGAGGCTCGTCTGCTGCTGGGCGGCCTGGGCGGTTTGCTGTTTGCCGTATGTTGGCTGCGGGTCTTTATCGTCAGCCGGCTGCAAACGGGACAGTTTGCAGCGATCATCGAGCAGGTCTGGGAACAGTTCAAGGACTTTTGGCCGGTGCCGCTCGACCAGCTTTTGACGTACACCGGGCGCATCGCGGTGGGCTACAACGAGCCGATCATCGTCTTTGGGGTGTCGCTGTTTGCTATTGCCCGGGGCAGCGACGTGGTGAGCGGCGAACTATCGCGAGGCACCTTGGAAATGTTGCTGGCCCAGCCGGTCAGCCGCCTGCAGGTGCTGGTTTCGCAGTCGCTCGTGACGGTCGCCGGCCTGGCGCTTCTGTGTATTTCGACATGGGTTGGGACCGCGGCCGGGATTTATACAACGCAGGTGAAAGAGGACCTGCCGCCGCCGTCGATTGGCATTCCGGGCCTCGGCGTTCGCATACCGCTTTCTTTCCATGAGCCGGAGAAAGTGGTGGTTCCAATGCGGGAGAAAACCAGGCTCAGCTACTTCGTTCCGGGGGCGTTCAATCTGTTCAGCTTGGGTGTGGCGCTAGCCGGCTTTAGCGCACTCGTGTCGGCTTGCGATCGCTACCGCTGGCGGACAATCGGCATCGTCGTGAGCGTCTATGTCGTTGGGCTCGTGCTCAAACTGCTGGGACAAGCGATCCACGAAGTAGCCTGGCTGCAGCGGCTATCGCTTTTCACCGCCTACGAACCGCAGAAGTTTGTAAGCATTGCCGTGCATGACGCGCGCCATGCTTGGGCCTTCGCCGTGTTCGATTCCCAGGGGCACTTCTTGGAGCCGGGGCCGCTGGGATACAACGTGATCCTGCTGGCGATCGGGGGATTGTGCTATATGGCTGCGGCGATCGTCTTTACGAGACGCGATTTGCCAGCGCCTCTTTAGCCGGAACCAATCCTGGTTCCGGGTTGCCGCGTGGACGACGCTACGGCACTTTTCCGTGACCAGGTTTGGTCACGGCTAATTTGGTCACGACTGAGGGCATCGGCCACAATTTTAAAAGATCCCGAGCTGATCCCGCGCTTCCTGGGTCATCTTGTCGGGCGTCCAGGGCGGATCGAGGACAATCTTCACTTCCACATTGCCCATACCCTCAAGCTGGCCGAGGACCTGCTTGCTGTTGGCGATAAGCTGGGGCCCGGCGGGACACATGGGGCTTGTCATCGTCATGTCGATTTTGCAGTTCATCTTGCCGCTATCCGCAGGAACGAGATCGACATTATAGATCAGTCCGAGATCGACGATGTTCACGAACAGCTCAGGATCAACGACCTTCTTCAGCTCTTCGCGGACCAGGTCTTCGCTAAGAGCACTGGCATTGCCTATGGGCATTCCCAAGTCGGCGGCGTGTGCGGGCGGCGGCGCAGCGCTGCCGACGTCGGCGGATGTCTGTTGGCCGGGGGCGGCAATCGCCGGCGTGGCGCTAGCGGCAGCAGGCTCAACTTTCTGGCTGCGCTTGAGCGCTCCCGGCTCGCACAAACGAACCAGAATGTCGTCGCCTTCGATCTTCACTTCATGAGCCGCTGTATCGACGGTGGCCGGCATCGTCAGCGCCTTGCCGGTGCGGATGTCGAATTTGGCGCCGTGCCGGGGGCAGGCGATGGCGTGATTCTCCAGTCGTCCTTCGGAGAGCGGGCCGCCATCGTGCGTGCAAACGTCATCGATGCAGAAGTATTCGCCGGCTACTTTCAGCAAGACGACAATCCGGTCCTCGACATCGAGCAGCATGCGCCCAGACTCTGGAAGATCGCCGATTTTTGCAACTGGAATGAATTCAGCCATCCGACATATTCTCACGCCAAGTCGCAGAGGCGCAAAGCAGACGGAAGCAGATTCTCTGCGCCTTTGCGCCTCTGCGTGAGGTTTTAACTGTATTCCCGAACTCGCCGCAGGATCGCATGCCCGAGCGCTTCGCGGACGGACTCAATCGTGATGCGATCGAAAATCTGTTGAAAGAAGCCGCTCACGATCAGACGGGTGGCTTCCTTACGCGTCAGACCACGCGATTGAGCATAAAAAATCAGCTCTTCATCAACCTTTCCGCTCGTCGATCCGTGCGTGCAGCGGACGTCGTCGCATTCGATTTCCAGCCCCGGAATCGAATCGGCTCGCGCCGCTGCTGAGAGCAGCAAGTTGTCGTTGCGCTGGTAACCATCGGTCTTCACGGCCAGCGGATCGACCTTGATCATTCCCCGCCAGACCGTGCGGGATTGATCTTGCAGTGCGGCCTTGTATAGGAAGTCGCTCTTGCAGTCGGGCGCCGCATGGTGCTGCAGCGTGTGATACGAAATGTGCTGCTTGCCTTCGGCGAAGAGTACGCCATTGACCTGACTCGTGGCGCCGCGGCCGGCGAGCTCGACATGCTGATTAACCTTTGACAGGCGGCTGCCAATGGCGGCGATCGTCCACTGGATGGACGCGTCACGGCCGACGATCGCTTTCTGATGGCCGAAATTCCAGACCGCGTGCCCCCAGTTTTGTAAGTTCACCAGCCGCAGCCTCGAGTTCGGCGCGAGAATGACTTCGGTGGCGCCGCAATGGAAACCGCCGGCAGCCGCGTCGAGGCTGACCGTCTCGCACATCACGGTGGCTTCGGCATCGTCTTCCAAAACGATGAGCGTATGGCCCAGATCGACGCCGCCCGCATCGATTGCCGAGAGGCAATGCAGCGGTTCGTCGATCGCGACGCCGCGGGGTACGTAAAGAAAGTGCCCGCCGGACCAACAAGCGGCGTGCAGCGCCGAGAACTTGTCGTAGTTTGGATCGACCGCGCGGGTGAAGAGGTATTTTTGGATGACTTCGCCGTGCGTGACGATCAGTTCGTCAAGACTGCCGAAGACAACGCCTTTGGCAGCCCACTTCTCGCTTAACTGAGAACCGGCCGGGCGGCTGCTGACGGCGGTCGTATGGCCGGCGAGCTGCACGCCTTCAGTGAGAAGCGAGGGGATGCTCGCCTCTTCGCTCGACCGCGACCACTGGTCGCGGCTTTGAGGGAGGGCGAACTGATTGAGCTTAAAGAGGCGAATGTCGGTGCGGATCCACTCCTCATCGCTGCGCTGGGGCCAGTCCTTCTCCAGGAATGACTGCCAGGCCTCGCGCCGCTGTTGAACCAGCCAGGCTGGCTCATTTCGCGCATGCAAGAACGCTTCGAAGGATTGCTGGTCAAAGCCGGATGAAGTAAGCGTGGCGGGCATTGAGAATAATAGCCAGGACCAAACCTGGTCCCGGTGAATTGCAGGTGGATCGTCCACTCGCGGGGCTCCGGGAGCAGGTTTGCTCCCGGCTAAGGACTAACCAACCGAGCCTTCCATTTGAAGCTGAATCAGCCGATTCATTTCAACGGCGTATTCCATGGGCAGCTCCTTCACCAGCGGCTCGATAAAACCGTTGACGATCATGGCGCTGGCCTCGTCCTCAGAGAGGCCGCGGCTCATCAGATAAAAAAGCTGTTCCTCGCCGATCCGCGAAACGCTGGCCTCGTGGCCCACTGTTACGTCCTGCTCGGCGATTTCAATATAGGGATAGGTGTCGCTGCGGCTCTTGGGATCGAGGATCAGCGCGTCGCAGACGACGTTCGTTTTTACGCCCTTGGCGCCTTTTTCGACCTTGACCAGCCCGCGGTAGCTGGCACGACCGCCGTTTTTGCTGATCGACTTGCTGATGATCTGACCGCTCGTATGTGGAGCGACGTGAACCAGCTTGGCGCCGGCGTCTTGATGCTGGCCATTGCCAGCAAACGCGATCGAGAGAATCTCGCCGCGCGCCCCCGGCTCCATCATATAGACGGCCGGGTACTTCATCGTCAGGCGGCTGCCCAGGTTGCCGTCGATCCACTCCATCGTGGCGTCGGCATAGGCCATCGCCCGCTTGGTGACGAGGTTGTAGATGTTGTTGGCCCAGTTCTGAATCGTCGTGTAGCGGCAGCGAGCGCCCCGCTTGACGACAATCTCGACCACTGCAGAGTGCAGGCTCTCGCTGGAATACATCGGGGCGGTGCAGCCCTCGACGTAATGCACACTCGCGCCTTCATCCACAATGATTAACGTCCGCTCGAACTGGCCCATCCGCTCCGCATTGATGCGGAAATAGGCCTGCAGTGGGAAGTCGATCTTCACTCCCTTTGGGATATAGATGAACGAGCCACCGGACCAGACCGCGGAGTTGAGGGCCGCGAACTTGTTGTCGTCGGCGGGAATAACCGTGGCGAAGTATTCGCGCACCAGGTCCGAATGCTCGCGGACCGCCGTGTCGGTGTCGGTGAAGATCACGCCCTTCTTGGCGAGGTCTTCCTTCAGGGAGCCATAGACGACTTCGCTTTCGAACTGCGCCTTCACACCGGACAAAAACTTCTTCTCCGCCTCGGGAATCCCCAGGCGGTCAAACGTCTTCTTGATTTCTTCAGGAACGTCTTCCCACGTTTTTCCCTGATGATCGGCTGGCTTTAGATAGTAGTAGATGTCCTGGAAGTCGAGGCTGATGTCGCCACCCCACTTTGGCATCTTCTTGGCGAAGAACGTTTCCAGCGCGCTTAAGCGGAACTGCCGCATCCAGTCGGGCTCGCCCTTCATCTCGGAGATCTGATTGACGATCTCGGCATCCAGCCCCTTGCGGGCGCGGAACACCGGCTTCGACTCAGTGTGGAAGTCGTATTTGTTGATCTCGCCGATGGGATCGGCGGAGAGTGACGGGCTTAGAATATCTGTCGCCATTGTTTTTTAATGACGAAGGACGAAGCTCGAATGACCAATGATCGTTAGTGCTCGCATTGCTCATTCGGATTTCGTCATTCGTCATTCTTTCCTGTTCGTGTTTGCCTTTTCGGCGATTCAACTACGCGGCTGCGGGTTCTTCCTTCTCGAGCATCTGCCGGTTCGCGGCTTCCTCATCCGGGTAAGCCTGGCGAATGCGGTCATAGCCGCGACTGTGCAATTCATTGGCCAGGTCGATGCCGCCCGTCTCGACGATGCGGCCGCCGAGCATCACGTGCGTAAATTCAGGCGGGTTGTGTTCGAGCAGCTTGTCGTGGTGCGTAATGATGAGCAGGCCCATCTTCTCCCGGCCAATCTCGGCAATCGACTGGCTGGCCAGGCGCACCGCGTCGGCATCCAGACCGCTATCCGTCTCGTCGAGAATGGCGATCTTCGGGGCCAACATGGCGAGTTGCAGAATTTCGGCCCGTTTCATTTCGCCGCCCGAAAAGCCGTCGTTCACATAGCGGCGGGCAAATTCAGGGTCCATGCGGAGCTGTTCCATCTTGCCCTTGAGCTCCTTGCGGAACTCACGCATTGGCATCAGCTCTTCACCCTCCTTGCGGTTCGGATTGCGCACGTTGGTCGCAGCGTGCCGCAAAAAATCAGCCATCTTCACGCCAGGAATCGCAACCGGCCGCTGGAAGGCATAGAACAACCCCAGCCGCGCCCGCTCGTCGGCCGATTTTTCGAGCAAGTCTTCGCCGTTCAACGTCATTGCGCCGCCGGTCACCTCGTACTTCGGGTGACCCATGATTACCAGCCCCAGCGTGCTTTTGCCGGATCCATTCGGACCCATGAGCGCATGCGTCTCGCCGCGGCGAATCCTGAGGTTCACACCGCGCAGGATCGGCTTGCCTTCGACGCCGGCGTGCAGATCTTTGATTTCAAGCGTATCAGTCATAGTGCGTGCGACCCGTTGAGCGGGCCGGTTAATCGCCGCGTTTTTGCGGCTCCATTCTTATCCTGTGATCTTCTGGTGGTCTGTAAGCGCCGGAATATCGACCGGCGTTTCGACGTACCCGCTGTGATGCGGAATTGGCAGTTCGTCTTCGACCTTCGGTCCGACAGTCAGGAACCCGGCTTCAGCTTCCTTGCGACGACCAATCTTGTGGCCGCGAATCTTGTCTTGAATCCGCATCAACCCTTCGAGCAAGGCCTCGGGCCGCGGCGGGCAGCCAGGAACATACACGTCCACCGGCACCACCAAGTCCACGCCCTTCACGACGTGATAACCCCATTTGAAATAAGGCCCGCCACCGACGGTGCACGCGCCCATGGCAATCACGAATTTCGGGTCGGGCATCATGTTGTAAAGCCGGCGGACGCGGCTGGCCATCTTGTAGGTCACGGTACCTGCCACAATCATCAGGTCGGCCTGCCGGGGCGTCGCGCGAAACGCCCCAGCGCCGAAGCGATCCATGTCGTAGCGACTGGCGCCCGCAGCCATCATCTCAATGGCGCAGCAAGCCAGGCCAAACGTCATTGGCCAAATGCTCGATTGGCGCGCCCAATTGATCGCCTGCTCGAGCGTCGTCGTCACGACGCCTTCTTCCAAACGCCCCTCAATCCAAGGCTGCACGCGAATGTTTTGATTCATCTTGACTCGTTTTTCTAACCGGGAGCTAACCGCTCCCGGAGCATGCCGCTAGCGTCGAGCCACTTGGCTCAAACGTGCAACCATTATGCCCATCAAGCCGACAACTCGAAAGCCGCATCGGCTGGCCCGCGAGCTCCGAAAATAAAATTCTTTCCATCGAGCACACCGTGCGGTCGTGCTCGGCTAAATCCGGGTAAGGACAAGCCCGCGCGTGCAGCACCGGCAGCTCGTTGGCTCGCTCAACTTCGAATGGAATTTGACGCTCGCGGAAGACCGCAGCGAGCGACTCCAGCCGCTGTTCAAGCGTTGAACCGCCCACGCGACCCGCATAGACAGCGGCGAGCCGGCTGCTTATCCGCTGCAAAAGTCCCCGACGAACTTCAGGGTCTTTGATTTCTCGAATCTCGTCCCAGAGCGCAACCGCCAAGTCCGCGAAATTGGCTCCCGCCCGGCGGCGGCCCTGCTCCGTCAGACCATAGCGGTGCAACGGCCGGCCCCGAGTCAATTTCTCCGTGTGTCGCTCGATGTCGCCCTGCGATAACAGCCGCACGAGGCGCTGCCGCACCGCGGTGGCCGTAACTCCCATTGCGGCCTTAAGTTGCGCAATCGTGAGCGCCCCATGCTTTCGCAGCAGATCGAGCAATCCGACATCGGAGGAGGCAGCGTCCACGCCTTAATCGTATGCGATGGACGATATAAAACAAGTCGGTATGTCAAAAATGGCTCTACAGACGCAAACCATTGACCTGCAATGACTTGAGTAAACGCTATTCGGCGTCGTGCGGGTCTGGAGTTTCAATGTCCAGCTTCGAGTGCAAATCCATAAGCTCAACAGACGGCAAAGTAAGCACGCGCCATAAGCAAAACGCCGTCAGTCCGAGCACCGAACAGAGGGAGACGGTCATAATCAACCAGCCCGCCGGAGTCATGTGTCATCTCCGGGAATAGCGGGGAGCCGCCCCTCGGCCAGCCATCGCCTGCCCGCTATGTGTACGAGCACGAGGGTAAACACCGAGATGCCCATAATAATGGTCAACGACAAACCAGCCGCGGGCGTTTTTTGTAGTGCCGACCAATAGCCCGGCCCATCGATGACGAGGCTGCCGACCAGGATGATCAACAGAAAGAGAGGTGAAACGTATTTCAGGATGTATTGAACAAAACGCGGAATGCGTAGGTGAGCCCCGCGATGGGCCTCGCGCTCGCCCGCATCGATGCCCCACACCCACCCATAAAGGATGGCCTGCACGGTGGCGAGTGCCATGAGCAGCATCGTGCCCGACCAAAAGTCAAACGTATCCAGGGCGCTGCGGCCTTGAGAAAAGTACACCACGAAAAAGCTGCCCAGCGACGTGATAAGACCCAAGAAGGCGACGCTGGCGTGGCGTTTGAGGCCCAGCCCTTCTTCGAAAAAAGCAATCACCGGCTGGAGCATGGCCAGGCTGCTCGTAATGGCGGCCAGGAACAACATCACAAACCACAGGAAACCAAAAAGCTGCCCGGCCGGCATCAGCGCAAATACATTCGGCAAAACTTTGAAGCCCAGATCAAACGTGCCATGGCCGCGCGCCGCCAGGCCGAAGAACATAAATGCCGCCGGAATCGTAATCATGCCGCCCAGGCAAACCTCAAAGAATTCATTGACCGCGCTGGCCGTCAGGCTGCTGAGGGCGACATCGTCCTTGGCCTTCAGATAGCTCGAATAGTTGATGATGATGCCAAAGCCAACGCCCAGCGTGAAAAACACTTGTCCCGCAGCGGCGAGCCACGTTTTGAAATGGAGCAGAGCTGGCCAACTCGGGTTCCACATGAAGCCCAGTCCGTTCATGAGATTCTGTTCGGGCTTCTCTGGAAGTGGTGCTCCAAGCGTCAACACGCGAACGAGCACCGCCACAGCACACAAAGCCATGATCGGCATCGCCCATTTGCAAAAGTCTTCAATTCCTTTCGAGAGACCTCGATAAATCACGACGAAGTTTGCCAGCAGCGACAGCGCCAGAAACCAGGGCAAGCGGCTTTGTTTTGACTCAAAGACCTGGCCGTTTCCGCTCAGGCCAATGAACTGGTTGAAGTACGACTCATACGCTTCCAGATCAGGGCCTTTGTTCAAATCGCCCACGAAGTAGTGCCAGGCATAACCCAGGCACCAGGCCTCGATGACCACGTAATAGATGCAAATGGTCAGCGGCACGATGAGCGCCAGCCCGCCGAAGTACTTGGCCAATGGATGACGCCAGACGGTGCTAAAAATGCCCGGCGCGGAATTGAAGCCTCGCATGCCGCCGTAGCGCCCCAGCGTCCATTCGGCCCAGGCTAGCGGAATGCCCAGCAAGAGCAACGCGACGAAATACGGAATCATGAAGGCCCCGCCGCCGTTCTGCGCAGCCAGGCCCGGAAATCGCAGAAAATTACCCAGCCCGACCGCCGATCCGGCCACGGCCAGGATCACACCAATGCGACTGCCCCATTGTTCGCCGGCGGGCTTGTCTGCCAATGCATCTGCTCCTGCTTAGATCGGCTTATGGGCGAGGGCCTCGCGCAGCTCTTTGCCGAGAATGCTGTGATGGCGGCTATAAGTGAAATAAATAACCAGGCCGATGGCCATCCAGCCAACCAAGCGCATCCAGTTGCCCACGGGCAGCGACATCATCAGCATCAAGCACAGAAGGATGCCGAGCACGGGGATGAGAGGCACCAGAGGGCAGCGAAAGGGCCGGTGTGCCTCCGGGTTGATCCGCCGCATGACCAGCACCGCGGCGCAGACGACGACGAAGGCGAACAGCGTCCCAATGTTGGCCAGTTCCAGAAGCGCATTGATCGGCAACAGCCCCGCCAGGATGGCCACGAAAAGGCCAATGGCGATGGTGCTCTTCCATGGCGTGCGGAACGTAGGATGAATGTCGGCGAAGAAGGCTTTGGGCACCAGGCCATCGCGGGCCATCGCAAGAAACACGCGCGGGCCGGACAGCATCAAAACGAGCAGCACGCTCGTAATGCCTGCCACACCAGCGGTGGCGATGATGAACTCGGCCCAGCGAAGATTGCGCTCGGCAAAAGCGCTGGAGACGCCGGCGTTCGGATCGATCTTGTAGTACGGCACCATGCCGGTGAGTACGGCGACAACCGCGACGTAGAGAATCGTGCAGATGACCAGCGACGCGATAATACCGATCGGGACATCGCGCTTGGGGTTTCGCGCCTCCTCGGCGTGCGTACTGACCGAATCGAAGCCGATGTAGGCGAAGAAAATCAGCGCCGCTCCGGCGAGCATGCCGACTGGCCGGCCATCCGCCCGCTGACCGATTGTTAGCTGCTCAATGCCAAAAAAGCTGAACCCGCCCCAGCCATAGGGAGCAAAACCGCTGCGGCCGTCCGGCGCGACGCTCTCGGTCCAATTGGCCGAGTTGACGAAAAACGCACCGACTATGACAACGAACAGAACCGCGGCGACCTTGATGAAAACCATCAGAGCGTTAAAGCCGGCCGATTCGCTGATGCCTTTGATCAGAATGGCCGTGACAATGAAGACAATGATGACGGCCGGCAGGTTGACGTAAGTTCCGGTCAAGTGAACCCAGTCCGAGACGTTGCCCCAGGCTGCCCCGTGATTCCACTCGAGCGGCGCCTTGCCAAGCGCCTCGGGGAAATGAATGTGCAGGCCCTTGAGCACTTTTTGAAAATAGCCCGACCAACCGTTGGCAACGGTACTCGCGCCGACCGCATATTCGAGCACCAGGTCCCAGCCAATGATCCAGGCAAACAACTCGCCTAGAGTGGTGTAGGCATACGTATAGGCGCTGCCCGCGACCGGTGCCATCGAGGCAAATTCGGCATAGCACAGCGCGGCAAAGATGCACGCCAGTCCCGCGACCATATACGAAACCATCAAGGCCGGGCCGGCTGTGTTGCGAGCCGCTTCGCCAGTCGCCACGAAGATACCCGCGCCAATTACGGCCCCGATGCCTAAGGCCGTGAGCGTCACCGGACCCAGCGCCCGCTTCAGCCGATTGTCGCTTTCCATATCCGCCAACAGCACCTGCAGCGACTTAGTAGCGAACAGTTGGCGGCGCATTCGGGTCCTCCGAGATGGGCGAGCAGTCAGCGTCAGCGAGCGAAAAATTGCAGCGTCGTTAAGTATGTTCCGCGCCGCGGACGCGTCAAGCGGAACTGGGATGCATGGCCATCAGGATTCAAACAAGCTTCGCCTTACGCTTCGTTTGGGCTTATACTTCGTATAGCGGATCACCCTTCCTATCGCCATTCAGTCAGAGACACATGTCACCAGAACTGCCTGCCGACGATGATCTCGCCCGGCGGCTCTGCGAGCGAAAATCCTTCAATGGTAGGCCACTAGCTCCCGGCGACTTTGTGGCCGTCGCCGGCGGCCGCGTGGTGGGCGTAGGGAGCACGTTCGAAGAAGCGGATGCCTGGCTGGCCGCGTCCGCCCTGCCCGAGGGCGACGGCATCGTATGTCAAATCGGCAATGCAGAAGCCGACATGATTCGACGCGGGAGCTGACGTGGCGACCGCGCGCTTTGCCTATTTCCACGGCGTGCCAACGGTCCTGGTGACGTTGCAGGCCACGCGCGATCACTCCGAAATTGTTCGGCGGCTGCTCGTTGACAGCGGTTTCACTGGGAAAAGCGCTCTGGTCCTGAATCCGGAAGACGCAGACCGCGTGCGCCGCCGTTATGCGCCGTCGAGCCAAGTCGGCGGCGCCATTGTGGGAAGGCAACAGCGCATCTGGGTTCGATGCTCGATACCGCAACTGCGATTCGATACGAACCTCATCGCGATAGCAACGGACCTTTCGTCACTGTCGCTGCCTACTGGAATTGACGGCTTATGCGGACTGTCATTTCTCAATCTGTTTAACCGCTGGGGCGCCGCTCAGTCCGCTTCGGGCGATTGGTCGTTCGAGGTAGAGATAAGTGAAGTCCTAACGTAAGTGCATCCAATCGGTCACTTCCGTGGCAGTGAATGACAAGTGTTTGGATTGCTAAACGCCTGCCGTTACCACGATACCGCTCTGGGACTTCAGATTTGTACTCGTATTAGCCAGCCTGCGACGAAAGCGCACATGCCTGCGACGTGTCGCTTCCACCAGAGGTCGCCAAACAGCCGCGGTCAGCCGCTGGCGAATGAGCCAATGCCAGATGCGGTTCGACCGCTTATAGAGATACGACATCGCCAGGTACGGCGGCACGGCCCGCCAGTCCTGCGGCCGGCGGCGCCAAATCGAGCTATGCGAAAACAGCCGCTCGTAACAGAACGCATATCCCTCAGCCAGTTGCTCAACCGTCATGTGCCGCGGGCGAAACACCACATGGGCCGTGTCGTACAGCGACCAGTCCTTGTGGAGCAGCCGCTGATCGGCCTCCATCTGGGCAAACAGCGGCGTGCCGGGATAGGGTGTCAGAATGTGAAACGTCGCACATTCCAAGCGGTTTGCTTCAATCCATTCCACCGTGCGGGCAAAAACATCCGGCCGGTCATGGTCAAAACCCAGCACAAAGCTGCCGTTCACCTGAATGCCATGGTCGTGCAGGATCGCGACGCGCCGGGCGTAGTCGGCGGGGCTGGGACTCTTCTTGCGCGAGTCCACAATATTGTCGGGTGAAAGTGATTCGAACCCGACGAAGACGCCGGTGCAGCCGGCCAGGGCCATCTCGCGTACTAGCGACGGATCGTCGGTGACGTCGATCGAAATAGCCGCGCTCCAGATTTTTTCCAGCGGCGCCAGCGCCCGGCAAAGCCCGCGCAGGTATTCGGGCCGCGAGCCGAGGTTGTTATCGACGAACACGGCATACGGCTGATCGTCGGCCTGAAATTCATCGACAATCTGCTGCACGTCGCGCATCAAATAAGGCATGTGCAGGCCGCGCGTCGAGAGATAGCAAAACTCACAGCGGCTGTGGCAGCCGCGCGTGGCAATGAGACTCGCGGTCGTCAGAAAAGCATGACGAGGAAGCAAATCGCGCCGCGGCGGAGGATCATCGCGATAAGGCCGCCGATAATCCCCGCGATAGACTTTTTGCAATCGCCCCGCGCTAACATCACGCAAAATCTGTCCCCAAAGCTGCACGCCTTCGCCAATCGCCAACGCATCCGCATGCGGCGCAACCTCCTCCGGGCACGAGATGACGTGCAATCCCCCAAAAACCACTTTCGCCCCGCGCTCCCGGTACCAGCGCGCCAGCGCATAAGCCCGCTCGGCAAACGTCAGATGCACGGTTATACCCACGACCTCGGGAAACAGATCGTGCGGCGGCGGCCCCGCCAGCAGATTCTCGTCCCAATAAGCGACACGCCAGTCGGCCGGCGTAGCTGCCGCAATGCTCGTCAGCGCCAAACTCGGCGTGAGCACGTGCTTGCCAAAGCTGGCGTGCGGATCCTTGGGATAAAACGGATTGATGAGCAGCGCATAGTTCCGCTCCAGCGGACCATGGGCAAGCCCCGGATCAAGCGCCGGCGGCTCGGACATCTCTCGCGGCAACCAGTGCTTCTTCATGCGGGAGCCTCTTACTTTGCACTACAAAGCATATGTCTAAAAAAACAGACCTAGGATTCGGCCGGCAAAAGCGGTCGCGCACCGGCAGCATCGGCCTTGGCCGCTTGCGCCGCAATCGTGACCACGTGCTCGAGCTCTGCCAGATATTCAAGGAAAGCCGCCCGGCCGCGAGTTGTCGCCCGGCAAACAGTCTTCGGCCGGCGCCCCCGCGCGTCTTTGCGCAGATCGACATAGCCCGCCTCGCGGAGCGCATCGAGGTGCCGGTTGAGATTGCCGTCCGTCAAATCGCACAGTCCCTTGAGATCGGTGAACGCCAAACCGCTAGGATGCGCAATCAGCGAAGTCATGATCCCCAGCCGCGCTTTCTCATGAATCGCGCGGTCGAGTCCGGGGTACGAATACTGGCCGGAGGTCCTCGCCGAACCAGTGCGCTTATTCTCCTTCATGGCATCGCTCCAACGAACAATAGAGGACGGCCGCAGTCAAAAGTTGTCCCACGCCAAACGTTCCCGCCATCGCCCAGGGGCTGAAGGCATATTCGCCCTGTGCCAATGCCAGGCACGCCGTTCCAGCCGCGAGGTAATACACGGCCACGGCAACGGCCGCGGCTGGCAATTGCCGGCACGAAGCAAAAATGCCCAAGCTAAAAGCCACCGCCCACAACCCCGGCAGCAGGTGCGCCGCACTCGGCGAAAATTGAACCACGGCCCACGTCACGCAGGCCCCAACAACCAGGCAAGGCAAAAACTGCTCCGCCGCCTCAAGCGTCTGCTTGGTCTGAAAGGCTGATTGCGATCGATAGCAGCGCAGCACCAACTCAAGCCCCACGCCGACGACGCTCACCGCTGCCACACCAATCCACAACTGCAAATAGCAAACGACGTCCTCGTGCGGCTGCGGCACAATCAGCGGCTGAACGGCCGACACAAACAATGCCAACAGGCCCGTGCATCCCACTGTTGCCGCTTTGTAACCGCGAAACACAGCGGTCCGCGCCACCTGAGCATGAATCGCATTGATCCGCTCTAGCGCATCAGCAAGTTCCATAAAAGTACCCGCCATCGAATGGACGCATTAGCTTTGCACCGCAAAGTATAGATTTGTCCGTTGACGCACGTCAAGCGGCGCGCTGCGTTATTTCTTGACCAGGACGCCGGACATGGCATCGCTGCGCATTGGGCGTAGGAGCATATGCCGTAAAATCAATGCGATAAGCTGATTGATTTTCGATAGGTTGACCTCTAATTTTCCGTAGCTACAGACAGCATTTTGCAGTTCAACCAGAAGCCACTTCGAGCGTAATATGCCATTGTCACTCACTGATCCACGATGGAGCGAGTTGCACAGTAGTTATAACGGCACCGAGGATGTCGTTTCTTGGCTGACTGAGCTTATGCACAGGGAGGTTTGTCCACCGAGCGACTCGGCGATCTCATCAATGAGGTGCAGCATCAGGGAGGCACTTCAACTGCAATGTATGCTGTCGCCACACATCTCATCGAGCTTGCGCATCATGCATCACCAGCGGCCGCACTCGCTCTGCTTACTCATGCCGGGCTGATCTACGCAAATTCGGAAGCTTCCGGTGCCGCCCCGTGTCCGACATTTTTGCAACAGGATTTTGTTGCCTCGGCTACACAGGGTGCAGAGGCGTTGTCTTCACTTCTTCAACTCGCCAAAGATTTCGACACTTACAAGTATGCAGTCGCAGGGCTTGCCGGCTTCGTAGGACATCGCAGCTTCGCGCGATTTTTGGATGGTTTGGATTTTTATGAGGGAAAGTTCTATCACCGTTTAATAGATGGCCCATTTCCATTGGAGGTGAGATGAGTTACCGGTACGCACCGGTGCAACGTGCGGTATGCCGAGTTTTCCGAACGAAACGTCACTCGCGCGGAAAATGCCGCTCAACAACGGCCAGAAACTCCTCGCGCGTCGAGACACCGGCAACATACGTCCGAAAGAACCGTGCCCCCGGCTTGCCGTGCGCATAGTTGCAACCAAACTTCCGCATCAGCACGGTCCCCCGCTCTTCGCCGAACCGCCGGCACACCAGCTCATAGTGCCACAGCATGCATTGCTTTTGCTCGTCAAGCGTCGGCTCCGCCGGAATCTCTTCGCCGCGTAGCGCCGCTGCCGCCTGCGCAAAAAGCCACGGCCGGCCGAGCGAAGCCCGCGCGATCATCACCCCATCCACGCCATACCGGCCAAACGCCTCGACTACTTTTTCCGCCGAATCCAAATCGCCGTTCCCAATCAGCGGAATGCGCCGCAAGTGCTGCTTGATCTCGGCAATCCGCTCCCAATCGGCCGTTCCCTTAAAGAAATCAGCCGCCACGCGCCCGTGCACCGTTAAGGCTGCCGCTCCAGCGGACTCTACGGCCTGCGCAACATCAAACGCCGTAATCCGGTCGCGCGAGCACCCCAAGCGAATCTTCGCCGTCACCGGCGTTGGCCGGCACGCCTCGACCACGCGGCTGACAATGGCATGAATCCTGTCCGGATACGTAAGCAAATACGACCCACTGTGCGCCTTTTCGGACACATCGCGCACCGGGCAGCCAAAATTGATATCCACAACGCTGACCTGATACTCCCGCGCCAACCGTTCGCCCACTCTGGCCAGCGTCTCGGGATCGTTGTCCCACATTTGCACGGCCAGCGGCCGCGGCTCCTCCTTCACCCCCCACAGCCGCTCAGGATGCTCCGCCTCATTCTGATCCATCCACACAAACCCCCGGGCCGACACCATCTCGGTGGCCAAGAGTCCCGCCCCGCCATACTGCCGCACAATCTGCCGAAACGCAAAGTTCGTAAACCCCGCCATCGGCGCCTGCAAAATCGGCGGGTCAATAAGCAAGCCACCGATGTACAGCGGCTTAACTCGAAGCAGCGTCGCAGCACTCAACATCTCCTCAGTGTGCGGCCAACCCGCAACCGCGCCAAGGAGCACCAATCCATACCGCCCACTCTCCCACTCTCCCACTCTCCCACTCTCCCACTCTCCCACTCTCCCACTCACGACCAACCGTTATAGCCGCACGCGCCCGCAGATCCGGCCTTCCTCGGCAGGTCTCTAAAATTTTCGCCGCCACTTGCCAAACGCGAACCATGCGGCAAATAGGCATTCATGGCCGCGCACCGCGCAGTCCGCGACTGCCTATAACGTCTCTGCCGCTCGTAGCACAAACTTGCCCGGCGCGCGCGGCGCTCCCTGCAAGCGCTGCAAAGCCGGACATAAGGGCCACAGCGCGCATGCGGGTTGAGGCGCGTGGCCGCTAGCGAATTTTGCTGGCAGCCCCTCTTTGCCCCTGAGTCGCCTGACTCAGACAGTCGATGCTCACCACTGACACGCCTCACGGATCGGCGGAAGCCTAGTGCTTCCCGCGTGTTGTGCCGCACTGAAGCGGCGCTACGGCAATGGATGCCATCGACAGGGGACAAGACGTCCCCGCCCTCGTGCGGAACGGCTGGTTGATCCTCGCCTGCCCGCGCGAACTACCTGCAGCGACAACCCATCCTCGGGCCGCGCGACGGACGGCGGCCCGCGAATCGATGGATCGATTTAAGCGCAAGGAGTATGCGATGAAGTCCATGTGCGCACGAAGCGCAAGCTTCCTGTTGTTGGCCAGCCTGGCCAGCGTTGCCTGGTGCCAGGACACCCGGCCCAGTCTGCTTCCCCTGCCGCCGCTGCCGCCAGCGCCCGGCTATCCCGTCTCGACAGCGACCGCCACCAACGACGCGCTCTGGGGTCAGCCCGAGCCCTCGCCCATTCCCGTGGTCGAACCCACTCTCGGCGGCGATCAGTACGTCGATGCCATGAAGGGCGGCTACGAGGGCGGCTGCACCTCGACCTACGGTGCCTGCGGCGCGAGCTGCTGCTGCCACAATCACTACGTCTATGCCAATGCCCTGCTCATGAACCGCCTTCGCCCCGGCGGGTTTGTGACCAGCGTCTATGGCAGCGGCGCCCAGGCCATCAACTTCTGCAATCAGGAATTTGGCAACACCTGGGTCGGCGGCTTCGAAGTCGGCACCGGCTGGTGCTTTGGCTGCAACTGCAATAACGCCATCGAGCTCGTGTACTGGGGCCTCTTCCCGGGAACCATGAGCGCCCAGGCCACCGGCAACATCAGCTCCCTCATCGACTTTGGCAGCCTCAATTATAATGGCGGCAATGCCAACGCCGCCTTCACCAACGCCGGCATCCAGGTCGCCGAAAGCGCCTACAGCTTCAACAGCGTCGAGGTCAACCTCGTCGGCAACAGCCTCTGCGGTGGCCCCTTTGGCTGCGGCATGTGCGGCTGCTGCAACGGGAACTCCGGCTCGCCCTGGGGCATGGGCTACACGCTCGGCTTCCGCTACATCAACTTCAGCGATAGCTTCCTCTTCTCCAGCGACCCGACCGGCAACGCGATCAACGGCGATCCGGCCGAGCTCAACTACCTCGGCCAGTTCAACAACAACCTGTTCGGCTTCCAACTCGGCACCGGCATCAGCTACTGCGTCAGCAACTCGCTGACGGCCTACGTCATCGGCAAGGTCGGCGTCTATGACAACTGCGTCACCGGCCTGCAGCGGGTCTATGGCACGCTCGGCAACGCGACCATCAACAACGGTCCCTACACCGGCCAAGACGCGGTGGTGCGAACGGCCAATCGCAGCACGTTCGCCATGTCGGGCCAGATCGACTTCGGCGGCCGCTGGGCGATCACCAACAACTGGAGCGCCAACTTCGGTTACCGCGTGCTGGGCCTGTCGCTTTCCAGCACAGTGGGATCCGAAGCTTGGAATTCACGTGACTTGAAGTCGCG
>JADMIO011482768.1_pt1 | contig 78913 bp, 76 predicted proteins | sample 8958161 | NCBI WGS metagenome assembly JADMIO01 (sample SAMN16585339, study PRJNA669376) | soil metagenome | isolation source: Crop rotation soil | place: USA: Cullars Rotation, Alabama | collected 2011 | reverse complement strand
GCGACTTCAAGTCACGTGAATTCCAAGCTTCGGATCCCACTGTGCTGGAAAGGAACTCGCCGCCCAGCCCAACACCGCCTTGCTCTTTCACTGGAAGTCGCTGCGCCGCCAGATCCGCATTGAGGGCCCGGTCAGCCTCGCCACCGATGCCGAGAGCGACGCCTATTTCGCGTCGCGCAGCCGGGATTCGCAGCTCGGCGCCTGGGCCTCGGACCAGTCGCGCCCGCTAGCCGACCGCGCCACCTTCGAGGCGCGCTTCGAAGCCATGAAAGCCCGCTTCGAAGGCGGCGAGGTCCCGCGCCCCCCGCACTGGGGCGGCTATCGCGTCACGCCCACAGCAATCGAATTCTGGCAGGACCGCGCGCACCGCCTCCACGAACGCCGCCTGTTCACGCGTACCGATACCGGCTGGACCGAGGGACTCCTCTACCCGTGACCAACTTCGCCCGCCGCGCCGCCTTGTTCAGCGTCGCCGCCGCGCTCTTCCTCGGCAGCCTCAAGGCCTGGGCCGCGTGGAAGACCGGATCGGTCGCCGTCCTGGCCAGTCTCGCCGATTCGGTGCTCGACCTGCTTGCCTCGCTGGTGACGCTCGGCGGCGTCCACGTCGCCGCGCAGCCCGCAGATCACGATCACCGCTTCGGCCATGGCAAGGCCGAGGCGCTCGCAGCTTTGTTCCAGGTCGGCGTCATCGCAGTCTCCGCCTTCGCGATCCTGTGGCGCGCGGTCGAGCGGATGCTGGCCGGCGGCACCAGCGCCGCGCCCGAAGCCGGCGTCGCGGTCTCGCTGGTGGCGATCGCGGTGACGCTCGCGCTCACGGCCTATCAGCGATCGGTGGTCCAGCGCACCGGATCGATCGCGATCGCCACCGACCGGATCCATTACAGCTCAGATCTGATGCTCAACGCCGCGGTGATCGCGGCCCTGCTGCTCGAAAACAGCGCGGGCTTTGTCGGGGCCGACGCGCTGTTCGGCGTCGCCATCGCGCTGTGGCTGCTGTTCGGCGCCTGGCGCGCCTCGGCGGAGGCGATCGATCAGCTGATGGACAAGGAATGGCCCGAGGAGAAGCGCCGCCGCTTCGTCGAAGTCGCCGCGCGGCATCCCGAGCTCAAGGGCCTCCACGATTTGCGCACCCGCACCAGCGGCAACCGCGATTTCGCGCAATTCCACATCTGGATGGACCCTGATCTTACCGTGCGCGAGGCGCATGACGTGGTCGAAACAGTCGAGCTTCGCCTCGCCCAAGAATTTCCCGGCACCGAAATCTTGATCCATATCGATCCTGAGGGTCAGGTGGACGAACCCGGCAACGCGCTCGCGGAAGCCGATCTCCTCAAGGACGCGAACCCATGAAGCTGCCCTTCGCCCAGATTGACGCCTTCGCCGACCGGCCTTTCGCCGGCAATCAGGCCGGGGTGATGCCGCTCGAGGCGTGGCTCGACGACGCGGTCCTCCAGGCCATCGCCGAGGAGAATAATGTCGCCGAAACCGCCTTCATCCTCCCCGATGCGAGCGGCGCCGCGGATTATGAATTGCGCTGGTTCACCCCCGCAGTCGAAGTCGCGCTCTGCGGCCATGCGACGCTCGCGAGCGGGCACTATATCCTCGGCCAATATCCCGACCGCGACCGCGTCACTTTCCGCACCCGCAAGGCCGGTATATTGGAGGTTGCCCGGGACGGTGGCCGCTATGCGATGGCGCTCCCGGCCTATCCGCCCGAGCCGAAGCAAATCCCCGGTCTGCTCGAAGCCCTTGGCATCGCTTCCGCCGAAATCCTCCACCATCCCGGCGGCTACGACCTGACCGTGCTCGACAGTGCCGAGGCGGTGCTGGCGCTCACTCCGGACTTCCGCGCGTTGGCCGCGCTGGGCGACACACTCAATATCGTCACCGCCCTCGGCACCGACACTGACGTAATCAGCCGCGTCTTCGCCCCCGCCGCGGGAATCGACGAGGACCCCGTCACCGGCTCGGCGCATTCGGTACTCACGCCCTATTGGGCGAAGCGGCTGGGGCGCGACAGCTTCACTGCCTATCAGGCGAGCAAGCGCGGCGGCCATGTCGGCTGCACGCTTAGTGGCGACCGCGCGATCCTCGGCGGGCAGTGCGTGACGGTGATAGAGGGCGAGTTCAGCCTCTAGCCGACGCAGCGTGACAGCATGTCCGCGCCCTTGTCGGCGGCGGTCAGCGGAATCGTCTTGGGCGGCTGGAAGCGCTTGGTCAGCGTGATCGAGTCCGCCTTGCCGAACTCCGCGAGCGCCTTGGGCCGGCGCACGTTGAAGATCACGCCGGGCGCGCCGGCGTCGCTCTGATAGCGGCCCGCATCCACCGGACCCCATTGCGTTCTGCCCGCACGGACCAGCACCGTTTCATGCGCGGACGTGATCGTGGGCAACCCACTGCTCTGGATGATCAGCGTCAGCCCCTCGCGGCTGTTCGGATAGAAGACGCTCACCACGGTCGCGCCGGGCGCATTGAAGAACCCGACGCACCCGTCCTTCTGCTTGAAAACGCGCCATCCGTCCGTGGCCTCGAACAGCTGATCCTGCGCCACCGTTACGGACGCGCTGGCGATAAGGCCGGACAACAAGATTGCGAGCATAGCGTTCCCCCCGTTCCTGTTCTGCCTGAGATTGCACGGAGGGGAAAGCCGGTCAGGCGGGAACCATCTCCGCCCGCTCGGTCTCGGCGATCCAGCCGCCGCCGAGCACGCGCTCGCCCGCGTAGAGCACGGCCGCCTGCCCGGGCGCGACGCCATATTCGGGCGAGTCGAACACCACCCAGTCGCCTTCGAACCGCGCGGGCACGGGCTTGGCAAGGCTGCGCACCTTGGCGGTCAGCGGCCCGCTGTGATCCCCCCCGATCCAGTTCACTCCCTCGATCCGCGCCGCGCGCACCGCCAGCGCCGCCTTGGGACCCACCACGACGCGCTTCGTCTCCGGCTCCAGCCGCAACACATAGAGCGGCTCGGCCAGTCCGCCGATCTCCAGCCCCTTGCGCTGCCCGACGGTGAAATGGATCAGCCCGCCATGGGCGCCCAGCACCTTGCCGGACTCGTCGACGATCTCGCCCCCCGCTCCCGCCTCGGGCCGCAGCTTCTTCACCAGCCGGGCATAGTCGCCATCGGGAACGAAGCAGATATCCTGGCTGTCGGGCTTGCCCGAAACCCCCAGCCCGAATTCGGCGGCGAGCGCGCGCACCTCGGCCTTGGGCATGCCCCCCAGCGGGAAGCGCAGGAAATCGAGCTGGGCGGAGGTGGTCGCGAACAGGAAATAGCTCTGGTCGCGCGCCGGATCCACGGCGCGGTGCAATTCGGGCCCGTCAGCCCCCAGAACCCGCCGCACATAATGCCCGGTCGCCAGGCAATCCGCCCCCAGATCGCGCGCCAGCTTGAACAGATCGGTGAATTTCGGCCCCATATTGCACTTCACGCACGGTATCGGGGTGCGTCCGGCAAGATATTCGTCGGCGAAATCGTCGATCACCTGCTCGCGGAAGCTCGATTCGTGGTCGAACACATAATGCGCGATCCCCAGCCGGTCGCACACGGCGCGCGCGTCGCGGATGTCGCGCCCCGCGCAGCAGCTTCCCGCGCGCCCCACTGCCTCGCCATGATCGTACAGCTGAAGCGTCACGCCGATCGTTTCGGCACCGGTCTGCGCCGCCAGCGCGGCTACGACCGACGAATCGACCCCGCCCGACATGGCGACGACGATCCGCCGCGCCTTCAGCGGCCCGTCCAACTGGAAATCACCCATGCTCATCGCGCCGCCCCATAACGGGACGAAGGGTTAAGCGCCAGTTTTCACCGGCTTTACGGCCCCTTCAGCACTCATCCGTACAAGTGGCCATCCGATAGAGATTCGAACGGATGCGTATTTGTGGATTTGAGCTTCGCCAGACTCGATCGCGACGTCGCGGTCACGGCTATGCCGACCGAGCTGGCGGTGCTGCTGGTCGGCGTGGCTGCCCGTCAGGCGGCAAGCCCGACGGCACAGGCCCAGGCGCGATTGATGGTGACGACTCCGATGGAGGCTTTGCTCGCCCCCATCCACGGCGCGTTCAACCGCTTCACCGCGCTGGCGCTAACGAATCATGGCGCTTCCGCGCAGGCGCTAACGCGGTGGCAACAGAATTGAAGCGGCCGTTTACCCTGCCGCTTTAGCCGATGTTCAAGTCGGCAAGATATTGGTCGTTTTAACGTTGTGAGTGAATGGGGCCCCCGCCCCGATGAGGTTTGTAGATGATTGAGAACCAGAAGATTCGCCCCGCCAAGGTAATCGGCCCGCTCGGCGAACCGCTGACGCTGGACAGCTTGCCGCCGCCCGAAACGACCCGCTGGGTCGTGCGCCGCAAGGCCGAGGTGGTGGCTGCCGTCAATGGCGGGCTGCTCAGCGTCGATGAGGTGTGCGCACGCTACAACCTGACCGTCGAGGAATTCGCCGGCTGGCAGCGCGCGATCGACCGCTCGGGCATGCCGGGGCTGCGCGTCACGCGCATCCAGCATTACCGCTCGCTCTACGAGCGCCAGCAGAAATACTGATCCGGGGGTTCGCCCTCAGGAACGATGGCGGCCCGCTTCCCGAAAGGGGAGCGGGCCGGTTTCGTTTAGGGTCGCCTGACGGCGACGCGCGGCTCAGCGCAGCGCAACTAAAGGCTTTTTCCGGGAACCAACCACCCCCGTTACGGCTTTTTCCCTCGCATGCCCGGATGGCCGGGCTCCCGAACGGAGGAAGACATGGGACTCATTCTTTGGCTCGTGATCGGCGGCGTGGTTGGCTGGCTGGCGAGCATGGTCATGCGGACCGACGGTCAGCAGGGCATTTTTCTGAACATCGTCGTCGGCATCATCGGCGCGGCGATCGGCGGCTGGCTGCTCGGTTCGGCCGACATCAATGACGGCGCGCTGACCGTGAACACCTTCCTCGTCTCGCTGGTCGGTGCGGTCCTGCTGCTGGCGGTGGTCAATCTCGTCCGCCGCGGCGCGGTGCGCTAAGCGATACCAACCGAAAAGGGGCCGGTGACCAGGTCGCCGGCCCTTTTCATGTCATTTGAGCAGGAAACGGACCGTCACGGTCACATTGACCTCGCTCTCGCCGGCCATGATGACGCCCTTGTCGGCGGAAAATCCGCGCGACGCCATCATCGGCATTGGCATCCCGCCGCTTTCCGAAATCGTCAGGATCCGGTCGACTCGCAGGCCGGCCGCCTTGGCGTAAAGTTCAGCCCGCGCCCGCGCTTTGCCGACCGCGTCGACTCGCGCCTCGTCCATCGCCGCATCGGGCTGTGACAAGGTCAGGTTCGGTCCCGAGATCGTGTTCGCCCCTTCGCGCACGAGTATGTCGAGGATCGCCGCGGCTTTCGAAATGTCCCGGAACCGGACAGTCACGCTGTTCGACGCCTGATAGGCGAAGATCACCGGCGGCTGGTTGTCGCGGTCGCGATATTGCGGCTGGAGCGAGATGCTCGAGGTCTGGATATCGCGCTCGGCGATCCCGGCTGCCTTCAGCGCGGCAATCACCCGGGCCATTTTCGCATTCGCCTGGGTATAGGCCTCGCCCGCACTCGGCGCCTGAGTCGTCACCCCGGCCTGCACGATCGCGAGATCGGGCACCCGCGTGGTGCGCCCCTCGGCCGAAATCTCGAGTACGGTGCCGTCGATCATGTGCGGCGGCGGGGCCGCGATCTGCGCCGCAGCAGGCAGGCTCGCAAAAGCCACCGCAGCGGCCAGACCCAGAAACAACGCTCTCATCGCTTTCTCCAAAATACAAAAGTCCCGCGCACGGCGGTGCCGCACGCGGGACTAATGGAAACTGAATGGATGAAGCGCGATCAGGTCCGCTTCATCATCACCAGGCGATAGACCGCGAGCAGGATGATCGCCCCGATGGTCGCCGCGCCGACGGTCTTGAACCAGCTCGGATCGGCATTGAGGTTCAGCCCCATCATCGGGGTCAGATAATAAGCAAGGAGCGCGCCCGCGATGCCGAGCAGGATCGTGACGATGATGCCGCCGGGGTCCTTGCCCGGCATGATCAGCTTGCCCAGCACGCCGGCGACGAGGCCCACCACAAGCCATCCGATGATATTGTCGGGAAGCATTGCATTCCTCCTGTAGCGGCCCGTTCCCGCGAGCCTGGCGGGAGAGTCGCGCCGCGCGGGAATCATTGCAACCGCTTTCTTAACCCTCGCTTCGATTTTGGCGGGGCTGCGCCACCCCCCTATACTTGCGAAAAGCAAGGAAAACAGGCATTGGCGCGCCGGGGGGCAAAACCGCTGCTTGTGGTTGGTGCCTTATTCATCTAATACAGCGTTTCTCGGGGGTCCGGCCACAGGTCGGTTTCGAGGATGCGCACATCGATTACGAGGCAAGGCATGTTCGGTAGAAACGGGGATCAGCTGGCACTTGAAGGTGAGATGGGGCGCCGCCGGCGCTGGCCATGGATCGTCGGCATTATCGCCGTCGTGGCGATTCTCGCCATTGCCTTCATGATGATGCGCGCGCCTCAGCCGGGCGCCAAGGGCGGCGCGCCCAAGGGCGCCGCAGCCGCCGGCCAGAAGAAGGGCGGCAACGATCAGCTGCCGACCGTGACCTATGCCAAGCCCGGCCTCACCAATCTCGAGGTCGTGATCACCGGCAACGGCACGCTCGCCGCGAAGCGCGAAATGCCCGTCGGCGTCGCCGGCGAAGGCGGCATGGTCACCCGCGTGCTCGTCGAGCCGGGCACCTGGGTGCAGGCCGGCCAGGTCCTCGCTACGGTCGACCGCTCGGTCCAGTCGAACACCGCCGAATCGCTCGCGGCGCAGGTGCGCGTTGCGCGCGCCGACGCCAATCTCGCCCAGGCCGATCTCACCCGCGCGCAGGCGCTGGTCGGCCGCGGCTTCATCTCGAAGGCCGATATCGACCGCAAGACCGCGACCAGGGACGCCGCGATGGCGCGCGTCCGTGTCGCCGAATCGCAGCTCAACGAGACGCGCGCGCGCAATCGCCGCCTCGATATCCGCTCGCCCGCCGCAGGCCTCGTGCTCACTCGCGCGGTCGAGCCGGGCCAGATCATCAGCTCGGGATCGGGCGTGCTGTTCCGCGTCGCCCAGGGCGGCCAGATGGAGCTCCGCGCCCAGCTGAGTGAAACCGATCTCCAGCGCGTCCATGCCGGAGTCGGCGCCCAGGTCACCCCGGTCGGCGGCACCCAGATGTTCAGCGGCACCGTCTGGCAGGTCTCGCCGGTCATCGATCCGCAGAACCGTCAGGGCATCGCGCGCATCCAGCTCGCTTATAATCCGGCGCTGCGTCCGGGCGGCTTCGCCTCGGCGCGGATCGTCGCGGGCGCCAGCAGCGCGGTCATCCTGCCCCAGTCGGCGGTGCAGACCGATGAAGCGGGCAAGAATTTCGTGTATATCCTGGCGGACTGCCAGAAGAACAAGAAGGGCGAGCTGGCCCAATGCTCCGCCCAGCGCCGCCCGATCTCCACCGGCGACGTCACCGAACAGGGCGTGGCAATCACGGCCGGCCTCGACGGCAGCGAAATGGTCGTGCTGACCGCGGGCGCCTTCCTGACCCCCAATCAGAAGGTCATTCCGGTCGAGCAGCAGAAGGCGAAATAAGCCATGAATTTCCGGAACATCTCCGCCTGGGCGATCCGCAACCCGGTCCCTTCGCTCGTCCTGTTCATCGCGCTCACCATCGCGGGCTTCTTCAGCTTCGCGCGGATGGACGTGAACAATGATCCGGACATCGAATTCCCGATCGTGTGGATCGCGATCTCGCAGCCGGGCGCCGCGCCCGCCGAGCTCGAGACGCAGGTCACCCAGAAGGTGGAGTCCGCGGTCCGGAGCCTCCAGGGCATCGACGAGATCAACTCGACCGTCCAGGAAGGCAGCTCGCAGACGATCGTCCAGCTCGCGATCGGTACCCCGATCGACCGCGCGGTCGAGGACGTCCGCTCGGCGATCCAGCAGATCCGCTCGGACCTGCCCGATGGCATTCTCGAGCCCCAGGTCGGCCGCGCCGACACCACCAGCAACGAAATCGCCAGCTTCACTGCGATCGCGCCCGACATGACCGTCGAGCAATTGAGCTGGTACATCGACAATACCGTGTCGAAGGAATTGCTCGCGGTTTCGGGCATGTCCGCAGTCAGCCGCCAGGGCGGCGTCGATCGCCAGATCCGCATCCGGCTCGATCCGGTGAAGCTCCAGTCGCTCGGCCTGACCGCCAGCCAGGTCAACCAGCAACTGCGCCAGGTGAACCTCAACGCGCCCGGCGGCCGCACCGAGATTTCGGGCTATGAGCAGTCGGTCCGCGTGCTCGGCAACGCCACCAACGCCTATACGCTCGGACAGACCCAGATCACGCTTGGCGGCGGCCGCACGGTGCGGCTCGCCGACATCGCCAAGGTCGAGGATTCGTTCGCCGAGCAGCGCAGCCGCGCCAAGTTCAACGGCCATCAGGTGATCGCGTTCGACATCAATCGCGCCAAGGGCGCGAGCGACGTCACCGTCTTCCACGATGCCGAAGCCAAGCTGAAGAAGCTCGAAGAGACCAACAAGGGCGTCCATTTCGAGCTGCTGTTCAACTCGAGCAAATATGCCGAGCAGCAATATCACACCGCGATGGAGGCGATGGTCGAAGGCGCGGTGCTCGCGGTGCTCGTCGTGCTGCTGTTCCTGCGCGATTGGCGCGCGACCTTCATCTCGGCGCTCGCGATTCCCTTGTCGGCGATCCCCAGCTTCTTCTTCATGGATCTGATGGGCTTCACGCTCAACCAGATGACCCTGCTCGCGCTCAGCCTGGTGGCCGGTGTCCTGGTCGATGATGCGATCGTGGAGATCGAGAATATCGTCAGACACATGCGCATGGGCAAATCGGCCTATCAGGCCTCGATCGACGCCGCCGACGAGATCGGCGTCGCGGTGGTCGCGACCACCATGTCGATCGTCGCGGTGTTCCTGCCGGTCGGCCTGATGCCGGGCATTTCGGGCCAGTTCTTCAAGAATTTCGGCATGACCGTCGTCGCCGCGGTGCTGATGTCGCTCGCCGTCGCGCGTCTCGTCACGCCAATGGTCTCGGCCTATTTCCTCAAGGCGAAAGGCCACAAGCCGCACGGCGAAGGCCCAGTGATGAACATGTATATGGGCCTGCTGCGCTGGACGCTCAGGCATCGCTGGTCGGCGGTGCTCGCGGGCTTCGTCGCGTTCGGCGCGACCATCGCCTGCTTCATGATGCTGCCGATGACCTTCCAGCCCGAGCAGGATGACGACGCCGTCACTGCGACGATCGAGATGGTGCCCGGCACCACGCTCGAACAGACCGAGCGCGTCGTCGATCAGGTCGCCGCGATCCTCCGGAAGGAAACCGGCACGGTCGAGAATGTCTATTCGCGCAGCGGCGTGGGCAGCGGCCGCGTCGTCGCGATCCTGCGCGACAAGCGGCCCGAGAAGAGCAACGCCTTCCAGCGCCGCCTCGCACCCGAATTGCTCAAGATCGCCGATGCGCGCGTCGGCTTCCGCTCGCAGTTCGGCTGGGGGTCGAGCGGCCGCGACATCACCGTCACTTTGGGTGGCGAGGATCCGCAGCTGCTCAATGAAACGGCGCTCAAGCTCGTCGACCAGATGCGTGGGATGAAGAGCCTCACTGCGCCGCGCATCTCGGGCGACCTTCAGCGCCCCGAGATCCTGGTCAAGCCGCGGCTCGATCTGGCCGCCAATCTGGGCGTCACGACTGCGGCGCTCAGCCAGGCGATCCGCATCGCGACGCTCGGCGATATCGACCAGAACAGCGCCAAATATTCGCTGTCCGACCGCCAGATCCCGATCAAGGTGGCGATCGACGAAGATGCCCGCACGCGCCTCGATACGCTCAAGAACATGCCGGTCCAGACCCAGTCGGGCGGATCGGTGCCGCTGCGCGTCGTCGCCGATATCAGCTTCGGCGCCGGCCCCACCAAGGTCGAACGGCTCAACCTTCAGCGCCGCGTCGTCGTGGGCGCCGATCTCGCGGTCAATCCCGAGACCGGCAAGCCCTGGGTCTCGGGCGAAGTGATGAAGGATATCCACAACCTTCCGGTGATGAAGAACCTGCCGATCGGCATCGGCGAGCTCACCGTCGGCCAGGCCAAGTGGCAGGCGGAGATGCTCACCAACTTCTTCATCGCATTGGGATCGGGCATCTTCCTGGTCTTCGCGGTGCTGGTGCTCCTCTATCGCCGCTTCATGTCGCCGCTGGTGAACATGGGCTCGCTGCTGCTCGCGCCGCTGGGTGGCCTCATCGCGCTGATGATCGCGGGTCAGCCGCTCTCGCTCCCGGTGTTCATCGGCATCCTGATGCTGTTCGGCATCGTCGCGAAGAACTCGATCCTGCTGATCGACTTCGCGATCGAGGAGATGGAGAAGGGCGTCGACAAGTTCACTGCGATCCTCGACGCCGGGCACAAGCGCGCCCAGCCGATCGTGATGACCACGGTCGCGATGGTCGCGGGCATGGTGCCCACTGCCATCTCGGTCTCGGGCGACGCCTCTTGGCGCGCGCCGATGGGCATCACCGTGATCGGCGGCCTGATCCTGTCGACGGTGCTGACTTTGGTGATCGTGCCGGCGAGCTTCAGCCTCGCGACGGGCGTCGAGCAATGGCTCGGGCCGAAGCTGCGCAAGTCGCTGCTCACCTACAAGCCGGGCGACGAAGCGGGCAGCCGCGTGATCGACCTGAGCAAGGGCGAGCATATCGACTATAATCCCGACGATCCCCACCCGGCGGAGTAGACGCCTGAGTGAACTTAGGCCGGACTGAACGATTGGGGAGCGCATGAACCTGTTCGCGCGCTCCCCCCGTCCGGCCGATCCGGTCTCGCCCGAATTGCGCCGGATGCGCTGGATCGCCACGGGAATGCTGGTGGCGATGGCGGCGGTCTTCCTCGCCGCGCGCTGGATTGGCCCGGTCCATCCGGCCATCGGCTATATCCGCGCCTTCGCCGAAGCCGCGATGGTCGGCGGGCTGGCCGACTGGTTCGCAGTCACTGCGCTCTTCCGCCACCCCCTCGGCCTGCCGATCCCCCACACCGCGATCATCCCGCGCAACAAGGACCGGATCGGCGCCACCCTCGCCGCCTTCCTCCGCGACAATTTCCTCGTCCCCGGCGTTGTCGCCCGCCGGATGCGCCGGGTCGATGCCGCGGGCGCGCTCGGCCGCTGGCTCGAACGCCCCGACAAAACCGTCGGAGGGGGCAGCACCGGCCGCCTCGGCATCGGCGCCTCCCGCCTCGCCGCCGACCTGCTCGAATCGCTCGATCAGGAGCGGCTGGGCGGAATGGTCAAGAGCGCGATCGCCGTCCGCCTGCGCAATCTCGAAACCGCCCCGCTCTTCGGCAAGGCGCTCGAAGCCGCGATCGCCAGCGACCGCCACGTGCCGATGCTCGACGGGATGATCCGCTGGTCCTCGCGCATCCTGCTTCACAACGAGCATCTGATCCGCGACATGGTCCATGCCCGCGCGGGCGGGATCATGCGCTGGACCGGGCTCGACGAGACGCTCGCCAACAAGATCATCGACGGCCTCCACAAGATGATCGACGAAATGGCCGCCGACCCCGATCACCCCTTGCGCGCCAAGGCCGAGGAAGGGCTCGCCGGCCTCGCCCACGACCTCCAGCACAAGCCCGAACTCCGCGCCAAGGTCGAGGCGTTCAAGGTCGAGATGCTCGCCAATCCCGCGCTGGCGCAGTGGATCGAGGGGCTGTGGGAAGCGAGCCGCGCCGGCCTGCTCGCCATCGCCCGCGACCCCGGCAGCGCGATGGCGGGCAAGATGGGCGACGCGATGAGCCAGTTCGGCGCGACCCTTCAGAGCGACCGCCGCCTCGCCGACACGATCAACCGTTTCGTCCGCCGCGCCGCAGTGGGGGCGGCGGCGGACTATGGCGACGGCATCGTCCGCCTGGTCTCGGACACGATCAAGGGCTGGGATGCCCGCACCGTCACCGGCCGGCTGGAGAATGCGGTCGGCCGCGATCTCCAGTACATCCGTATCAACGGCACCCTGGTCGGCGGCCTGGTCGGCGTGGCGATCCACGCAGTGGACACGCTGCTCTAAGCTACGAGCGCTTCCCCGGCGAAGGCCTGTATATCGACGCCCAGCTCGTGGGCGAGTTCGGCGGTCAGCTTCGAGGTCTCGAAGGCCAAGTGATCCGCGGTCGATTGGCTAACGACATGCGATCAGGATATGCACGTTCCTGACGAATTCCAAGCGAGGCGAGCATGGCCGAATTCTTCGAAGCCCTCACCGAGGACCATCGCGCCTTCGTCGCGCGCCAGCCGGTCTTCTTCGTCGCCACCGCGGCCGAGGGCGCGCGAGTCAATCTCAGTCCCAAGGGGATGGATTGCTTCCGGGTGCTCGACGACAGGACCGTCGCCTGGCTCGACGTCGCCGGATCGGGGAACGAAACCAACGCGCATCTGCTCGCCGACGGTCGCATCACCATCATGTTCTGCGCGTTCGAAAGCCCGGCCTTGATCTTCCGCATCTATGGCCGCGGGGTGCCCGTGCTCCCGCAGGACGATCGCTGGGCCGAGCTCGCGCCGCACTTCACCCTGCTCCCCGGCACGCGCCAGATCTTCGTGGTCGCGGTCGATCAGGTGCAGACCTCGTGCGGCTGGGGCGTGCCCCATATGAGCTTCGAGCGCGAACGCGAGACGCTCAGCAAATATCACCTCAAGCATGGCGACGAGGTCCGCTTCGGCAAATACGCCGTGCGGACGAAGAGCATCGACGGCCTGCCCGTGCGCAACCCCACCGTGGTCCCCGCCTGATGGCGCTGGTCGAGCTCGGCCGCTTCAGCCACCCCGAGGCGTATCTGCTGGTCGCCAGGCTCGAATCCGCGGGGTTGATGGCCTTGCCTTCGACGCGGGCACGCATCTGGTGGAAGGCAGCGTGGGCATCATTCCCGTCCGCGTGATGGTCGACGATGAGGATCTCCAAGCCGCCATCGCGGTGCGCGATGATCTGCCCAAAAATTAGGCAGTCTTTCGCAAGTGCACAAAAACCCGCCTTCCCGAAACATTTGATTGCGCCAAAACCCCACGGAATCGCGGGATTCTTGCCTCTGGCACGCGCCTTGCTCCTCCGCTCCCTGGGATAAGCCGCAAAAGAGGGGGCGACATGAAATTGATCATCGCCATCATCAAGCCATTCAAGCTCGACGATGTACGCGAAGCGCTGACGGGGATCGGAGTCACCGGCATGACGGTGACCGAGGTCAAGGGTTTCGGCCGGCAAAAGGGCCAGACCGAAATCTATCGCGGCGCCGAATACAGCACCAACATGGTGCCCAAGATCAAGCTGGAGATCGCGTGCGGGGCCGATCTGGTCGATCGCGCGGTCGAGGCGATCCAGGCCGCGGCGAGCACCGGCGCGATCGGCGACGGCAAGATCTTCGTCCTCGATCTGGGCCAGGCCGTGCGCATCCGCACCGGCGAAACCAACGAAACCGCGCTGTGAGCAGGGGGAGCACCATGAAGCACGCACTTAAACTTGCGGCCGGGGTGGGCATCGGCCTGCTCGCCGCCATGCCCGCCTGGGCGAATATCGCCGAAGCGGCCAATGCCGTTGTCGAGGCCGCGCCTGCGGCCGCTGCGGCGGCGCCCGCAACCGTGGTTCCCACCGATGCGATGGTCAGCAAGGGCGACGTCGCCTGGATGCTGGTCTCGTCGGCCTTTGTGCTGATGATGTCGGTGCCGGGGCTCGCACTCTTCTATGGCGGCCTTGTCCGCAGCAAGAACATGCTCTCGGTGCTGATGCAAGTGCTCACCATCGTTTGCGTCACCGGCGTGCTGTGGTGCACGATCGGCTATTCGATGGCCTTTACCAATGGCGATGCGCTGGGGCTCAACTGGTTCGTCGGCGGCTTCTCCAAGGCGTTGCTCAAGGGCGTCGATGCCAACACCTTTGCCGCGACCTTCTCGAACGGCGTCTATCTGCCCGAGACCGTGTTCGTCGTCTTCCAGATGACCTTCGCGATGATCACTCCCGCGCTTATCGTCGGCGCGTTCGCCGAGCGGGTGAAGTTCGCTCCACTGATCATCTTCGTCGTGCTCTGGTCGATCCTCGCTTATTATCCGATGGCGCACATGGTCTGGTACTGGCCGGGTCCCGACTTCACCGCCGGCCTGCCGGACGATCACGGCCTGCTCTGGGGCTGGGGCGCGCTTGATTTCGCGGGCGGCACCGTGGTGCACATCAACGCGGGCATTGCCGGCCTGATGGGCTGCCTCGTGATCGGCAAGCGCGTGGGTTACAAGTCGGAGCCGATGCCGCCGCACTCGCTGACCATGACTATGATCGGCGCGTCGCTGCTGTGGGTCGGCTGGTTCGGCTTCAACGCCGGTTCGAACCTCGAGGCCAACAAATACGCGGCGCTCGCCTTCATCAACACGATGACGGCCACTGCCGCCGCGGGGCTGATGTGGGCGCTGATCGAGCAGGTCGTGCACAAGAAGCCGTCACTGCTGGGCGCGGCCTCGGGCGTAGTTGCCGGGCTCGTCGCGATTACGCCCGCCGCTGGTTTCGCCCATCCGATGACGTCGATCCTGCTCGGCGCGGTCGCGTCGGTTGGCTGCTTCTTCTTCGTCACCACCGTCAAGAACATGTTCAAATATGACGACACGCTCGATGTGTTCGGCGTTCACTGCATCGGCGGGATCATCGGCGCGATCGGCACCGCGATCGTCGCCAATCCGGCCTTTGGCGGCCAGGGCTTCATGAACTTCACTGTGATCCCTGCGATCCCGGGCGAGTACGACATGATGGCCCAGCTCTGGGTCCAGACCAAGGCGGTCGGCGTCACGCTACTGCTTTCGGGCGGCGTCTCGCTGGTTCTGTTCCTGTTGTTGAAGTTCACCGTGGGTATCCGCCCGAGCGTCGAAGTCGAGCTCGAAGGTCTCGACATCAATGCGCACGGCGAGCGTGCCTACAATATGTAACGAAATCGGGCGCCGCTACCGCACCTCTCCGAACGGTGCGGCGCCCAACCGAGGTTCCTCCTGCGGAATAGACTGGGCCGGTGCGAAAGCGCCGGCCCTTTTTTTGTCAGCGCGTCAGCTCGCAGATCCAGTTCGCTTCCCACGTCTTCCCGCCATCGTCCGAAAACGATTGCTCCATACGCGCGGCGTGGGGGCCGAGATCCTCCCAGACGAAGCGCACCCAGATCATGCGCCCCTTCCACGGCTCATGGTCGTAGAATTCGCCGCGCTTGCCGTTGAACTCGCCGACCGTCGCCGGCATCGGCATCAGCCCCGCATCGAGATCGAGGCCATAGATCGACCATTGGCGCGTCTTGGGGTTGTAGAGCCGCAGCGTCTGCGCCTTGATCCGCCCGGCGGGGCCGCTGACGTCGAACTCCTCGAAATTGGCGTTGCTGTCGAGCAGCTTGTGGTGCTTCGAGATGCCGTCATATTCGACCCAGGCAGTCGACCCCACCAGCCGGTCGGGCAGGCGGCGGACATGCGCCTTCCAGTCGCCGATCAGGAAATCGAAATCGTGCGAGCCGTCATGATCGGCGGCGAAGGTCAGCGGGGGCGGGTTCGCGCCGCCGGGTGAGAGCAAGGCCAGTACCGCCGCTGCCCAGATCGCCATCTCGTGTCTCCTCGCTGCCTGTGGTCGCGCGAACAAAGCCGCGCGGGCCCGCTTTCGGCTATGCGAAATTCCCGCATCGAGGCTAAGCTGGATTGATGGTCGACCGCCTGCCTCCGCTTGCCTCGATCCGCGCCTTCGAAGCCGCGGCGCGGCACGGCAAGTTCGCCGCCGCCGCGCGCGAATTGGGGATGAGCGCGGCGGCTGTCAGCTATCACGTCGCCCGGCTCGAGCGCGCGATCGGCGTGCGGCTGTTCGTCCGCCATCCCCACCGTGTCGAACTCACCGATGCCGGCCGCCGCGTCGCCGACGAAGCGATCCGCGCCTTCGCCGCGCTCCGCGCCAGCTTCGCCGACGCCGCCGATCTCGAATCGCGCCAGCTGACCATCACCGCGCTCCCCAGCTTCGGCACCGCCTGGCTCACCCCGCGTCTCGGCGATTTCCGCGGCCGCCATCCCGATATCCGGGTCACGCTCGATCTCTCCGAAGACCCGCAGGACCTGGCCGGCGGTGCGTTCGACGCGGCGATCCGCAACGGCCATGGCGAATGGCCCGGCATGGCGAGCCACTTGCTCTTCCCCAGCCTGTTCATGCCGCTCTGTGCGCCCGCGCTGGCGGGTCAGGGGCTGGGCGCGCCCTTGCTCGGGCGGCCTGACTGGTGGGCGATCTGGTATCGCGATGCCGGCCTTGAACCGCCTGCGCCCGAGGCCTTTGGCACGACGTTAGCGCACGAATATCTCGATATCACCGCCGCGGTCGCCGGCCATGGCATCGCGATCGGATCGCCGATCCTGTTCGCGCGCGAGCTCGCCAGCGGAGCGCTCGTCCCCGCGCACGCCCGCGTCGCGCGCGACGGCCGCAGCTTCTGGCTGGTCTATCCGGCGGCGCGGCGGCAGGTTCCCCGGATCGCGGCGCTGCGCGACTGGCTGCTCGATCAGGCAGAGGCGGCAGTCGAGGGCGCCCGCGCCTGGCTCTAGCCCAGATCGGCCCGCACGAAATCGGCGCAGCGCTCGCCGATCATGATGCTCGGTGCATTGGTGTTGCCCCCCACCAGCCGCGGCATGATCGAGGCGTCGGCGATATACAGCCCCTCCACTCCGCGCACCCGCAGCCGGGGATCGCACACCGCGTCCTCGTCCGATCCCATCCGCGCGGTGCCGACCGGATGGTAGACCGTGTCCGCCCGCGCCCGGATCAGCCGTTCGAGCGCGACATCGTCGTTGAGGTCGATCGGATAGCGGTCCTTGCCCTTGTACTCGGTCAGCGGCGGGGTCTCGAGGATGCGGTACATCGCGCGAACGCCGCGCTTCAGCGTCGCGACATCGCGCGGATCGCCCAGGAAATCGGGATCGATCAGCGGCGGCACCGCGGGATCGAGCGATTGCAGCCGCACCGTTCCCCGGCTCTCGGGCCGCAGCACGCAGGCATGACAGCTGAAGCCATGCCCCTTCACTTGGGTGCGCCCATGATCCTCGACGATCGCGATCAGGAAGTGGAACTGGATATCGGGCACGTCGGAGCCCGGATCGGTCGCAATGAACCCCCCCGCCTCGGCAAAGGGCGACGTCATCGTCCCCCGCCGCGTCGCGAGCCACTGGATCATCGATCCCATGCCCTTGAGCGTCCCGGCAAGCGAATGCCCCAGGAAAAAGCTCCCCTTGGTCTCGAACGCCGCGACATAGTCGATATGGTCCTGCAGGTCGGCGCCCACCGCGGCGCGATCGACCTTCACTGCGACTCCCATCTCCTTCAGATGCTCGGCGGGCCCGATGCCGGAGAGCATCAGCAGCTGCGGTGTCTGGAACGCGCCTCCCGCCATCACCACCGCGCGCTTCGCCCGGATCACCTTGGCCTGCCCGTCCTGCTGATAGGCGACGCCCCAGACGCGCCCATCCTCGAACAGCACGCGCTCGACCAGCGAATCGGTCAGGATATCGAGGTTCTCGCGCTTGCCCGCCTCGCCCAGATAGGCGCGCGCCGCGGTCCAGCGCTCGCCATTCTTCTGGGTGACCTGATAGATGCCGACCCCGTCCTGCCGCGCCCCGTTGAAGTCGTCATTGACCGGAATCTGCAGCGCCGCGCCCGCCTGGACGAATGCATGGCTACCCAAATGCGCATCGCGCTGGTCGCTCACCCAAAGCGGCCCGTCGCCGCCGTGATAGTCGTCGCCCCCGCGCACATTATGCTCGGCGCGCTTGAACACCGGCAGCACATCGTCCCAGCCCCAGCCGGGGCAGCCGAGGTCGCGCCACTGGTCGTAATCCTGGGGATGCCCGCGGATATAGAGCATCGCGTTGATCGCGGAGGATCCGCCCATCCCGCGCCCGCGCGGCTGGTATCCGCGCCGCCCGTTGAGCCCGCGCTGCGGCACCGTCTCGAAGCGCCAATTGGTCTTGTCGGTCTGGAAGGGCATCATGCCGGGCATGATCGTCTTGAGGCTGGTGTTGCGCCCGCCCGCCTCGAGCACCGCGACGCTGTACTTCCCGTCCTCGCTCAGCCGCCCCGCCGCAGCGCTTCCGCCCGATCCGCACCCGATGACGACGATATCGGCTTCTTCCACGCTTACCCCCAAGCTTCGATCAGAACGATCCGTGCGCCAGCATGGCGGCTAATATCCACGGCGCAAGCACGAGCGGCAGGCCGAGCAGCAAACCCTTCCACGCGCCATGCATCAGTCCCGTCAGGCCGAACATCAGCCAGGCTACCGCCGGTATCAGCGCGAGCACCAGCGGCAGGCCAAACCCGGAGAACAAGGTGACGGTGGAGAACATCGCGGAGGCTATCGCCGATGCCAGGGAAGTCAGCCAGTACGGAAACGGCGCCGGCGTGCCCGGAATATCCTCGCCCGCGCCATAGCTCGGCTCGGGCTCGCTCATTCGGCGGGCGCTAGGTCGCGTTGCCTCGCCTCCCAGCGCGCCTTGATCGTCTCGCTGGTGTCGCGGCTGCCGTCATGGCTCCAGCCAGGGGGCTTGACCATGTAATTCCACTTCGCGCTCAGCGTGGGGGCGTTCCACACATCCTTCGCGATCCCGATCCATTCGTGAAACGCCGCCCAGAGCAGGTTGAAGCTGCCCAGATCCTTGACGATGCCATAGCGCGGCCGGTCGTCCTCGCGCTCCTCGACGAAAGTGCCGAACATCTTGTCCCACACGATGAACACGCCCGCATAATTCTTGTCGAGGTATCGCGCATTGGTCGCATGGTGGACGCGATGGTGCGAGGGCGTGTTCATCACTGCCTCGAACCAGCGCGGCATCCGCCCGATCATCTCGGTGTGGATCCAGAACTGGTAGATCAGGTTGATGCCGCCAACGAACAGCACCATCTCCACCGGAAAGCCGATCAGCAGCAGCGGGATGCGAAAGATCAGGTTGAGGCTGAAAAAGCCCGTCCAGGTCTGCCTGAGCGCAGTCGACAGATTATAATGCTGACTCGAATGGTGGATGACATGGCTCGCCCAGAACCAGCGGACGCGGTGCGCCGAACGGTGGAAGGCGTAATAGCTCAAATCGTCGACGACGAAGCAAATGACGAACCAATACCACGCAAAGCCGATGTCGAAGATCGCGAAGCGCGCGACCCAATAGGAAATCGCGATCGCCATCCCGCCAACCAGGAACCCGGCAAGATTGCTCCCCGTCCCCAGCGCCAGCGAGGTCAGCGAATCCCTGGGGCAATAGCGCCGCCGGTCGCGTATCCGCGCCACGATCATCTCGGCCAGCACCAGCAGGACGAAGGCGGGGATCGCGTAAGTGACCGGATTGGGCAGCTGCATGCCGACCTTTTTACACTGGTGTCAGTTGGCGGCAATATCGCTCACTTGAACGATCGCTCAAATCGCCTTGACGCGGCTCTTGGTTGATGGTTCAATCAAGTCGCCATCGAGGAGAAGTCCATGCCCCCCCAGACCCGCAGCGCGCGCGACAGGATCGTCGAGGCGGCGATGGATCTGTTCTGGACCAAGGGGTACAACTCCACGTCGATTTCCGACATTCTCAGCCGCACCCAGCTTAATTCGGGCAGCCTCTATCATGCCTTTCCGGGCAAGCAGGATATCCTGGTCGCGGTGCTCGAAGCGTATCGCGACGGCCTCTATCCGATGCTGATCCAGCCCGCCTGGGAAGGCGTCGAGGACCCGGTCGAGCGCATCTTCGCGTTGCTCGCTTTCTATCGCCGCGCGATCGTCGAGACCGACTGCGCCTATGGCTGCCCGATCGGCAGCCTCGCGCTCGAACTGCACGAGGCCGATCCGGTGGTGCGCGATTTGCTCGCGGTCAATTTCACCGGCTGGACCGAAGCGATCGAGGCTTGCCTCGCTGATGCCGCCGACCGCCTGCCTGCCGATCTCGACCGCAAGGCGCTCGCCGAACTGGTGCTGACCACGATGGAAGGCGGCGTGATGCAGGCGCGCACCCACCGCGACGTCGCCTATTTCGACCGCGGCATCGCGGCGCTCCGCCACTATTTCGACTTGCTCACGCGCGTGGAGGAACGCGCCTAAAGGGAGGGAAATCCAGATGCCGGAAGTCAATGCGTTGGCGGTGCTTGCCGCCACGGCGGGATCGTTCGTGCTCGGCGGGCTGTGGTATTCGCCAATCTTGTTCGGCAAGGCGTGGCAGAAAGCCGCGGGGCTCAGCGACGAGCAGCTCAAGGCGGGCAATCCCCTGCTCATCTTCGGCGGCTCGTTCGTGCTGGCGCTGATCGCCTCAGCCACTTTCTCGATGTTTCTGGGGCCCAAACCAGGCCTCGGCTTCGGCTTCGGCGCGGGACTTTGCGCGGGGCTGTGCTGGGTCGCCTCCAGCTTCGGGATCAACGCCTTGTTCGAGCATCGCCCGCTCGGCCTCACGTTGATCAACGCCGGCTACCACACGCTGCAATTCACCTTGATCGGCGCGATCCTGGGCGTGCTGAGCTAGACCGCGCTCACCCCGCGCAGCAGCACTTCGCCGAACCGTTTCTCGCCGCTCGCCACGATCAGCCCTTCGGGGGTGCTGCGCGCGTCGAGCGGCAGGTTCAGCCGCCGCCCCGCAACCTGCGAGCCATGGATCTTGAGCAACGCGACGCTGCCGTCGCGGCCATGGACCAGAGCCGCCTTGTGATCCTCCGCCAGCACCGCGCGTTCGGCGTCGAATCCCGAAAGGATCGCCTCCGCGTCGGTCATGGCCTGCGCTTCGTCGGCGATGGTTCCGCCACCCAGCCCGAGCTTCCATGCCACCGCGGCAAGGAACAGGATCGCGACGGTCGACGCGCCGGTTTGGAGCAATTGCGCGATCATGCCGGCTTCGAAAGCGCCTCGAGCGTGCCGCGCAGTCCGCTCAGATCATATCCCGCGCCCGCGCCCTTGCGCACCAGCGTCTCGGGGTCGCCGCCAGCGCTCGCCGCCGCCAGCGCCCACAAATTGCACGACCGCGTCCCCGACCGGCAATAGGCCAGCACCGGCCCACCGGCCTCGGCCAGCGCCGCCGCCATTTCGGTCACCTGCCGCTCCGAAAGCCCGCCCGGGGTCACGGGAATCGCGACATAGGCCAGCCCCGCCGCCTCCGCCGCGGCGCGGATCGAATCGCCGCTGGGCTGGCCGCCTTCCTCGTCGTCGGGCCGATTGTTGACGATGGTGACGAAGCCCGCTGCGGCGATATCCGCCACGTCCCCGGGGCCGATCTGCGGGGCCACCGACACATGCTCGTCGATCCTGCGAATCATTGCGCCCTCTCTCCCGGCCTCGTCTCGACGACTTCGCCCCGCATCGCCCATTGCCGGGCGAGCTGGTCCGCCTGGCCGATCTGCGCGACGATTCGTGTGGTCGCGGGCTCGCTGCACGCCGTGTAAAAACTCAGCTTCCGCACGCGCGCATTGGTCCGCCAGCTCAGCTTGCCATAGACCGCGTCGGTCACTGCTTGGGTGCAGCGCATCGGGCGCCCGGCCTGGCTCTCTGCACTGCCGAGAAGCGCGCGCATCCGGCGGAATCCCGCCAGTCCGACGCGATAATGGCGTGTCACGATCCGCTTGGCATCGAAGACGCCGGGCTCGGGGCTGGTATAGCGAAGCAGCCCCGTATCATCGAGCGACCAGCGCGCGACCAGCCGGCCCCAGCTGGTCGTCTCCATTTCGATCGACGAGGATCGCGCCGCGCTGAGCTGCTGCGGCGCCGCGAGGGCGAGCATCGCGGCCAATCCGATCAGGAGCTTCATCGGTCGTCCATGCCCAGCGGCTCGAAATCCTTGAGCGCGGCGATCACTTCCGGGTCCTTGGCGTAGCGCTTGCGCAGCGCCTCCAGCTGGGTGTCGATCCCGGGGCAGAGTTCCTTGACCGCATCCTCGATCTGCTTGCGCCGCGCCTCGTCGAAATCGGGCTCGCCCGCCCAATGTTCGCAGCCTTCGCGGCGCTCGATGAACTTCTGGACATCGGCGGGAAGCCCGTTCGCCCCCGCGGCTGCCTCGGTGGTGACATTGTCGGCCGGCGCCACATTGACCAAGGGCGGCGGCGCCTCGACGGTGTTGCTCTCGATGACGGTGACATTCTCGACGATATTGGCCGAGACGTTGATGCTGTTGTCCGGCGCAGCGGGGGTGCATCCCGCCAGCAGCAACGCCGCGCACGCAAATCGCTTCATTCGCCCCCTCCAACTTCGCCGATCACCGTCAGGAACGCCTCTCCATAGGCCTCCAGCTTGCGCGCGCCAACGCCCGAGATGGTGCCGAGCGCGGCGAGCGTCGCGGGCTTCGCCGCCGCCATGTCGCGAAGCACCGAATCGTGGAAGATCACATAAGGCGGCACCTGCGCTTCCTGCGCCAGCTCACGCCGCTTCGCCCTGAGCGCCTCGAACAGCGGATCGCCCACCGGATTGGCCGCGCCCGCAACCTTACCCTTGCGCCGCCGCTCGCGCTTGGGCGGCAGCACCAGCGCCAGCTCGGCCTCGCCCTTCAGGATCGCCCGCGCGCCGGGTCCGAACTCGAGCCCGCCATGGTGATTGGTCCTGAGCGCATCCTTGAGCAGCAGCGCCCGCGCGACCGGCTTGATCAGCGCCGCTTCCTCGCCTTCGACGATCCCGAACACCGAGAGTTTCTCATGCCCGTTCATGAGGCTGCGCTCGCTCGACTGGCCGAGCAGGATCGATTCGACATAGCCCACGCCGAACATCTGCCCGGTGCGGAACACGCCCGAGAGGAATTTCTGCGCCACCACCGTCGCATCGACTGCGCTCGGCGGGTTCAGGCAATTATCGCAATTCCCGCAGCTCTCGGGTGCTTCCTCGCCGAAATGCCGGAGCAATATCCGCCGCCGGCACCCCGAGGTCTCGACCAGCGCCCCCAGCGCGTTGAGCCGCGCGCGCTCGCCCGCCTGGCGCCCCGGCTCCACCTCGCCGATCCGCTGCCGCGCCTTGGCGAAATCCTCCGCGCCCCAGAAGAGGTGCGCCACCGCCGGATCGCCGTCGCGCCCCGCGCGGCCGGTCTCCTGATAGTAAGCCTCGATCGACTTGGGCAGCCCGGCATGCGCGACGAAGCGGACATCGGGCTTGTCGATTCCCATCCCGAACGCGATCGTCGCGACAATCACCATCTCCTCGCTCGCGACGAACGCCGCCTGGTTGCGCCGCCGCACAGCGGGATCGAGCCCGGCATGATAAGGCAACACCGGACGGCCGCTCGCGCCCAGTTTCTCGGCGAGCTTCTCCACCGCCGTCCGCGTCTGGGCATAGACGATCCCCGGCCCCGGTTCTCCCGCGACCAGATCGGCGACTTGCGCCGCGGTATTTTCGCGGGGGGATATGATGTAGCGGATATTGGGACGGTCGAACCCGGCGATCACCAGCCCCTCGCGCGGAATCCCCAGCTGCTCGAGAATGTCGGCCCGCGTGTGCGCATCCGCCGTCGCGGTCAGCGCGAGCCGGGGCACCTCGAACTGATCGAGCAAGGGCCGCAGCAGCCGGTAATCGGGCCGGAAATCATGCCCCCATTCGGAAACGCAATGCGCCTCGTCGATTGCGAACAAGGCGATCTTCGTGCTCCGCAGCAGGTTGCGGAACCCCTCCCCCGAAGCCCGCTCGGGCGCGGCGTAAAGCAAGTCGAGCTGCCCGTTGCGGAACCGCTCGATCGTCTCGTCGCGATTCCCGTCGGCGCTGGTCAGTGTCGCCGCGCGGATTCCCACCGCTTCGGCGGCCCGCAGCTGATCGTGCATCAGCGCGATCAACGGGCTGACCACCACGCACGTCCCTTCCAGCGCCAGCGCCGGAATCTGGTAGCAGAGCGACTTGCCCGCCCCGGTCGGCATCACCGCGAGCGTATTCTCCCCCGCCATCACCCGGTCGATGACGCGCTCCTGCACCCCGCGAAACGCGGGAAAGCCGAAGGTCGAATGCAGGATATCGAGCGGGGAAGGCATTGCCGGCACTTAGCGGCGCGCCGTCGCTGAAGTCGACCCTTACACGCAGGGAATCGGGTCGCCATCCTTCCACGGAACCGCAGTGAACGCGGTCAGCTCGATCCGCTCGATCGGATAGGGCCAATGCTCGTAGCCGCGCTTGCCGGGCAGCACGATGCACACGTCGGTCGGCGCCTTCCGGCCCCGCCGCCAGATACTCGCGCGATAGCTGACGGCCTCGCCATAGCCGTTGACCAGCACCATCACGCTTTCCTTGCCGTCGAGCACGACGAAGGTGATCTCGACCCGGTCGGGCTGGACCTTGGGCACCGGGATATTCGGCGCCGCGCTGCCCATCACGATATTGTTGCCGGTGGGCGCGCTCGTCCGCATCTTCTCGACGAACGACATGTCGTACTTGCCCAGCTCGTCGGCGCGGACATCGGAGACGCTCACATCGCCTTTCTTGGCGAGCCGAACGGTGACGCCCTGCCCGGGTTCGAGCGTAACCTGCGCGCTCGCCGGCGCCGCCACCACCAAGGCCGCCGCCGCGATGATCCAGTTGCGCATCTTTTCTCTCCCTATTTCAGGCAGGGCAAAGGATCGCCGCGCGACCAGGTGACGCGCTCGAGCCCCTGCAGCGTGCCGCGGTCGAGCACCACCGGGAACCGCTCATAGCCGCGGCGGTGGGGCGCCACCATGCACACGTCGGGCTGATAGACGCGCCCTTCGCCCGAGACGTTGGTGTGGTAGCGGAATGCCTCGTCATAGCCATTCTCGACGATCAGGATCGCTTCCTTGCCGTCGGCGACCGCGACGAACGTGACTCGGACTTCGAACTGCGGCATCGGCGGCTCGGGGGGCAGCGGCCCCGCCGCATCGACCGACACGGACTTGTCGCCCACCGCTTCGTCGAAGGCGCCTGCGAAGAAGCCCTTGATCACCGCCTGGTCATAGGCCGAGGGTTTCGCCGGGCCGCGCGCGACGATCCTGGCCTCGCCCGAATCATCGACGCGGATCGTCACCGTCTCGTTGATCGCGATGGCCATCTGCGCCGCCGCGCTCGAGGGCGTCAGCGCCGCCGCCATCGCCGCCACCAGCGGGATCATCCAGAATCGCATTCGCCCTCTCCTTCGCTGCACAGGAGAGCACAGCCGGTGCTGACGCGAAAGCGCGAATCGCGTGCCGCCTTTCGGCCATGCACGTGCGCCGATCCCGCCTGCTTTTGCGGCCAGCCTCCGGGTCGGGGCGAAGGTGGAGGGACAATGACGATACGATTCTGCGCGCTCGCGGCGGTCATGCTGCTGACCGGGGCGAAGGACCCTACCGAAATGACGGTGACCGGCGACCGCACCATCCCGATCATCGCGGGCGGCGTTCCGGCGCGGCTGCGCCTCGATCCCGGCGCGCCCACCTCGCCCGTCTTCAACCCCGATTTCGCCCGGCGCGCGGGCTTTCGCGCCGGCTGGATCGGCATCCAGGCGCGGATCGGCCCGGTCCGGGTCAACGGCTATACTGCGGTGATCCGCTTCGATTTCGGCCAGGGTGAATTCAAGCGCCGCGTCGGCTGGTTCGAGGCCCCTTATGTCGAGGGCGCGGACGGCGCGGTCGGCCCCGGTGCGCTCTCGGCGGATCGCGTCCGCTTCGTGCTCCGCCCCGCAGCGCCCGGCGAGCACAGCGTCTCGCTCCCGCTCGCCAGCTTCGGCCGCGCGGGGATGGGCGTCTATCTGATGGTGGGCGGCGAGCGCATCGCGGTCTCGTTCAATCTCGATCGCCCGCGCAGCTTCGCCACTGCCAGCGGCGGAGCGAGCATCGCCGTGGCGAACGGCGGGCGTTTCGATCGTGATCCGGAGCGCATGCCGATCCACTTGGGCGTGATCCGCCCCGTCCGCCACATGGCGCTCGCCACCCCGCTCAGTGTCGGGCCGCTTTCGGTCACCGGCCTGATGGTGCGCACCGGCGATTTCGGCAGCGCCGCGAGCATCCCCGAAGGGAAGGGGCGCGACGCCGACTGGGAGCAGCGCCGGTGGCGGGGCTTCGGCGCCGCGGCACAAGCCCGATGATCTGACCATCGTTCCCTCGGGCGCCCAGATGGCGCGCCTGTCGCAGAATCTCGAACGGGCTCCCAAGCTCATCCCCCTAGATGCTAGTGACGAAATTGAGGAGAAGCAGATTGTCGGGCGCGCCGGGCGCTATTATCCGAAGTCCGGCGAGCTCTTCATCAACATGCAATATCCGGCAGTCGGGGAGATGTTCGACCAGCTGATCAAGGAATATGCCCATACGCCCGATCCTGAGGTCATGCAGGTCATGGCGCGGGGCCATTCCCGCAATTCGATGATCCAGCGCGTCGGTCTCGCCGTGGTGTTCGCGCTCGCGAAGAGGCTGAACAAGCAGTGGGACGAGGAAGCCATGAGCAAGGCGCTGGAGCCGGAAAGCCTGAGCCTTGCTGCCGATAATTATTTCGATTCGATGCAGGATGCGCGACGCTCACTCGGTAAATCGCTAAAGACCAGCCGGATAGAAGTTGAAGAAGAAACCGAGCGCGCGGCTTAGGGCGGGAACGCCATCGCATAGCGAACGAGGTTAAGTCACCCCACCCTTTCTCCACGGCGCGCCAGCGCGCCGGCGCCGCGGCTGCGGCTTGCCCCCGGCAAGCCGGCTGATCGCCGCAACGCCCCCTTCCCGCAGCGCACCATTTCGGCTATGCGCCCCCGCGACCCGGCACCTCCGCCGCATCCAGGATAGATCATGAACCTCCGCAACGTGGCGATCATCGCGCACGTCGATCACGGCAAGACCACGCTCGTCGACCAGCTTTTCCGCCAATCCGGCACCTTCCGCGACAATCAGCGCGTCGAAGAGCGCGCGATGGATTCGAACGATCTCGAAAAGGAACGCGGGATCACGATCCTGGCGAAGTGCACGTCGGTCGAGTGGGAAGGCACGCGGATCAACATCGTCGATACGCCGGGCCACGCCGATTTCGGCGGCGAGGTGGAGCGCATCCTCTCGATGGTCGACGGGGTGATCCTGCTGGTCGATGCTTCCGAAGGTGCGATGCCGCAGACCAAGTTCGTGACCGGCAAGGCGCTCGCGCTGGGGCTTCGCCCGATCGTCGTCGTCAACAAGGTCGACCGGCCCGACGAGCGCATCCAGGAAGTGCTCGACGAAGTGTTCGACCTGTTCGTGAGCCTCGAGGCCAATGACGACCAGCTCGATTTCCCGGTGCTCTATGCCTCGGGCCGCAACGGCTATGCCAATGAGGATTATACGCTGCGCGAAGGCACGCTGCGGCCGCTGTTCCAGAAGATCGTCGATCATGTGCCGGCGCCCTCGGCCGATCCGGAGGGGCCGTTCAAGTTCCTCGTGACCCTGCTCGACCGCGACAATTTCCTCGGGCGCATCCTGACGGGGCTGGTGTTCTCGGGCTCGGTCAAGACCAACCAGCAGATCCATGCGCTCGACAATGACGGCAATGTCGTCGAGACCGGCCGCGCGTCGAAGATCATGACCTTCCGGGGCCTCGAGCGCGTGCCGACCGACGAGGCGCAGGCGGGGGACATCATTTCGCTGGCCGGGCTGACCACCGCGACGGTTTCGAACACGATCTGTGACCCCTCCGTGTCCGAGCCGCTCCATGCGCAGGCGATCGATCCGCCGACGCTGTCGATGCGGTTCGCAGTGAATGACTCGCCGATGGCGGGGCGCGAGGGGACCAAGGTCACGTCGCGGATGATCCGCGACCGGCTGTTCCGCGAGGCGGAGAGCAACGTCGCGATCAAGGTGACCGAGGCGGCGGACCGGGACTCGTACGAAGTCGCGGGGCGCGGCGAATTGCAGCTCGGCGTGCTGATCGAGACGATGCGGCGCGAGGGCTTCGAGCTCGGCATCAGCCGCCCGCGCGTGCTGTTCCGCGAGGATGAGGCGGGCAACAAGACCGAGCCCTATGAGACCGTGGTGATCGACGTCGACGACGAATATTCGGGGACGGTCGTCGAGAAGATGGCCATTCGCAAGGCCGAGCTGACCGACATGCGCCCCTCGGGCGGGGGCAAGACGCGGATCACCTTCAGCGCGCCCTCGCGCGGGCTGATCGGATATCATGGCGAGTTCCTGTCGGACACGCGCGGCACCGGCATCATGAACCGGCTGTTCGAGAAATACGGCCCCCACAAGGGCAATATCGAGGGCCGCAAGAACGGCGTGCTGATCTCGAACGGATCGGGCGAGGCCAATGCCTATGCGCTGGGGCCACTCGAGGAGCGCGGGGTGCTGATGGTGGGCGTGGGCGAGGTGCTCTATGAAGGCATGATCATCGGCGAGAACGCCAAGCCCGAGGATCTCGAAGTCAATCCGATGAAGTCCAAGGCGCTGACCAATTTCCGCGCGAGCGGCAAGGACGACACGGTGCGCCTGACTCCGCCGTGGAAGATGACGCTGGAACAGGCGATCGCTTATATCGACGATGACGAGATGGTCGAAGTGACGCCGAAGACGATCCGGCTGCGGAAACGGTATCTGGATCCGCATGAGCGGAAGAAGGCTTCGCGGGCGAAGGTGGCGGCTTGAGCTGACCGGCCGATTGACGATCTACAGCTATTGCCAAATGGAACGATGTGGGCTGGCGAAGCCCAACTAAATCCGCCAAATTGTTCGCTGCCTAACTTGGGGGAGGCGAATGACTTTGTGGAGAAGCATTGCGAAATACGCGCTTCCGCTTCCCGTCGGTGGCGTGCTTGGCTGGGCAACCGGCGCAACTTCCGGGGGTACGCTGCCCGCAACCTTGACTTGGGCGGCCATCGGAACTTGGGCGGCAATCCCGCTTAATTGGGCGCCGGTCCTGGTGGCCGTGAGCACGGGGGTTGGTTCGTTTCTGGCCCTGCGCGCGTGGCTCGACGGCGATCGATCCGAGGAGCGGGACCGGATCACGCACAGATTGCTGTCGGGCGATGTCATAGAGCGCACCGAGGCGGCGATCGAAGCCGGGACGCTTGATGCGGAGCAGCAACGCAGGCTGTTCGATAAGCTTAGACGGTCGGTATCGGCTGGTGGCGGGGTCACCGAGCAGCAAATTGTCAGCTTCGCGGAAACCGCTATCGGGCTGACGCAATCCTCCGATGTCACAGACCGTCAAGCTGCCGAGCAGATTATCGAAGGGCGACCGGTAGAAGCCGCAGACGCGCTGATCGCGCAGGCCAAGGCGGGGAAGCAGCGCAATGCAGAACGCTTCCGCCAAGCCGCGCGGTTGTACGCCCCGTTTGCGCCCGCGAAGGCAATGGAGGCCTATGCCGATGCGGTCGATCTGGACCCTGCCGATCTCTGGTCGTGGATCGAACTCGGGCGGCTGCGCGCGATCTACGCGTCGCTATCCGATGCGCGGCGATGCTTCGAAATCGCGCTCCAGCACGTGGAGCACGAGCGCGACCGCATGGTTGTGTACAACGAGTTTGGCGATCTGCTGATGATCGAAGGCGAGTTGCCCGAAGCGCGCACAGAGTATGAATCCGGGCTTGCGATCTCCGAGCGGCTGGCGGAGCAGGAGCCGGGGAATGCTCAGCGGCACCGCGACCTTATGGTCAGCCACAATAACCTCGGGGATGTGGAGGTAGCGTCGGGTAACCTCGGCCCGGCGCGCGAGCGCTACGAGGCAGGGCTCGCCATTGCCGAACGGCTGACGAAGCGCGAGCCGGGAAACACTGGGCGGCAGCGCGATCTGATGATCAGTTACGACAGGCTCGGGAATGTGGCGGTGGCGTCGGGCAATCTCGGCCCGGCGCGCGAGCGCTACGAGGCGGGGCTCGCCATTGCCGAGTGGCTGTCGAAGCAGGAGCCGGGGAACACCGAGTGGCAGCGCGATCTGACGATCAGCTACGACAGGCTTGGGAATGTAGAGGTGGCGTCGGGCAATCTCGGCCCGGCGCGCGAGCGCTACGAGGCCGGGCTCGCCATTCGCGGGCGGCTGTCGAAGCAGGAGCCGCGGAACACTGAGTGGCAACGCGACCTGATGGTCAGCTGCAACAAGCTCGGGGATGTAGAGGTGGCGTCGGACAATCTCGGCCCGGCGCGCGAGCGCTACGAGGCCGGGCTCGCCATTGCCGAGCGGCTGGCGAAGCATGAGCCGGGAAATGCCGAGTGGCAGCGCGATCTGACGGTCAGCTACGAGCGGCTTGGCGATGTGGAGCGGGCGTCGGGTAATCTCGACGCAGCGCGCCAGCATCACGAGGTCGGGCTCGCGCTTCGCGAGCGGCTGGCGAAGCAGGAGCCGGGCAACGCCCAATGGCAACGCGACCTGATGGTCGGCTACAACAAGCTCGGGGATGTAGAGGTGGCGTCGGACAATCTCGGCCCGGCGCGCGAGCGCTACGAGGCCGGGCTCGCCATTGCCGAGCGGCTGGCGAAGCATGAGCCGGGAAATGCCGAGTGGCAGCGCGATCTGACGGTCAGCTACGACAGGCTGGGCGATGTGGAGCGGGCGTCGGGCAACCTAAACGCGGCGCGCAAGCGTTACGAGGTCGGGCTCACCCTTCGCGAGCGGCTGGCGAAGCAGGAGCCAGGCAACGCCCAATGGCAGCGCGACCTTTACGTTAGCCTGGATCGGCTGGCTCGCGTTGCGGCCGCGCATGGTGATTCCGCGGTGGGGGTTGAACTATACAGGCGCGCGGAGTCCATCATGGCGGGGCTTGTCGCGCGTTCACCCGATCATCCTGGCTATGCCAGGGATCTTGAGAATATCCGTGCCAGGATCGCTCGCATGGCGGACTAAGAACTCGCCTGCTCGATGGGAACAAACCAACAACAAAACTCTTTCCTACGCGCGCCTTCGGGCAAGCGGACGACGATCAACTATTTCTCGACGCGGGCGAGCGCCGAGGCCGAGGCGGCGATCAGGGCGGCGCTGGCGGAGTCCTGACCCTAGGGGAGGCCTTCGCCTTATTTGCGCTCATCTGCGCCCCTAGCTTTCCCGCGCCGCAACGGACGGGAGAGACGCCATGTTCTTCGCCACTTTGCTCGTGCTTGCCGCGCCGCAGGATGCGCCGTTGCCGTCGCGGCAGGATGCGCCGCCGATCGAGGCCGCACCCGATGCGCCGCCGGGGTCGACCGTGGCCAAGCCCGCGGTGGCGCCGGACGGGACGCAGCGCTGGTCGATCCTGGTGGACCCCTGCGCCTCGGTGAGGGGCAATCCGACTTCGAACGATATCGTCGTGTGCGGAAGCGCGGCGGCGCAGAGCCCGCGGCTGCCGCTGCCCGACGAGCGCGGCGCGCCCGACCGGCCGATGCCGAGCAATCCCTATCTGAGCGGCTCCGGCGCGCTCGCCGCGACATCGGCGCCCTGCGCCACGCTGAGCCAGGGGTGCACCACCGGGATCGACCTGTTCAGCAGCACGACTGCGCTGATCCGGCTGATCGGCAAGGTGGTGAGCCCGGGCAGCTGCTGTGAGGAGCCCGGTGAGGCGACCAATCCGGCGGGGCTGATCGGCGATGTCGTGTCGGGAATCGGGGGATTGTTCAGGCACAAACCCGACAAATCGAACCGCATTCCGATCCCGCTCGACGATCCCGCGCCGGCATCCGAAGGCAAGGGTCCGCCACCCTGAGCCAGTTTTCATTTGTGCAGTTATGTTGTTCTGACAAAAATGACTTGGTAGGGTCGGCGCCATCAAGGGAGAGTGTGATGGGCGGGATCGATCGGCGCGGAGCCTTGGCTGCCGGGCTTGCGGCGGGGCTGCTTCCCGCGATGCGCGCGCGGGCGTCGGTGCCGCCCTTGCCCGAGAACCGGTGGAAGCTGTGGTACACCGCCGAGGCGCGGCGCTGGGTGGAGGCGCTGCCGATCGGCAACGGGCGGCTGGGGGCGATGCTCTATGGCGGCGTCGCGCGCGAGCGGATCCAGCTGAACGAGGATAGTTTCTGGGGCGGGGGGCCGTATGATCCTTCGAGCCCGAAGGCCTTGGAGGCTTTGCCGCGGGTGCGCGAACTGATCTTTGCCGGGCACTATGCCGAGGCGCAGGCGCTGGCGCAGGCCGAGATGATGGCGGCGCCGATCCGGCAGATGTCGTACGCGACGATCGGCGAGATGGTGCTCGAGATGGCGGGGCAGGAAGCGGCGCCCGCCAATTACCGGCGCTGGCTCAACCTCGACTACGCGGTGCACGGCGTCGAATGGGAAAGCGGCGGGCGCAAGTTCAGCCGGGTGGCCTATGCCTCGGCGCCCGACCAGGTGATCGCGGTGGTGATCGCGGCGCAGGATGGCGGGCCGTTCGCGGCGACCCTGCGCTTCGCCAAGGGCGGCGCGGCGCGCGGCGGGGCGCTGCGGCTGGAGGGCCGGAATGAGGCGCAAAACGGCGTCGCGGGGGCGCTGAGCTTCGTGGCGGAGGCGCGGGTGACCGGCGCGGCGGTGCGCGAGCTGGACGGGGCGCTGGCGATCGAGGGCAAGGGGGAGGCGACGATCCTGATCGCGGTCCGCACTTCCTATCGCAACTGGCAGGATGTGAGCGGCGATCCCGCGGCGGCGGTGGCGCGCGATCTGGATGCGGCGGCGGCGCGGGGCGAGGCCGGGCTGCGGAAGCGGCACTTCGAGGATTATGCCCGGCTGTTCGGCGGGTTCGACCTCGATCTGGGGGCTGATCCCTCTCCCGGGATGCCGACCGACGAGCGGATCCGCTTCAGCCATGACGACTGGAACGGCGATCCGTTCCTCGCGGCGCTCTATGTGCACTATGGCCGCTATCTGCTGATCTCGTCGTCGCGGCCCGGGGGGCAGCCCGCGAACCTTCAGGGGCTGTGGAACGAGAGCAACCGGCCGCCCTGGGGCAGCAAGTACACGATCAATATCAATACCGAGATGAATTACTGGCCCGCCGAGCCGATGGGGCTGGGCGAATGCGTCGAGCCGCTGATCGCGATGGTCGAGGATCTGGCGGCGAGCGGGGCGCGGACGGCGCGCGTGAATTACGGCGCGCGCGGCTGGGTGTGCCACCACAATACCGATTTGTGGCGCGCGACCGCGCCGATCGACGGAGCGGGCTTCGGCATGTGGCCGACCGGCGGGGCGTGGCTGTGCAAGCATTTGTGGGACCGGTGGGACTATGGGCGCGACAGGAAGATGCTCGCGCGGATCTATCCGCTGATCCGCGACGCGGGAGTCTTCTTCCTCGATGCGATGGTGGAGCATCCCGATGGATCGGGGCTGGTGACCGCGCCCTCGATGTCGCCCGAGAACGAGCATCATGCCGGGACGACCAGCTGCGCGGGGCCGGCGATGGACCGCCAGATCATCCGCGAATTGTTCGGCAATATCATCGCGGCCTCGGCGCTGCTCGGGAAGGATGCGGAGCTGCGCGTGGCGTTCGAGAAGGCGCTGGCGCGAATCCCGGCGGACCGGATCGGGCGCGAGGGGCAGCTGCAGGAATGGCTCGACGACTGGGACATGGACGCGGTCGATCTGCACCACCGGCACGTGTCGCACATGTATGCGCTGTTCCCGGGGCACGAGATCCGGCCGGATACGGCGAAGACCTTTGCAGCGGCGCGGCGGTCGCTGGAGATTCGCGGGGACGATGCGACCGGCTGGGGGATTGGCTGGCGGATCAATTTGTGGGCGCGGCTGGGCGACGGGAACCATGCCTGGACCGTGCTGCGCAAGCTGCTGGGGCCCGACCGGACCTATCCCAACCTGTTCGACGCGCATCCGCCGTTCCAGATCGACGGGAATTTCGGCGGCGCGGCGGGGGTGGTCGAGATGCTGGTGCGCGATCAGCCGCAGGGGGTGGTGTTGCTGCCGGCCTTGCCCAGGGCCTGGGCGAAGGGAAGCGTGAAGGGCGTGCGGCTGCGCGGGGGCATCGTGGCGGACCTGAGCTGGGCCGAGGGCAAGCTGGTGGATGCGGAGCTGCGCGCGAGTGGGCCGGTGACGCGGCAGGTGGCTCATGGCGAGACCGTGCGGACGGTGGCGCTCAAGGCGGGGCAAAGCTGGCGGTGGCCTGCGGGTTAGCCGGAAACGCGTTTCTAGAACCGTCATCCCTGCGGAGGCCGGGACCCAGAGCCAAGCAGGGCATCGCGCGTGACTCTGGGTCCCGGCTTTCGCCGGGATGACGGAACAGGTTTCGCCACTTGCCGATGACACCGGTTTCCAATAGCTTCCGGGCAAACAAATCGGGAGAGAGACGATGCGGGTGCGCTGGTGGATGGTGCTGGTTTTGGCGCTGGGGCTGGCGGGCCCCGCATTGGCGCAGACCGCGCCCACGGGCGTGGGCGAGCGGCCGCCGGTGACGCCGATCCATCCGTCGAAGATCATCCTGGTCGGCGATTCGACCGTGCAACAGATGAGCGGCTGGGGCGGGGCCTTTTGTTCGAAGCATGTCACGTCGTTCCTCGCCTGCGTCAATCTCGCGCGCGGGGGGCGGAGCACGTATAATTATCGCGCCGAGGGATCGTGGGACGTGGCGCTCGCGGAGATGAAGACGCCGGGCTACGAGCAGGTCTGGGTGCTGATCCAGTTCGGGCATAACGACCAGCCGGGCAAGCCGGGGCGATCGACCGACCTCGCGACCGAGTTTCCCGAGAATCTGCGGCATTATATTCGCGATGTGCGCGCTGCGGGGGCGATCCCGGTGCTGGTGACGCCGCTGACCCGGCGCTCGTTCGTCGACGGGAAATTGCAGCGCGACCTCGATCCATGGGGCGACGCGATCCGCGCGGTGGGGAAGGAAATGGACGTGCCCGTGGTGGACCTGCTCGCGCGCAGCGAAGCCGCGGTCGAGGGGATGGGGCCGTCGCTGGCGAACCGCTTCGCGCAGGCGCCGCCTTCGCGCGAGCAGGCCGCGGCGGCGCTGACCGGGACGACGATCGGGAATCCGGCGCCTGTGCCCGCCGCGCCTGGAGCACCCGCGGCGCCAATCGCGGCAGTCGAGCCCATGGGGGATCCCAAATGGTCGTTCGACTATACCCATCTGGGGCATGACGGGGCCGATTTCTTTTCGGCGATCGTGGCGGCGGAGCTGGCGGTGAAGGTGCCGAAGATGCGGCGGTTTTTGTTGCCGTAAGGTCGACGACTCCCATCCTCGAGGAAATTACTCGCCCGCCATCTCCAGCACCACGGCCCATTCCTCGGGTGTGACCTTCCCCACCGACAGGCGCGAGAATTTGACGAGGTCCATCGCCGCCAGCCGGGGCTCGGCCTTGACTTGCTTCAGCGTGACCGGCTTCGCGAGCGGGCGGACCGGCCTGACTTCGACCGAGACCCAATTGCCTTCCTCGCCGTCCTTCTGCGCCTCGCGGCTGATTTCCATGATGCCGACGATCTCCAGGCCGATATTGCTGTGGTAGAAAAAGGCCTGGTCGCCGACCTTCATCGCGCGGAGATTCTGGGCGGCGGTGTGATTGCGGACGCCGTCCCATTCGCTCTTGCCGTCCTTGACCAGATTGTCCCAGCCGAACACGTCGGGTTCGGATTTCATCAGCCACAGCGCCATTCGAGATCTCCTTGTCCGGGCCCCTATGGCGCGTCTCGCCGTTTATGCAAATCGCGCTAAGGATGAGAGCATGGCTACCGAATCACCCCCCGCCGATACCGGGCTCGATCCCGCCGATCCCTATGCGCGGCCGGCGCAGACCTTTCCGGTGCTGTCGCCCGAAATGATCGCGCGGGTGGCGGCGTTCGGGGAGGAAGAGACACTGGCCGAGGGCGCCGTGCTGTTCGAGCGGGGCGAACGGAGCGTCGATTTCTTCCTGTGCCTCGAAGGGTCGATCGAGATCCTCGCCGATGACGAGGAAGGCACGCCCGAGATGGTCCATGACCATGAGCCGGGCCAGTTCACCGGCGAGCTCGATTTGTTCAACGACCGCAAGATCCTGGTGACCGGGCGCGCGACGCCGGGGACGCGGGTGCTGCGCGTGCGGCGGCGCAACTTCCGGCGGATGATCACCAGCGAGCCCGATATCGGCGAGATCATCATGCGCGCCTTCATCCTGCGCCGCGTGGGACTGATGCAGCACGGGCAGGGCGGGGTGACATTGGTCGGGCCGGGGCATCTGGCCGGGACGGGACGGATCGAGACTTTCCTCACGCGCAATGGATACCCCCATCGCCGGATCGATACCGAAGTGGAAGTCGATGCGGGCGGGTTCCTCGAATGTTTCGACCTGACCGAAGCGGACTTGCCGGTGGTGGTGGTCGAGGGGCGGGCGCTCAGGAATCCGAGCAATGCGTGCCTGGCGGACGCGCTGGGGCTGACGATCGATCTGGACCCTGACGCGGTTTACGATCTCGCGGTGGTGGGCGGCGGGCCTGCCGGGCTGGCGGCGGCCGTCTATGGCGCCTCGGAGGGGCTCGACACAGTGGTGATCGAAGCGATGGCGCCGGGCGGGCAGGCGGGGACGAGCAGCAAGATCGAGAATTATCTAGGCTTTCCGACCGGGATTTCGGGGCAGGCGCTGGCCGGGCGCGCGCAGGTGCAGGCGCAGAAGTTCGGGGCGCGGCTGCTCGTGTCGCGGTCAGTGGCGTCGATGGCGTGCGAGACTTCGCCCTACGCGATCACGCTCGACGACGGGGCAGTGATCAAGGCGCGCGCGGTGGTGATCGCGACGGGCGCGCGCTACCGCAAGCTCGACTTGCCACGCTATGCCGAGCTGGAGGGCAACGGCATTTATTACGCCGCGACCGCGATGGAGGCGGGGCTCTGCGCCGGCCAGGTCGCAGTGGTGGTCGGCGGCGGCAATTCGGCGGGGCAGGCGGCGATCTTCCTCGCGCGCACGGTCAAGCATGTGCACATGCTGGTGCGGGGCAAGGGGCTGGCGGAGACCATGTCCTCCTATCTGATCGAGCGGATCGAGGCGTCGGAGCGGATCACGCTGCATCCCTTCACCGAAGTGACCGCTCTGGAAGGCGGGAGCCATCTGGAGGCGCTCGAATGGACCAACCGCGAGAGCGGGGAGACCGAGCGGGTCGAGGCAGGCGCGCTGTTCGTGATGATCGGGGCGGTGCCCAATACGGACTGGCTGGGGGATTGCCTGGCGCTGGATGGCGCCGGGTTCGTGAAGACCGGCGACGGGGCTAGCCCGTTCGCCTCGTCGAGGCCCGGGGTGTTCGCGGTGGGCGATGTGCGCTCGGGATCGGTCAAGCGCGTGGCCTCGGGGGTGGGCGAGGGATCGGTGGTGGTCTCGGCGATCCATCAGTATCTGGACAGCGCAGACTAGCGGAGGCAAAGCGCGGGGATGAGCGATACCCCTCCCGACCGGCTCTCGGTCAACCAGAACAGCCCCTATTTCGACGAGCCGACGCTGATGCGCGGCATCGGCATCCGCTTCAAGGGGGTGCAGCGGCGCGACGTCGAGGAATATTGCATGTCCGAGGGCTGGATCAAGGTGCAGGTCGGCAAGAAGATGGACCGCAGGGGCCAGCCGCTGACGATTACGCTGAAGGGGCCGGTCGAGGCGTGGTTCGAGGCGCCGGCGGCGGGTGAGGGCGAGGCGGAGGCGGACGGCAGCACCGACGCCTGACCTAATCCATCGCCGTCATCCCGGCGAAGGCCGGGACCCAGAGCGACAAGCGATATCATCCGTGACTCTGGGTCCCGGCTTTCGCCGGGATGACGATTCAATTTGAAACCCACTGTGATCCCCGCGCAACGGCCTGGACACAATCTTCGCTATCCACAGAAAAGCGCAGGTAAGGCGCTTGCCCGGCGCGGGCGTGACGGCAAGGTGACGCCGTCGCGGCACCTCAAAGACAGAATCGCGCGATGGAGAGGAAGCCGAGGCCTCGAGACCAAGGGGATCATCATGGCTTTATCGACTCGAATCCGGATTCTGTCGCGTCCGCTGCTCGGCAGCCTGACCTTCGCGCTGCTCACCATGGGTTCGGGCGCCGCCCAGGCGCAGGACACCAAGCCGGCCGCGGGCGAGGATAATGGCGAGATCGTCGTCACTGCGCTGCGCCGCGAGGAGCTTGCCAAGGACGTGCCGGTCGCGGTGACCGCGATCGGGGGCGAGAAGCTCGATGTGCTCAATTCGGGCGGGCAGGATATCCGCTTCCTGGCGGCCCGCACCCCCAGCCTCCAGGCCGAAAGCTCGTTCGGGCGCACCTTCCCGCGTTTCTATATCCGGGGTCTCGGCAATACCGATTTCGATCCCAACGCGGCGCAGCCGGTGTCGGTGGTCTATGACGATGTCGCGCTCGAAAATCCGATGCTCAAATCGTTCCCGGTGTTCGATCTCGACAGCGTCGAAGTGCTGCGCGGGCCGCAGGGCACATTGTTCGGGCGCAACACTCCGGCAGGCGTGATCAAGCTCGATTCGGCGCGGCCGAACGACGTCGGCGGCGGCTATGTGAACGCGTCCTTCGCGACGTACGACACGCTCAATATCGAAGGCGCGGTCAATATCCCGCTCGCCGAGGGCCTGTCGCTGCGTACTTCGGGGCTGCTCCAGTACCGCAAGGACTGGGTGACCAACACCTCGGCGGGCGTCGCCGACCGCAAGCTCGAAGGCTATCGCGACCGTGCCGGGCGGATCCAGCTCGGCTATTCGCATGACGGGTTCAACCTGCTGCTCAACTTCCATGTCCGCGACCTGGTCGGCACGCCGCGCGTGTTCCGCGCCGGGCTGTTCAAGCCGGGCAGCGACAATCAGTTCAACGCCGGCTTCGATCCCTCGAAGGTCGCGCTCGACGGCTATACGAGCCAGAGCCTGAAGCAATGGGGCGCGAACGCGCGGATCGACTATCATTTCGAAGGGCTGGGCACGCTCTACAGCATCACGGCGTTCGAGAAGGCGGTGGTCGAGAGCACGGGCGATATCGACGGGGGCAATTGCTATGCCTTCCTGCCCAATTGCACGCTGGGCAACCTCAACGTCGCGGCCTTCCCGGTGAATACCGGCGGAGTGACCCAGCCCGAGGAGTTCAGCCAGGAAATCCGCTTCGCCAGCGAGGACATGAACGGCGTGCGCGTCCAGGGCGGCGTCTATTATTTCTTCCAAGCGCTGACCTATCACGAATATAATTACTTCCAGGGCACCGGGAACCGCGGCGCGGACCGCGACCAGGACATCTTCCACGACGATTCGAACGAGAATTGGGGCATCTTCGCCTCGGGCGAATTCAAGGCGACCGAGGCGCTGACGCTGCGCGCGGGGCTGCGCTATTCGTCGGACCACAAGCATGACCGGGTCTCGGGCTTCTCGACCGGGCTGTTCGGCTATGTCCTGCCGGTGCGCGCCGAAGTGCGCGGATCGAACGTGACCTGGGATGCGAGCGCGACCTATGCGCTGACTCCCGAAGTCAATGTCTATGCCCGCGTCGCCACCGGCTATCAGGGCCCGGCGATCCAGGACCGCGTGACCTTCGGCAGCCGCCAGACCACCGCGCCCAAGCAGAGCACCATCTCGGCCGAGGGCGGGATCAAGGGCGCGCTGGCCGACCGGACGCTCAATTTCGCGATCACCGGATACTGGTTCCGCACCGACGATCTGCAGATCACCGCGGTGGGCGGCGCGAGCAATTCGGCGCGGCTGCTGAGCGCCGATCATGCGGTGGGCTATGGCCTCGAAGGCGAGCTCGAGTGGCGGCCGCTGCCGGGGCTCGTGTTAACGGCGAGCGGCAGCTACAATTTCACCGAGATCCGCGATCCGAGCATCAGCGTGGGCGTGTGCGGCAATTGCACCGTGACCGACCCGATCGTGAGCGGCCGCGCAGTGATCGACGGCAACGACTTGCCCCAGGCGCCGCGCTTCGTGGGCAATCTGACCGCGGGCTATTCGCACGAGGTGCGCGGCGGGACCGAGCTGTTCATCTATACCGACTGGGCCTATCGCAGCTCGATCAATTACTTCCTGTACGACGCCAAGGAATTCCGCGGGCGTCCGCTGCTCGAAGGCGGGCTGCGCGCGGGCATCCGCTACGGCGATGTCGAGCTGAGCGTGTTCGGGCGCAACATCACCAACCAGATCCGCAGCATCAGCGGGATCGACTTCAACAATTTGACCGGCATGATCAACGATCCGCGGATCATCGGCGGGGCGATCAAGGTCAAGTTCTGAAGCGACATGCTTTCAGGATGATCGTCATCCCGGCGAAAGCCGGGACCCAGGGTTACTAGCGATTCGGCCCGGGACTCTGGGTCCCGGCTTTCGCCGGGATGACGGTAATGGGGCAGGCCTGCCCGCCGAGGCGCTCAGTCGGGGATCACCTCCGGCCACTGGGCCAGCGCCGTGCCTTGGCAGCTCCGCCCGTAGGGGGCTGGCTGCGAGTGGGCAGGGTGCTCGCCGAGCGCGGCCTGGGCGGCGGCGAGGCGGCGGGCGTTGCGCCAGGTCCAGCCGTGCCAGTCGGACTGGCCCTCGACGGTGATCCGCATCACATCCTCGCGGACCCAGCGGACCCGGTCCTGGAAGCCGGGGTCGCGGGCTGCGCCTTCGAGCTCGATCAGCGGGAGCAAGGCCGATGGGCCCTGCAAATGGAGGTAGCAGAGATCGATCGGCTGAGCGGGGCCGCCCACTTCGCGTGCATGGCGGACGTTCCAGCTCGCGGCGATCGCGGCGGGATCAACCGCACAGCCGAGCAGCAGGACCAGGCCGGCGGCGAAGGCGTTGGCGTTGATAAGCCATGCCGACGAGCGCCCGGTGAGCAGGCGCCAGAGGATCAGGACAAGGCCGATACCGACCAGCGCCATCCAGGCGAGCGCGGCGATGCGGAGCGAAGTGAGCGAATAGGAGCCGATATAATCGAGCGTGCGCAGGATCGACGAGGCAACGAGCAGGAGGTTCTGGCCGACCCAGAGCGTGACGAGGAGGCGCACCGAGACGAGCTTCGAGCTGGGGCTGCGCGGGCTGAGTGCGGTCAGGACGAAGAGCGCTGCGAGGAGGGCGGTGGCGATCAGCGCATAGGCGCCGCGATGCGCGTAATCGGCCATGGTGATGCTGCCGGGCAGCGGGGCGCCGCTCCACAGGAAGATGATGTCGAGCGTATTCTGAAGCGCGAACACCGCGTTGAAGGTGAGCAGCGAGAGGATGATCGAGGCGGCGGGCACCGAGGGCAGCAGCGGGCCGAGCGAGGTCGCGCCGAGCGAGAGGCGAGTGACGAAGGGGTGCGGACGCAGGCTGGGCCAGATCGCGAAGAAGACCAGCCCGGCGAAGATGAGCTGCGGGATGATCGCGATGGGCGAGGGGATGCGGATCTTGTCGATTTGCTCGGCGATCAGCGGATTGGCGCTGGCGAACAGCGTCAGGAAGATACCGCCACCGATCAGCGGCAGGGCGAGGATGCCGATCAGCGCGGCGAGGCTGCGGCCGCCCGCGATCCCGCGGGGCCCGCGGACGCGCAGGATGCGGATCAGGTCGGTGAACCAGCGGATCCAGCCGATGCAGAGGTGGAACGCGAGCCGGTAGGCCCAGCGCAGCAGGTCGCCGAAGCGCGCGCGGGCGAGCAGCGAGGCGCTGGTGAGTGCCGTCCAGAACAGGCCCCAGCCGAGCAGGCCGGGATCGTAGACCAGTATCCCGGCGAACAGGGCCGCGATGAGGAGCGCGAAGCGCGCGGCGGGCTTGCGGCGCACCGCGGGCACCCCAAGCATCAGCGCGATCAACCAGAGGAAGGCGAACCCGCCGATCGTCGAGCCGATCCAGTGGAAATAGAAGAGCTGCTCGGCCAGCAAGGCGAGCGAAGCCGCGAGGGCGAGTTTGAGGCGCATTGGTCCTGTCTCCGTTGGTCCCCGCGGGCTTTGGCGGGGATGTGTGGAGATCAGGCAGTGAGGGTGGAGGGCTTTTGGCGGAGGGGTTGTGGAGAAGGTGTGGAGGGATTGCCCTAATCCTCCCCCGCCAGGGGGAGGTGGCGCCGAAGGCGTCGGAGGGGGAGGATTCCAGAACGAAGCGGCGTGAGTCCTCCCCCTCCGTCAGCTTCGCTGCCACCTCCCCCTGGCGGGGGAGGATTGGGAGGATCTCAGAACCGCTCGTTGAATGCGTCGCTCGCCGCGGATTCGAAGGCCTTGAGCGCGTGCATGTGGGGGAAGGGGCCGTGGCTGATGCGGGCCACGCCGGTTTCGGCGACTTGCTTCGCGGAGGGTGCGCCGGGGAAAGCCATGAAATTGACTGGGAGTTTCACCGCCTTGCACACCCGCTCGAGCAAGCGGAGGTCCGCCAGGCCGGGAACGAAGAAACCGCTGGCCCCGGCATCGGCATAGGCATGGCCGCGCTCGATCGCGGCGTCGGCCATCGCGGTGTCGTGCGTCTCGTGCTTCTCGATCAGGAAGATGTCGGTGCGGGCGTTGATGAAGAAGGCATCGCCCAGCGCCGAACGGATCGCCGCGATGCGTTCGGACTGGCCGGCGACCGAGTGCATCGTGCGCGGATCGCTGGAGCCGACCACCTGGTCCTCGAAATTGCAGCCGACCGCGCCGGTCGCGGCGAGCAGGCCCATATTGGTGGCGAGCCGCGCCGGATCGACCGCATAGCCGCCCTCGAAATCGATCGTCACCGGCAAGTCGACCGACTGGACGATCCGCTCGGCATTGCCCAGCGCGAGCGGCATCGGCAGCGCCTCGGCATCGTGGAAGCCATGCGCCGCGGCGACCGAGGCACTGCCGGTCGCGATCGCCTTCGCGCCCGACCGCGCCGCGATCCGCGCACTGCCGGCATCCCAGATGTTGAACAGGATGAGCGGGCGGCCCGGCACGTGCAGCGCGGCGAATGTCTCGAACTTGCTCATGGCCACCCTCCGTCGTTCTTCTATTGTTCCTTACCGGCGGAGATTGACGGGAGCAAGCCTCAGCGGCGAGGCTGCCAGCGGAAGCGCGCGGCCGCCACCACTGCGCCGATCGCGCCCCAGATGCCCAGCACCGCGAGGCTGGGGAGCGAGATGCCGCCGCCGAAGAATGCGCCGACCGCCGCAGTGGAGAGCGGGCGGATCGGCAGCGCGCTGGCGATCGTGTTGAGCCATGCGGGGAGCCGGTCGATCGGATAGAAGACGTTGGAGACGAACAGCACCGGGAAGGTGAAAGCGTTGAGCATCGCCGGGCCGGCCTGCGCGTTCGGGATCACCGACACGACTGCGAGCGAGAGCGCCGCGAGGCAGGCCGATCCCGCGAGGATCGTCACGACGAACGCACCAAGATTGGGGAGCGAGATGGTCACACCGAAGAATGCTACCCCCAGCGCCAGACACAGCATCGAGGCGAGCAGCCCCATCGCCATCGCGAACAGCAAACGCGCGGCGACATAGGCCGAGACCGAGGTCGGGGTGCCGCGGATGCGCTTGAGCCGGCCCATGTCGCGGTCGAACAGGATCGTCACGGCGAGATTGGTGAAACAGGTCATCACCACCGCGAACACCGACATGCCCGCGACATAGAAGGATGCCGCGGTGACGATCTGGCCGTGGATCGGGATCTTGGCGCCGCCGAACACCAGGCTGTTGATCGTCAGGATCATCAGCGGGAAGACCACGCCGAAGAACGCCGCGCCGGGATTGCGCCAGAAGGACAGGTTGATGAAGCGCAGATGGTGCAGCACGCTGCCGGGCCAGGAGATCATGCCGTGCCTCCCGCGCGGTCGGCGCCGATCAGCGCGAGATAGGTGTCCTCGAGGCTGGGGCGAGTGACTTCGAGGCCTTCGAGCGCGACGGTGTTCGCGATCGCCCAGCCGGTGAGGGTGTTGAGCAGGGGCACCGGGTCGTCGACGCTCAGCGTGACCTGCCCGTCGCTCTCCGTGGCCAGCGCCGCGAGCGCGTCGGGCAAGGGCACGCCGGGCGGCTTGCGGAAGCGGATGCGGCTGGCGGCCTGGCCGCGGCCGCCGAGCGTGTCGGGGGTGCCCTCGGCGATGATCCGCCCGCTTGCGATCACCGCGACTCGGTCGGCGAGCTGCTGCGCCTCGTCCATATAATGGGTGGTGAGGAGGACGGTCTTGCCGAGATCGCGCAGGCCGCGGACCATCGCCCAGGCTTCGAGCCGGGCGTCGGGATCGAAGCCGGTGGTGGGCTCGTCGAGGAAGAGGAGGTCAGGATCGCCGACCAGCGCACAGGCGACGTCGAGACGGCGCTGCTGCCCGCCCGAGAGGCGGGCGGCGCGGGTCTTGGCCTTGTCGGCGAGGCCGACGAGCTCGATCACGTCGTCGACGGGGCGCGGGGCGGGGTAGGTGCCTGCGATCATCCGCACCATTTCGCGCACGGTCAGGAAGGGATCGGGCGAATTCTCCTGCGCGACGATGCCGATGCGGCGCTTGAGTGCGATCTGGTTCCTGGCGGGATCGTGGCCGAGCACTCGGACGGTGCCGGAGTCGCGCTTCGTATAGCCTTCGAGGATCTCGACGGTGGTGGTCTTGCCCGCGCCATTGGGGCCGAGCAGGGCGAAGATCTCGCCGGCGCCGATGGTGAGGTCGACCCCGGCGACGGCCTGGACCTTGCCGTACGACTTGGTCAGCCCGCGTACTTCGATCGCTGGTTCGGACATGCCCCGCTCCCCCGCTGCTTTAGTGGAGTATAGCACCTTGGTGGCGGGCGGGAAGGGGGTGGGCTATCGCCTTGCCTCAATCCGTTTGGGCTCGTCCCCTAGTGAACGAACCTCGCCACCACGTCGCGGTAGCTGCGGCTGACCTTCACGCTCGCGCCCGAATCGAGGACGAGGAAGCATTCGCCGTTGGTGTGCGGCTTGACCTGCTTGACCAGGTCGAGATTGACGATGGTCGAGCGGTGGACGCGCTGGAAGCGGCGGGGGTCGAGGCGCTTTTCGAGGTCCTTCATCGTCTCGCGCAGGATCAGCGTGTTGTCGCCGGTATAGATGCACATGTAATCACCCGCGGCGTCGATCCGCTCGATCGTGTCGACATCGACGCGGAAGATCTGGCCGCGATCCTTGATGTTGATGAGCTTCTCGAACCGGTTCGAGGCCATTTCGCCGCCGTCCGCGGCTTCGAATTCCTCGGCGGCCTCGGGGGCGACTTCGGTGAGGACTTCCTTGAGCTTCTCGACTTCCTCGGCGCCGCGCTTCTCGGTCAGGCGCTGGCGGACGCGGTCGAGCGTGTCGGCGAGGCGGCTCTCCTCGACGGGCTTCATCAGATAGTCGACCGCATTGGCCTCGAACGCGCGGATCGCGTGGTCCGAATAGGCAGTGACGAAGACGAACAGCGGCGGCTCGACTTCCATGAGCCCCTGGACGACCGAGAAGCCGTCGAAGCCGGGCATCTGGATGTCGAGGAAGACGAGGTCGGGCTTGTGGGTCTTGATGCTGCGGATCGCCTCGCGGCCGTTCGAGCATTTGTCGACGATCTCGACATCGTCATGTTCCTGGAGCCTGAGCTCGAGGCCCTGGATCGCCAGGGGTTCGTCGTCGACGAGGATAGTGCGGATGGTCATGCGGCCTCTCGGTTCGGTTCGTCGATCTGGAACGGTATCTCGATCTCAACGCTGAACCCTTCCCCGGGGTTCGATTGCGTTTCAAATCGATGGTCAGCCCCGAAGGACTGCGCCAGCCGCTCCCTGATATTGGCGAGCCCCACGCCGGTTGAAAGGGTCGGCCTTGCTTTCATTTCGATCAATCCCGGACCCGTATCGGATACGGCGATCAGAACCCTTTCGCCGACGAGCCGAGCCGAGACGGTGATATCGGCGCCCTCTTCCTGGGGCGTGACGGCATATTTGATTGCGTTTTCGACGAGCGGCTGGAGCAGGAGCGACGGCAATCGCGCCTTGGCGACGCGCGGATCGATCTCGAAATGGGTGCGCAGCCGCTCGTCGAAGCGCATCTTCTCGATCTCGAGATAGAGTTTCAGCGTCTCGGCCTCCTGCGCCAGGGTGACGTGGGCGGTGGGCTCGTTGGCGAGGGTGTAGCGCAGGAACGAGCTGAGGCGGCTGAGCATGACATTGGCGCGCTCGGTCTGCTTGAGCAGGACGAGGGTCGAGATCGAATTCAAGGTATTGAACAGGAAGTGCGGGTTGAGCTGGTAGCGCAGCATGGCGAGCTGGGCGTGGCTGGCCTGATGTTCGAGCGCTTCCATCTTATCGGCCTGCTGCTCGACGATCAGATAGAAATTGATGCCGAAATAGAGCGCCGACCAGCCCGCGAGGACGGTGAACGTGAAGAAGAGATAGCCGACGACGCGGCTGATGCTGATCCCGGGATCGGTCGTCTGGGTGACGAGCGAGAAGGTGAAGGCCTCCAGCACCGCGTAGATCAGGGTCGCCAGCGCGAGCGTCGCCAGCGTGAGCAGCGCCCCGCTGATCCGCGGCAGGCGGCGAAAATAGCTGTAGAGCGTCGAGAGCAGCAGCGTCAGGCAATAGCCGATGATCGTCTCGATGATGACGAGGATGATGCCCTTGAACTCGAAGCCGTTCGACACGTTCGATACGGTGCGCAGCACGAAATAGCCGCTCCACCCCGCCGCCTGGAGCATCCAGAAGGCGCGGCCCTTGTCTTCGAAAAAGGGACGCGACAGCACCACCGGCTGGGCGATCGATGCGGGCAGGATACGCTGGCGAGGATCGAGTAGCTTGGCCACGAACCCGCTCTAACATCGCTGACGGAGCGGGGCAAAGAGGCATAAGCTGTGGTTCAAGGGATCTGGAGAGCGATATGAGCGACGGGCATGGTGACGCAGAGCGCGCGGGGTTTACCGCGATGGCGGACGGAACCGCAGAGGATTGGGCGATCATCGCCGGCCAGTTCCGCGAATTCGCGCATGGGCTGCCCGATCGGGTGCTGACCCATCTGCGGCTGCTTGACGGCGATTTCGGGGGCTTTCCGGTCGACCGGCTCGAGCACTCGCTCCAGACCGCGACGCGCGCGCACCGCGACGGGCGCGGCGAGGATTATGTCGTGATGGCGTTGCTCCACGACATTGGGGACACGCTGGGGAGCTATAACCATCCCGAAGTGGCGGCGGCGATCCTCAAGCCGTTCGTGAGCGAGGAGATCCACTGGATCTGCCAGAATCACGGCGCCTTCCAGGGCTATTATTATTTCCACTTCCTGGGGATGGACCGCGACATCCGCGAGCGGTTCCGGGGGTCGCCGCATTTCGAGGCGTGCCGGGAGTTTTGCGAGACCTATGATCAGGCGGCGTTCGATCCCGACTATGCGAGCGAGACGCTGGAATTCTTCGAGCCGATGGTGCGGCGGGTGTTCGCCCGGCCGGTGAACTCGATGTACGCCAAGGCGCTGGAGAGCTGATCCTCCCCGGTACGGGGAGGGGGACCGCCGCGAAGCGGTGGTGGAGGGGGAGCGCCGCGCGCGATGCCCTTGCGGAGGGCCCCCTCCGTCACGCTGCGCGTGCCACCTCCCCGTGCCGGGGAGGAGCCCCCAAACGAAAACCGCCGCCCCGTTTCCAGGGCGGCGGCTTTGTTTTGCCGGTTGGCGGTTGGCTTAGAAGCCGACCACCAGCGCACCGGTGATGGCGCGCGGCACGCCGAACTGAGCGAACGGAACGCTGAAGCGGTTGCTCGAACCGCCGAGGCCGCCGACATAGCTCTTGTCGAACAGGTTGGTGACGTTGATCTGGATGTAGGTCTTGTCGAGGCCCCACTGTTCCATGTTCACGCGGACGTCGAGGTCGAACAGCGTGTAGGCCGGAGCCGCCGCCGGATAGACTGTCGCCAGCGTGCCCGCCGTGAAGGCCGAAGCACCCGAACCGGTGGCGCAGAAGGTGCCGCGCTGAACCGAACCGGCCGCCGTGCCGGCAGCATTGTAGCACTGCTGGATGGGCAGGTTCTCGTCGTTGACGTAACGCTTGCCGGTGCGCTTGGCCTGGAGGCCGATATCGACCGGGCCGATCGTGCCCTGGACACGCGCGCCGAAAGTGTAGACCGGAGCGCCCGATTCACGCTTGCCGGCGGTCAGATAATAGACCGGGACGTTCGGCGTGGCGGCGTTGTTGTCGGTGTTGAAGTTACCGACCAGCAGGTTGTCCTTGATCTCCGAGTGCAGGTACGAACCGAACACATAGAGGAGGAGATCCGGGGTCGGCTTGTAGGCGATGCTGCCATCGAAGCCCCACTTGGTGACGGCGCCGAGGTTGCGCGTGATCGCCACGTCGAGCTCCGGGTCGTACGCAGTCGCGATACGGTTCTGGTAGTTGGTGTACCAGCCCGAAAGCTGCGCGGTGAGCCGGCCGCGGCGATAGCGGAAGCCCGCATCGAAGCTGTCGGTGGTCTCGGGCTTGGGCTGGGCCTGCTCCGCCGAAGTCGGGAAGAAGAAGGCGTTGTAGAGGATGTCGGTGCCGGGCACCGAAATGCTCTTGGTGTAGCTCGCGAACGCGCTGAGATCGCCCGTGATGTCGAAGGTCAGGCCGACGCTCGGGAGCAATTTGTCGTACTTGTAGACGCGGCGCTGCGGCGCCGCGAAGCCCGTCACGGCACCGGTGGTGCTGTTGAAGCTGTACGGGTTGGCGGCAGCATAAGCGGCAACCTGGCTCGGCGAAACGCAATCGACGAAACCACCCGCCGACGTGGTGAAGCAGTTCTGCGTCAGGTCGCGCTTGTAGAACGGCGCGGCGAGGCCGAGCACGACCGTGAGCGGACCGAACTTGCCGCGATACTCGGCCGAGAACTTCTGGAGCTCGGCATAGGAGAGGCGGTCACGCTTCTGGATCAGCGCACCCTTGGTATCGAAGATCGGGTTGTTGATCGGGAAGACGTCGAACGGCTCGCCGTTGATGCCGACGGCACCCAGCTCACCGGTCTGGCGGTGACGGCCGCGGTCATAGGTGTAGCCGACGCGGATGCGGTGATCGTCGTTGATCTCGTACGACAGGCCCGCGACGACGACGTAACGCTTGGTCGTGGTTTCGCTCGGCGCGATGAAGGTCACGCCGTTGAAGCCCGAGCAGGCGCCGGCGGCGGTGACCGCGCAGGTATCGATCGAATCGGTGTCGCCGTTGAGATCGTGGCCGGCATAATAGTTGCCGCCGATGAAGCCGTAGAACGGCGTGGTGACGCCGGTCGAGGTGCGCGTCCACCCGCCTTCACGGCCGGTGACGGTGCCGCCGCCATTCGCCTTCACATATTGGAAGCTCGGATCGACGGTGAGCACCAGGCCCTCGGCGAGGGTGAAGCGCATGTTGCCGCGGATATTGCCGGTGTTCGACGGGTTGTAGCGCCGGTCGAACTCGGTGCCGCAGGTGTTGGTCGCGTCGTTGACGCCCGTCTGGGGCGTATCGACGTTGCACGGATAGGCGACATTGTAGAAGCGCTCCGGACCCGTGCCCGGGAAGCGGTTGCCCGAGCCGGTGCCGGCGGTGCGCGCCGCGGTGCCCGGACCGAAGGCGGTGGTGTCGATGCGCAGCGGGCCCGAACCGAAGAAGTTGTTGCGGTTCTGGTTATAGTGGCCCGAGATGGCGACGAAGTCGCCATTGTCGCCGATCGGCTGATAGATGCGGCCGTTCCACTGGGCCTTTTGGAGCTGGCCGTAATTGTTGAACGGATTGTCCGCGTTGGTCCACGAGGCCGACACGAAGGCGCGGGTGCCGAAGCTGGTCACGCTGCCCGTGTCGATCATCGCGAAGCCGCGATAGATCATGCGCTTGCCGGCCGGCGAACCGTCGGCGGCGTAGGTGCCGATCATGCCGCTGAACAGCGCGCCGAGCTCCTCGCCCGGAACGCGGGTGCGGATGTTGACGGTGCCGCCCGACGAAGACGCGGTCGGGCTGTCGATGTCGGTCGAGCCGAGATTGACGTTGACCGACTCGAGCGTCTCGGGGTCCTGCTGCTGGTTCGAATAGATGGCGTAGTTGCCGGTGTCGTTCAGCGGAATGCCGTCGACCGTCTGCGAGATGCGAGTCGAGTCGAAGCCGCGGATCGTGAAGGTGCCGCCAGCCGCGCCCGAGGCGTCGTTGTTCTGGAAGCTGACGCCCGGCGACAGGTTGATGATGTCGTTGACCGTCTGGCCGGGGCGCTGACGCTGGATCAGCTCGCTGTCGATGACGACCTTGGACTTGGGGGTGTCGGGAAGCTCCACGCCGCCGACACTGGCGCTCAGCGCCGTGCCGGTGACGACGATTTCATTCTCTTCCTCGAAATCGGTCGAGGCCGTCGACTGAGCATAAGCCGCGGACGGCAGAATGAGCGCGGCAAAAGCCACGCCCGCGAAAAACTTGGTGCGCATGGTCGTCCCCTTGTTTGGGTGGTGCCCGTAAACAAAACAGTGCGGTGCGGTTCACCGTCTATGCCGCCTCTGGCGACTGAATATGGCGCTATTGTTACAGTCAACGAGAGTCTGCCCCGGCGGCGGATTCGGCGATGTTGCGTTGCAAAAAGGCAACGCCAGTAGAGTTCCTTAGCTGTCAGCCAAGCGACTGAAAATACTCAACTTGTTGCCGCCGCCACGATCGCCGCCCAGCCAGCTTCGTCGATCACCGCCACGCCGAGTTCGGCGGCCTTTTTGAGCTTCGATCCGGCGCCCGGGCCGGCGATAACCAGATCGGTTTTCGCGGACACCGATCCCGCGACTCGGGCGCCCAATGCTTCGGCCTGGGCCTTGGCCTCGTCGCGGCTGAGAGTCTCCAGACTGCCGGTGAAGACGAGGGTCTTGCCGCTGACTTCCGACTCGCGAGTCTCGACGATGAAGGGGGGCGGGGCGACCTGGGCGAGCAGGTCCGCCCAGACCGCGCGGTTATGCTCCTCGTGAAAGAAGTCGGCGAGCGCATGACCCACCGCGCCCCCGGCATTCTCGACGCCGATCAGCTCGGTGACTGCCTTGTCGAGCCGGGTACGGTGCTTCGCTTCGCTCTCGCCGAGCGCGGGCGGCGTCGCCTCGCGCAGCGCGATGATTGCGTCGGCGAGCGTGCGGATCGCGTCGAGTGTGGCGTAGCGCTTGAGCAGGTCGCGCGCCGTGATCGCGCCGATATGGCGGATGCCGAGGCCGAACAGGAGGCGGGCAGCGTCGGGCGCGCGCTTGGCCTCGACTGCGGCGAGCAGGGCATCGACCGATTTCTCCTGCCAGCCTTCGCGGCCGAGCAATTCCTCGCGGTGGGCGGCGAGGCGGAAGATGTCGGCGGGCTCGGCGATCCAGCCGAGATCGAGGAACTCGATCAGCGTCTTCTCGCCCAGCCCCTCGATATCGAGCGCGCCGCGGCTGACGAAATGCTTGAGCCGTTCGAGCCGCTGCGCCGCGCAGATGAGGCCGCCGGTGCAGCGGATATCGACTTCGCCTTCCTCGCGCACCGCTTCGGAGCCGCAGATCGGGCAGTGATCGGGGAAGACGAAGGGCGGGCGGGGCTCGTCGCGCGTGAGGTTCTCGACGATCTGGGGGATGACGTCGCCGGCGCGCTGGAGGACCACGCGGTCGCCGGGACGGACGCCGAGGCGCGCGATCTCGTCGGCATTGTGGAGAGTCGCGTTGCGCACGACGACGCCGCCGACGGTGACGGGTTCGAGCTTGGCGACGGGCGTGAGCTTGCCAGTGCGGCCGACCTGGATCTCGATATCGTTGAGGGTGGTCTGGGCACGTTCGGCGGGGAATTTGTGGGCGAGCGCCCAGCGCGGGGCCCGGCCGACGCTGCCGAGCCGCGCCTGCCAGTCGAGCCGGTCGACCTTGTAGACGACGCCGTCGATGTCGAAGGGGAGGTCGGCGCGCTGCTTCTCGATCCTGCGGTACTGCGCGAGTGCGGCTTCGACCACGGCGCATTCGGCGAAGAGCGGGTGGACGGGCAGGCCCCATGCGTCGATTGCGCGCATCACGTCATATTGGGTCTCGCCGGGGAGCGATGCGGTCTCGCCCCAGCCATGGGCGAGGAAGCGCAAGGGGCGCGAGCGAGTGACTTCGGGGTCCTTCTGGCGCAGCGACCCGGCAGCGGCGTTGCGCGGATTGGCGAACTGGCGGGCTTCCTTGCCCGATGCCTCGGCCTCGGCGAGGAGGCGGGCGTTGAGCGCGGCGAAATCCTCCTTGGACATATAGACCTCGCCGCGCACTTCGAAGAGATCGGGGGCGTTCCCGGGCAGGATCTGGGGGATGTCGGCGATGGTGCGGACATTGGCGGTGACGTCTTCGCCCACCTGCCCGTCGCCGCGCGTGGCGGCGAGGACGAGGCGGCGCTGCTCGTAGCGCAGCGAACAGCTGAGGCCGTCGATCTTGGGCTCGGCGGTGAGCGCGACGCGATCCTCGGCACCGAGCGCCAGATAGCGGCGGATGCGCAGGATGAACTCGACCACCTCCTCGTCCGAAAAGGCATTGTCGAGGCTCATCATCGCGCGGGCATGCTGGACCTTGGAGAGATGCCCCGCGGGCGCGGCGCCGACCAATTTCGAGGGCGAATCCGGGCGGACCAGATCGGGGAAGGCGGCCTCGATCGCGCTGTTCCGCCGCATTAGCGCGTCATAATCCGAGTCGCTGATCTCGGGCGCGTCCTCGGTATGGTAGAGGCGGTTATGGTGCGCGATCTCGGCGGCGAGCGCCTCGAGTTCGGCGGCGGCTTCGTCCGGAGTCTGGGGGAGCGGCTGCATGCGCGTGTCGCTACGCCGGGGGATGGATCAAGTCCACCGATTGGCGCATGGGAGCGTAATGCGTTTCGATCTCGAACCGATTGGCTATGTCCGCGGCGGCCGCGCCGAGGCGGTGGATGACGATTGGGACCGCGAGACCGCCGCGATCGAGCTGGCGCCGCGCTTCGGGGCGGAGGCGCTCGCGGGGCTCGGCGACTTCAGCCATGCCGAGATCGTCTTCGTGTTCGACCGGGTGCCCGAGGATCGAATCGAGACCGGCGCGCGGCATCCGCGCGGACGCGTGGACTGGCCTTTGGTCGGTATCTTCGCGCAGCGGGGGAAGAATAGGCCGAACCGGCTGGGGGTGACGGTCTGCGCAGTCGAGCGAGTCGAAGGGACGCGGCTGCACGTGCGCGGGCTCGACGCGGTCGACGGGACGCCGGTGGTGGACATCAAGCCGGTGATGCGCGGGTTTCTGCCGCGCGGGGAAATCCGCGAGCCCGAATGGGCGGGGGAATTGATGGCGGGCTATTGGTGAGGCGTATCCCGCGCCTGCTTCGCTGGATCGGCGCCATCCTGCTCTGGACGGTGGTCGCGGCGTGCCTGACGATCACCGTGGTGCCGCAGTTCCTCGACCGCATCTATTATCGCGGGCCCATGTCGGCGCATTTCGACGGGCAGCATTTCTTCAATCCCGATGGCGATGACGACCGGCTCCGGCTGACCGGTGGGGCGAGCCGCTGGACCTTGCTGACGCGGCAGATCTTCGGCGATCCGACGCGGCCGGGATGGCCCGAGCATGTCGCCGTGACGCCTGCCAAACCGCCCGCGCGAGTCGAGGGCGAGGCGATGCTGGCGACCTGGGTGGGGCATGCGACGATGCTGGTGCAGGCCGATGGCGTGAATATCCTCACCGATCCGGTGTGGAGCGAGCGGGTGGGGCCGTTCGGGATCGGGCCGAAGCGGGTGGCCGAGCCGGGGATTCGCTTCGAGGATCTGCCGAAGATCGATATCGTGGTCCTCAGCCACAACCATTATGATCATATGGACCTCGTAACCCTCAAGCGACTGTGGGATCGCGACCATCCGCTGATCGTCACCTCGCTGGGCAACGACGCGATCCTGCGCTCGGCGGGGGTCGAGGCGGACGGGCTCGATTGGGGCGGGCATGTCTCCGCCGGGCGAGGCGCCGAAGTCTTCGTGACGCGTAACCATCATTGGGGCAGCCGCTGGTTCACCGACCGCAACCGCGCGCTCTGGTCGAGCTTCGTCGTGAAGCTGCCGCACGGCAATTTCTTCTTCTCGGGCGATACCGGGATCGGGAATGGCAAATGGCCGGCCGAGGCGGCGGCGCTGGGGCCGATCCGGCTCGCGGCGATCCCGATCGGCGCGTTCCGCTTCGAGGAAGGGCAGATGGCGGCGGGGAGCCATATCGGGCCCTGGGACGCCATGCGGGTGTGGAACGGGCTGGGGCGGCCCTTCGCGATCCCGATCCATTGGGGGACCTTCCGGCTGAGCTGGGAAGGCTATCGCACGCCGCCGGAATTGCTTGAAGCGATGGAGCGATGCGCGGGGAGCGGGCTCGGCCGGTTCGCGCCGGCGGGGATCGGAGTGCCTCTGCGCATTCCTGCGCTCGATGTCGTCCCGCCGGCGGTGGCGGCGGATATGGCCGCGATTGCGGCGTGCCACAAAAGGGGGGACTTCAAGGCGTTGCGGTAGCGGGGGCTGGTGCTAACCGAACCATCACCGTCATCCCGGCGAAAGCCGGGACCCAGAGCCAAGCGTGCTGTCCTTTGTGACTCTGGGTCCCGGCTTTCGCCGGGATGACGATTCTACGAGACCGTACCCCGCCGCTGTTCAGTGCTTGCAGTCGCCCAGGCGGGTCCATTTGGTCTGATAGGCCATGCGGATGCGCTCGGTGGTGCCGCTCTTGTCCTTGACGTTCACATTGACCGCGACCTTCGCGTCGGCGCTTTCCTCGCGTTCATGGCCCTCGAACTCGATCGTGCCGCTGAGTTCCATTCCCATGCGGTCGGTGGGGCCGCAGGTGCCCGTGCTGGTCAGGCTGCCATCCTTCTCGTCGAAGGTTTCGAGGCGGCAGAGCTTTTCCGAATTGGCGAGCATGTCGCGGCTGATCTCGCGCCCCGATTTGAGCGTGGGCTCGATGCAGTCCTTGATCTCGGTCTGGTCCTTGGGGAGATCGAAGGGCGCGTCCTTGCGATCGACCCAGACATCGTTGGCCACCAGTGTGACCAGCTTCGATTCCTTCTGCCACTGGCCGAGTCGCGGCGCATTGGCGGGATTGTCGGTCATCGGACCGCAGCCGGCGAGCAGGCCGGCGGCCAGCAGCATGGCAGGCACGTGAAATCGCATCGCGGAAGCCCCCTCGCGGTGAGCGGCCACCATGGCGGAGCGGCGTTTCAAATCGGTTAAATGGCGTGTGCGGAGACGCTTGATGCACAGGGGGGTGAGGCGCTATTTTACGCCAATCGGGAGAGGGTCGTAATCGTGAGAGAAAGCGCAGTTCGCGCATTGCATGTCTATGAGGCGACGCTGGACCGCGTGGGGCTGGCGTTGGCGATGGGCAGCGCGCTGGGGGGCGCGCTGGTGGTCGCGCTGCGGCTGGCCGCGGGCGAGCGCAACCCGATGTACCTGACCGGCAGCTGGCTGCTCGGCGCGGTGTTCGTCGCGATCGGAATCACCGCAGTGGTGGGGCCGCTGTGGCTGGTGATGCATGTCGCGGGGATGCGGCGCGCGCGCCACGCCGCGATGATCGGCGCGCTGGCGGCGCTGGCGATCTTCGTCGGCGCGCAGACCTGGGGCTTCGGCATGCTCGAAATGCCGATCATGGACAACCGCACCTGGCTCTATGTCTGGCTGAGCGCGATCGCGACCAGCCTGGTGCTGGCGGTAGCCGCCGCGCTGATCGGCGTCATCATGTGGCGGATCGCGTACCGGCGGCAGCTGTGATAGCCTGACCCGCGGGAGGACTTCATGTTCAAACACCCGCGTTGCCTGATCGCGTTGATGTTGGTCCTGTTTCAGCCCTGCGCAGCCTTTGCGCAGGGCGAGTGGACCGAACCCCGGACCCGCAGCGAAACCATGATGGCGGAGCAGGCCTATCATTTTGCGGTGGAGAAGCGTCACGACGACCTGTGCCAGAGGTTCGGCTGCCTCATCGTGATCAACGAGACCCGCGACTATATGTTGACCGGCATGTATCTCGACACGGCGTTCGTGAAGGGCGGGCGCGTGCCGGTCTGGTCGCCCAACATGCTGTCGAGCCCGGGCATCTATCCGATGCGCGCGACCATGTTCCCCACCTCGTTCAAGCGGCAGGAAGCATGCGCGGTTCCGGCGCGGTTCGAGTTCCGGCATTCCGATACAAGGGAGCGCGTGTCGGTCTTCATGCCGGTGAGCCTGTGCATGCGGCCGGGCGCTCCGTTCGTCCGGCTGCGGGTTCAGGTTCCGCCGAACGGGCGCGTCATCCTGGAGGACGGCACGGCCCGCTAGGCACTCCGGTTCAGGGCCGTCCTTCGTCCTGCCGTCAATCCTTTTCGGTGCCGGTGCAATCGCCGGTGCGTTTGGCATCGATCGAGACGGTCATCTTGCCCGCCGGGCCGGCCGAGGTCTCCATCGTCAAGTGATAGGCGTCGGGGCTGTAGGTCCCCTTCATCGCCATCCGTTGCTCGCCCTGCGGACCGCCCGGGCACGTCATCACCGCGTCGATCGTTCCGCCGGTCATGTTGAAATGCTCATAGGTGCAGCTCGACCCGTTGCCGAAGAAGCTGCCCTTGGGCCTGCTTGCCTCTTCGGGGGTGAGGCAGCTGTTGAAGGGGCGGGGCTGGCCCAGCTTTTCCTTCATCTGCGCCTCGACCGCGGGGGGGAGCCCCTTGGGGATCTCCATCCCGCCGAGCGATAGCTTGCCTTCCCAATGCCCCGGCAACGGCATGCCGCCGCCGCCCGACGCCGCGGCGGCCTTGGCGACTTCCTCGGGCGAGGCGTTGGTGAGCGAAACCGTCGGGCCCTGATTGCAGGCAGTGAGCGCAAGGGCGATGCCCAGGGGCAGGATAATGGTACGGGTCACGGCATTCCTCCTGTTTCGATGATCCTATTTCGGGCAATCGCCGGTGCGGTGCATGGTCGTCTTGCTCTTCATCCGCATACCGCCCGCGCCACCCACCGTCATTTCGGTGTCGAGCGCGACGGCATCCGCGGCATAGGTGCCCGACGCCTTGAGCGTCATCGCTTCCTTGCCGTCGGGGCCGGGGCAGGAAAGCGCCAGATCGACCTTGCCGCCCTCGGTCCTGTAATGGCGATAGGTGCATTTGCCGCCGGTTTCGCCGGTGATCATGTCGCCGACCGGGCGCTTCGCTTCTTCCTCCGAGACGCAGGCAGTGCGGACCTGGTCGACGTCGCGGCCCTGCGCCTTGGCCTGCTCGCGCGTCACTTCGGCCATACCGCCGATCGCGGCGGACTGGATTTCGACCTTGGTCTCCCACATGCCGGGGCGCAGCCCGGAGCCGCCCTGCTGGGCGACTTCCTCGGGTGAGGCATTGGTGAGCACGACGGCATTCTGGTTACAGCCGGTCAATACGAGCGCTGCGGCGGCGAGGAACAGGCAGTGGCGGATGGCGTGTTCTCCCGGTCGAGCGGCGATTCCGTTCCCGCTTTGTTGCAGGCTGGCACTAGAATCACCATAACGTTGGACTATGGCAATCCAGATTCGCACCAGCCTGGCCGAGCCCGAGACCGGGCCGGCCTTCGTCCCCCACCGGCCCGAGCGGCCGGCCAAGGTGGAGGGGGGCAGGAAGTTCAAGCTGGTGAGCGACTATTCGCCCTCGGGCGACCAGCGTCAGGCGATCCCCGAACTGGTCGAGCAGGCGATGGCGGGCGAGCGCGACCAGGTGCTGCTGGGAGTCACGGGCTCCGGCAAGACCTTCACCATGGCCAAGGTGATCGAGGAATTGCAGCGGCCCGCGCTGATCCTCGCGCCCAACAAGATCCTCGCGGCGCAGCTCTATGGCGAGTTCAAGAGCTTCTTTCCCGAGAATGCAGTCGAATATTTCGTCTCCTACTACGATTATTACCAGCCCGAGGCGTACGTCCCCCGGTCCGACACCTACATCGAGAAGGAAAGCTCGGTGAACGAGGCGATCGACCGGATGCGGCATTCCGCCACCCGGTCGCTGCTCGAGCGCGACGATGTGATCATCGTGGCGTCGGTCTCGTGCATCTATGGCATTGGATCGGTCGAGACCTATTCGGCGATGATCTTCGACCTGAAAAAGGGCCAGGTGGTCGACCAGCGCGAGATCATCCGCAAGCTGGTCGCGCTCCAGTACAAGCGCAACGACCAGGCATTCGCGCGCGGCAATTTCCGGGTGCGGGGGGATTCGCTGGAGCTGTTCCCGTCGCACTATGAGGATACGGCGTGGCGGATCTCGTTCTTCGGGGACGAGATCGAGGCGATCACCGAATTCGACCCGCTGACCGGGGCGAAGGTGGCGACGCTCGACTATGTGCGGGTGTACGCCAACTCGCACTATGTGACCCCGGGGCCGACGCTCAAGCAGGCGATGGAGGCGATCCGGCACGAGCTGAGCGAGCGGCTCAAGGAGATGGAGGCCGAGGGGAAATTGCTCGAGCATCAGCGGCTGGAGCAAAGGACCAACTTCGACCTGGAGATGATCGCCGCGACGGGGAGCTGCGCGGGGATCGAGAATTATTCGCGCTTTTTGACTGGGCGCTTGCCCGGCGAGCCGCCGCCGACTTTGTTCGAATATCTGCCGGAGAACGCGCTGCTCTTCGTCGACGAGAGCCATGTCACGATCGGCCAGATCAACGGCATGTCGCGCGGCGACCATCGGCGCAAGATCACGCTGGCGGAATACGGCTTCCGGCTGCCGAGCTGCATCGACAACCGGCCTTTGCGCTTCAACGAATGGGACGCGATGCGGCCGCAGACGGTGTGCGTGTCGGCGACGCCCGGCGGCTGGGAGCTGGAGCAGACCGGCGGCGTGTTCGTCGAGCAGGTGATCCGGCCGACCGGGCTGATCGATCCGCCGGTCGAGATCAAGCCGGTTGAAGAGCAGGTGCAGGACCTGATCCAGGAGTGCAAGGCGACCACCGCCCGGGGCTATCGCACCTTGGTGACGACGCTGACCAAGCGGATGGCCGAGGATCTGACCGAATATATGCACGAGGCGGGGGTGAAGGTCCGCTACATGCATTCGGATACCGAGACGCTCGAACGGATCGAGCTGATCCGCGACTTGCGGATGGGGGTCTATGATGTGCTGGTCGGGATCAACCTGCTGCGCGAGGGGCTCGATATTCCCGAGTGCGGGCTGGTGGCGATCCTCGATGCGGACAAGGAAGGGTTCCTGCGGAGCGAAACGTCGCTGATCCAGACAATCGGCCGTGCGGCGCGCAATGTGGACGGGCGGGTGATCCTGTACGCCGACCGGATGACGGGGAGCATGGAGCGCGCGCTGGCGGAGACCGGGCGGCGGCGCGAGAAGCAGCTCGCCTTCAACGCCGAGCACGGGATCACGCCCGAGACGGTCAAGAAGAATATCGGCGACATCATCGCGCATGTCGCGTCGAAGGATCAGGTCACCGTCGAGATCGACGAGGACCGGCCGCACATGGTCGGGCACAATTTGCGGGCCTATATCGAGGAGCTCGAGAAGAAGATGCGCGACGCCGCGGCGAATTTGGAGTTCGAGGAGGCCGGGCGGTTGCGCGACGAGATCAGGTCGCTGGAGGCGGAGGAGCTGGGGCTGCCGGTCGATGAGCGGAAGGCGCCGGTGATGGGGCGGTCGAACGAGGGGAAGCCGGGAACGCGCAAGGGGCGATTCGGGAAGCAGAGCCGGACGAAATGGGGAAGGCACTGAGGCTATTTACTGGCGCGTGCACGCGGGACTTGTCCGTTCTTCTTGACTAAAGCAGTATATACCGATCCGATACTTGTAGCGCATTTGGCTGCGGCGTTTCGGTGGGGGAGCGAATGGCAGACGCGCCAGGGGGCAAGCAGCCCGGCTTGATCGCTCGACGAGGGTCGGAGGTACGCGGCGGTGCTGCTGCACGGTGGTCGGCCGTATACCGCTGGTCCATCGATACGGCCAATCCGCGCCGCAGGCGTCGCGCGCTCATACTGCTGGCAGTGGTATTTGGTACACTGACGATGATCCGTTTCGCGGAAATCGTCTCGGGGTTCGCGGTGGTTCGCGCCGGGCTCGAATGGTTCGCGGACGGGGCGTTTTTCCATCCGCTGCTGTTCCCGGAAAAGGCGCCCGAGTGGAGGGATCGCATCCAGGCGGTACTGGTTCTGCTGGGACTGCCGGTGGCCTTCTTGCTGTGGCACTGGCGCGACTGCAACATGCGCGCGCAGATCGAGAGCCAACGCAAGGACATCAACCTCAAGGAATTTGAGGAGGTGCAACTCCGCGCTTCCGGAGCCCTCGACCCCAAGCTCCCCAAGGAGGCGCGGCAACAGCTTCAAATCGCCGCGTTGCATCAGCTTCGCGGTTTCCTGCGCGGCGCCTATGGCGAGGATTTTCGCCGCCCCGCCTTTGAACTGCTGCTCGCGGGCCATACTGCGGCAAGGGACCGGATCGGGCATTTGAAGGCGTTGAACGACTATTATGCGACCAAGCCGCCAGCGGGAGAACGTGCGAAGGAGATTGCCGAGATTATCGAACGCGGCCGTGCCAAGCTGACCCCTGTCGATCACCAGCGCATGGGGATTATCCGCGACGAGGCGGGCTTCATCGTGGGGGATCGCGCGAAGGATCGCGAGGGCCGGTGGTTCCCGCTCAATGGCCGGCGGTTCGACTGGATTGATTTCAGCGGGCTTGCCGCACGTGCATCTCGGGACCTGACTGAGTGCTCATTTATTGGCGCGAAACTGGCGGGTGCACATCTTGAAGGCGCGGTGCTGGGGTGGGCGCATCTCGAGGGCGCGCATCTCGAAAATGCGCATCTCAAAGGCGCGAAGCTGGACTGGGCACATCTTGAGGGCACGCACTTTGCGGGTGCGCATCTCGAAGGCGCGAAGCTGGATTGGGCACATCTCGAAGATGCGCGGCTGGAGGGGGCGCATCTTGAAGGCGTGCGGCTGATGGCGGCTCGTCTCGAAGGTGCGCGGCTGGAGGATGCGCATCTCGAAGGCGCGAAGCTGTGGAGGGCGCATTTCGAAAGTGCGCATCTCGAAGGGGCACGTCTTGAAGGCGCTGATTTCCAAGGCGCGCACCTCGAAGGGCGCGTCTTGAAAGCGCATTTTATGATGCAAAAACGTCGTTCGCATATGGTTGGGAGACGCTGTCCGAGACGGAGCGGGAAGCGTTACGGCGGGAGTTTATCGACCTCGGCGTGCGAAGCGACCTTGAGGAGGGCAGCCCAAACTCATTTTGAAGCGCGCCGCCGAGCGTTCAGCGCGCCTGATACCGCAACCCTCGAAACGTGGCGCTCCCCGCGCCGCACGCGAAGATCGCCGGCCTCAGGCTCAGGAAGCCGTCGGCCATGTTGTGGTTGTAGCCGGCGACTTCGTAATCGATCACCTTGCGCCAGGCGCCGCCTTGGGGGCGGATGAAGTAGCTGGTGACCTGTTCGTCGTTGACGATGCGCATCGTGAAGCGGCGGCCGGCGGCGGGGCCGGGGGGTGGGTAGGTGGAGTCGTTGCCTGTTTTCCAGGTGCGGAGCTTGTCGGCGGTGCTGCCCAAGCCGGCGAAGAGCTTTTCGTTGTAGAAGAGGATCAGGCCTGCTTGCGCATCACCTTCGAGTTCCACGTCAATGCTGACTTCGTAGCTGCGGTCGCCGGTAATGAAGGCTAGCGGGGAGGAATTGCCGGGGTGGCTGCCCTGGGCCTTGAGATGCAAGGCGCCATTCTCGATCTTCGCCCGATCGAGATAGCCGGGGCCGGGATTGTAGAAGGCGAGACGCGTTCCGAACATTTCGGTAGCGAAATCGTCCGAAAGCGTCATTCCGTGCGCGCCTGCGGGGGCGCCGCGCGGTTTGGGAAGCGGGCGGTCGAGGATGCCGCCCCTCGCGCGGGGCCAGCCATCGGCTGTCCATTCGAAAGGTTCGAGGAGCATCTGGCGGCCGAGAGTGCGGTACCCGTTCTCGTAGGCGTGATAGACCAGCCACCAGTCGCCACCCGGCCCTTGCACCGGCGTAGCGTGGCCGCGCGACCACCAGGGTTCGGCTGCGCTGGCGGTGCGGATGATCGGGTTGTGCGGGCAATTCTCCCACGGGCCGTGGATCGAGCGCGAGCGGGCGACGACGGTCATGTGGCTGGTCGGCGGGCCGGCGGTGCCGCCCTGGCCGGAGAAGAGGTAGAAATAGTCGCCGTGGCGCAGCAGCTTGGGGCCCTCGTGCGCGGGGGCTTCGATCACCCAATCGGCGGGGATCGGCCAGCCCTTGTAGACCTGCTCGGGCGCCCCGTCGCGGCGGAGGCCGTCGTCAGTGAGACGGACGCGGTGGCCGTCGTTGAGGAACAGGTAGCGCTTGCCGTCCTCGCCGACGATGTGACCCGGATCGATATAGCCGATGAGGTCGAGGTCGATGGGTTCGCTCCAGGGGCCGCGCATCGAGGGGGCGTGGATGACGTAGTTCTTGAAGGGGCCGCGCGGGGAAGAGACGGCGGGGTCGTAGACGGGGATGTAGATGAAATAGCGGCCGTCATGCTTGACGAGGTCGAGCGCCCAGACCGAGCCGATATATTTCGTGAGCGCGGGGCCGATAGGGGTCCAGTTTACCAGATCGCGCGAGTGCCAGATGACGATGCCGGGGTAATAGAGCGTGCTCGAATAGCTGACGTAATAATCGTCGCCATCCTTGAGGATGTTGGGATCGGGGCGGTCGCCCGAGAGGATCGGGTTGCGATACTTGCCGTTGCCGAGATCGGCGCGGCGCTGGCCTCCGAGGCCGGGACGCCATGTGGGCGCGGGCGCGCAGGGTTCGGCGGCGGCGGTTCCGGGGAGCGCGCTCGCGGCGGCGCCGGCGAGCCCGAGGGTCAGCGCCTCGCGGCGTGATGTCGACATCGGCTTCCTCCTGTTCCGCTGCAACACATCAGCAACGAACATTCGCTTGCGCAAGCTGCTCTCGCCAGTGCAAACCGTCAACGTTGACATGACAGGCGCGAAAAGCGCCGGATGGGGAGAGATGATGGGATCGCGGATCTTGGCCGGCCTGGCGCTGGCGGGGCTGGTTTTTGCGGCAGAGGCTCAGGCGGCGGGGCCTTTCACGCCTGCGCCGGCCGCGGTGCCGGCCAAGGGCGCGACGCTGCGGCTCGGCAAATGCATCAATATCTCGAACATGCTCGAGCCGCGGCGCGAAGGCGAATGGGGGCGGGCGTTTCGCGACAGCGACATCGCCAATATCAAGTCGAAGGGCTTCACTGCGATCCGGCTGCCCGCGCGCTTTTCGAGCCATGCCGGTCTGACCGCGCCCTATACGATCGATGCGGATTTCATGAAGCGCGTGCGGCACATCACCGATCTGGCGACCGCGGCGGGCATGTCGGTGATCGTCGACATGCATCATTATGAGGAGCTGTTCGTCGATCCCCGCGGGCATACCGACCGGCTGGCGGGGCTGTGGCGGCAGATCGGAGTGGCATTCAAGGATGCGCCCGCGACCGTTTATTTCGAGCTGATCAACGAGCCGCACGACAAGTTCGACGGTTCCAACCTCTGGGCGGTGCAGGCCCCCGCGCTGGCGGCGGTGCGCGAGAGCAATCCGACGCGGCCGGTGGTGATCGACGGGCCGAGCTGGGCCTCGCTCGACGGGATGATCGCGACCCGGTTTCCCGACGATCCGTACATCGTCCCGACCTTCCACTGGTACGACCCCGCCAATTTCGGGTTCGACAAGGCGCCGTGGATGAACCCGCCGGTGCGCGAGAGCTGGGGGAATGCGGCGGATATCGCCGAGCTGCGCGGGGTGCTCACCAAGGTGCAGGGCTGGATGAAGCGGACGGGGCGGGTTCCGTTCGTGGGGGAGCTTGGCGCGCACGAGAAACGGTCGGTGGAGCAGCGCGCGAACTATTACGGCGTCAATACCGCCGCCTTCGCCTCGATCGGCGTGCAGAGCTGCGCCTGGGGATACACCAATACCCATCAATTGTTTCGGGATGGCAGCGGCTGGGAACCGGGGATTGCGGACGCGATGGTGACCACCGCGACCTTGCCGGAGTGAGGCATATGCGTTGGGTTGGAATTTCTGTGGTGGCGCTGGCATTGACGGGGTGCAGCGGCGGCGGGAGCGGGTCGAGCGGCGGTGGCGGCGGCGGGCCAGCGATCGTCACGCCGACCCCGACGCCAACGCCGACCCCAACTCCGACTCCCACCCCCACTCCGACCTTCACGCCGACTGCCGCGGCGATCCCGGCCACCGGGGCGACGCTGCGGCTGGGCAAGTGCGTCAACATGTCGGATCAGCTCGAGGCGCCGAATGAAGGCGATTGGGGCCGCGGCATCCAGGATGCCGACATCAGCCGGATCAAGGACAAGGGCTTCACGGCGATCCGGCTGCCGGTGCGCTTCTCTGTGCATGCGCTGGCCAGCGCGCCCTATACGATCGACGCCACCTTCATGGCTCGGGTCAAGCATGTGGTCGATCTGGCTGTGGCGAATAACCTGTCGGTGATCGTCGACATGCATCATTATGAGGAGCTGTTCGTCAGCCCCGGCCCTGAATCCCATGCGACTCGCTTCGCGGAACTGTGGCGGCAGATCGGCGTGGCGTTCAAGGACCAGCCCTCGACCGTTTATTTCGAGCTGATCAACGAGCCGCACGACAGCTTCAACGCGAGCAACCTGCTCACCATCCAGAACCCCGCGCTCGCCGCGGTGCGCGCGAGCAACCCGACGCGCAAGGTCGTGATCGACGGGCCCGACTGGGCCTCGCCCGACGCGATGATGACGACCAGCTATCCGGCCGACGCGAACGTGGTGCCGACCTTCCATTATTACGATCCGGCCAATTTCGGCTTCGATACCGCGCCCTGGATGACCCCGGCGACGCGCACCGATTTCGGCACGGCGCAGGACGTGACGGACCTGCGCGCACGGCTGACCAAACTGAGCGACTTCATGCGGACCACGGGCCGCGTGCCCTTTGCCGGCGAATATGGCGCGCATGAGAGCAAGCCCAACGCGGCGCGCGTCACTTATTACGGCATGGTCAGCTCGGCCTTCGCCTCGATCGGGATCCAGAGCTGCGCCTGGGGCTATACCAACACCTTCCATCTCTGGCGCGACACCACCGGATGGGAGCCCGGGATCGCCGATGCGATCGTCACGACGACGACATTGCCCCCGGGTTGAAGAGGAGTGCGTAAAATGAAAGCGTTGCGAGTGATTCCGAGCGTGGCGGCGATGGCGCTGGTGGCGTGCAGCGCGGGCGGTTATTCGGGCGGCGGCGGCGGTGGTCCCGTGATCGTCGCGCCGACCCCGACTCCGACGCCCGCACCGGTTCCCACGCCGACGCCCACGCCCACGCCGACTTATACCCCCACCGCGGCGGCGGTGCCGACCACGGGCATTCACTTGCCGATCGGCAAATGCGTCAACATGGGCAATATGCTCGAGGCGCAGCCGAACGAGGGGAGCTGGGGCCGGGCGATCGTCGATGGCGACTTCACGATTATCCGCACGGCCGGGTTCGATACAGTGCGCGTGCCGGTCTGGTTTTCGGGCCATGCGCTGACGGGCGCGCCCTATACGATCGACGCGACCTTCATGGCGCGGGCGCGCCACGTCGCCGATGCGGCGAGCGCCGCCGGACTCAATGTGATCGTCGACATGCACAATTTCGACGAGCTGTTCGCCGATCCGACCGGGAACACGGTGCGGTTCACCGAGATGTGGCGGCAGATCGGCGTGGCTTTCGCTTCGGCGCCGTCGAACGTGTGGTTCGAACTGATCAACGAGCCGCATGGCAGCCTGACCAACGCCAATTTGACCACGGTGATCACGCCCGTCATCGCGGCGATCCGCACGACCAATCCGACGCGCCCGATCATCCAGGGCGGGCAGGACTGGAGCGGGGTGAGCTCGCTTGCGACGCTCAACCTGCCGGCCGATCCCTATATCGTGCCGACGATCCACACCTATGATCCGTTCAACTTCACCCATCAGGGTGCGACCTGGGTGACGCCCACCCCGCCGCTCGGCCGCGTCTTCGGCAGCGCGGCGGATTATACCGAGCTGGAGGCCAATCTGCAGAAGGTGCGCGATTACATCACGCGCACGGGCCGGGTGCCGTTCGTCGGCGAATATGGCGCGATCGACGATACCGGCATCTCGCTCGATCAGCGCATTCTCTACTATCGCCAGATGACCAGCGCCTATGCCTCGATCGGCGTGCAGACCTGTGCCTGGGGCTATACCAATACTTTCAGGCTACGCGATCAGACCGGGGACTGGTTGCCGGGCATCGTTGACGCAATCAAAACCACGACGACACTGTAGAAACACTACATACATCTTCGCTTTATTGCGCCTTTTCGGGGCAAAACCCGGGAAACTACGGAGCCATAACTCGGATAATTACGGAATGGCTGGAACTATGTCCGCCATGCAATGTTGATCTGGATCAACAAGGCGCGATATGATGGCGACGATTTCGGAACTGCACGACGAGCATCGCAAGCTCGAGGCGCTGGCCGCCCAGATGCTGAGCATCGTCGCGGCGCCGGTCGCCGATGCCGCCGCGGTCGCGGGCCTGCGCTGGCGGATGGCGCAGTCGCTGCTCGATCACTGCGCGAGCGAGGACCGTTTCGTTTATGACCGGCTGCTCGCCTCGGGCGATGCCGCGGCGACCGCGCTTGCCTGGCGCTATCGGCAGGAATTCGGCGCGCTGAGCGCGGGGTTCGCGCACTATATCGGCGACTGGCCGATCGACCGGATCAACCGCAACTGGATCGGCTTTCGCGCCGACACCGAAGCGATGATGGCCAAGCTCGCCGCGCGGATCCTGTGCGAGGAGAGCGAGCTCTATACGCATGCCGAACGCGTCGAGGCGCGCCGCCGCGCCGCCTGAAATCGCCGCGCGCCTGCCCGATCGCGGTTGAGCCGCGCTGATCGATCCCGCATAAGGGGGCGATGCGTAGCCGGTCCCTGCTTGCCTTTCCCGCCTTGCTGATGACTGCCGCGGTGCTGGCCGGATGCGCCGCGCCGCCAGTGGTGCCGCCCGCGCGGCCGGTGCCGATCCCGTCGCCCACGCCTGCGCCGCGGCCCGCGCCTGTTCCCACGCCACCTCCGACTCCCGTCGCCGCCGATTGGCGCGACTGGCCGGTCACGCCGGGGAGCTGGGTCTATCGCCAGGATGCGCGGGGTAGCATCGCCTTGTTCGGGCAGATCGGCGAGGATGCCGAGCTGACGCTGCGCTGCGACAAGGCGCGCGGCCGCATCTATCTGTCGCGGCGCGGCGAGGGGAGCGGCGCGCTGACGATCCGGACTTCGAGCAGCTTGCGCAGCGTCGCCGCGCAGCCGACCGGGGCGACGCCGGCCTATCTCGCGATCGAGCTTGCCCCGCGCGATCCCTTGCTCGACGCGATCGGCTTCAGCCGCGGGCGCTTCGTGGTCGAAGGCGCGGGGCTGCCGCCTTTGGTGATTCCGGCCTGGGGCGAAATCCTGCGCGTCGTCGAAGACTGCCGCTGATCGTTACGCCGCTTGATCACTTCGGGGCGATGGCGCAATGTGCGCATATTGCTAATCGGAGGATTCGATGCGTCACTGGATCAAGGCCGCGCTGATCGGCGCGGCGATATGTGTCACCACGCCCTCGTGCGCGCAGAAGGCGGCGGATTATGCCGCGGCCGTGTCGGCGCCCGGCCGCCCTGCCGAGGCCATCGCGCTCGACGGAAGCCGCAAGCCCGCCGAAATGCTCCAGTTCCTGGGGCTCAAGCGCGGGATGACCGCCGCCGACGTGATGGCGGGCGGGGGCTATTATAGCGAGATCATGGCGCGGATCGTGGGGCCGGGCGGCAAGGTGATCGCGTTCGAGCCCAGCCAGTTCTACGAGAATGACAAGGCCAAGGCGCTGTGGAACGGGCTGATCGCGCGCGCGCCCAATATCAGCCTGACGCCCTATCCGTGGGACCAGTTCGCGGCGCCGGCGAACAGCCTCGACTTCACCTTGCTCCATCTCGTCTATCACGACCTGTATTGGGAGAGCGCGCAGTACAAGGTGCCGCGGATGGATCCGTCGGTGTTCGTGCGGACGTTGTTCGCGGCGACCAAGCCGGGCGGGATCGTCGGCGTGATCGATCATGTCGCCCTGCCCGGCGACACGCGCGCGACAGTGGAGAAATATCACCGGATCGACCCGGCAGTGGTGAAGGCCGATTTCGTGGCGGCGGGCTTCGTGCTCGAGGCCGAAAGCCCGTTGCTGCACATGGCCGATGACGATCACAGCAAGGGCGTGTTCGATCCTGCGATCCGGGGCCGCACCGACCGCTTCGCCTACCGCTTCCGCAAGCCGCGGCGCTGAGCATCCCGCCGGTTTCCTCGTGCGTTGAGGCGCGCGAGGAGACCGGCGATGATCCGCAAGCTCAAGTCAGGCGAGTACCGCCTCTATTCGCGCAAGCCCGATCCGAAGACGGGCAAGCGCCGCAATCTCGGCACGTTCGACACGCGCGCGGGCGCGGAAAAGCACGAGCGCGAGGTGCAATATTTCAAGCGTCATTGATTTGCGCCGCGACGGCGTAGCCAAGCCGAAATGCGCAGGCCGGAGAGAATCGTCCAAAATAAAAAACAAAACAAGACTTGTTCTGCGACTCGCGGTGATTCAAACAGTTGATGTGCCGCATGGCACGACCGTTTCAACAAGCGAAAGGAGGTGATCCGATGTCTCATGGTTCAGCAATGGGGTCGGTTCAGTTCGTTCGGGAGACGCGCCGCTGAGCTGAAGGGCGCGGTCGGAAGCCCTCCGACCGTATGGCGCGCGGGAGGTATCCTCCTCCAATCAACGCGATGCCAGCCACAGCGAAGCGGCCCGACTAGGTCTCCCGGGCTGGAGCACACCGGCCGCTGACCATGTCGGAGGTCGCCGGGTCCCTGAAGGGATCCGGCGGCCTCTTTCATTCAAGGGCCCATGAAATGGGCCCGCAGCCCCGGCGAAGGCCGGGGTCTCGCGCAACCCGCGCAGCCCGTGTAGGCATCGCGTCATGCTCGATTTCGAAACGGGATATGAGGGCAAGTTCGATTTCCCGGGCAATGTCGGGAACCCGCAGACCTTTTACATCCTCGCCACCATGCCGCGCACCGGGAGCAGCTGGTTCAGCCATTTGCTGTGGGCGACCGGATGCCTGGGCGCGCCGCTCGAATATCTGAACTTCGACGCCGCCGGCCCCTATTTCTTCGCGCACGGCAATCCGGCGCTGCAGGAGCAGACCTGGCGATCGGTGCTGCGGCGGCGGACGTCTCCGAATGGGGTGTTCGGCTTCAAGGCGTTTCCGACCCAGCTCGAAGTGCTGCAGGCGGAGAATCCGGGGCTGATGCAGGCCGTGATGGGCCAGGTGATGGCGCGGCCGCGGATTGTGTGGCTCGACCGGCGCGACCGGGTGGCGCACGCGATTTCGCTCGCGCGCGCCGCGCTTTCGGGGGTGTGGCGGCAGGAGCAGGAAAGCGGCGAGAATATTGCACCGGTCTATTCGCCCGAGATGCTCGCCGAAGCCGAGCGGCGGATCGAAAGCGAGCGCGAGGCCTGGGAGGCGATGTTCCGCGACCTGCGGATCGAGCCGCTCAGGCTGTGGTATGAGGATGTGGTCGCCGATCCAGCGGGGGTGACGGCGCAGGTGGCGGGGTTTCTGGGGGTGGCGATCGATCCCGCAGCGGCGATCGACGTGCCGGCGGTGAACAAGCAGTCCGAGGCCGGGGCGCTGGACTGGGCGGCGAAATATGCCGAGGCGAAGGGTTAGGGTCTGAACTCAATTGGATTTGGCGCCAACTGTTTGAGATCACGCTACAACCCCCTCCCCCTTGATGGGGGAGGGAGGGGCCCGCTGCCGTAGGCAGTGGGAGGGTGGGGGTGACCTCTCCTCATTGGACGGCACCATGAGGAGAGGTCACCCCCACCCAACCCTCCCCCATCAAGGGGGAGGGCTATCGCCAAGCCGCACGCTCACGAAATCTAATTGAGTCCTGACTCTAGTTCAGCAATCCCTTGAGCCGGTAGAGTGCCTCCAGCGCATCGCGCGGGGTCAGGGCGTCGACATCGAGTGCTTCGAGTTCGGTACGCACGGGATCGGCCGCCGCTTCCTCCTGCTCCGCGACTGCGGCGAAGAGGGGCAGGTCGTCGAGCCCCGCCGCCAGCCCGCCGGTCTTGGCGCGGCCGGCTTCAAGCTTGTCGAGCACGGCCTTGGCGCGCTTGATCGTGATCGGGGGGAGGCCGGCCAAGCGGGCGACGGCGATGCCGTAGCTGCGGTCGGCCGGCCCTTCGGCGACTTCGTGGAGCAGGACGAGGTCGCCCTTCCATTCGCGCGCGCGGACATGGTGGAGCGTGAGCGCGTCGCAGCGCTCGGCGAGGCGAGTCAGCTCGTGATAATGCGTCGCGAACAGGCAGCGGCAGCGATTATCCTCGTGGATCGCCTCGACCACGGCCCAGGCGATGGCGAGGCCATCATAGGTCGAGGTGCCGCGGCCGACCTCGTCGAGGATGACGAAACTGCGCGGGGTGGCCTGGGCGAGGATCGCGGCGGTCTCGACCATCTCGACCATGAAGGTCGAGCGGCCGCGCGCGAGATTGTCCGAGGCGCCGACGCGGGAGAAGAGGCGGTCGACGAGGCCGAGTTTCGCGCGGGCGGCGGGGACATAGCTACCGGCCTGGGCGAGCACGGCGATGAGGGCGTTCTGGCGGAGGAAGGTCGATTTGCCGCCCATGTTCGGGCCGGTGACCAGCCAGAGGCGGCTGGTTTCGGATAGGGTGCAATCGTTCGCGACGAAGCGGCCGCCCGCCTTGCCGACTGCGTCCTCGACCACCGGATGCCGCCCGCCTTCGACTTCGAAACAGGCGTGATCGACGAGCACTGGACGAGTCCAGCCGCCCTCGATGGCGCGTTCGGCGAGCGCGGCGGCGACGTCGATCCGGGCGAGCGCGTCGGCGGTGGCGGCGATGGGCTCGCGGCGGTCGAGCGCTCGCGCCGTCAGCTCCTCCAGATGCGCGGCCTCGGCGGCGAGGGCGTGGGCACCGGCCTGGGTTACCTTGAGCGCGGCCTCGTGGAGATCGGGGGCGTTGAAGCGGACCACGCCGGCCAGCGTCTGGCGATGGGTGAAGCCGCTGTCCTGCTTCATCAGCGGATCGGCGTTCTTCGCGGGGACCTCGATATGATAGCCGAGCACGCCATTGTGGCGGATCTTGAGCGAGGCGATGCCGGTGCGCGCCTTGTACTCGGCCTCGAGGCTGGCGATCACGCGCCGGCCGCCCGCGCCGGCATCGCGCAGATCGTCGAGCGCGGCGTCATAGCCCTCGGCGATATAGCCGCCCTTGTCGGCGTCGATCGGTGGCTCGGGGACGAGCGCGCGGGACAGCAGGTCGATCAGCGCGCCATGACCCTGAAGCTGGGGGACGATGCCCGCGAGGAGCGCGGGCTTGTCGGCGAGCGTGGAGAGACGCTCGGCAAGACGCCACGCGCCGTCCAGCCCGTCGCGGAGCTGGCCGAGATCGCGGGGGGAGCCGCGCCCGGCGGCGATGCGGCCGAGCGCACGGCCCACATCGGGGAGCGCGCGCAGCTGGGCGCGGACCATGTCGCGCAGGCCCGCATCGTCGGCGAAGCGGCGGCCGAGGTCGAGGCGGGCCTCGATCGCCTGCCGGTCCATCAGCGGTGCGGCGATGTCGCTGCCGAGCAGGCGCGCGCCCGCGCCGGTGACGGTGCGGTCGACGCTGTCGAGCAGGCTGCCCTTGCGGGTGCCCGCGCTGCTGACGGTGAGTTCGAGGCTCTCTCGGGTGGCCGCGTCGATCGCCATGCAGGCATCGGTGCGGCTGACGCGGGGCGGGCGGAGGAAGGGGAGCGATCCCCTTGCATTATGTTCGAGATAGGCCGCGAGCCCGCCCGCCGCCGCGAGTGCGGCGCGCGAGAATTGGCCGAAACCGTCGAGCGTCGCGACGCCGAACAGCGATTTGAGCCGCGCCTCGCCCGCGCCGCTGTCGAAATCGGCGCGGGGGCGCTGGAGGGTCGAAAGCTCGGCGAAGGACGAGGCCTCGGAAACGATGGTCTCGGCGGGATTGAGCCGGGCGACTTCGGCGCTGACCCGGTCGGCATCGCTCTCGATCACTTCGAACCGGCCGGTCGAGACATCGGCGCAGGCGATCGCCACCGCGCCGCCCGCCTCGCCGATTGCGGCGCACCAGTTGGCCGAGCGGCTGTCGAGCAGCGCCTCCTCGGTCAGCGTTCCCGCGGTCACCACGCGGATCACTGCGCGTGCGACCAGGGCCTTGGAGCCACCGCGCTTCTTCGCCTGCTCCGGCGTCTCGACCTGATCGGCGATGGCGACACGGTGGCCGGCTTTGATCAACCGGGCGAGATAGCCCTCCATCGCATGCGCGGGGACGCCGCACATCGGGATGCGGTCGCCGTCATGCTCGCCGCGCGCGGTGAGGGCGATGTCGAGCACGGCGCTGGCGACCTTCGCATCGTCGAAGAACAATTCGAAGAAATCGCCCATCCGGTAGAAGAGCAGGCAATCCTCGGCCTCGGCCTTGAGCGCCAGATACTGCTGCATCATCGGGGTGGCTGCGGAGGCGGACATTATGTGTCGGGTTAGCGCAACCCGATGCGTGATCAACACCCGGACCGGGTTTTCTTGGGGACAAGTCGGCCCTAAGGGAAAGCCGATCCCCGGGGAGAGACAACGATGTCCGAAGACGCCAACGTCCAGTTTTCAGAGCGCGAGGCGCTGCTGTACCATTCGGAGGGGCGCCCCGGTAAGATCGAGATCATCGCATCGAAGCCAATGGCGACTCAGCGCGATCTGGCGCTGGCTTATTCGCCGGGCGTCGCGGTGCCGGTGCTGGCGATCGCGGAGAATCCCGCGACGGCCTATGACTATACCGCCAAGGGCAATCTGGTCGCAGTGATCTCGAACGGGACGGCGATCCTTGGCCTCGGCAATCTGGGGGCGCTGGCGTCCAAGCCGGTGATGGAAGGCAAGGCGGTCCTCTTCAAGCGCTTCGCCGATGTCGATTCGATCGATATCGAGCTCAAGACCGAGGATGTCGACCGCTTCATCGACGCGGTCGAGCTGATGGAGCCGAGCTTCGGCGGGATCAACCTCGAGGACATCAAATCCCCCGAATGCTTCGTGATCGAGCAGACCCTGCGCGAGCGCATGAACATCCCGGTCTTCCATGACGACCAGCACGGCACCGCGATCATTGCCGCGGCGGGGCTGATCAACGCGCTCTACCTCACCGGGCGCGACATCAAGACCACCAAGGTGGTGATGAACGGCGCCGGCGCCGCCGCGATCGCCTGTGCCGAGCTGATCAAGGCGATGGGGCTGCCCAACGAGAATCTGCTGATGCTCGATCGCTCGGGCGTGATCTATCGTGGGCGCGACAAGGTGAACCAGTGGCAATCGGCGCACGCGGTCGACACCGACCGGCGCACGCTGGCCGACGCGCTGGAGGGCGCAGACGTGTTCATGGGGCTGTCGGCGAAGGGCGCGCTCTCGCCGGAGCTGCTCTCGAACATGGGGCTCAAGCCGATCATCTTCGCGATGGCGAACCCCGACCCCGAGATCACTCCGCCCGAGGCGCGCGCGGCGCGGCCCGACGCGATCATCGCGACGGGGCGTTCGGACTATCCGAACCAGGTCAACAATGTGCTGGGCTTCCCCTTCATCTTCCGCGGCGCGCTCGATGTGCGCGCGACGACGATCAACGATGCGATGAAGGTCGCCGCCGCCACGGCGCTCGCCGAGCTGGCGCGCCAGCAGGTGCCCGAGGAAGTCGCGGCGGCTTACGGCGTACAGCACAGCTTCGGGCCCGATTACATCATCCCGGCGCCGTTCGATCCGCGGCTGATGGAGATCGTCCCCGCCGCGGTCGCCAAGGCCGCGATGGATTCGGGCGTGGCGACCAAGCCGATCGAGGATTTCGCGGCGTACCGCCAGCAGCTTCGCGCGCGGCTCAACCCGACGACGTCGGTGCTCACGCTGGCATATGAAGGCGCGCGGGCGAACCCGAAGCGCGTGATCTTCGCCGAGGGCGAGGAGGAAGTCGTGCTGCGTGCGGCGATCGCCTTCAAGGAGGGCGGCTATGGCACTCCGGTGCTGGTCGGGCGCGAATCGGTGCATGACCGGCTGCGCGCACTCGGCGCCGATCCGGCCGAGTTCGAATTGCACAACAGCGTCAATTCGCCGCTCGTCGACCGGATGATCGACTTTCTCTACGAGCGGCTCCAGCGGCGCGGCTATCTCCGTCGCGAAGTCGCGCGGATGGTCAATCGCGATCGCAACATCTTCGGCGCGATGCTGCTCCAGCTGGGCGAAGGCGATGCGATGATCACCGGCGTCACGCGCACCTATGCGCAGACGATCCGCGAGATCCGCCGCGTGATCGACGTCGAGGCGGGGCGCACTCCGTTCGGCGTGCACGTGCTGGTCGGCCAGTCGCATACCGTGTTTATCGCCGACACCACTGTCAACGAACGCCCGACCGCCGAAGAGCTTGCCGATATCGCCGAGCAGACCGCGGCGGTGGCGCGGCGGATGGGACACGTGCCGCGCGTCGCGTTCCTCAGCTATTCGACCTTCGGCAATCCCGAGGGGCGCTGGCTCGAGAACCTCCGCGGCGCGGTGAAGGTGCTCGATGCGCGCGACAATGTCGGGTTCGAATATGAAGGCGAGATGGCGCCCGACGTCGCGCTCAATCCCAAGCAGCTCGCCAAATATCCGTTCGCGCGGCTTTCGGGCCCGGCGAATGTGCTCATCATGCCGGGGCTGCAATCGGCCAACATCTCGGCGAAATTGCTGCGCGAGCTGGGCGGCGACGCGACGATCGGGCCGATGCTGATCGGAATGGAAAAACCGGTCCAGATCGCCCCGATGACCGCGACCGCGAGCGAGCTGGTGACGCTGGCGGTGTTGGCGGCGGGGGGGATTGCTAGGTAATTTTCCTCTCCCTTTGGGAGAGGGAATTACGCGTCGATGCTGCCGCCCATGTTCGCGTTGACGATGCCGCCGTCGACGGTGAGCGTTTCGCCTACGACATAGTCGCCTGCGCGGCTCGCGAGGTAGATGGCGGCACCCGCCATGTCCTCGTCATAGCCGATCCTGCCCGCGGGGATGCGCTTGGCGACGCCGTCGCCATGGTCTCGGGCGGCGCGGTTCATATCGCTGGGGAAGGCGCCGGGGGCGAGCGAGGTCACCACGATCTGGTCCTGGATCAGGCGGGCGGCCATGCGGCGGGTCAAGTGAATCAGCGCGGCCTTCGACGCCTGATAGCTGTAGGTCTCCCAGGGATTGACGCGCTGGCCGTCGACCGAAGTGATGTTGATCACCTTGGCGGGCTGCTTCGCGCTCGCGCCGGCCTTGAGCAGCTCGTGGAGTGCTTGCGTCAGGAAGAAGGGCGATTTGACGTTCAGGTCCATCACCTTGTCCCAGCCGCTTTCGGGGAAGCTTGCGAACGCCTCGCCCCAGGCGGCGCCGGCATTGTTGACGAGGATATCGAGCCGCTTCTCGCGCGCGGCGAGATCGGCGGCGAGGGCCTTGCAGCCTTCGACGGTCGAGATGTCGTGCGGGAGCGCGATGCAGTTGGTGCCAAGCTCGGCCGAGACTTCCTCGCACGCCGCGGCCTTGCGCGACGAGACATAGACCTTGGCGCCCGACTGGATGAACCCTTCCGCGATCATCTTGCCGATCCCGCGCGAGCCGCCGGTGACGAGCGCGATACGTCCGTCGAGACGGAACAGGCTGTTGGTATCCATCTTTTCTACTCCCTCTCCCCGCTTGCGGGGAGAGGGCCGGGGAGAGGGGCAGTCTCTCTATCCCGACCCGTTGTTCGTGTGACGACTGCCCCTCTCCCAACCCTCTCCCCTGAAGGGGAGAGGGCTATTTTTCATCCTCCGCGCTTCAGCGTTTCTCGGGCGATGATAAGCTGCTGGATCTGGCTGGTGCCCTCGTAGATCCGGAACAGCCGCACGTCGCGGTAAAGCCTTTCGATGCCGTAATCGGCGATATAACCGGCACCGCCGAAGATCTGGACTGCGCGGTCGGCGACGCGGCCGACCATCTCGCTTGCGAAATATTTGGCGGCGGCCGATTCCATCACGACATTCTCGCCAGCGTCTTTCGCCGCGGCCGTTTGGAGAACGAGCGCGCGTGCAGCCATCGCCTCGGTCTTCGAATCGGCGATCATCGCCTGGATCAGCTGATGCTCGGCGATCGGCTTGCCGAACTGCTTGCGCTCGCTGGCATAGGCGACGCAGTCCGCGATCAGCCGCTCCGCCACGCCGACGCACACCGCCGAGATGTGCAGCCGCCCGCGATCGAGCACCTGCATCGCGATCTTGAAGCCCTCGCCCTCGGCGCCGAGGCGCAGCGACGCGGGGACCTCGACATTGTCGAGGATGACATCGGCGACCTTGGCGCCCTTCTGCCCCATCTTCTTTTCGGGCTCGCCGATGGTCAGGCCGGACAGATCGCGCGGCACGAGGAACGCCGAGACGCCGCGCCCGCCAGGCTCTTCACCGGTGCGCGCCATCAGCGTGAAGACATGGGCCTTGTCGGCATTGGTGATGAAACGCTTGGTGCCGGTGATCCGGTAGATATCGCCGTCGCGGACGGCGCGGGTCTTCACCGCGCCCGAATCGGAGCCGACATCGGGCTCGGTCAGCGCGAAGCTAGAGATGACTTCGCCCGCCGCGATCTTCGGGAGCCATTCGGCCTTCTGCTCGGGGGTGCCGGCCATGACGATGCCCTGCGAGCCGATCCCGACATTGGTGCCGAAGGTCGAGCGGAAGGCGGGGGTGGTGCGGCCGAGCTCGATCGCGACGCGGCATTCTTCGCTCATGGTGAGGCCGAGCCCGCCATATTCCTCGGCGATTGACAGGCCGAACAGGCCGAGTTCGCGCATCTCCGCGACGATGTCGTCGGGGATCGCATCGGCCTCTTCCACCGCGCCTTCGAGCGGGCGCAGCCGTTCGGCGACGAAGCGGCGGATCGTCTCGATCAGCGTGTCGAAGATTTCGGGATCGAGCGCCATTCTCACCGTTCTTTCCGTTCGAAGCGGTGACGCTATACCGCGGCATGTGTGCCGGGCAAGACCATACCCGATCTTCCAACCGCTTTCGATTGACGCGCCGATGGCCCCACCTATGCTGGCCTGAATGCAAAGGGAGAATGGAATGTCCGAGGCGCACCAGACCGGAGCCTTGCCACCGGTCCGCAAGCTCGGGCGGGGGACGATGCTGGCCTATGGCTTCGGCGCCACAGCGTACGGGGTCAAGGATTTCGGCTTCTCAACCTTCCTGCTCTTCTTCTACAATCAAGTGATGGGGCTGCCCTCGTTCGAGGTGAGCCTGGCGATCATGTGTGCGCTGCTGGTCGATGCGTTCATCGATCCTGCGATTGGCTTTCTCTCGGACCGGACGCGGAGCCGATGGGGGCGGCGGCATCCGTGGATGTACGCCTCGGCGATCCCGATCGTCGCGGGATGGCTGCTGCTGTGGAATCCCCCGCTTCCAGTGATCTCGCACACGGCGCTGCTCGGCTGGGTGTTCGTGAACGCAGTGCTGCTGCGGACCGCGGTCTCGGCCTATGAGGTGCCCTCGCAGGCGCTCAGCCCCGAGCTTTCGGCCGATTATGACGAGCGGACGCGGATCATGGCGTATCGCTACCTGTTCGGCTGGGCCGGTGGTCTCGGGATGCTGGTCGCATCGTACAGCTGGTTGCTCGCAGCGCCGCCGGGACAGAGCGACGGCCTCTTGGTGCGCAGCAACTATATCGGTTTCTCGATCGCGGGGGCGGTGGCGATGCTGATCGCGATCCTCGTCTCGGCGCTGGGGACGCATCACGAGATCAAATACCTCCCCAAGCAGGAGATCGAGCGCAAGCCGTTCGCCGAGAGCTTTCGCGAACTGATCGAGACCGTGAAGAATCGTGCCTTCGCGATCCTGATGGGGGCGGGATTCTGCTATTATTCGGCGCAGGGGATCAGCTTCGCGCTTTCCAATTATCTCTATGTCCATGCCTGGGGGATGCAGGGCGGCACGCTCCAGTTGCTGGGAGCGACGCTGTTCATCGGCGTGATCCTGGCCTTCCTGATCGCGCCGCGCGTGGCGAAGCGCACGGGCAAGCCGCTGGCGGCAATGGGCTTCATGGCGGCGGCGGCGATGCTGCTCGCCTTCCCCTATCTGCTGCGGATCGCGGGACTGTTTCCGGCGATCGGCGATCCGTTGATGCTGCCGGTGCTGCTGAGCATCTTCACGGTCAACGCAGCATGCAGCGTATCGTCGACGATCCTCGGCGCATCGATGATGGCCGATGTGGTCGAGCATTCGGAAGTGACGACGGGGCGGCGATCGGAGGGGGTGTTCTTCGCGGGCGCCTTCTTCGTTCAGAAATGCTGCAGCGGCTTCGGCATCTTCGCGACCGGCGTGATCCTGTGGATCGTCGGCTTCCCCGAAGCGGCGGTGCAGGGAAGCGTGCCGATCCCGACGATCGACCGGCTGACGGTGATTTTCGCTTCGCTCTATCTGGGGCTCGGGTTCCTCGCGGCGTTCCTCTACAGCCGCTTCCCGTTCGGCAAGGCTGAGCATCTGGCGCGGATCGAGGCGCTAAGCGGCGGGGCCTGAACCGGGAAGCGCCCGCCGGAGATGGCTCCGACGGGCGCCCTTTCCTCCCCAGGAAAAGCTTGGGGCTACGTCAGGCGACGCGGCCGAGGCGGTGATAGAGGTTGCTGTACTTCACCGAATCCGGCGAATCCTTGACCTTCTGAAGGTGGGTGCCGACGGCTTCGCGGATCAGGCGGAAATCCTCGGTCGAGAAGACGGCGCGGCTGCGCTGGGGTTCGTTGGTCATCATATACTCCTTTACGCGGCTTGCTGGTTGAACTGGTCGTTCTCGGTGCTTTCGGCGAGCGCGGTGGTCGAGCTTTCGCCCCCTGCCACGGCCTGGGCGATCAGGTCGAAATAGCCGGTGCCGACTTCGCGCTGGTGGCGGGTCGCGGTGTAGCCGTTAACCTCGGCGGCGAATTCGGCCTGCTGGAGCTCCGAATAGGCCGCCATGCCGCGGTCCTTGTAGCCGCGCGCCAGCTCGAACATGCCATAGTTGAGCTGGTGGAAGCCCGCGAGGGTGACGAACTGGAACTTGTAGCCCATCGCCCCGATCTCGCGCTGGAACTTCGCGATCGTCTCGCGGTCGAGCTTGGCCTCCCAGTTGAAGCTGGGCGAGCAGTTATAGCTTTCCAGCACATTGGGATCCTAAGCTTAGAATTCCACGTGGACAAGTTGTCGCGGCCGCTTCTATAGTGTCACCTAAATACTAGTGACTCCAGCGTAACTGGACTGGCCACAGTTAGGCCGCAAATGTAATCACACTGGCTCACCT
>JADMIO010806433.1_pt1 | contig 78913 bp, 78 predicted proteins | sample 8958161 | NCBI WGS metagenome assembly JADMIO01 (sample SAMN16585339, study PRJNA669376) | soil metagenome | isolation source: Crop rotation soil | place: USA: Cullars Rotation, Alabama | collected 2011 | reverse complement strand
GCCGCGACTTCAAGTCACGTGAATTCCAAGCTTCGGATCCCACTGTGCTGGAAAGCATGGCCCCCGGCTTGGCGGGATATTCCACCGTGCCGTCAAGCTTGACTACCGGATGGTGCGGTTGCACGGCCGGTATGGCAACCTTCTCCACCATAAACCGGTTCTGGCTGGGTACGTAGACCCGGTGTTCGAAGGCGACGCGGGGTTCGACGATACCCGCATATTCCCTCACGAGCGCCTCGCGCTTGGCGGGGTCAGCCGCCACCTCGCGCGCAAGTTTCTGTTCGTTCTCTTTTGTCCAGCGCGCGGCCGTTTTGGCGTCCTCGGGATTGCGCATATCGATATCATGGCCCAGGAGCTCGGAGTGGCTGCGCGTGTTAATCTCGCTTACCACCGCCTTGCGCACTTTCAGGGGAAGATGCTCCGGATCCACTGGCGCCGCCGGATGGATTTCATGCTGCGCAGTCTGCTTATGGGCGGGTTTCCGGATGTTCTTGGGGGGATGAGTTTCATGGGTCATGATCGGCTCCTGGTTGGGAATCCGCCCAGTATACCCCAAAAGAGTTACAGGATGGTTACAAGCCTTTTATGCTGCTTTCTTAAGCACTTGTGCCATGGTTTTGCCGAGCGAAGCCGGGGAATCGGCCACGTGGATGCCGGCGGACTTCATCGCCTCGATTTTGGAATCCGCGCCGCCCTTGCCGCCGGAAATGATGGCGCCGGCATGGCCCATGCGCCGCCCCGGCGGCGCGGTGCGCCCGGCGATGAAGCCCACCACCGGTTTCTTCGTTTTGCTCTTTTTGATGAACTCCGCCGCGTCCTCCTCCGCCGAGCCGCCGATTTCGCCGATCATGATGATGGCGTCGGTATCCGCATCGGCGAGGAACAGCTCCAGCACGTCGACGAAATTGGTGCCGTTCACCGGGTCGCCGCCAATGCCGATGCAGGAGGATTGCCCGAGGCCCTCCGCCGTCGTCTGCGCGACCGCCTCGTAGGTGAGCGTGCCGGAGCGCGAGACGATGCCGACGCGCCCCTTCTTATGGATATGCCCCGGCATGATGCCGATCTTGCATTCACCCGGCGTGATAACCCCGGGGCAATTGGGGCCGATGAGGCGCGTGACGCTGCCGCAAAGCGAGCGCTTGACCTTCACCATGTCGAGCACGGGGATGCCTTCCGTGATGCAGACCACCAGCGGCACCTTCGCGTCGATGGCCTCCAGTATCGCGTCGGCGGCGTAGGGCGGCGGCACGTAGATGACGGATGCTACAGCCCCGGTCTTGGCGACGGCCTCGCTCACCGAGTCGAATACCGGCAGGTCGAGATGCCGGGTGCCGCCCTTGCCGGGCGTGACACCCCCTACCATCTTCGTGCCGTAGGCGAGCGCCTGCTCGGAATGGTAGGTGCCTTCGCGGCCGGTGAAGCCCTGGCAGATGACTTTGGTGTTTTTATTGATGAGAATGGACATGCAGGGCTCCGGAAGTTGAAGGTTATATCACGATGGCGCGCACCGCCGCGCGCAGGTCGTCCTGGGCGGTGAGCCGCAGGCGGCGCACCTCGGGAAACATTTCCTCCAGGCGATCGTCGAGCGCGTCCGCATCGTCGCAGGCAAGGCTGATGATGGTGTAGCGGAAATCGCCGTCGCGGAATTTCTCCAGGATGCGGAAGCGCAAAGGCAGGCGATCCGGTCCGCGGATTGCGTCCACCGCTTCATGTTGCTCCGCGTCGTTCATGTCGCCGAGGAAGATCAGCCGCAGCGGCTGATCCTCGACGTCAATCATCATGTAAAGCTTGTGCGTTGCCTGCATTCCCATGCCGTGTCGGTGCGGTGCGCTTCTGCTATCTTGGCGGCTCGCGTGAATATTTTCAATCCTTATAATTCAGTTCCTTAAACGTCACGCCGCCGCTTTCTTCACCGCCTTGACGATGCGCTCCGCCGCGTCCGCAAGGTTGTCGGCGGGCAGGATGGGCAGGCCGGAGGAGGCGAGCATCTTCTTGCCGATCTCCACGTTCGTGCCTTCCAGGCGCACCACGAGGGGCACGTCCAGGCTCACTTCGCGCGCCGCGGCGATGATGCCCTCGGCGATGACGTCGCAGCGCATGATGCCGCCGAAGATGTTGACGAGTATGCCCTCGACGTTCGGGTCCGAGAGGATGAGCTTGAAGGCTTCCGTCACCTTCTCCTTGGTGGCGCCGCCGCCGACGTCAAGGAAGTTGGCGGGCGTGCCGCCGTAAAGCTGGATGATGTCCATCGTCGCCATGGCGAGGCCCGCGCCGTTGACCATGCAGCCGATATTGCCGTCCATCTTGATGTAGGACAGGCCGAATTTGGCCGCCTTGCGCTCGAGCGGATCCTCCTCGTCCTCGTCGCGCATCTCGAGCACCTCGTGCTGGCGGTAGAGTGCGTTCTCGTCGAAGTTGAACTTGGCGTCGAGCGCGATGATCTTGCCCTGCTTGGTGATGACGAGCGGGTTGATCTCAAGCTGGCTTGCGTCCTTGTCGCAGAAGGCGCGGTAGAGATTGCGGATGAAGGCGTCGAATTCCGCCATCGTCTCCTTGGCTATGCCGAGCGCGAAGCCGAGCTTGCGCGCGTGAAAAGGCTGGATGCCGGCGGCAGGATCGACATCGACACGGTGGATCTTCTCCGGCGTTTTCGCCGCCACTTCCTCGATCTCCACGCCGCCTTCGGAAGACACCATGAAGGTGACGCGCGAAGTGGCGCGGTCGACGACGATCGAAAGATACATCTCCTCGGCGATGTCGCTGCCTTCCTCGATATAGACGCGCTTGACCTCCTTACCTTCGGGCCCGGTCTGGTGGGTCTTGAGCACCATGCCGAGCATGTCCTTGGCCAGTTCCCCCACCTGCCCCACGGACTTTGCGAGCTTCACCCCGCCCGCCTTGCCGCGGCCGCCGGCGTGAATCTGCGCTTTCACCACCCAGAGGCTGCCGCCCAGCTTGCGCGCGACGTTCTCCGCCTCGGCGGGCGTGTAGGCGACACCGCCTTTCGGCACCGGCACGTCATATTTGGCCAGGACGGATTTGGCTTGGTATTCATGGATATTCATGCTCGGACCCCTTATTCCCTCGACAGACCGGTACTATTGGCTTTTTCAATCACTCTTTCAACAAAAACCGCGAGCTTGCGCGGATCAAAATTCTGCGCGGCGCACAGGGAGGCGCACTGGATGGCGTTATGGGGATTCAGCGCCCAGCGGATTTGCTCATCCCCTGTTTTATCCAGGAAGATACTGGAAAGATCGCGGCTTAATCCCTCTGCCAGCTGCGGATCGGAAAACGTAAAGGTGACATCGCGCGCAGCTTCGCCCCGTAACGGTCCAACCAGGCCCTTGCCGTGCCGGATCCCCGCAAGGATGACGGCATCGCCGTGACTGCGGATATGGGAAAGCATGACGGCATTGCGCTCTTCCACATCTGCCGTCACGGAAAGCGCTTGCGCATGGCCGATCATCAGCTCGTAACCGCCGACCTGCTCGCGGATCATGCGGCTGGCGATGTCCGCCGCCCTGCTTGCGCGGCGCTTCAAAAGCGCTTCGGTAGAGGGGTAGAGTGTGTCGATGGCAACAGGAGCGTATCCCTGCTCCAATGCCTTGGTGACGACATATTCCACCTTGTTCCTTTCATAGGCAGCCGTCTCCAGCGGAGAGGCAGTTATTGCGTGAACGCGGGAGGCTATTGCCTCCTCCACCATCGGCGCGCGCAGTTCCAGAAGAAACTTGGAAACTCCCAGGGCCCGGGCTATATGCAGCACCATCAGCTCGTACACAATCGCGTCCGGGCGGTCGTGAGCCTCCAGCATGAAGATGCGCAGCGGCTTGCCTTCCTTGCGCGCCTCCGCCAGTTTCTCGCTGAGAGTTTTTTTCATGCTGCGGTACATCCGCACGCCGTCGTTCACCGAAAGATAGCCCGGAGTGTTAATCCCGGCGTCCAGCGCGTCTTCGGTATCTCCGGGCGGGTTGAGGAATCCTAATCCCAGCCCCACTCCGAGCGCAGCGATCACGCTGCGCCTGTCCATGCTGCTTGGTTTTGTGCCGGCGGCTGTTTTTTTTCCTGTGTGCTTCTGCGCCAGCAATTCCTGCCGCCGGCGGATCTGGCGCGTTTCTTCTTTCTTCGCCACGCGATTCCTAAAGTGGGATTAAGCCGCAGCCGATAGGTTGATGCCCTTGCAGAGTCCGCGCACCGCATCAACCGACTTGTCGAACATCGCCTTCTCGTCCTTGTTGAGCTCGATCTCGACGATCTTCTCCACGCCGCCCGCGCCGATCACCGCCGGGACGCCGACGTAAAGATCCTTCACGCCGTATTCGCCCTTGAGATACGCCGCGCAGGGAATGACGCGCTTGCGGTCGAAGAGATACGCTTCGGCCATTTTAACGGCGGAGCTTGCGGGCGCGTAAAACGCCGAGCCGGTCTTGAGGAGTCCCACGATCTCGGCGCCGCCGTCGCGCGTGCGCTGCACGATCTTATCCAGCTGATCGGCCTTGAGCATGCCTATCTTCACCGCGTCGGGCAGCGGGATGCCGGCCACCGTGGAATACCGCGTCAGCGGCACCATCGAGTCGCCGTGGCCGCCCAGCACGAAGGTGGATATGTCCTGCACTGAGACGCCGGTGGCTTCCGAGACGAAGTAGGAAAACCGCGCCGAGTCGAGCACGCCCGCCATGCCGACGACGCGCGCATGCGGCAGGCCGGAGACTTCGCGCATCACCCAGACCATGGCGTCGAGCGGGTTGGTGATGACGATGACGAAGGCGTTGGGAGCGTGTTTCTTGATGGCATCGGCCACCGTCTTGATGATGCCGGTGTTCACGTTCACCAGATCGTCGCGGCTCATGCCGGGCTTGCGCGGCACCCCGGCGGTCACGATCACGACGTCCGCACCGGCGATGTCGGCGTAATTGTTGGTTCCCTGGATGCGCGCGTCGCTCCCCTCTACGCCGGTCGCCTGGCTGATGTCGAGCGCCTTGCCCTGGGGCAGACCCTCCATGATGTCGAAAAGCACCACGTCCCCCAGTTCCTTGAGCATGACGAGATGGGCGAGCGTGCCGCCGATCATTCCGGCGCCAATCAGCGCGATCTTTTTGCGGGCCATAAGTTTCTCCTTATTTGAGGTTTTTGGAAAATACACGGGCAGGCAGAGAATACCAACCGTTTTCTGCAAAACTGCTTGGCAACCGCAGATGGACAGCGCGGCCTAGCTACGATACGTTCATTCCATGCGCCTTGTGGTTTATCCCCTGTTAGCCGCCCTGCCCGCAATCACCTATGCTTCTGTGGGCCTGGCACAGACCGAATCGGAGACGGCACTTCTTCCCCTCAGGATTCTTCTTTCTTCCAGCGCGCAACATGTGCTCCCCGGCACATCCTGCGACGATGTGCAGATAGACTCCGTATCCGGGCGTGTCCTTAAAGGCAGCAGAAAAGTCGGCGATATCCTGGCGATGCAGTTGACGGAGTTTTCTGACGGCACCAACGTGATTGAAGGCTCCTGCAAAGGGAAAGCCGAGCTTTACTGCACATTGCACCTGCGCCACGCCAGCGGTGAAGTGGTTTCGTCTACCGACATTCACGGCCAGCCCGGCCAAAAAGCTGCGCCTTGCCACGCTCCGGTGCGCCATCACCCCGTGAGCCATATTAGGACTCGCGTTTCAGCGGCTTGCATCGGCGGCAAAGCAGGTATATCATTGCACCCCTTTTCCGCTTCAATGCATCCACTTATTGCAATTTTATACGCGTGAAACTCTAGTTGGAAGCGCACGGCGCTCAAATAAAGTTTGACGGGAGGATTTATGAGCAAAACCGCCACCGCCGCGAAGGTTTATGAAGAGCAGGAACTCGTTAGAACCGGGATCACCGGGCTCGACGATGTGCTGGGAGGCGGCTTCACGCCCAATCGTCTTTACCTTGTGCATGGCACCCCGGGTGCCGGCAAAACGACGCTGGCGATGCAATACCTGCTGGAAGGCGTGCGTCAGGGAGAATCGGTGTTTTATGTTACCTTATCCGAGACCCATGACGAACTTGACGCCTCCGCCCGCTCGCATGGCTGGTCGCTGCAAGGCATCCATGTCTACGAGATGGCCACTAAGGAAGAAGACCTCGATCCCGAGAACCAGTATACCATGTTCCAGCCCTCCGAGCTGGAGCTCAACATCACCACCAAGGCCATTCTTGCCGAATTCGAGCGCATCAAGCCCAAGCGGGTTGTCATTGATTCGCTCTCGGAAATACGCCTGCTGGCCCAGAACCCGCTGCGCTACCGGCGCCAGATACTCGCCCTCAAGCAGTATTTCTCGGGCCGCCAGTGCACCGTGCTTTTACTCGACGACAAGACCTCCAGCATTGAGGATCTGCAGCTGGAGAGCATCGTGCACGGGGTGCTGAGCCTGGAGCAGCTCGCGCCCGAATACGGCGGCGCGCGCCGCCGCCTGGCCATTACCAAGTTCAGAGGAATGAGCTATCGCAACGGCTTTCACGATTTTATCATTGACCTCGGCGGATTGCAGGTATTCCCCCGCCTCGTGGCTGCCGAGCACCGGGAAAGGCCCGAGCAAGGGCAGCTCAAAAGCGGCATCGCCGAGCTGGATGCCTTGGTGGGCGGGGGCATCGAGTTCGGCACCAGCATGCTCCTGCTGGGCCCCGCGGGCAGCGGCAAGTCCTCGACCGCGGTCCAATATGCCATCGCCGCCGCAAGGCGCGGGGAATGCGCAGCCATGTTCACTTTTGACGAGCGCCTTCACACGCTGCTTGCACGTGCGGCAGGACTCGGCATGGAGCTCGAGAAATACCTTAAGGAAGGTCTCATCTCCATTAACGCGATCGACCCGGCGGAGATACCCCCCGGGGAATTCGCCTCCCGCGTGCTGGCCGCGGCAGAGGGCGGTACTGGCAAGGCCCCGGTGCGCGTTGTCATTATTGACAGCCTCAACGGCTATCTGAATGCCATGCCGGAGGAGCGGTTTCTCATCGCCCAGCTGCACGAGCTTCTGACCTTCCTGGGCCACAAAGGCGTGGTGACGTTCCTGATCGTGGCGCAGCATGGCCTGCTTGGCACCACCATGGCGCCGGTGGACACCAGCTACCTCGCCGACTCGGTGCTGCTTTTCCGCTACTTCGAGACTCAGGGCGAGATACGGCAACTGCTGTCCGTCGTGAAAAAACGCAGCGGCAACCATGAACGCACCGTGCGCGAATTCCGGCTGGTGAATAAAAAGGGCATCTGCATAGGGGAACCGATGCACGCCAATAGAGGAGTGCCCCAGGCATTTCCTGCGGCAGGATAAGAAGGGATAATGGACACTTCTTCGCATGCCCTGGCGGAGCGCATCCTGTTTCTGGCGCCAACCGCGCGCGACGCGCAGATGACGCAGCAATTTCTTGCGCGCGCGGGACTCAGCGGCGTTCCCTGCGCGGATATCGAGAATCTGTGCCGCGAATTCGAACGCGGCGCGGGTGCGATGCTGGTGACGCAGGAAGCGCTGCTGTCCGACAGCACGCAGTGCCTGAGCAGAGCGCTGAGAAATCAGCCTTTCTGGTCGGACTGCCCTCTGGTTGTGCTCACCACTGCCGGAGAAGAAACGCGCCAGCAGATGGAGGCTCTGGAATCCGTCGGCCATATGACGCTGATGAAGCGGCCATTGCAGGTCTCTGCCCTGATTAGCACCTTGCGCTCGGCGCTGCGCGATCGCCGCCGCCAGTACGAGGTGCGCGATCTGCTGGCGCTGCGGGAAGAGCAGGCGGCGGCCCTGCAGGAGGCGGTGGCGCGGGCCGAGGCGGCGAGCCGGGCGAAGTCGGAGTTCCTGGCCAATATGAGCCACGAGATCCGCACGCCGATGAACGCCATAGTCGGCCTCACCCGGCTTCTCTCCCACAGCGGCGTGCCGCCGCAGAAGCAGAAGGAGTTTCTGGACACCCTGCAGCTTTCCGCGCAGGCGTTGCTCGAGCTCATCAACGACCTTCTCGACATCTCCAAGATCGAGAACGAGAGCGTGGAGCTTGAGCGCGTCCCATTCAATCTGAAGACGGTGATCGACGAAATTGCGAGCATCATGACCGTGCGCGTGCGGGAAAAGGGCATCGCCCTGGCGATCGAGCGCGATCCGGAGTGCGAAAGCGAATTTATAGGCGATCCGCTCAGGCTTAAGCAGATCGTGATGAACCTGCTCGGCAACGCCATCAAGTTCACCGAAAAGGGAAAGGTGACGCTAAAGGTGACGCAGCAGCCCGGTCCGGACAGCCAGACGCGGATGGTCAGCTTCGCGGTCTCAGATACCGGTATCGGCATCGCCGAGGATAAGCTCCACACTATCTTCGACAAGTTCCTCCAGGCCGATAACTCGATTACGCGGCGCTACGGGGGCACCGGCCTTGGCCTCACCATCACCAAGCGCCTCGTGACGCTGATGGGAGGCGATATCGAGGTCGCAAGCGAGGAAGGGAAAGGCTCTGCCTTTACGGTCAGGCTGCCGATGGCGCGGGTCATGCAGGCGCAGCTGCCCTTCGAGAAGGATAGTGCATGGAACGGGCGCGCGCCCGCGGGTATTGGGGAAGCGCCCAGCATTCTGCTGGTGGAGGATTACGAAGCCAATATCCTGGTGGCCCACACCATACTGGAACAATTGGGCTACCGCTGCGCCGTCGCGCATAACGGCAGGGAAGCCGTAAGCGCGATGGAGCGCCACCGGTTCGACGCCGTGCTGATGGACGTGCAGATGCCGGTGCTGGACGGCTACAGCGCCACGCGCCACATCCGGCGGGACGAGCGTGAGCGCGGGCTCGCGCGGACGCCCATCATCGGCATCACCGCCTACGCGCTCGCCGGCGACAGGGACAAATGCCTGCAGGCCGGCATGGACGACTATATCGCCAAGCCCTTCCGGCCCGAGGAGCTGCAGAAGAAGATTGCGTCCTCGCTCAAGCGCCGCGAGGGGGAAAAATTACCCGCCTGAAGAAACGGCCGCCTTCATGCTTGGATGAGGCTTTTTTTGCTCCGCCGTTTATGTTACAACCGCTTAAACTCTCAAACGGAGGAATCCCATGCAGAGCGCAAAAGAGCTTGAGAAAGAGTGGAAAACCTCCAGCCGCTGGAAGGGGATCAAGCGCAATTACGGCGCCGCCGACGTGGTGCGGCTGCGCGGCACGATCGCCGTCGATTATTCCATCGCCCGCCAGACCTCCGAGAAACTCTGGAAGCACATGAGCGAGGAGCCGTATGTGAACGCGCTGGGCGCGCTTACCGGCAACCAGGCGATGCAGCAGGTGAAGGCAGGGCTCAAGGCCATTTACCTCTCCGGCTGGCAGGTCGCGGCCGACGCCAACCTCGCCGGGCAGATGTACCCCGACCAGTCGCTCTATCCCGCCGACTCCGTACCCGCGGTCGTCCGCCGCATCAACAACACGCTCCTGCGCGCCGACCAGATCAACCACGCCGAGGGCGACGACTCCATCGACTGGCTGCAGCCCATTATTGCCGATGCCGAGGCAGGCTTCGGCGGCAACCTCAACGCCTTCGAGCTCATGAAAGCGATGATCGACGCGGGCGCTGCGGGCGTGCATTACGAGGATCAGCTGGCAAGCGCCAAGAAATGCGGCCATATGGGCGGCAAGGTGCTGGTGCCGACCCAGGAGCAGGTGCAGAAGCTGCAGGCGGCGCGCCTCGCCGCCGATATCTGCGGCGTGCCGACCGTGCTGGTCGCGCGCACCGACGCCAACGGCGCGTTCCTCATCACCAGCGACATCGACGAATACGATCGCGCCTTCATCAAGAAGCAGCGCACCTCGGAGGGCTTCTTCGAGATGAAGGGCGGCCTCGACTGCGCCATTTCGCGCGGGCTGGCCTATGCGCCCTACGCCGATCTCATCTGGTGCGAGACCGCGCACCCCGATCTCAAGGAGGCCAAGCGCTTCGCCGAAGCCATCCGCAGGAAGTTTCCCGGCAAGTGGCTGGCCTATAACTGCTCGCCCTCCTTCAACTGGAAGAAGAACCTCGACGACGTTACCATCGCCAAGTTCCAGAAGGAGCTGGCCGCGATGGGCTACAAGTTCCAGTTCATCACGCTCGCCGGCTTCCACGCGCTCAACTACTCGATGTTCGACGTGGCGCTCGCCTACCGCAAGCAGGGCATGACCGGCTATGTGAAGCTGCAGGAGAAGGAATTCGCCGCCGCCAAGGACGGCTTCACGGCGGTCAAGCACCAGCGCGAAGTCGGCACGGGATATTTCGACGAGGTCGCCCAGGCCATCGCCGGCGGTAAGGCGAGCACCACGGCGCTTGAAGGCTCAACCGAAAAAGAGCAGTTCGGCTGAAACGCCGCGAATCAATCGCGCCGGGGCGGCGCTTGTCTTAATCCCTCCCCCACAGTATCACTGGCATTACGTGCCCGTAGCTCAGTTGGATAGAGCAACAGCCTTCTAAGCTGTAGGTCGTGCGTTCGAATCGCGCCGGGCACGCCATTTTGGAACTACTGCTCCGACAATTTCTCGCCGCGCAGGAACTTCCGGTAGGTCTCCAGGGCCACGTCGCCATAGGCGCCCTTGGTCAGGTTTTCCATCAGCGACGGGTCCATGGCGCCGACATTGACGCCCACGAGCTTCGCGCCGTGGTTATAATGCCAGGCAAGGTATTTCTCCCAGCTCATCCCCTCCAGCGCGTAGGGACTGCCGAAAGCGTTGGCTTCGACCCCTGCCCAGACCGGGTTGCCGTGCTTGGCGAGCGCCTCATAGAGCGGCTGAAGCCCGCCTCCGAGCGTGTATTGCGGATAGGTCGTCCACCCCGGCCGCGAATAGGGATTGAACACAACCTCTATCGGAGCGTTGTTCTTGGCATCCTGCGCCGGCGTCGCCGCGACATGCGTGTAAACCCTCGAGCAGGGTACGCCCGCATCGACAAACAGCTTGTCCCAGAAAGCGATGAACTCCCGGTTGGCATCCACGATCGCCCGGTGGAAGTCAGCCGGGGGATGCGCCTTGCTGTAGCCGGCATGGGTGAGGTAGCAATATCCGAGCGGGCTGTGCGGCGCGCCGTCTTCGTCCATCATCTGGGCAAGATGCTTGAAGGCGTCGATCTCCCGCGACTGCGCCTTCTTGGCTTCCGACGCCGGCGAAAATATCCCCCCTATACTCTCAACGGCCTGATGCAGGCGGATTTCGGATAAGGACGGAAGCACGGAATAATCGTCGAATCCTGCTTCCGCGCCGACCGTAAGCCCGGCGAAGAGATACGCTTTGTTTTCCTGTTTGAGCTTCTGGATCTCCCCCCGAAGCGCAGGCCCGATGACCTCTGAAACGATGCGGGTTATTTCCTTCCGTACTCCCGGGCTGTTATAGCACATATGCGGCGTCTTGGCCGGTACTCCCAGGGGAGTGAAGTACCTCCGCTTGTTCGCAGTGCCCTCCCAGTCGTACCACTCCACGTTCCCGGCGTTTTCCGGGTTATACCCCGGGGCCTGGGGATCGTACCAATTCCAAAGATCGGGCCGCTCTTCCCACACGATGTGGTCGTCGACGGCAAAATGAACCGCCACATTATTCTGCCTGGCAATGTCGAAGGCCATCTTTATCGCCCGGGGAATCTGCGATTCGTCATGCACGAGTACCGGAATGCTCGCGCCAAAGGCCAGCTGCCGGGTCTTGCCGTCTCCGGTGGTTCCAAGTTTCCGGGCAAAATCTTTGATGCTCTGGATGTACTGCTCCGAGGTGGAGCTGGTGTTGGTGCCGGGAAGCGGCGGCCAGAAAAGCAGGTAGGCGATGTCATGGGTGGCATCCGCACTGCACGTCCCGCTGGCCGGCTGGGCATGGGAAGGCGGCGCGGACGGGGGCGAAGGTTTGGCGTATGCCGGCATAAAGCCTTGCCAGACAAGCACTCCCGTGACGGCAAGCAGAGAAGCGGTGATTATGCGCATTGGGATATGCTGCCAACTGTTCGGCATAGATTAGCGAATTATCATAAAGAAAGTAATAAGATATTGTGGAGACTGCCGGAAAAAATAGGTACACACACTAAAGAGGCGCTTCGAATCCCGCCCGGCCTGGCACCGAATACAGCGGATATGTGTATGATGACATTTTATATAGCGCAGAACGACACGCTCCAGGTTATCGCCCGGGACGCGGTGACCGCCGATCCCCAGCGCCTCGCCTGGGTGGATCTGCTGAACCCGACGGAAGAGGAGGAGACCTGGCTGGAGAAGCTGCTGCGGATCGAGATCCCTACCCGCGCCGAGATGCACGAGATCGAGCTTTCCAACCGCTTCTACCAGGAAAACGGCGCGCTCTACGCCACCGCGACGATCATCGCCGGGGCCGACACGCCCAGCCCCGAGACCCACGCGCTCACCTTTGTGCTTACCGGCAACTGCCTGGTGACGGTGCGCTACAGCGACCCGCATTTCCTGCGCGCCTTCATGGAAAGAGTGCAAAAGGGCGGCGCCTGCCATGGCGGCGCCATCCTGGCGGCGCTGCTTGAGGCCATCGTCAACCGCATCGCCGATACGCTGGAGGTGGCCGGCCACCACATCGACAGCCTGTCGGCCATCATCTTCCGGCCCGAGCAGCAGGCCGGAGCGGCGGATTCCGCTCCGTCGCCCGATTTTGCGGAAATCCTGCGCCAAATCGGCATCAAGGGCGATCTCGTCTCCAAAACGCGCGAGAGCCTCATCAGCCTGGCAAGGCTTTTCAGCTTCGTCTCGCATTCCACCTATTTCAGCGCGGAGTCGGCTGACAACGGCAAGCTCCAGACGCTGCGCCTCGACGTCCCGGCGCTCAGCGATCATGCGAGTTTTCTCTCCAACAAGATAAGCTTCCTGCTCGACGCGACGCTCGGCCTCATCAACACCCAGCAGAATACGATCATCAAGATTTTCTCGGTGGCCGCGGTCGTCTTCCTGCCGCCGACGCTGGTGGCGAGCATTTACGGCATGAACTTCGCCTTCATGCCCGAGCTGCACTGGACCTTCGGCTATCCGATGGCCGTTGCGCTGATGATACTTTCCGCTTTCCTGCCTTATACTTTCTTCCGCAAGAAAGGGTGGTTGTAAATGTACCGGGCTGGTTCCTGTTGCCTTTTTCTCTTAGGGTTATTCCTCTCCGCCCCTTCTTACGCTGTCCGCGGCGACGAAAGCCTCATCACCCACACTCTCCAGTTCGGTGGCATGGTGCGCAGCTACGAGGTGTATGTGCCGCCGCAGGTAACGCAGGCAGGCGCCCGCGTACCGCTCGTCATCGTGCTGCATGGCGGCGGCGGCAACGGCAAGAAAGCAGCGCGCATCACGAATTTCTCAGGCAAAGCGGAACGGGAAGGCTTTATCGTCGCCTATCCCAACGGCACCACGGGAGGGTTGGGACCGCTCACCTGGAACGCAGGGCATTGCTGCGCCTACGCCATGCGGGAGAATATCGACGACGTCGGCTTTATCGGCGCAATGATTGACCGGATGGTAAGCGAACTGCCTGTCGATCCGCGCCGGGTCTACGTCACCGGCATGTCGAACGGGGCGATGATGACCCACCGGCTGGGCATCGGGCTTTCCGGCAAGATAGCCGCCATCGCGCCGGTCGTGGGCGCGCTGTTCGGCGACGAAAACCAGCCCGCCTGGCCCGTGCCCGTCCTCATCATCAACGGCGGAATCGACAAGCGCATCTATCCGGAGGGCGGCCATCCGGTGACCGGCCCGCTCTCCGATGCGAGCGACGCCAATCCCGCGCCGGCAGCGTATCAGGGCGAATTCTGGGCAAAGGTGAACGGCTGCAAGCCGCAGCCCGAGGAACTGGCGCGGCAGGGCAGCAACCCGGTCGCCGTCTGGCGCTATGATTGCCCCCCGGGACGCGAAGTGATGCGCTACCTCGTCCTCGACAACGCCCATGCCTGGCCGGGCGGCGAGAAGGGCAGGAGCCGCAGCGATGCGCCAAGCATGGCCATGAACGCCACCGACGTCATCTGGGATTTCTTCAAGACGCACCGGCGCTGAAGAGCGATCATTCCGTCACAGGGGCAAGCTTCTCTTTGCACGCCGCCGTGAAGAGCGCCTGCCGCGCGGATTCGTTATCGGCGTAATTGCCCTTCCAGCAGATATCGCCTTTATGCAACGAGAAGACGGAAAGGGCATTGCGCGATTGGTTGTCCTCGCCGGTTCCGGCAAAGCGAACGATAAGCCCCTGCAGTGCCTCACGTGTTGGGGCTTTCTCTGTGGAGAAAACCCATTCGATAATGCCGTTCTTGTTGGCAAGCCCGGAGAATCCCCCCACCTGCGTCATGGCGTTCCAGGTGCTGTACCAGTTCCCGTCAATCCGGAAAAAGAGATGCTCGTAGTCGTAACAGGAAAGAAGCTTTGTCTTCACCTCCGCGACAGGTCCGTCACATACGAATTCACAAGAATCCGGACCTGCGGTGCCGCCTTTTTCCTCCCGGTATTGGCAGCGCGCCTTATCGTTGGCCTTCGTATATTGAGGGTAAATCTTCTCCGCGGCGATGGAACTGGAAGGAAAGGTAAGGGCTGCAGCAGCATAAATGCCAAGGAGAATGGGAAGACGCATCGCATTTTTCCTCATGTAAAGGGAGTCAATATCATAACGTTACCATTGCGGCGTAAGAATTACAGCCGCTAAATGCAGTGCTTCGGCTAAGAGGCCTTGAGCCGGCAAAATTTGCCGCGCTTTTGCCTGTACCCTGCCTTTTAAGGACTTTTCTTCATGATAAGACTGGTACGGAACTTGCTTGGTAAAGCAGACCATGAGCGGTATCACATCCGTAACCACTCTCCCCGTCCAGCTTCAGGCAACCAAGCTCACGCCTGCGGCGGCTGCGCCCTCGGGCGGAGCCTCCTTTGGCGATATTATCGACGCCATCAACCCGCTGCAGCATATCCCGGTGCTCTCCGGACTCATGCGTGCCGCGACCGGCGGCGAGATCTCGACGGGCGCTAAAATCATCGGCGATACGCTTTACGGCGGCATCTTCGGCATCGGCAGCGCCATCTCGGGCCTGGTGTCCTCCGCTGCGGACGCCGTGGTAAAAGAGGCCTCGGGCCAGGGCATCACGGAGCATGTGCTGGGGGCGCTGGGCATCGCGGATACCGCACCTGCGCAGGAAAACGCCGTTCCGCTGGTCGCAACCAACCTGGGGGTGAGCTATCCCCTCGCCACCGACAGCGCCACAATACTGAATGGCAAGGTGAATATGGCGCTCAATGCCATTTACCACGTCGACCCGGCGCAGGCCACCCACCAGTATGAGCGCGCCCAGGTCGCAGCCGCACTGCAGAAGCAGCTTATCCGGATGGCGGTGTAATTCAGCGCGTGAGTTTAGGGAGGTGAAGGCGAAGCGAGCCTGACGCTATTGCGCAAGCGCCGCGGCGATGGCTTCGGCGACCTCAAGCTCATGCGCCGCCTCGAGGCGGGCGGCCTCTTCGAAGCAGGCATCGAGGGTTGCGCGCGCCTGGACCAGCCGGGCCTGCGCTTCGCCGGGGGTCAGCGCGCTCAGGTCTTCCGCGCGCTCGGCCAGGATGGTGCAGGAGTCGGGGTTGACTTCCGCGATGCCGCCGGCGACGAAGATGCGCAGCGTCTCAGCTTCCCTATGCACGCGCACCACGCCGGGCTTCAGCGTCGTGATGAACGGCATGTGCCCCTTCAGCACGCCGAAGTCGCCCAGCGTCCCTGGCGCCTCGACGAGGCGGGCCGGTCCCGAGAAAAACGCCGCCTGCGGCGTAACCAGATCGAATGCGAATGTGTCCATATGCGGTTGCTCTACCCCTGAGTTTTCAGGAAGAAAACTCTCTTCAGTCGCGAAGCGTTAGGCTCGAGCTTCAGGCCAGGAGGCCGGAGCGGGAGCGATCACAGACAGGCTCTATAGACAAAAGCCTTGCCGCTGGCAACCGGGTTTTGTAAGCAGGGCGCATGCAGTCCATAAAGGCAAGGATAGGCGCGTTACTTCTCGCAGCGGGCGTCGTCGTCGTGGATCAGCTTTCCAAATCCGCCATGATGGCCCTGGCACAGGCCGAAGAGCTGCCCCGTGCCGTGCTGCCGTTCTTCTCCCTGGTGCTGGTCAGGAATTCCGGCATCAGCTTCGGCCTGTTTGCCCACCTGCCCGCCTGGATGCCGCTTTTCCTCACGCTTGCGACCTCCCTCATCGCAGCCGGGCTCCTTCTGTGGCTCCTGCGCGCGCGGGACGGCGCAACCGCCGCCGCGCTGGGCCTCATCATTGGCGGCGCCTGCGGCAATATCGCAGACAGGCTGCGCCTGGGGGCGGTGATCGACTTCCTCGACTTTCACCTGGGAACCCTGCACTGGCCGGCCTTCAATGTCGCCGACAGCGCCATTTTCATGGGGGTTGTGATCCTGGTGCTCCTGGGTATAGTAAGGCCCACGCCGTAAATCACCTGCAAAGTCCCCCAGCATGATGCCCCGATTCAGCCGTCCCCTGCTTTCGCTCCTGATGTTGGCGTCGCTTGCCGCCTGCGGCGGCAACGGCGACATCAAGGAGACCCTGGGGCTTACCCACCGCGCGCCTGACGAATTCCGGGTATATGCGCGCCCGCCCCTCACCGTGCCGCCGGAATTCAACCTCCGCCCGCCGGGAAGCGGCGCCGGTTTATCTGCGGCGGTCCAAGCCGAGACGCAGGCGCACAGTGCCATGCTCGGAGCTGAAGGGGCAGGCGGATCGGCGCGTTCGACCTCCCCGATCATGCAATCGCTTTCATCACCCAGGACCGGGCCCGCCGCGACGGCCGTACCGGCCGTCTCATCGGCGGAGCTGCCGAGCAGCGCCGATGCGCAGTTCCTGAGCAACGCCGGTGCGGAGCATGCCGATCCGCAGGTGCGCGACAAGATCGCTGAGGAAAGCGGGAAGCCACACACGGTCCAGGACAGCAGCTATCTGCTCGGCATCAGCAAGGAAGGCGACCCGACCGTGGACGCGACGAAGGAAGCCCAGCGCCTGAAAGACGTCAAGGCGCAGAACAAGCCTGTCACCACGGGCGATACGCCGGTGATCGAGCCCAAGAGCAAGGGTATCTGGAGTGACATTTTCTAAAACGCTTCGCACGCTCGGGTCAGGCCTCGGCGCGCTGTTTCTTTCTGTTGCGTGCGCACAGGCGGCGGATCCCGTTCTGCAGACCTTCGCACTGAAAAACGGGCTGCAGGTCGTGCTGCTCGAAAGCCACCGCGTGCCGGCCGTGACCCACATGCTCTGGTACCGCGTCGGCGCGGCGGACGATTTTCCCGGCCGCTCGGGCCTGGCCCACTATAACGAGCATATGATGTTCCAGGGCACGGACGCGCTGGGCGTGGGCGAGTACCTGCGCCGCGTAAGCGCCTATGGCGGGCGGGCGAACGCCTTCACCAGCCGCGACTTCACCGCTTTCTACGTCACCATCGCCAAGGAGCGCCTGCCCATGGTCATGGAGATGGAAGCCGATCGCATGCAGCACTTGAAGCCGACCCCGGCCAACTTCGCCAAGGAGCGCGAGGTGATTATCGAGGAACGCCGCATGACGGTGGACAACAAGCCCGACGCGCTGCTCGAGGAGGAAATGCAGGCCGCGCTTTTCCGCAACCATCCCTACCACAACCCCATCATCGGCTGGATGCGTGAGATGCAATCGCTGTCGGAAGAGGACGTGCTTTCCTTCCAGCGCCGGTTCTACCACCCGGCAAACCTGACCCTCATCGTGGTGGGCGACATTACGCGCGCCGAGCTGGAGAACATGGCGGAAAAATATTATGGCGCCATTCCCGCGGGCGAGCGCTACGAGCGAAGCTGGCGCGAGGAACCGCCTCAGCGCGCGCCGCGCCACGTGGCGCTTTCCCACCCCAACGTCCGCCAGCCGGCGCTTATCCGCTTTTACGCTGCGCCGAGCTTCGGCACCGACCGCCCCGAGCTTGTCCTTCCGGGCTACGTGCTCGCGCAGATTCTGGGCGGCGGCACCACCAGCCGCCTGTATCAGTCGCTGGTCGTGAAGCAGAAACTCGCAACCGGCGTCAGCGTCGATTTCGATGGTTTTAACAACGGCCCCGCCATCATGCAGGTCAACGCCGTACCGGCGGACGGTGTGTCGCTGGCAAAGCTGGAGGCGGCGCTCGACAGGGAGCTTGCGGCGTTCCTGGCCGCGCCGCCCGCACCGGACGAGCTTTTCCGCGCCAAGACGTTGCTGAAGGCCGAAACGATTTATGCCCGCGACGGCATCGAGAGCATGGCGCGCATCCTGGGCTATATCGTCATGGCGGGATTGCCTGCTGACTATTTCACCCAGTGGCAGGCGAAAGTGGACGCCGTCACAGCCGCGCAGATCCGCGACGCGGCGAAGGCGGCGTTCGATCCGCGCGCCTCCGTCACCGGCTATCTCCTGCCGGAGGGCAAGCCGCAATGACGCGTCTGCGCTGGATCGTTTCCCTCCTCGCCTTGCTCCCTGCTGCCGCCCTGGCGACGCAAGTGCAGGAAGTCCCGGCGGGCGGCCTCAACGCCTGGCTGGTGGAGGACCACGCCCTCCCCATTGTCACGGTCAGGCTCTCCTATGAGGCAAGCGGCGCCGCCTACGATCCGGCGAACAAGGAGGGACTCGCCTCCTTCGCTACCAGCCTTCTTGACGAAGGCGCGGGCGACATGGATTCCCTCGCCTTCAGCCGCGCGCTGGAGGATCGCGCCATTCGCTTTGGCGCGGAAGCAGGCGAGGACAGCATCACCATCGGCCTGCAGACCTTATCGGAATTCCGCCCCGAGGCCTTCCGGCTCCTGAAGATGGCGCTCACCCGCCCGCGCTTCGACGCCGCCGCCGTGGAGCGCATCCGCGCCGCTACCGCGAGCGGGATAAAAGAGCTGCAGGAAAACCCCAATTACCTCGCATCCCTGCACTGGAAGGCGCTCGCTTTCGCGGGGCATCCCTACGCGCGGCCGAGAATCGGCACGCTTGCCTCGCTCGCGCACATCACCCGTGACGATATCCGGCGTTTCGGCAAGAGCCATTTCGCCTGCCGCCCCGACCACATCGCCGTCGTGGGCGACATCACGCCCGCCCAGGTGCGGGAATGGCTGTCGGACACGTTCCTTCCGCTGCCCCCCTGCGCTGCGGCGAAAGCCCTCCCCGACATCGCCCTGCCTGAGGGCGCAAGGCCCGTCGTGGTGCGCCTCAAAGTGCCCCAGACCGTCGTGCAGGCGAGCCTGCCTTCGGTCAGGCGCACCGATCCCGCCTACTACGCCGTCGCCATTCTCGACTACATCCTCGGCGGCGACAGCATCACCTCCCGCCTCGGCGAGGAAATCCGCAACAAGCAGGGGCTGGCGTATTACGCCGACACGCAGCTGGCCGAGCTCGACCACGCCGCTTATCTTTCCGCCGCCTTCGCCACGCGCAACGCGGAGGCCCGCAAGGCCGTCTCCGTTTTCGAGGCCGCGCTCACATCGGCAGCCCTCCAAGGCGTTACGGTCGATGAGGTGGCCCATGCCAAGAGCTTCCTCAACGGCTCCTTCCCGCTGCAGATTGAAGGCCAGGGCGACCTGGCCGATACCCTCATCGCCATCCGGCATTTCGGCTTGGGTCGCGATTACATCGACCGGCGCGCAGGCCTCATCGACGCCGTGACGCCGGATCAGGTAAACGCCGCAGCAAAAACATTGCTTTCTCACGCCCCTGTGGTGGTAATGGTGGGCGATCCGGCAGAACCGCCAACGGCAAGCAATCACGGTAAAACGCCATGAGCTACACTCAGGATATCACCCGCATCTTTGACGCGCGGGAGGACGCCGTCCGATCCCGTTACGACTCCCTGCTGGAGGAGTCCGGCAGGGCAGTGAGCGTGCTGCGCAAAGCGAAGGAGTCGGGCAGCCTGCCTGTCTTAAATGCCGGTGAGCATGAGGGCGACCTGCCCGCCATCGAAGAGGCGGCGCGGCGCATCCGGGAGAATTTCGCGACGCTCGTCGTCGTCGGGATGGGCGGCTCCAGCCGCGGCGGGCGCACGCTGGCGGCTCTGGCGGAAAACCCTTACGCGCGCGCGGCCACGCAGATCCACTTCCTGGAGAACATCGACCCGCACACGTCCGATCTATTGCTTTCGGGCATCGACTTTGGCACCACGCTCTTTCTGCTTATCAGCAAATCCGGCGACACGGCGGAGACGCTCTCGCACGCCCTTATCCTCATCCACGCCGTCGAGCGCAAGCTTGGGGCGAAGGCGGTGGCGAACCATTTCATCGCGCTCACCATGCCGGGGGAGAACGCGCTGCGGCGCATCGCGGCCGAACGCCGCATCCCTGTCCTGGACCACGATGCCAAAATCGGCGGGCGCTTCGCCGCGCTCACGAATGTCGGGCTGTTGCCTGCCGCGGTGGCCGGCCTTGACATCGGGGCCATCCGCAAAGGCGCGGCGGGAGTCGTAGACCGGCTCTTTTCCGATGCCGCGCCGGAACCCGCCAAGGGTGCCGCCATCAGCGTGGCGCTGGCACAGGAAGGAAGGAGCGTCTCCGTCTTTCTGCCCTACTGCGACCGGCTTGTCCCTCTGAGCCTCTGGTACCAGCAGCTCTGGGCCGAAAGCCTGGGCAAGAAGGGCTACGGCACGACGCCGCTCGCTTCGCTCGGCGCGACCGACCAGCATTCCATGCTGCAGCTTTATCTCGAAGGCCCGCGCGACAAATTCGTCACCTGCTTCCTGCTTTCGCAGACCGGCAAGGGAAGCGCCATTCCCGCCACCGCCGACAAGACCCTTGCCTATCTCAACAGCCACACGCTGGGCGACCTAATGGACGCCGAGCAGCGCGCGACCGTCGAGACACTGGCCAAGAACCGCGTGCCGACCCGCGTCTTCACGCTCGAAGACGCGCAGGAGAAGACGCTGGGGGCGCTGCTCATGCATTTCATGCTCGAGACGATGATCGCAGCCGAGCTCTTGCGCATCAACGCCTTCGATCAGCCCGCCGTCGAGGAAGGCAAGATACTGGCGCGCCAGTATCTGCTGGCGGCGCAATGATACGCATTCTGCCCGCCACCACCGTCAACCGCATCGCGGCGGGCGAAGTCATCGAGCGCCCGGCATCGGCGGTCAAGGAGCTGGTGGAGAACGCCATCGACGCGGGCGCCACGGAAATCCATGTCGCGCTGGACGGCGCAGGCAAAACCCTTATCCGGGTCAGCGACAACGGCCACGGCATGACGCGGGACGAGCTCTCACTGGCGCCGATGCGCCATGCGACCTCGAAGCTGGCAAGCGACGATCTTCTCGCCATACGCACGCTGGGGTTCCGCGGCGAGGCGCTGCCCTCCATCGGCGCGGTCAGCCGCATGACGATCGCGAGCCGCGCGAGCGGCGCCGATTCGGCCTGGTCCATAGACGTGACGGGCGGGGATATGGGCGAACCCATGCCCGCCGCGCATGCGCCGGGAACGACCGTGGAGGTCCGCGATCTCTTCTTTGCCACTCCTGCCCGGCTGAAATTTCTGCGCGCCGACCGCACCGAGGCGGAACACGCGCGCGACGCCGTCATGCGCCTCGCCATGGCCTATCCACAAGTCAGTTTTACCTTCGCCTGCGACGCCTATGCTCCGCTCAGCTACGGCCGCGCGCAGGGAGAGCTGATCGATGCGCGCCTCGCCCGCCTTGGCGAGGTCCTCGGGCGCGAATTCCAGGAAAACAGCCTGCCGGTGGCGGCACAGCGCGAGGGCGTGCGGCTGTCCGGCTTTGCGAGCCTCCCCACCTACAACCGGGGCACTACGGCGCAGCAGTATCTTTTCGTCGGCAGCCGTCCGGTGCGCGACAAGCTGCTGCTGGGTACCGTGCGCGCAGCCTACCAGGATTTCCTGGGTCACGGGCGTCATCCGGTCGTCGCGCTCTTCCTGGATCTGCCGTCTGAAAGCGTCGACGTCAACGTCCATCCGGCCAAGACCGAGGTGCGTTTCCGCGACGCAGGCCTGGTGCGCGGCACCATCGTGACGGCGCTGAAGGCTGCGCTTGCGGAGGCGGGCCACCGCGCTTCCACTACCGTGTCACTTGCCGCCCTCGCCTCCGCTCGGCCAGCATCCTCGCCCTACTACGCGCCCGCCTACGCTGCGCGCGGCAACCTCGCCGAGGCGATGGCGGCAGTGCCGCTCGCGGACTTCCAGCCCGCCCTGCTTACCGGTGCCGCGCAGGCGCCGCAGGCGCGCACGCAGGAGGAGCCGCGGACGGAATACGCTGCCTACCCCCTGGGCACGGCGCTAGCACAGCTGCACCAGACCTATATCGTCGCCGAAACGCGCGATTCCGTGGTGATTGTCGACCAGCACGCCGCCCATGAACGGCTGGTGTATGAGCGCATGAAAGCCCAGGCCGCGGGAAGGGAGCCTCCCCGGCAGAGGCTGCTTGTGCCGGAGATCGTGACCCTGGGCGAGCCGGACGCGTCGCGGCTGCTCGCCAGAAGCGACGAATTTGCCGGCCTTGGGCTCGGGATCGAAGCCTTCGGCGAAGGGACGCTCGTGGTGCGCGAGGTGCCGGCGCTGCTTGGAGACTGCGACGTGCAGAAACTCGTGCGCGATCTGGCGGACGATGTCAGCGAGCACGGGGAAGCCCTCTCGCTCAAGGAACGCGTCGAGCATATCTGCGGCACCATGGCATGCCACGCGAGCGTGCGCGCCGGGCGCGTGCTCACCGTCGGGGAGATGAACGCGCTCCTGCGCCAGATGGAGGCGACGCCGCATTCCGGCCAGTGCAATCATGGCCGCCCCACCTACGTCGAACTCAAACGCTCCGATATTGAGAAATTATTCGGGCGGCGGTAGGTCTTCCTTATGAAATACGTCGCTGCGCTGTTGCTCCTGCTGCTTCCCCTGCCCGCCCATGCGGTAAAGCTCGCCGTCTGCGACGCGAATACCTATGACGTGCGCGTGAGAAACGCGGGCTCCGAGCGGATCGTTCGCCTGTCGCCACGAAGCTCACCTGTCGAGGAATTCGGGCCCGCGGCCTTGATTTCTTTCCAGATCGAAGGCCAGCGTGAAGTGCGCGCCACGACCTCGTCGGAGGAATTCTGCATCTGGTCCGGGCGCATCACCGTGCAGAAGATGAATCCCGGCGTAAGCTCGGGGGGCGGCTGGAGCCTGCGCTAGCGGCTAGAATCCGGTGAGCAGGATGAGGCCGCAGGCCTGGCCGCTATACGCGATGTTGTACGCCGCGGTATTGGGTAAGTTCGTGGTCGAGCAGTTGGGCAGAGGAGGGGCTAGCTTGCGGACGGAGCGCACGCTGCCAAAGGCCAGCCTGCCGTCGTCGTATTTGGTGTCGAAAGCCTGCGCTTCCCCGGCGGTGAATACCGGTCCTATCGGCACATAGTTCGAGACCGCCGTTCCGACCGCCAGGGTGTGCCCGTAATTGCCCGCGAAAAAATAGAGGGTGCCGCTCTGCGAGCCGGTGTAAGCCAGCCCGTAGCCCGCGCCGTCCAGGCGGCTGGCCGGGCAATTGGTTCCCACGGTATGATCGGCAATCCCCGCAGGTCCTGCAACGCCAGTATATTGCTTCGGGGTGAGCCCGGCGTTGGCGAGGTGCTTCCAGGCGAGGAACATTTCCGATATATAGGTGTTGTCGCCGCCGCCGAAGTCATATATCAGGCCGTCGCCGTTGCCGTTGCAGGTGGCGGGATTCATGGCGGTGCCGCTGCTGTAGCAGTCGGTCGTGTAGTTGGTGCCGATGGTGCCTCCCGCCGCGCCCCAGAGATTGGTGGCGCCGGTGAAATCCCCCGGCAGCATCCCGTATTTCTGCTGGAAGGCCTTTATCTGCGTCACGAATTCCTGCTTGTCGGTCATGATGCTTGAAATCTGCATCTGGCGGTAGAGGGTCTGCCCAAGCAATATCCCCCCGGCGATGAGGCCGATGATCGTAAGCACGATGGAAAGCTCAAGCAGGGTGAAGCCTTTGCATGGTTTCATGTCAGAACCCCGTGGTGAAATTTACCGCGCATTTCTCGCCCACGAGACTGAGATCATAGGCGGCGGCGCTGGAAACATCGCTGGTCGTGCAGGTCCCTACGGTGAGACCAGACTTTGCATTGCGTATAGTTCCGTAGGCGGGAAGGCCGTCATCGTACTTGGTGTCGAAAGCCAGAGCCTCCGATGCGGTCAGAACGGCGCGGATTGGCTGCATCCCTGCCTGATACCTGCCGAAGTCAAACATATGGTTGTAAACGCCGTCATAGAGGACGTTATCCCCAGTCAGCGGCGGCGCATACACTACCCCGAAGCCTACCTGTGCGTCCATGCGGCTGACCGGGCAATTGAAGCCGGGGTTATGCTCGGCGTAGAGCAAGGGACCGCCTCCGTGCTTGCCGGTGTATTTTCCCGGGATCAGACCAGCGTCCGACAAATGCTGCCAGAAGAGGAAGCGCTCTGGTGAATTGGCGTAATCGGCGCTGCTGTAAAGATAGACGTGGCCGTTGCCGTCGCCGTTGCAGGTGGCGATGCTGGTGGCGGTCGTGTTGCCGTAGCAGGTGACGGAATAATTATCGAAGGCGATGCCCGCCGCCGCTCCCCAATAATCCGTCGCATGCGGGAAATCTCCGGGCAGGTAGCCGTATTTCTCCTTGAACTGCATCGCCGCATGCACGTAAAGCTGCTCGTCCTGGATGATGCTGCTGATCTGCGACTGGCGCAGCAGCGAGCGGCCGAGCAGGATACCCGCTGAGATCAGCGCGATGATCACCAGCACGATCGCCATTTCTACCAAGGTGAAGCCTTTACATGGTTTCATGTCAGAACCCGCTGGTAAAATAGAAGGAGCATTGAGGTCCCATGAGGCTAGTATCATAGACTGCCGTGGTCGACACATCGGTGGTGCTGCAATGGCCGTAAACGTTCGACTTCCAATTGCGTATGCTGCCATAGGCAGGCAGCCCATCGTCGTACTTGGTATCGAAAGCAAGCGCCTCCTGCGCCGTCCATACCTTATTGATCGTCATGGTACCATTTTCTTCCCCGCCTGCCGTAAAGACATGCGAGTAAGTGTCCGGATAGAGATTGATGTCCGTGGCATCGATATTACCTACATATGCCACCCCCCATCCAACGCCTTCCATTCGGCTTTTCGGACAATTGACGCCGATGTCGTGGTCTGCATAGAGCAGAGGCGTTCCCTGCATGCCGGTGTATCTCTCCGCTATCATGGCCGCGTTGGAAAGATGCTGCCAGACGAGGAATCGCTCCGTTGAATCGGTAGTGTTGCCGCTGTTGTACTTATAGAGCCTCCCGTCGCCGTCGCCGTTGCAGGTGGCGATGCTGGTGGCGGTCGTACTATTATAACAGCCGGCTTTGTAGTTGTTTAATGAGCTGCCGCCTGCAGCCCCCCAGTAATCCGTAGCATGCGGAAAGTCCCCCGGCAGGTAGCCGTATTTGTCCTTAAACTGCAATATCGCCTGATTGTAGGCCTGCTCTTCCTTCATCACGCTATTGATTTGCGATTGGCGCAGCAGCAAGCGGCCGAGCAGGATACCCGCCGAGACCAGCGCGATGATCACCAGCACGATCGCCATTTCTACCAAGGTGAATCCCTTGTCGTTTCGCATGACTAAAAACCCGTGATGATGCCGAAAGAGCAAAGCAGTCCCGGCACTGTGACATTATAGGCCGCGGTGCTCGATACGGCCGTGGTGGCGCAGACCGGGTCAAGCGGGCTTCCGAGCTTGAAGCTGCGCACACTGCCGTAGGCAGGGGTGCCGTCGTCGTACTTGGTGTCGAAGACCTGCGCTTCCAGGGCCGTGAGCATGGGAGTGAGGGGCAGCGCGTTCGCGAAATATCCGCCGAGGCCGAACGTATGGCCGTAGCTGCCGTCAAACAGGCCAACGGACACGTCGCCGCTCATGGTTCCGATATAGATTATCCCGAAGCCCACGCCCTTCATTTTGCTCGCCGGGCAGTTGATGCCCACCACATGATCGGAGAATCCTGCGCTTCCCTGGACGCCGCTAAACTTGGCCTGAATAAGCCCCGCATCCGCCAGGTGCTTCCAGAAGAGATACTGCTCGCTCGCATAGGTGCCGTCGCCGCTGCCGAACTGCCAGATGTGATCGTCGCCGTTGCCGTTGCAGGTGGCGGGGCTCATGAGGGTGCCGGAAGCATAGCAGTCGGTCGTGTAGTTAGTCCCGGCGGTTCCTCCCGCCGCGCCCCAGAAGTTAGTCGCCGTCGACATGTCCCCGGGAAGGGCGCTGTATTTCTGCTGGAAAATCCGTACGGCGTCGATGTATTTCTGTGCGTCCACCATGGTGCTGTTGATCTGCGACTGGCGCAGCAGCGAGCGGCCCACAAGTATGCCTCCGCCGAGCAGCCCGATGATAACGAGCACCACCGCCATTTCGACGAGTGTAAATCCCCTGCTGCGTGAAGCGTTGCCGTACATAGGTCAAGAACCAGTTGACATTATAGCGCAGACTTCCCGTAATCCTAAGCGGCAATCATACGGTTCACTGGTTAATTTTAGTTTAAGATCCACGCGGATGCAGATCGCATATTCACCCTGTTTTCTGCCGCTCGCCGCCTGGTTCTTTTCCCTGGCCGGAACGGCGGTGGCTATACCCATGCTGAAGCGCGCCCAGGTGCTGGATATGCCTTCCGCCCGCAGCAATCACGCCGCCCCCACCCCGCGCGGCGGGGGAGCGGCGATGGTGCTTTCCGCCCTGCTCTTCTGCGTTGCGGCGGGATTGAGCCTCGCCGTGGCATTGGCGGCGGCGCTGCTCGCGGCGGTCTCCTTCGCCGACGATCTGCGGCCACTGCCAGCCTCCGTCCGGCTACTGGCGCAGGCGCTTGCGGTCACCGGCGCGCTTTATGCCTCCCCCCCGCATATGCTTCAGGGCCTCCCCGCCTCACTGGAAGTCATCCTCGTCGCGCTGGCCTGGATCTGGTATATGAATCTCACCAATTTCATGGACGGCATCGACGGCATCACGGCCGTGGAGACCATGTCCGTCGGGCTGGGCATCGCGCTCCTTGGCGTGGCGAAGCCGGAACTTCCCCCCGTGCTCGCGCATGCGGCGCTGGTCATCGCCGCCGCCGCCTTCGGCTTTTACGCCTTCAACCGCGCGCCGGCGAAAGTCTTTATGGGCGACGTGGGAAGCGTCACGCTCGGCTTCCTGCTGGGCTACCTGCTTCTTGGCCTTGCGGCCCGGGGCCTGTGGCCGGCGGCGCTTATCCTGCCCGCTTACTACCTCTGCGACGCGACCTTCACCCTGCTTAAGCGTCTTCTGCGCCGCGAGCCCGTCTGGCAGGCGCATTCGCAGCATGCGTATCAGCAGGCAGTGCGCAAGGGCATGGGCCACGCCGCGGTTGTGGGAAGAATCGCGCTGCTTAATGCGGCGCTGGTCGTGCTTGCCTTGGTTTCCTGCCGCTCTATGATGGCCGGAATGCTTGCGCTCGCCACCGCGTATTTCCTCACCGCCTGCCTCCTTTACCGCTTCCATGCGCTTCCTGCTCGATAACCGGCGTCACCTGCTTGCGGCGCTCCACGACACGCTGATGGCGGGCATAAGCCTGGTGCTCGCTCTTTACCTGCGCCTGGGCGACGACGTGCTCTTTTACACCGGGACGCTGCTGCCCACCTACGCGTTCCTCTGCATGTCCATCTGCCTTGCTGTCTTCATCCGCATGCGGCTCTACCGGGGCCTCTGGCGCTACGCCTCAACTCCCGATCTCGTCGCCATCACCCAGTCGGCGACGCTCGGGCTCTTCCTCTTCTACCTCGTCGTCTTCTCCCTCAACCGTTTGGAGGGAGTGCCGCGTTCCGTGCCCTTCATCCAGTGGCTGCTGCTGCTGGCGCTCCTTGGCGGCCCACGCTTTCTTTACCGCATACTGCGCGACCGCCAGCTCGGCATGCAGACCTCGCTTACGGGCGAATCCCGGATTCCCGTGCTGCTCGTGGGCGCAGGCGATCGCGCGGAGCTTTTCCTGCGCGACACGCGCTCGGGTCCCTCGGCGCAATACGTCGTCGTGGGCTTCCTCGACGACAACCCGAGCCGCCTCGGCCATACCATCCACGGCGTGCGCATCTACGGCCGCACCGATGAGCTTGCGGGCGTCGTGGAGAAGCTCGCGGGCCGGGGTATCCGCCCGCAGCGCGTCATCCTCACCTACGACACGCTGGAGGGCGCCCGCGTGCGCGCGCTGCTCGACGCTTCCGAGAGGCTTGGAATTCCGCTTGCCCGCCTGCCGCGCCTGAGTGAATTCAAGGCCGGGGTGGAGGAGAAGTACGGCATCCGGCCCATCGCGGTCGAGGACCTGCTCGGGCGCGCCCAGAACGTGCATGACACGAGTCCCGTCCGGGACTTCGTGCAGGGCAAGGTGGTGGTGGTGACCGGCGCCGGCGGCACGATCGGCAGCGAGCTTGCCCGCCAGATCGCAAGCTTCTCGCCCGCCTGCCTCATCCTCTTCGAGCTTTCCGAGTACGCGCTCTACCAGATCGACCAGGAGCTCATGAAGCAGTTCCCGCAGATCGAGCGCCTGGCGGTGCTGGGCGACGTGCGCGACGCGCGCCACCTCGATGCGCTCTTTGCGCGCCACCAGCCGCAGGTGGTGTTCCACGCGGCCGCCATCAAGCACGTGCCGCTGGCCGAGATTAACCCCGAGGAGGCGGCGCTCACCAATATCTACGGCACGCGCTGCCTGGCCGATGCCTGCGCGAAAGCGGGCGTGCTTGTCATGGTGCTCATCTCCACCGACAAGGCCGTCAATCCCACGAGCTTCATGGGAGCGACCAAGCGCGCCGCCGAGAGCTATTGCCAGGCCTTAAGCACGGAGGGGAGCAAAACCCGCTTCGTCAGCGTGCGCTTCGGCAACGTGCTGGGCTCGACCGGCTCGGTCGTGCCGCTTTTTCAATCCCAGCTTGCGGCGGGCGGCCCCCTTACCGTCACCCACCGCGACATGGTGCGCTATTTCATGACGGTACGCGAGGCCGTCGAGCTCGTGCTGCAGTCGGCGACCCTGCCCGAAGGCGGGAAGGGCGCGGTATTCGTGCTCGACATGGGCCAGCCGGTGCGCATCCTCGATCTGGCCGAGCAGATGATCCGCCTGGCGGGACTCAAGCCTTACGAAGACATCCCCATCGTCTTCAGCGGCTTGCGCAAGGGGGAGAAAATGTTCGAAGAATTGTTCCATTTCTCCGAAAGTTTCGCTAAAACCGCGCATGAAAGCATCTGGCTTGCGAGCCTGCGCCACCCGCCGATGGAAGAAATGATGCCTGCTCTTGAATCCCTCTTTGCCGCCTGCATCGCCCGCGACCCTGAGAAGGCGGCGCAGCTTATGCGCATTCTCGTGCCGGAGTACCGCCCGCAATGACGATCACGCGCGCACTGCTCTCGGTCTCCGATAAGACCGGTCTCGTCGAATTCGCCCGGTTCCTGGCCGACAGGAAAATCGAGATACTTTCCACCGGCGGCACGGCAAAGGCATTGCGCGAGGCCGGCATCCCGGTGAAGGAAGTCTCCGAGCATACCGAATTTCCCGAGATGCTCGACGGGCGGGTCAAGACGCTGCATCCCAAAATCCACGGCGGCATCCTGGGGCGGCGCTCAGTGCTGGAGCATGAGAAGGCCATGCAGGCCCATAAAATCCCTCCCATCGACCTGATCGTCGTCAACCTCTATCCTTTTGAGGCCGCCGTCGCCAAGGGCGCGGACTATGAGACCTGCGTAGAGAATATCGACATCGGCGGCCCGGCAATGGTGCGCTCAGGCGCCAAGAACCATGAGAGCGTGACCGTCATTGTCGACCCGGCGGATTATGCAACGGTGCAGGCGGAAATCGCCGCGCAGAACGGCACGAGCTTAAAGACGCGCAAAAGTCTGGCCGCCAAGGCCTTCGCCCGCACCGCTGCCTATGATGCCGCCATCGGCCGCTGGTTCGCGCGGGAGCTGGGCGAAGCCTTTCCGGAGCGCGTGAGCATCGCGGGCGAGCGCCGACAGCTGTTGCGCTACGGCGAGAACCCGCACCAGAACGCTGCCTTTTACGCCATGTCAGGAGCGGCACGGGGACTCGCTACAGCCACGCAGCTGCAGGGCAAGGAGCTGAGCTACAACAACATCAACGACACCGACGCGGCTTTCGAGCTGGTGAGCGAATTCTCCGAACCCGCAATCGCCATCATCAAGCACGCCAATCCCTGCGGCGTGGCGGTGGGCAAAACCCTGGCCGGGGCCTACAGGAAAGCCCTCGCCTGCGACCCGGTGAGCGCCTACGGCGGCATCATCGCCGCCAATCGCGCCTTGGACGCGGCGACGGTGGAAGCCATCGGCAGCCTCTTTGCCGAGGTCATCATCGCGCCGGATGCCGAGCCTGCCGCCAGGAAAATGCTGGCAGGCAAGAAAAACCTGCGCCTGCTGGTGACGGGCGGCATGCCGGACTCCTGTCATTCCGCTTCCGTAATTAAGTCGGTATCCGGCGGCTTCCTGCTGCAGGACCGCGACGCGCTGACCGTCAACGGCGGCGACCTGAAAGTGGTAAGTAAGCGCACGCCCTCCGAGGCGCAACTGGCGGACATGATCTTCGCCTTCACGGTCGCCAAGCACGTCAAATCCAACGCCATCGTGCTGGCGAAGGATCAAGCGACGATAGGCATCGGCGCAGGCCAGATGAGCCGGGTGGACAGCGTTCGCCTTGCCTGCCAGAAGGCGGAGGCGTCAAAACTGGAGACAAAAGGCTGTGTGCTGGCCTCGGACGCCTTTTTCCCCTTCGACGATAACGTGCATAACGCCGCTAAGGCGGGCATCGCCGCCATCATCCAGCCCGGCGGCTCCATCCGCGACGAAGACAGTATCAAGGCGGCGGACAGCCACGCTATGGCGATGGCCTTCACCGGCATCCGCCACTTCCGGCATTAGTTTCAGCCTAGGTGATTGGCAAGGGCCTTCTCGCGCGCCTTCAGCGCCTTCTCCCAGAAATCAGCCGGCACCTGATCCCTCGCGTTGGACAAGCCTTCGTCAAACACCTCCCGAAGCTCTGCAAAGAAATGCGCCACAGGCCTGAGACTCCAGCGGCCCCGCATTTTCTTTTCATTTTCAAGGATCTTGCCCTCCTGAACGGCGCGGGTTCCAAGAATGTTGCGTGCCTGATAGACATTCTCGGCCACGTACATCACTTCGTCGGCATTGCGCTGCTCTTCAGCCTCGTCTTTGCCTATCCGGAAAGCAGCGGCAAACATGTTGAGCACCATGGTTCGGCTGAAGTCATTGCCCTTGTCCAGTTTGCCGTGAAGCTCGGCCCATTTGTGCCAGTTGAGCGGAACTCGCGCGAACGCGGGGTCTCGCTCAATGATGTATTCCTGCGCGAGCTGCAGCAGCAATCCGCTTCGGCCTTTGCTGATGTGCGCGAGCGCATGCTCCGTGAGTGTACCATCCTCATAGAGCATGCGGACGGTAAGCAGCATTTGCAGGAGCGGGCTGTATCCGGCGAACTCCCCCGGCTGGAGCAGCCGCAGGTCCATCCCCAGCGCCTTTTCCACTTCTGGATTTTCATCGCGCTTAGGTGCTATACCATCGGTCCAGCGTTTCATGAGCGCTATTACAGCATAAGCGGGTTAATATCCGGTAAAACAGATGCAGGACCACCAACAATGCGCAGGCGACTGGTTTCGGGATTTGCGCGACCGGATCTGCAAGGAATTCGAGGCGCTTGAGGATGAAGTGACCGGCGCTTACGCCGATCTGGCGCCGGGCCGTTTCGCGCGCAAACCCTGGGTGCGCGAAGGCGGCGGCGGGGGCGAGATGTCCGTCATCCGCGGCCGCGTGTTTGAGAAAGCGGGCGTTAATATATCAACCGTTCACGGCGTCCTTCCCGATGCGCTCAAGAAGGATATGAAGCAGGCGGAGGGGTTCTCGCATTTCTGGGCAAGCGGCATATCGCTTGTCGCCCATCCCCGCTCCCCGCGCGTGCCCGCCGTGCATATGAATACGCGTATGCTGGTGGTGGGTGATCGGTGGCTGGTGAAAGATGAAGAAAGCAGCACGCCACCCTCCACCATCCACCATTCACCATCTACAAAGCACTGGTTCGGCGGCGGCGCGGACTTGACCCCGGTGCGCCCCGACGACAAGGACACTGAAGATTTCCATGCGGCGTTCAAGGCCTGCTGCGACCGCTTCGCGCCGGACTATTATCCGCGCTTTTCCAAAGCCTGCGACGAGTATTTCTATCTCACGCACCGCGCCGAGCCGCGCGGCGTCGGCGGCATCTTCTACGACTACCTCAATACGGGCAACTGGGAGGCAGATATCGCCTTTACCCAAGCCGTAGGCGAGACCTTCCTCGCCATCTATCCCAAGCTCGCCCGCCGCCATATGAGCGAAGCCTGGACGCCCGAGGAGCGCGACCTGCAGCTCGTGCGGCGCGGGCGTTACGTCGAGTTCAACCTGCTTTACGACCGCGGCACGCGCTTCGGCCTGCTTACCGGCGGCAACCCGGAGGCGATTCTCATGTCGCTGCCGCCCGAGGTGAAGTGGCCTTAAGCCGCCTGCTCAGCACGTAAAGCACCACCAGCCCCGGGATGGCGAGGAATGCCGCAGAGGTGAAGAACGCGCTCCAGCCGAGATACTTGGCGGCGTAACCTGCAGGCGTGGAAAACCAGGTGCGCCCGAAGGCGGCAAGCGAGCTTAAAAGCGCGTACTGGGTGGCGGTGTAATGGACGCTGGTAAGAGTGCTGAGGAAGGCGACAAACGCCGCGGCGCTCATGCCGCCGGTGAAATTCTCCATCGTGACGCTTGCCGCCAGCACGGGGATATTGACCCCCACCTGCGCCTGCAGCACGTAGAGCAGGTTGGTGAGCGCGTGCAGGAACCCGGTGACAAACAGCAGCCGCACCGCGCCGTAACGTGCGGTCAGGGTTCCCCCTATCAGGGTGCCGGCAATGGTGGCAAGCGTGCCGAAAATCTTCACGACGCTTGCGATCTCGGTCTTGGAGAAGCCGACTTCGAGGTAAAAAGGATTGGTCATGATGCCGATGAAAGCGTCGGCGAGTTTGTAAATCAGGATGAAAATCAATATCAGCGCCCAGCTCGGCCGCGTCATGAAATCAAGGAAGGGCGCGAGCACCGAGGCGCGAAACCAGGCGCGGAAATCCTGATGTCCGCCCACGCCCACCCGCAGCGAGGCATCGGGCTCCGGCGAAAGCAGCGTCGTGGCGACGCCCAGCCCAATCGTCCCTGCCATGATAAGGTAGGTGCTCTGCCAGCCCAGCGATGCGGCCAGATAAAGCGATCCGGCGGAGGAGGCGAGCATCCCCAGACGGTAGCCAAGCTGGATCATCGCCGCGCCTTCGCCCTGCTGCTCGGGCTGCAGGATCTCGACGCGGTAGGCGTCGATCACGATATCCTGGCTGGCCGAGGCGAAGGCGGTAAGCAGCGCCAGCCAAGCCGTCAGCCACGGATGCTGGTCCGGCTGCGACAGGCCGAGCAGGACCAGTGCAAGGATGACGAGCAGCTGCGTGGCAAGCATCCATCCGCGTCGCCGCCCAAGAAGCCCCGTCAGCACCGGGACAGGCAGCGAATCCATAAGCGGCGCCCAGAGGAATTTGAGCGTGTAGGGAATGGCCGCGGCCGCAAAAAGCCCGATGACACCCTTGTCCACATGCGCTTCGCTGAGCCAGGCCGCAAGCGTCGAGGCGGTGAGCGCCAGCGGCACGCCGCTTACGAAACCCAGCAGCAGGATGATCCCCATGCGGCGGGTGAAGTAACCCTCCCAGCCGTCCTTCATGCGCGGCTTTTGAGCTTGCCGTCGGTAATCGGCCCGTGCGCGCGGCCATGGACGAACTGGTCCACGTAAGGGTTCTTGCTGTGGTAGATGTCCTGCGCGCGGCCATGCCAGATGATTTTACCTTCGTAGATCATGGCGATGCGGTGGGCTATCTTGCTGGCGCTCGCCATGTCGTGCGTGATGGAGAGCGTCGTGATGCCCTGCTCGCGCGTGCAGGCGATGATGAGATCGTTGATAACATCGGCCATGATGGGGTCCAGCCCGGTCGTAGGCTCGTCGAAAAAGACGATCTCGGGGCTGGCGCAGATGGCGCGGGCGAGCGCCACCCGCTTCTGCATCCCGCCGGAGAGCTCGGAGGGCATGAGCATCGCCGTGTCGGCAGGCAGGCCCACTTTTGCTAGCTTCTCCACCGCGAGGTTGCGCGCGGCGGCGCGCGAGAGGCTTTCCCTCTGGCGCATGCCGAAAGTGATGTTCTCCCAGACGCGCAGGCTGTCAAACAGCGCTCCGCCCTGAAACAGCATGCCGAACTGGTGCATGAGCTCCTCGCGTTCGCCGGAGCTGAGCTTCGTCGTCTCTTTGCCGTCGATCCTGACGCTGCCGGAATCGGGCTTGAGCAGCCCGAGGATGCATTTGATAAGCACGGATTTGCCCGTGCCCGAGCCGCCGATGACCACCAGCGACTCCGACTCGGCGATGGAAAGATCCACCCCGTCCAGCACTACCTTGGCGCCGAAGGACTTTTTCAACCCGCTGACTTCGATTTTGGGAGTGCTCATACGCCGAAGAACAATGCCGTGAGGAAATAATTGGTAATCAGGATAAGAATCGAGGCGGAAACCACCGCGTTGGTCGTGGCCCGGCCCACCCCCTGCGCGCCGCCTGCCGAGTGATAGCCGTGGTAGCAGCCCATGAGCGCCACGATGAAGCCGAACGCCGCAGCCTTGGTAAGGCCGCTCACCACGTCGATGCGCTCCAGGTGCTCCCAGGTGCTGGTCATATACGGCCCCGGCGCGAAGCCGAGCTTGTGGATGCTGACGAGATACCCGCCGAAGACGCCGATGATGTCGGCCACCACCACCAGGCAGGGCAGCATCAGCGCGCCCGCGAGCAGGCGCGGAAAGACGAGGTAGCGCTGCGGGTTGGTCGAAAGCGTAGTAAGGGCGTCGATCTGCTCGGTCACACGCATCGTGCCGATTTCGGCGGCGAAAGCCGCCCCGATGCGCCCCGCCACCATAAGCCCGGCGAGCACGGGCGCCAGTTCGCGCGTGATCGAAAGCACCACGACGATGGCGATTGAGCTCTCGGCGTTGAAGCGCGAGAAGCCGGAATAGCTCTGCAGCGCCAGCACAGCGCCGGTGAAGATGGCGGTAAGGCCTATGACCGGCAGCGAGAAGTAGCCTATCTCGACCATCTGGCGGACTATCTGCCGGAGGTAATAGGGCGGCTTAAGGCCGGTGATTATCGCCTCGAAGGCGAAAATCGCAAGCCTGCCCACGGAGGCGAGAAAAGCGATGAAAACGCGGCCGATGCCGGCAAGGAAGTTCATGCGGTTAACCTTTGCCGGGGAATTTATAGAGACGGCGGCACGTTGTCCAGAAAGTCGTCATCGGCGAAAGCCCCGATCTCAGGCAACGCATAAGTCCGCCTGCGCCCGGGGCGACGATCAGATGTATATCCGCCTTACCCGCCTCCCCAGCCGCGTGAAAATCTCGTAGCCGATGGTGCCCGCCGCTTCCGCCACCGCGTCCACCGGCAGCGCGTCCCCGATGAACGTCACGCGCAGATCGCCGGTGCGCAGCGACGCGGGAACGTCAGTCACGTCAACGCTTACCATGTCCATGGAGACGCGGCCCATAAGCGGCACTTCAACGCCGCCCGCAAAACCTACTGCCTTGTTGCTTAAAGACCGGAGGTACCCGTCGGCGTAGCCCAGCTCCACCGTGGCAAGCACCCTTCCCGCTTCCGCGGTGGCGGTCGCTCCGTAGCCGACGCTTTCCCTTCGCGCCAGCGTGCGGTATTGAAGCACCGGCGCGCTCAAGGTCACCACGTTTTCCATCGGATTGGCGATCGCGGTGTTGGGCGAAATGCCGTAGAGCGAGCAGCCGGGCCGCGCCAGATCGAAATGGTAATCCTTTCCCAAGAACACGCCTGACGAATTGGCGAAGCTCGCGCGCATGCCGGGAAAGAGCGCCAGCGCCTGCCGGAACGCCGCAAGCTGTTCGGCGTTTTTGGGATTCCCCGGCTCATTGGCGCAGGCAAGATGCGACAGGATAAGCCCCGGCTTATGCTTCATGCCCAAGGCTTTTTGCGCGATGACCGCTGCCGCCTCCGGCGTCACGCCCAGGCGGCACATCCCCGTATCCACATGCAGCGCGAAAGCGCCGCTGTCCTTCCAATGCTCGAGTTCAGAGACCTCGTTGATGACGGGAATCAGGCCGTGCGCGGCGAATTCCTTTCTTTCGCCGGCGCGCGCGCCATGGAAAACGTACAGGGCGGGCTCATAGCCTTCCTCCTCCTTAAGCGGGAAGGGCAGCGACAGGGCCTCCGTGAACACCCGGCGGAGCTCCATGCCTTCGGCGAGCGTCGCGACGAAGAAATTGCGGCAGCCTGCGTCCCAGAGCGCAGGCGCCACTTCCGCCATGCCGAGGCCATAGGCGTTGGCTTTCACCACGGCGGCGCAGTCTGCGGGCGCGGCGCGCGCCGCAAGCTTCTTCCAGTTGCGCTGGATAGCCGGGAGACTCACTTCAAGTGTTGGAAAATTAAGCGTATGCGCCATTAGGTAATTATTAATAAAGACCTGATAATCTCTATGCTTACCGCAGAGGAATGCCAATGGCCAGAGGAAGAAACGTCGAATCCCTAGTGATTCATTTAATGGCGCCCGAGCAATGTCTCATGCGCGCCAAGGATGAGCTCATTATCCTTCTGGGCCGGACGCATCTGAAATTATCGGGTTTCGGATCCGACAACAAAGGCACCGAGGCCGAGGCCGCGACAGCGCTCTCCCACGTGCGGCAAATTCTCGAAGCGCACCCGGAAATTCTGGAAGCGCTTGAAGGACAGGTTCGCGCGATGCATGCGTCGCTTAGCAAGAATCCTTCCTCCCAGGCTCCAAGCCGGCAGTATCTTACCCACAGAAAGGCCTTGGCCGACGCTCTCAACTCCGCTATGCCCGCCACCGGCAGGAATCTGCTCGAAACCAGCGTTGTAGCCCCGCTGTCCGAAGAGATTTTCCAGTGGCTCTCCGGCCAGTATCTGGTAACCGGCCTCGCCTAGACCTATGGCTGCAAATACCCCGACCGAACCCCGCCTCACCCCTGATGACTGCCTGAAGCTGGCCGCTGAAAGGCTGGGCGAGACGCTGGACATCGATCTTCTGGCGCAACGGGGCTACCATACGCAGGGGTATGATCCGCGCAGCGAACTGGTAGAGGCCCTGCGCCCCATGATTGGCATCGTACTGCATCCGGAAAGCCTTCCCGGCGCTGCCGTAATGGCTGAGCTCGAGCCTGTCATGGCTGCAGTCGAAGAGTTCTGCGGCAAACAGCATTTCCCTATGCCCGAGCTTCCTTCCATGCGCTTTTATCACCCTAACGGAACACTGAATGCCGAAGCGCTGCACGCAAAAATTCTTGCCCTGTGCCTTGACCTGCGCGAACAGGCCTGGGGAACTCAGCCGCTGTCTACCTGGGCAAAGCGGACGACAGGTCCCAGGGCGGAGATGCCGATCAGCCAGAGAGACTGCCTCACCAGCGCACGCAACGCGCTGACCTGGCTGCTCTGCACGGCAAACACAAACACCTCGTATCAGACCCCGCAGCAGAAGGAGGCGGTGGAAGGTTCCTTGAACATCCTCGGCCCGCGCATACGCGAGGCCGTGGAATCGCCGCATATCGCCATCACGCTTGCGCGGTTCGTGCACGCGAAATTCCGTGCCGTCATGCTGGGACTGGAGGGCGAAAGCGACGAGCAGTGCATTCAGTCCAAGGCCGGACTGACCGAAGCGGTCGCCCAGCACGTCCCGGCGGGCATAAGGACGCGATGCGAGGAAGTGGTCACGGATCCTCTGGAGAAGGCAATTGACGCCCTGCTTTCAGGCAAAGGCTACGAAATCAGCCGCGGCTGATCACTCCTTTCGCGACGGCAGGTAATCCGGCCGGGCGAGATCGCTGAACTTGGTGATGTCGGACTGGAAGGAAAGCGGCACGTTGCCGATGGGGCCGTTCCTGTGCTTGGCGACGATGACCTCGGCGATGCCGTGCACCTTTTCCATCTCCGCCTGCCAGGCGGCGTATTCCGCCGTACCCTCGCGCGGCTCCTTGCGCATCAGGTAATATTCCTCGCGGAAGACGAACATCACGATGTCGGAATCCTGCTCGATGCTGCCTGACTCGCGCAGGTCCGAGAGCTGGGGCTTTTTGTCGTCTCTGAGCTCCACGGCGCGCGAAAGCTGGGAGAGCGCCACCACCGGCACCGCCAGTTCCTTGGCGATGGCCTTAAGCCCCTGCGTGATTTCCGAGACTTCCTGCACGCGGTTGGCCTGGGAGTTGGTGTGGGAGGCCCGCACCAGCTGCAGGTAGTCGACGACAAGGAGTCCCAGGTTATGCACGCGCTTCAGGCGCCGCGCGCGGGCGCGCAAGGACGCAATCGGCAGGGCCGGCGTATCGTCGATATGGAACGGCAGGTGCGAAAGCGCGTTGCTCTCGCGCACCAGCACGGCGAACTCGTCGCTCGTCAGATCGCCCTTGCGCAGCTTGCCGGAGCCGAGGTTCGTAACGCCCGAGAGCATGCGGGAAGCCAGCTGTTCGGCCGACATTTCCAGCGAGAAGAATCCGACCGACTTGGGCTTCTCATCCGGATTCTTCTGGCCTTCCTCGTAGAAATACTGCGCCGCCTGATGCGCAATGGTGGTGGCAAGCGCCGTCTTTCCCATCGACGGGCGGCCGGCCAAGATGATGAGATCGGAATTGTGCATCCCGCCCAGAAGCTTGTCCAGATCGGTGAGCCTCGTGGGCACGCCGATGACGCGGTCGTTGTTGCGGTAGGCGTGCTCGACGCGCTCGATCGCCTCGATCATCGAGAATTTGAGCGCGCGGAAGCTGTTCTCCGCCGTGCCGGCCGAAGCGAGGTTGAAGAGGTGCTGCTCGGCCGCCTCGATCTGCTCCATGGCGGAAAGGTCGAAGTCGCTCTTGAAGGCGGTGTTGACCACGTCCTCGCCGATGCCGATAAGCGCCCGCTTCTGCGCCAGGTCGTAGACCATGTCGCTGTAGTCGCGCACGTTGATGACCGCGATGGCCGCCGCCGCCATGCGCGCCAGGTACTGCCCGCCGCCCAGCTCCTTGAGGCCCTCGTCCTGATCGAAATGGTTTTTGAGCGTGATGGGATTAGCTATCAGCCCCTTGTCGAAGAAAGACTGCACGGCGGCGAATATCCGCTGGTGCACGGGCGCGAAGAAGTGCTCGGCGCGCAGATTATGCCCCAGATGGTGCATGGCGTCGTTATTGACGAGGATGGCGCCCAGCAGCGCCTGCTCGGCTTCGACGTTCTGCGGAGGGGAGCGGAAACTCTGTTCCGGCGCTTCGGCGAGCGAAAGTTTCGGGGTGGCTTTGGGGCGCGCGGACATAGTCTCTGGTGTTGTGGGAAGTGAGAATTGCGACTATAGATCGCCCATGCGTTCCGCTTCAAGCACGAAGTTTCTCTCCGCATGAAGACACCGCGCAAGCGCGCCGCGACCATTCGCAACCCGACGCTGGAAGCAATCCGGCACGGGCTTTTCCGCTTCGACGAGGAGTGGCAGGCGGTCAAGCGCCTGGAGGTGCTGAAATCCCATTTCATCGTGGCCAAGGAGCAGGAAGAGAACGTCTGGCCGCCCAGCCTTACCCTATGGATACGCGACTACGGGGTGAGCGAGGAGGAGGCCAAGGAAGGCTACCGCGGCCATTTCGCCCGCATCGTCTGCCAGAAGATGGAGGACGGCAAGTTCACCCTGACGATGGAAAAGCAGGACGTACCGCTTTCCCGGCACCCGCAGAAGAAGCGCCCACCCAGGTCGCATCCCGACTGGGGCCACCCAATCCTGCGCCGCCTGCATAAGGAGGAAGTCTTCGCCACGCTCGAAGAAGCGCGGGCACTCCTCATGCAGCTGCACGAGCAGTATCCCAAGACCTCGATTCCCGGCCAGAACCACCTCTATATCATGATCTACCGCCGCGAGAAGGAGCCGGGCAAACTTCCCGTGCAGAAGTGGAAGCTCGTGATCGAGACGATCCCCGAGTCCGGCGGCTACCGCATCGCCGTGCGCGACAACGAGAAACGCGTGACCGGGACGCCCGAAACTTCGCCCGACGGTTTCTTCGCCGCCCGCGTCAAGCTCTCCCAGCGCCGGAAGAAGTGACAACCGCTTGGTTGTCACCCCGCACCTGGTGCGGGGTCTCCTTAAAGGAGACGAACTGCTCGTCATAAAACCGTCACAGTCCTTTGCTAGAATTAAGGTTCTACCTATCGACACTTTGTGTTGGCTTCAGACCTTCGGGTCTATCTGAATGAGGAGAATCGCAATGACCGGATTTCTTCTGGTCGTAATTCTGGTGCTGGGCGGCGCTGTGCTAATCAGCATCCTAATTATCAAAAGCATAAGTACAAAAGCCTCAAGTGGGAACGAGGATGAAAGGCGGGCAAATAGCTGGGGATTAGTGGGAGTAAAGGGCATGATCCTTTATTTCCTGTGGACAAACATCTGGAGAATCCTTGGGTTTGTCTTAGTAGCCTGGCTGGCCTGGTGGGGATTAAACCATCTCCACTTTAACCCGCCCGAACCGGTGCGATACGACCCGCACCGCGAGCTGTCACTTCGAGAGAGCCCCTCACCGGGCTCTTTTTTTTCTAAACATATTTCTCTGTCCTCAAATTGAGGACGACTTTCTGCGGTTTCTTAAAGGTTTCGTCACGAAGACGTAACACTGCTCCGCTATAATTAGCGGGTTAACCTTAAGAAAATGCACCAAGCACTTTCTTGTACAGAAAATCCTCTTGGGGATTTTCTTCACGAATTGGAGAAAACTGAGATGGAAGATAGTAGCCCAGCAAGAAAACTATTGCTGCTTGCCGTCGCGGTGGCAGTAGTCACAATCCTGAACTGGAACTGTCCCCCGTTCGTAGCGCCGGGTAATGGTCTCCTGGTCAGCATCGTCAATTTCCTATCCTCGTTCTGGGGACGGGAGATCGGCATCACCCTCGTGTGGGTTCTGCCGCTCTGCTGGCAAAACCAGGGCAGCGGCAACGAGCGCTGGCGCGAACTGCCGGAGAGCTCGTTTACGATCGCCATGCGGCAGCGGGCTGAGTTGCGGCGAAAGGGGCTTATCCCTACGCGCGCAACCGCACCTGCGGAAAGAGAACTCGTGCACGCGTAAGCGGCACGGGCGTCGCGGTTCCTCCCTTCGCGGGGAGGGCCGCTTTTTTTTGCCTGCACGAATTTCCATGCCTGCGGCTGATGCAGCCGCCATCAAGCTGTAACATTTCCCCTCTATAATCGCCGCGTTAACCTCTAAGAAAATGCAAAGCATTTTTTAGTATGGAAAGTCCCTCCGGGATTTTCTTCACGTTTAACTCGGAGAGTGCAGATGGCATTTCTAACTCCGCACCCATTGGGAATCGCTCTTATAGCAGCAGCCGCTATAGCGCTTTCCCAGCCCTCATGGGCAGGCGATAATCGCCCAAGGACGGATTCGCCTGAGCAGCCCTTGGCAAACGAGCCGCCGAGCGTAAGGAGGGTTCAGCCTTACCTGTGGCTCGGGCAACCGCTACGCGGCTATGCAGCGCCCCAACCGCAGAGCGCGGCTCCGCCCTGGGTGCGCGAACAGCGATAGGCCTGACGGCTAGCCAGCCCAAAAGGCCATGTTACCGGCTTCCCCTTCGCGGGGGGAGCCGTTTTTTTGCGCTTTGTCATCAAAACGCCATGTAATTCGTGTAAGAATAAAGGTTCTACCTTACGTGTGCATTTGCGCCGTTACAGTCATCCGACTTGCAAGGAGTTTTAACCGATGAGGGCGTTTTTCGTCTATGTCATCCTGTTCTTCGTCCTGTGGGGTCTCTGGAGAAGTCTGGTCGACAATATGCGCGACTCCACCGCCACGCTCTATACGATGGTCACCGGCGGACTGATGGCGCTGGCGTTATGGAACGCAGGCCATCTTCTCTGGGATGCCGTATCCTGGCTCTTTTGAGCCTTTAACGCATTGGAGGGCCGCCCGGCCCTCTTTTTTTGCTCCGCGTCATCAAACCGACACGCAATTCCTGTAAAATCGGCAGGTTAACCTACTGAAGCACTTTTTTCAGTTACGATCCCCTCGCGGGATTTCAACGCTTCAAAAGGGAGCAGCGTGATGAGTCAGGAAAGAATCGACTGGTGGTGGCCGAGAATTGCAGGAGGTATCCTTGCCATCGGCCTGTTGCTGCGCTTCTTCGCGCAAAATCAGGATTACGCACCTTACATCTACAAGCCGGGCAAAATCGCCCTGATGTTTGGCGGCGTAGCCCTGCTCGTCTTTCTCGTCAAGAAGCTGATACGCCGCTTAGGGGTCACGTATTGATCCTGTCCACGGCGGCAAAACCTGAATCAGAGGGCCTCCGGCCCTCTTTTTTTGACGTCGCCGTAACCAGATTGACACGGTAATTCCGTATAATAAGCCGGTTACCTACTGAGCTTTTGCTTGGTTGTGATCCTTTTGGATCATTCTTGAAAGGGGAAAACGGATGTCATTGGTAATGGTCGTCCTCGTAGCGCTGGCTATCATCTTCTACACAATCATAGGAATAATGCTTGTGTTAGGGATGGCAATTTTCTTCGGAAGAATGTGGTCCCGCGTCGATACGATCTGCTCGTACCGTTATACGGTTCCTGCGGCACTTGCATTACTTGTCGTGGCGCTGGCTTGCGCGACGTTGGCGATGATGTGCCGGGGAAACCCGATCGCGGTGCATCTGGGCGTTGGGGCGGTGCTTTCTATCGTGGTTGGGATAGCAGTGGTTGCCACGTCATACATCTACCCCAAATGCCTGCCGCATCTGCCCAGACGCTTGTGGGAATAGGCGGGCGATAACAATGTACGACACCAGCTAGGGAGCTCCTTCGGGAGCTCTTTTTTTATTCCGCCGATGCGGCGTTCGCGTCGCTATCCGAAGCCGCATCCTCTTCCACCGGGGCGCGCAGTTCCTCGGGCACTTCCTCGGCCTCGGCCTCGCTGCGCACCACGTTCAGCGGCACGGAAAGCACGACTTCGGGATGCAGCGTCAGGGTAACGGTGTAGTTGCCGGTATTCTTGATGGTGGAAGCGACAACGACCTGCTTGCGGTCGACGCTATGGCCCTGCGCCTGCAGCGCTTCGGCGACATCGCGGGAATTGACGGAGCCGTAGAGCTTGCCGTCCTCGCTCGCCTGGCGGACGAGCGTCACCGAAACGTTTTCCATTTTCTTCGCCTGCGCCTGCGCGGCGTCGCGCGCCTTTGCGTTGGCGGCCTCGATATCGGCGCGCTTGCCTTCGAACACTTTCTTGTTCTCGTCCGTAGCGCGCAGAGCTTTCTTCTGCGGCAGGAGGAAGTTGCGGCCGAAGCCGTTCTTCACTTTCACGACGTCGCCCACGCTGCCCAGACGGCCGACGCGCTCTAACAGTATAACTTCCATCGCTTCGCTCCATTTCGTTCTGATGTTCTCCGCTCGGACTGCTGTCCTCGCGATGGAACACGGCTTCGCCGGCTCAGGGCTGACTCGGCCTGCTGGCCTCGTCATTCGCCTTTCAGGCGGCGGGGCGGTTTTCCTAGCCTACTTCCCGGCGCTTGGCAAGCATTTCGGCAAGCTGCACGTAAATGCCTGCGGCAACGAGGATAACTGCCGGCCAGGCAAAGAGAATGAGGGCGCTGTAGCCTGCAATGAGCCAGAGGCTGCGCCCCTGCCAGCCCCGCGATACCTGGTGCAGGAGGGCAAGGCCCGAAAGAAAATAGGGGAAGAGGAGTATCAGGAAGATCGTCTCGGCCTCGAACCGGGCGTTGCCGTCGGCCAGAAGCGCCCATGCGGCGCTGAACCCCACGAACGCTGCCAGCCAGGGGCTGAGGCCCTGCGGCGCGAATGCGAGGCTTTCCCGCAGGGCCAGGCCCCGCGCTGCAAGCAGCGAATTGGCGAGCACAGCCATGCCGTAGACGATGAGCAGATACATCCAGGCGGCGGCGGCGAAGACGGCGAAGCTCCAGTCCGTGGCAAGCCGGGCGAGTATCGGCGCCAGGCTCGGCTCCGCTTTATCGATGTGGCTGCCCAGCTCATGGACGATGATGCCCTGCAGCCCGCCCGGCTCTTCGGACGCCGCAAGCAGCGCGAAGAGGAGAAACATGACCGCCGTGAAGAGCGCCAGATCGGCGAAGACGGCGAGCAGCGGATGCCACTGGCGCACGCTGCCGGCACCCCGGAACCGCAATGCGCCCTGCACCAGGTACCAGGCGGGAAAGGCGAGGAACAGCGCGAAGAACAGGCTGTCGCCCTCCGGCCCGAGGAGGAAGGTGATGGCGGTGGCAAGCAGCCCGGCATAAAGCAGCGCCGTGGCGCCTTCGCTGAAGCCCGCAAGCAAAAGGGGCAGCAGCGGCAGGTAGATAAGCAGCCCGGCATTGGGCAGCAGAAAAAGCAGCCCGGCGGCAAGGCCCGCAAGCAGCGTCCAGTGAATGCGCGAGAGCTTCATGCTGAGTTTATCCTATGGCGGAGAATCGGACGTCAACCCCAATTACCGGCTGCCTGCATTGCTTGCGCTTCACGGCTTCGGATGCGCGGCGAAAAAGGCCCAGATGCGCTCCGATGCCGGGAAATTCTGGCTGACGTAAACGCCGGTTGTTTCCTGCCAGCGCTTGGGCGCGCTTCCCGGCCAGGCGTGGCCGCCGCCTTTTACAAGGCAGAGCACCACGGTGGCCTGGCAGTGATCGTAGAAGCTGCAGGTCGTGTCGGCTCCGTCCTTCCGGCTCTCAATGGGCGGCGCACAGCGATCGATCCCGGCCCATTTCTCCAGGCCGTCCCTGGCGGATGGCCAGGATCGCCCGGCCCCGGTCATGGCGCCGGAGCCGCCGCCGAACGGGATATTCTCGTCGCGTGTTCCGTGCACGTGGAAGACGGCAACCGGTGCGCCGGGCGAGCAGCCGGCTTCGACCATCGTTCCTGACACCGGCGCGATGGCGGCGAAGGTGTCGGACATCTCGCAGGCGAGGCGGTAGGAGAATATCGCTCCCATCGACATGCCCGTTGCATAGATGCGCTTGGGATCGATGGCGAAGCTGCGGTTCATATCCGCGAGTATGGCGCGCACGAAGCCGACGTCGTCGGCGTTGCTCGGGCTGTACCCGCCGCCGACGTTCCAGGAGCCTCCCTTGCTGCGCCCGACCCCTTGGGGAAAGACGGCGATGAAATGCTCGCGATCGGCGATGCGGGTCATCTGGGACTGATTCATGAATTTCTCGGCGCTGCCGCCGCCGCCATGGAACACGAATACCAGTGGCGCGGGCTGGGCAAGGGCGGACGGTACGTAAAGGGAGTAGCTGCGCTGTTCGCCGCCCACGCTGATCGTGCGCTCGCTTGCGGCTGCCAGGGCGCCGTCGCCGGAAAAAAGGAGCCCTGCGATTGCGAGCCCGATGCCCGCAACACGGTTTTTCTCGAAGAATGCTTTTATTGCTGTCATCATCCGCCTTCGTTCCTGAGCGGTCACACTAACGGAGCGCCGCCGATACTGCAATGCGGATGCCGCGCTGGCAGGAACCAGAGGGCAGCGCCCGGTTTCAGAGCATGGCTTTAAGACTTCGGTAATTCCAGGACAGCCCGTCCGCCTTCCGGCGGGAGAATCACTTCACCACGAAGGCGAGGAGCGCAAGGTTACGCGCGCGCTTGATGGCCTGGGCGAGTTCCCGCTGCTTGCGCGCCGAAACCGACGTGATGCGCGACGGCAGCATCTTGCCGCGCTCGGAGATGAAACGCGTGAGCAGCTTCACGTCCTTATAGTCGATCTTGGGCGCGTTGGGCCCCGTGAGCGGGCAGGACTTGCGGCGGCGGAAGAACACGCGCCGGCCGGCGCTTTGCGGAGAGGAGGATTCGGACGGATATGCCATGATGCTTTCCTGGTTCTAAAAAGTTACGCCGCGCCTTCCAGCGGGGCGGCTGCGGGTTCACTTTCGCCGCCTTCTTCGTCGCCTCTGGCTTTCTGCATCATGGGCGAAGGCCCTTCCTCGATGCTGTCGACGCGGACGGTCAGGTTGCGGATGATGTCTTCATGGAGGCGCATGTTGCGCTCGAGTTCCTTGACCGCGTCGAACGGCGCGTCGAGCGCCAGCATGACGTAGTGGCCCTTGCGGTTCTTCTTGATGCGGTAGGCGAGGTTGCGCAGGCCCCAGTATTCGTGTTTGACGACCTTGCCGCCGTGATCCTTCACGATGGCGGAAAACTGTTCGACGAGCTTATTCACATCCGCGCGGGAAACGTCCTGGCGGGTGACGAACGTGCTCTCATAGAACGGCATGGGTGGACTCCGGAAAGTTAACATATCCCGGCGGTGCCGGGGGTGCGAAATATACAGATTTGAGGACGCGATGCAAGGGGGTGGAATAAGAAAGTCAGGAAAGCGGCAAATACAGGCGGTTGGATTACGGCTGGCCTTTGCTTGCTTGCATATTCAGCCATTAGACATTATGCACCTCCCCATGACACGCGCCGTCGTATTTCCCGGACAGGGCTCCCAGGCCGTAGGCATGGGCAGGGAGCTTGCTATGGCCTTCACTTCCGCCCGCGACGTATACGCCGAGGTGGACGAGGCCTTGGGCCAGCATCTGTCGCGCATCATTTTTGAAGGGCCGGACGATGAGCTGACCCTCACCGAAAACGCTCAACCCGCGATTATGGCCACCTCCATCGCGGCGCTGCGCGTGCTGGAGAAGGAAGCCGGCTTTTCCCTCAACTCTTACGCCGCTTACGTAGCCGGCCATTCGCTGGGCGAGTACTCGGCGCTTTGCGCTGCAGGCGCGCTTACCCTGACGGACACCGCCCGGCTGCTCAGGCTTCGCGGTGCCGCGATGCAGAAGGCCGTGCCCGTGGGCGCCGGCGCCATGGCGGCCATTCTCGGCCTCGAAGCTGCAGTAGTGGAAGAAGCGGTGGCGCACGCCAAAGCGACGGGAGTCATTTCCCTCGCCAATGACAACTCACCCGGGCAGGTCGTCGTGAGCGGCGAGAAAGCGGCGGTGGAGAAGGCGATGGAGATTGCCCGGGAAAAAGGCGGCAGGCGAAGCGTCCTGCTGCCCGTGAGCGCCCCCTTCCACTGCCCGCTCATGGAGCCGGCCGCCCGCGAGATGGAGCTGGCGCTTGCCACCGCTCAGATCAAGGCGCCGTCGGTACCCCTCATCGCCAATGTCACCGCGAGCGAGACGAGCGACCCGGAAACCATCCGCAAGCTGCTGGTCGAGCAGGTGACGGGCGTGGTGCGCTGGCGCGAATCGGTGGAGTATATGAGCCGCCACGGCGTCACGAGCGCGCTGGAAGTCGGAGCAGGCAAAGTGCTTTCGGGCCTGATCAAGCGCATTACGAAGGATATCGAATGCGCAAACCTCGCCGTTCCGCAGGATATGGAGCTTTTTGCCAAAGCGGTATGAGCAAATTAACCGCTTTTCTGCTATACTTCGTACATGAATGAATCCTACGTGCTTGACTACCCCCTGGATGAGAATGGCGGCATAGCTCTGCAAATCGCCGCTACCCCCGGCGGGGTCACCCTCCAGCTTCACTCGCCCTCCGGACAGGAAAGTCCGCTGGTCGGAAACCTCTCTGCGCTCATGTCTTTCGAGGCCAAAGGATATTGGCGCGTGAACGGCGGCGGGCCGACATGGACGTTTCAGCCGCGGCCGCACGGCGTGCCCCTGGTTTTCAAGATAAACGGGCAGGAGTTCGGCCGGTTCGATTTGGATACCGGAAAGGTCATAAACCCGCCGCGCAAGCTCACGGTCTTCGAGACGCGCATCATCGGCAGAGGCCCGCAGAAGGAAGCGCCTTACCCTCACCCCGAAGGCGTGCTTGCGCCACTCACCGATCTGCACACCCATCTCTCTGCCCAGGTGGCGGGCAGGGATTTAATCGCGCTGGGGCTCAAGGCCGACACGCTTTACCCTACCGCCGCGCTGGACGCGCTCGGCATCTCTTATCCGACAGAGAATCCCGCCTCCATCCCTAAGCGCGTCTTCCTGCCGCTGGCTCACCTGCAGCGCAAGGAAGATACCGAGGAGCGCGCGGTGCATCTCTCCTGCCTCGCTCCGGAAGCCCTGGCGACGCTGGAGAAGGCGCTGAGTTATGCACCCGACGAGCAAAGCAGCTTCGAGCAGGCGGAGAAATGCTATTACTTCCGCGAGCCTTTCACCAAGAACCTTGAGCTCCTGCCCGGCGTGCTGCGCGCCATTGCGGAGGGCTACCAGCGGGAAGGCATCGCTTACGCCGAGCTTTCCTCCAACGCCGTGCTCGACCCCGCGTGGCTGAAAGCCATCCACGAGTTCCTGCCGCAGATTGAGAAGGACACCGGCGTCGCCTTACGTTTCCTCGCAGGCCTGCCGCGCAATTTAAGCGACGGGGATTCCGCCGTCCGCATTGAACAGATCAAGCGCATCGCGCCGAGCCCCTACGTCGTGGGCGTGGACGTGCTGGGGTATGAGACCAACAAGACCTCGCATATGGAGCGCCACCTGCGGGATATGGCGCAATGGATGCGCGATGAAGCCCCGGACATGACGCTGCGCATTCACGCCGGCGAGAATTCCAAGAATCCCGCCAACGTGAAGGAAGCGCTGATGCTTGCGAAGGAATACGGCATCCGGCTGCGCATCGGCCACGCGCTGCACGGGTTAGACGCGGAAACCCTGGCACTCGCCCGGGAACTTGGCGAGAAGAACCAGCTCATCATCGAATCCTGCCCGGATTCCAACCTGGCCTGCAACCACATCGATTTCGCTTCCGACGCCTCGGTGGGCGAGTTCCTTGAGGCGCGCGTGCCTTGCGTGCTTTCTTCCGACGGTGCGGATTTCTACCGCACCAGTGCGCGCCAGACCGCGCTTGCCGGCGGGTTCTGCGGCGTGGGCGGCGAAGGATTTGCCGCCATACGCGCCACCGAAGAACGGCATATCGGGCAGCAGCAGGAATTTTTTGCACGCAAAGCCGTAGCGCTTCCTGAAAATTTCCTTGAAACGCTTACCCCCTTGCCGCCCACGCCACAAACTGCGGAGAAAAAACCTGAATCCGACCCGGTGCCGCAGGAGCTGTATGATACCCGCCTTCCGCTGCTCGTTGCCGGTGCCGCGGGCACGAGCTGGGACAATATTCCCTCCGCCGATCGCAAAGAAGCGGTGATTGGCCTCACGTTGCTGCTGCAGTATCTTGATCCGCAGAAAATCTACTTCGTCACCGGGCGCACCAAGGATCGCGGGATCGGCATCGAGCTTGGCAAGGCGGTGGCCGGTCACAACGGCGCACATGGCAAGGATGAGCAGTTCGCGTGCGTGAAAATGGTGTCCGAGAGTCCCGACGAACCCATCGTCAGGGACAAGGGCATTTCGCATACCGTGGCGCTCAAGGAGCCGCGCGTGTTTCTCACCGATGCCATCTGCGGCCATATGGAGAAATACCGGGGGGCAGCGCTTTTCATCGGCGGGCGACTATTTACGCGGAATTTTATCCTTGATGCCCAGAAGCGGGGAATCCCCTACGGCCTGATGGACGGCATGCCCGGCGCTTCGTCGGAAAAGACCCGCGTCTATCCGCAGAACGCTTTCAAAAGCGCCATCGGCATGGTGGAGTATGCGTATTCCATGATGCCGGAGCTTTTCGCCCACAGGCCTTATCCCGCCAGCCTGAAGCAGGAGTACGAACGGCTCGCGGGCAAGGGCAAGGGCGCAGCGCGGGGCTAGCCCCTTGAGAGTGAATATGCGGGCGCGGGCTTGATATGCTCGCGGAACGCTGCCCGCGTCATTTCCGCTGCGAGCGTCGCTGAAGCGCTCACGTCTAGAGCGCCGGCGTTATCGTAGATGAGCGGCGGCTCGACGACATGGAAATCCCTTCCCTTTTCCAGTCCGCAATCCTCAAGCAGCGCGACCAGGGTGTCATGATATCTGCCGCCCTTTACGGGATTCACGATGTTCTGCAGCACGACAGGCACGCCTTCGTCGATGGCACCCAGCACTTTCATCAGAATGGGGCCGATGGTTTCGTTATCCGTGCCCACGCCGCCCGGCAGCACCAGAAGGCCGCTCGCCCGTGCGATCATTTTCTCCATGCGCTTGGACATGTTTTTGACCGCGCGCAGATTGGAAATGCCGAAAGTTTCGCTTCCTTTTCCGGGTTCGTTGGCAAGCACATTGAGCGTAGGAAACGTAATGCCTGTGATATGCATTCCCGCATCAAACGCCGCCTTCTGAAAGCGTTTCATAAGGCCGCCCCGCCCACCCCCGGTAATGCCGTCATAATCCTTCGCAAGCAGACGCGCAGTCTCGTCGGTCACCGCGTCAAGATAGTCATTGGGAGCAATGCTGAAGCCGCAGCAGACGAATATTTTGGGCAGTGGGGGATCGCCGCGCGATTTTCTGCCCTCGATCTGCACATGCTCCTCGTGTTTGGGCGTAAAAACCTGGGCGGAGCGTATGTTATTTGCCCGCAGATGCTCATGGGCTTCCTGCGGCGTATTTACGACTTTAATCACTTCGCTGAAATGCCGCTTGGCGCCGCCGTGGAACATGAGCGCCTCGAGGCGTGCGATCAGCAGATCATATTCGCCGTTCGCATTAATGAGGACGATGGGCTTCTGCAGGCCGTGGCCTTCCTTGTCGCCGGCGCGCAGGCTCCCGTCGGCATTCCTGATCATCGCGTCGGGCATATTCGACTGCGCGCGATCGGCAAGGAAATAGAGCAGATAGAGCGAGACGGGATCGAGCTTGCCGAGAAACACGTAAGCCTCAGCTTCGTCAATCTTCTTCAGATCGACGAACTGCAAGAGATGTTCCGCGATTTCTTCCCGCAGCACCTGCGGCATGAGTTCCATGCCACCCGCAACGAGGAGCTGCGACGTCGCATCGCGCAGCATTCCGGCCGGTTCGTGCGGATTCTCTTCGCCGCCGCTGATATAGACTTTGCTGATAGATGCAGTGCGATCTGTCATCGGAATTTTCCGTTTCTTGTTTTTTCCCTTTCCGCTCTTCGGCCCTCCGCCTGCGTCCATTGGGCGGGTGCTTCATGGGACTGCGAAGCGCCGGGTTCCGGCTTTTCCTTTCGCAGATCCCCCGCCCATTTCAGCACGTTATTTCCCATGCCGCGGGCCTTGAGGTAAAAATCGCCCATCTGCTCCAGCTCGCCGGTCGTCTGCACCCCGCTTACCGGGTCCTTGTGCAGGTAGACTATATCTTTGGCGTAGAGGGAGGAAGCGCGGGCAAATTCCCATATCGTGGGTTCGCGGTAGCAGACGACCGTAAATTGACCCGGACGCATGAGGTGTTCCCGGACCGGAAAAATATCCACCACTTTCTTGCCTTCCCGGGTCAGGAAGCCTTCCGGCGTATCCGCGTAAATATCCTCCAAGCGCTTATAGGCACGCATCAGCGGCCGGCGCAGGGGATTTTGCTCCTGCATCGTATGGTCCCCCACCGAGAACCACACCGTGCCGAACTGATCGATAACGAGTGCGGCATTGCGGTCATTACCGTTGCTCACTGAGCGTTCTGCGCGTTTCTCCAATACGTCCCATACATAATCATCCGCGGGGCCGCTTACCTTGTGGCCAAAGACGTCTTCCCAGTCGCGCACCCGGTCCTTGATGCAGCGAAGCACGGCCTCGCCCATGCGCCGCTCAATATCGTTCCCGGAAGCAAGATAGGCAGCGATATCGATGAGCGGCGGAAACTGTTTGGTTTCACGAACCTCCTTCAATGCGCGCACATCGTCCTTGGTCGCGTCGAACAGCCCCGCCGCGCGGGCGGCATAAGGCCTCACATCGAATCTGACGCCTTCGAACGCTCCTTCCAGCACGCCGTCGGCAAGCCGGATTTTACGCGAAATGGAATCGGCCTTTTCGGGGGCAAAGACCTCCTGCGGCGGCTTAATCACGTCGTCGCCGCCGAGGTAATACGTATCGATTCCCGTGCTGTGCGCCCCTCCCTCGCACATGCGGCAGGGGACGATCAGGGACCACAGCTCATAATTCTTGATGTTATAGGCCTTTTCCCATTTTTTAGGTTTCATATCGCCCCGCGCCACCATCCGCTTCTTCAGAAAGTCGTGCAGCGAATTAATTTCCGCGTGGGCATCGGTATAGGATTCGTTGTAGTCCGTGCGGTGGTGATGGAAGGGCTGGATCACCGAATTCATGCCCACGGACACAATTTTCTGGTTCTTCTTATTCAGCACAACAGCCGCGACGGCATAATTGCCATGCCCGCTGGCGGTCGCGGCCAGCGCCAGCAACAGTTCCGCCACCTCATGCGGCGAGTGCATTTTCTGCCCGATATACGGCCCTTGCTGGACGTCGATTTTTTTTGCCATGCTATTTTCCTGCTCCGCTTACCTGAGCCCGCCTTGCTTCCTCCAGGAATTTGTATCCCGGCCACTGGCTCGGAAACAGCTCGCGCGCTTCCGCGAAATGCCGCGTCACCGCCTCCAGCTCCTCCTGGGTGCGTTTGCCGTCGTTGAAGGGGATGTAATGGAAATGCACCCGGCGCTCCCCCGTTTCGTGATCTTTTGTGCCGCGCTTGTTCGATCGTTCGACGGCCTCCTTAAACGAGGTATGCATGACGCCGTTCTCGATATCCTGCCTGTTCATCGTCATGACCCAGACGTCGGTCACTTCATTGTTCTTGTCCTGCGCCTTGTTCACCGCCGTGATCTCGGCATGCGTCACGGCGTTTTCGTTCCTGCCGTCCACCTCGGTCACCTGGTGGTAGGTGCCGTCCGAAAGACGGATGACGGCGCAGCGGATCGTGTCAAGCCCGGGCGTTTCCCCCTCGGCAAGCAGCTTCTTGCGCCGCCGGTAGGCTTCGTCGATGCGCTGCACCATATAGCGGGAAATGCCTTCCAGCTGTTTCTCCGGCTCAAGGATATCCAGCTGGGCGATGCTCACCCTTTCCGTAAACTCATTGCGGATGGCCAGCTTCACCCGCTGCATCAGCGGCGAGTTGCTTTTGACGCGTTGCGCCCATTGCCGCGGAGTGGAGTGAAGCAGGCGATCCACCTGGCCGGCTGAAAACTTGGCCTGGGGGATCTTTCCGCCCTCCAGCGCCCGCAACCCCTGCTCGCCGTAGGTCCTGGCTGCGCCGGCAAGCTTGATCTCCCAGTGCTGGTTCAATTGCTCAAGCGTGGTCTCCCAGGCTTCGCCAGGCCCTACGCTTTGTAAGTCTTTCGCCGTATCGTTGATGGTGAAGGTATGGCTGCCGGGCGGCATCATGGTGATGCGCGTCGAGGGCGGGAAATTGCGGCAGAACATGTCCACGCATTTGCCGCAGGGCGCGAAGATACGGTATTTCTGCCGCTTGGGCGCGAGTTCCTTTGGCGCCATGGCGAAATAGACCTCGGCGACTTCGTCGCCGCGCTGGCGGAGCTGGTGGGTGATGTTGCTGATGTTGATCTCCGCGCAGTCGCGGTGGTACTCGTGCTGCAGCTGCGTATTGCTCGCCACGAAGATGTCACCCTTGCGCGTGAGGATGAGCGCCGCCGATCGTATCTGCGGATGGCTGGAGCGCTCGCGCACCTTACGCAGGATATTATTGAACAGGCGCGCCCGCGCCAGGCGCGACATCCGCTCGAAAGCATCGCGGGGCTCGATCGCGGTGACCCGGAAATCCTTCACCTTCCAAGTGAATTCTATCTGCGGCCGGTAGCGCTCCGGCGCAATCTTAACGCTGCCGGTCAGGACGGCGGGGTTGGATTGCTCAAGCTCAGTCAGTATCGGTTTGGCCATAGGATTCCTGTGAGGCTGAAGCTTATCCTGCAGCCTACGCAAGAAATATGAAGATATGGTTAAATTTCCGGAGCTTCCGCCGTTACTGGTCCACCACCAGTATGGTGGAACCCTTTGTTCTTCCGGCCTCTAAATCGCGGTGGGCGGAAGCGGCATCCGAAAGCCAGTAGCTCTGCCCGACATTGACCTTGAGCACGCCCCGGCTCACCAGCTCCAGCAATTCCGCCGCGCTCGCCGCGTATTCCTGCGGGTCTTCCTTGTAATGCATGAGCGAGGGCCGGGTGAAAAAGAGCGAGCCGCGCCGCTGCAGCTCCAGCGCGTCGATCGGCGGCAGCGGGCCTGAAGCCTGCCCGTAGCTGACGAAAATGCCGAAGCGCATGAGGCAGGAGAGCGAAATCTCATAGGTGGCCTTGCCGACCGAATCGTAGACGGCGTTGACGCCTAACCCGCCGGTGATCTCCCCGACGCGTTTCACCACGTCTTCCTGCTTGTAGAGAATCGGAAAGTCGCAGCCGCTGGCCGCCGCAAGCGCTGCCTTCTCCTGCGACCCGACCGTGCCGATGACGCGCGCCCCCAATGCTTTTGCCCACTGGCAGAGCAGCAGCCCTACCCCGCCCGCCGCCGCATGCACGAGCACGGTATGGGATGGCCCCACGATGAAGGTCCGGCGAACGAGAAAATGCGCCGTCAGCCCCTTGAGCATCACCGCCGCCGCAATCTCGTTGGTGATGCCGTCCGGCAGTTTCACCAGCCGGGCCTCCGGTAGGGTGCGAAATTGCGCGTAAGCGCCAACCGGCCCGACGCCGTAGGCCACGCGATCGCCGGGCTTGAGCGTCCGGCAGCCCTCGCCCAGCGCCTCGACCACCCCCGCGCCCTCCATGCCGATGATGGCCGGATAGGAAGGCAGCTTGTAAAGCCCGGTGCGATGATAGATGTCGATGTAGTTGAGGCCCACGGTCTTCTGCGCGAGCCTCACCTCCCCCGGTCCCGGTGCAGGGGTTTCCACATCCCTCCATACGAGGTTCTCCGGTCCGCCCGGTTCGGTAAGTATGATGGCTTTGGTCATGGTAGTATTTCGGCTATCCGAAATTAGTTCATGACATAGTTTCGCTTTCATTGCACTATTCCCGGCGACCATTAACCAGGGGAGTTCTCCATGTTCACACGCCGCGATTTTCTCCGTCTTACGGCCGCCACCAGCCTGACAGCATTTATGCCGCCACTCCTGACGCGCGTTTCGGCGCTCGCGGAAGAAGCCGCTGCCGTGCCGAGCCTCAAGGCGGAAGCCGCCAAGAAGGGGCTGATCTACGGCACGGGCATGGATACGGTCGCCATCCAGCACGGCGGGCCCACCTACAACGCTCTGGTTGCCTATCACTGCTCGCTCTACGGCCCAACCCTTTCCTGGAAATGGATCGATCAGGGCCCGGGCAAATACGACTATTCCGAGAAGCAGCCGGGCATCGACTTCGCCCTGGCGCACGGGATGCGCCTTTCGTCCTACCACCTGCTCTGGCATGAAACCTTCCCCGACTGGTACCTCGCCATTACCGATCGCGCCCAGGCCGAAAAAGCCATCCGCACGCATATCCGCAGCATGGCGAAGTTCTTCGCGCCCATCAGCTATACCTGGAACGTCGTCAACGAGGCGATCGATCCCTGGAACAATCGCCCCGACCGCCTGCGCGAATCGCCGCTGCTGCAGATGTTCGGGCCGGAATATTTCAAAATGGCCTTTGACGAGGCGAAGGAAGCGGCTCCCAACCTGCCGCGCCTCTACAACGATTACGGCATGGAGGCGACCGGGGACGTCCACCGCGCCGCCGTGCGTCGCAAGGCGCTGCTGGATCTGCTCGACCGGTTCGATAAGGAGAAGGTCCCCATCACGGCGGTGGGTCTGCAGTCGCATCTTAATGTCGGCGACTACCCCTCGCGCTTCAACGCCAAGATTTACCGCGACTTCCTCAAGGAGATCGCGGCGCGCGGGCTGCCCATTCACATCACCGAGCTCGACGTGCTGGACAAGGAAGCCCCGGCCAATATCGCCGAGCGCGACAAGGCCGTGGCCAACGCCTACCAGCAGTTCCTCGAGGTGACGCTCGATGAGCCTTCCGTCAAGAGCGTCGTCACCTGGGGATTGTCCGATCAGTACAGCTGGCTCAACCGCGAGGCCCAGGGCGAATTCGTGCGCGAGGACGGCCTGTCCGAACGCCCCCTGCCCTTCGACAACAACCTGAATCCTAAGCCGGCCTATTACGCCATGCTCAAAGCGTTCCAGGGCGCGCCCAAGCGCTAGCTACTGCCGCGTCGGAAGAAACGCAGCACGCGCTCGAGCGTGAGGCCCTGCACGATCACCGTGAAGATCATGATCGCGTAGCAGCTGACAAGAAGCGGTGTGCGGTAAGGGCCGTGCGGCACGCTGAGCGCGAGCGCCATGGCAACGCCGGCGCGCAGGCCCGCCCAGGTGAGAAGACTGATATAGGCCGCTTTTGCCTGCATGCGGAAATCGATAAGCAGCGTCGGAACGGCGACGCTGACGGCGCGCACCGGGAGCGATACGATAACCGCCCCTGCCGCCGCAAGCAGCGCAGGCCGCGTCACCTCGATCGTCAGCAGCTCAAAGCCGATGAAGAGGAAGAGCAGGGCGTTCAGTACCTCCTCCACCAGCGCCCAGAACGCCTTTACCTTTTCACGCGCCAGTGCGCTGAAGGCGCTACGCACGCGCTGCGCGCCCATGAAAAGCCCCGCCACGACTTCGCCGATGGGTCCCGAGACGCCTATCCGATCGGCAAGGCTGTAGGTCACCATGACCAGCGCGACCGTGATCAGCAGCTCGACGTCATGCTCGCGGATGCTGCGAATGGCGCGGTAAGCAACATAGCCGCAGGCAAGCCCGAGCAACCCGCCCCCCACCGCCTCCAGCAGGAACATTTCCGCCACTTCGCGGGGAGGAATCTCGGCGTTAGGATGCGTGGCGAGCGCGAGCAGAAGCGTGAATACCACTACCCCCACCCCGTCGTTAAACAGGCTTTCCCCGGCGATCACGGCCTGGGTTTCCTTGTCGAAGCCGACACGCTTGAGCATGTCCAGCACCGCCACCGGATCGGTGGGCGCGACGATGGCGCCAAGCACCAGGCACCAGGAGAAAGGGACGGGCATCCCGGCGAAGGCGAAGACGCCATACATGGCGCAGGCAAAGAGGCCGGTGGAGAGAATCACCCCGAGCGTGGCAAGCGTCAGGACAGACCATTTGCGATTGAGCAGCGCCTCCGAATCGACGTGCAGCGCGCCGGCAAAAAGCAGGAAGGCGAGCGCTCCCTGCAGGAAGAGCTTGGCGAACTGCGCCTGCTCGACCAGCGCGCCGACCGACGCGCGCAGGCTCAGATGCGGCACGAGGCTATCGAGCAGAAGAATGCCGGCGGAAACGGCCAAGGAGCTGAGCAGCAGGCCGACCGTCTGGGGCAGGCGGAGCGTGCGGGCATTGACGTAGCTGAAGAAGGCGGCGAAAGCGATAACTACCGCGAACAGATCGAAAAGCTCCATATCCCTTTATGTCCGATCCGCGCGTCGCTTGTAAAGCCGATCTCTCCGGCCTCTATTGACAAGCCTGGGTTTTTGCTCTCCATCCTCTTCATGGAAACAATTTTTGCCCTCTCCACGCCGCCCGGCAAGTCCGCAGTCGCCGTCATCCGCGTTTCAGGGCCTGCGGCGAGGCATGCCGCGGAGGCGTTCGGCGCTCCCCTGCCCGCTCCCCGTATGGCGGCGTTCACGGCGCTGCAAGACGGCGCGGAATTGCTGGATAACGCGCTGGTTCTTTTCTTCCCCGCTCCCCACAGCTTCACCGGCGAGGATGTCGTGGAATTCCATCTCCATGGCAGCCGCGCCGTCATCCGCAGGATACTGGCGCTCCTTGCCACCCTTCCCTCCTTTCGCCATGCCGAACCCGGTGAGTTCTCACGCCGCGCATTTCTCCACGGCAAAATGGACCTGACGGTGGCCGAGGGACTGGCCGATCTCATCGACGCGCAGACCGAGGCGCAGGCGCGCCAGGCAGCGCGTTTCATGCAGGGCGATGCGGCACGGTTCTACGAAGGAATCCGCGCCCGCGTGGTAGAGGCGCTGGCGCTTCTGGAAGCCTACATCGACTTCCCTGACGAAGAGATTCCTGAAGGAGTGCTAGGCGAGACGCAGGATTCTGTCGGCCTGGCCTGCGCTAAGATCGAGGCGCAGCTTGCCACCGCCGATGCCGCGGAGAAAATTCGCGAAGGCGTCTATGTGACGATTCTCGGGCCGCCCAACGCCGGCAAGTCGAGCCTGCTCAACCTGCTTGCGCGCAGGGACGCCGCCATCGTCTCCCACATCGCCGGCACCACGCGCGACGTCATTGAGGTGGAGATGGAGATTCAGGGCTTCCGGGTCATCCTCGCCGACACGGCAGGCATCCGGGAAGCCGTGGGCAGCGTCGAGGAAGAAGGCATCCTTCGGGCCCTGGCCCGCGGGCGCGAGGCCGACGTCACGATCCTCGTCTTAAGCGCCCCGGAGCCGGTGCCTCCGGGGCTGGAGCAGCTGGTCGACGACCGTACGCTGCTGCTGCTCAATAAGGCGGATCTGGGCCTCCCCTCCCCGCTGCCGAAACTTAGCGGCCAAGTTCCCCTGCCCGTCTCGGTCCAGGATCGCACGGGGATGGACGCCCTGATGGAAGCGCTTAAATCCCGCGTCGCTGACTGCCTGCCCGTGGAAGCGGCCTACGTGACGCATGCGCGTCACCGGGCACATCTCGCGTCAGCCCTCACACATTTGCGGCGCTATCTTGCCGGCGAGGATGCCCTGTTGGAATTGCGCTGCGAGGAATTGCGCCGCGCCGCCACCGAAATCGGCAAAATTACTGGCGTCATCGGGGCCGATGAGTTATTAGGCCATATCTTCAGCCGCTTTTGTATCGGCAAGTAAATTTAGCGAATTAATATGTTTCACGTGAAACATTTTGCGTATGACGTCATCGTCATCGGTGGAGGCCATGCCGGCACCGAAGCGGCGGCCGCCTCCGCCCGCACCGGAGCGCGCACGCTCCTGCTGACCCACAGGAAGGCGACGATCGGCGAGATGTCCTGCAATCCGGCCATCGGCGGCATCGCCAAGGGGACGCTGGTGCGCGAGATCGACGCGCTGGACGGCGTCATGGCCCGCGCCATCGACCGCGCCGGCATCCATTATAAAATCCTGAACGCAAGCAAGGGGCCTGCCGTCCATGGCCCGCGCGCCCAGGCCGACCGCGCGCTCTACAGGGAAGCCGTGCAGGATATACTGGAGGCGCAATCCGGTCTGGAGATACGGGAAGGCGCGGTGGAAGATCTTCGGATCGAAGGCGGCGCGGTAGCCGGAGTCGTGCTCAGCGATGGCGAGCGCATTGACGCGCCGAAGGTGATACTCACCACCGGCACGTTCCTGAGCGGCGTTATCCATATCGGCGAAACGACGCTTGCCGCCGGACGCGCGGGCGAGGCCCCTGCCCTCGGCCTCTCCAAAACGCTGCGGAAGGCGGGCTTTGCCGTAAGCCGCCTCAAGACCGGCACCCCGCCCCGGCTCGACGGTAAAACGATTGCATGGGGCGCCCTCACCCCGCAGCCTGGAGACGACCCTCCCACCCCCTTTTCCACCCTGACCGAACGCATCGCCCTGCCGCAGATTTGCTGCCATATCACCGCCACCACCGCCGCGACGCATGAGATCATCCGCGCCAATATTCACCGCGCGCCGATGTACTCGGGCCAGATCGAGAGCCGGGGGCCGCGCTACTGCCCTTCGATCGAGGACAAGGTGGTGCGCTTCGCCGACAAGCCCCGTCACCAGATATTCCTCGAGCCCGAGGGCCTGAACGACGACACCGTCTATCCCAACGGCATCTCCACCTCCCTGCCAGAGGATGTGCAGCTTGCGCTGCTTGCAACCATACCCGGGCTCGAGAATGCCCGCATGATCCGCCCGGGCTATGCCATCGAATACGATTTCGTCGACCCGCACGAGCTCTACCCGACGCTGGAAACACGTCGCATCAAGGGACTCTACTTCGCCGGCCAGATCAACGGCACCACCGGCTATGAGGAAGCGGGCGGGCAGGGGGTGCTGGCAGGCATCAACGCTGCGCTGGCCGCGGCCGGCAATACGCCCTTCCTGCTAGGCCGCGGCGACGCCTATATCGGGGTGATGGTGGACGATCTGATTACCCACGGGGCGAGCGAGCCTTACCGCATGTTCACTTCGCGCTCGGAATACCGCCTTTCCTTACGCGCCGATAACGCTGATCTGCGGCTGACCGGCAGGGGAGTTGCGGTCGGCTGCGTCGGGCGCGAAAGGGAGCGGTATTTCACCGCGAAGGCAGCCTCCCTTGCAGCGCTGAAGCTTCGCTTTGACGCCGTAAGCGTGACGCCCGACAAAGCCCGCGAGGCCGGCATCGCTCTCAACCGCGACGGTATTCGCCGCACCGCCTTTGAGCTTCTCTCTTATCCGGGCGTTGGGCCGCAAGAGATATTCCGCCTCTGGCCCCAGCTGGGGGATGCCGATCCCAGGCATCTTGCCCATCTGAGGACCGAGGCGGTCTATAGCGGCTATCTGCAAAAACAGGAGTCCGACATCGCCTTGCTCAGGAGCGAGGAAGAACTGCCCATACCGGACAACCTGATTTATGACGATGTCGCATCGCTCTCCAACGAAGTGCGCGAAAAGCTCAAGCGGCACAAGCCGATGACGCTTGGCGCGGCGCGGCGCATCCAGGGTATGACGCCCGCGGCGATTACCATCCTGCTGGGCCATATCCGCGACCGCCGCCAGCACCGGCGAAGCTCCACCCACGCCGCCTGACATCACCACGCTTTCTCCCTCAGGCGTTCTTTGCTATAGGAGCTCCATGGCGGAGCGTAATTTCACCTACGAGGACTTCCTCACCTATAAAAATGTTTCACGTGAAACATTTTTGCGTTTACAAAATTACGTAACGCTATTACAAAAATGGCAAAAGAAAATAAACCTCGTCTCCGGCGCTACGGTTTCCGACATCTGGATACGCCACATTATAGATTCGACACAAATCTATGATTTCATCCAGGAAAGTGGTTCGGTAGCCGATATCGGAAGCGGGGCGGGGTTCCCGGGACTGGTACTCGCGATCCTCGGCATACAAACAACGCTGGTGGAAAGCGACGCGCGCAAAGCGGCATTTCTGCGGGAGGCAGCACGGGTGACTCAGGCTAACGCAACAGTGTTGAATCAGCGGGTTGAGGCCGTTTCCTTCACCCCTTTCACAACGATCACGGCTCGCGCCTTATCTACCATTAGTGGTATATTGGATCTCTTATCCCCTACTATAGGAAGTAACCATAAGCTGCTCCTGCTGAAAGGAAAAACCTATCGGGAGGAGCTCGCCCAGGCCCGCAAGCGCTGGAATTTCGAGTGTACCGTTACGCCCAGCGTCACCGACGCGGCGGGCGTCATCATCCATCTGCAACATTGCACCGCACGAGGAGAGCCATGAGCAACCCGCAGCCTAAAATCCTTGCCATCGTGAATCAGAAAGGCGGGGTGGGCAAGACCACCACCGCCGTCAACCTTGCCACCGCGCTTGCGGCGGTGGGACGCAACGTCGTCCTCATCGATCTCGATCCGCAAGGAAACGCCAGCACCGGGCTTGGCATTCCGAGCGTCGATCGGCGCATCACCTCCTATAACGTCATCATCGGCGACGTCGAGGTGGAGGAGGCGGTGATGCCGACTGCCATTCCGCGCCTGTTCCTGGTGCCCGCCACCATCGACCTTTCCGGCGCGGAGCTCGAGCTTGTGAGCATGGTGCGCCGCGAATTCCGCCTGCGGGAAGCCCTGCAGGGCAAACTGCCCACCGGATGCGACTATGTGCTCATCGATTGCCCACCGTCGCTGGGCCTCGTGACGCTGAACGCCCTCACCGCCGCCGACTGCGTGCTCATACCGCTGCAATGCGAGTTCTACGCTCTCGAGGGCTTAAGCCATCTGCTCAAGACCATTGAGCTCGTGCGCGGCAAGCTCAACCCGCGGCTCTCCATCCAGGGTGTGGTGCTCACCATGTACGACCGGCGCAATAACCTTACCGCCCAGATCGAAGAGGACGTGCGCGAATTCCTGGGCGCGCAGGTCTATAAGACGGTTATCCCCCGCAACGTGCGCATGTCGGAAGCGCCCTCGCACGGCAAGCCGGCGCTGATTTACGATCTTACCTGCAGCGGATCAAAGGCTTATCTGAAACTCGCGGGCGAGCTCATCCGGCGCGAGCGGCGGCATCTGGAGGCCGCCTGAGGCACAAATTGGGGTCTTCCTGGAATTTTAATTTCGTATAGCATTGAAGGAGCATAGTTCATGAAAGCAGCGGTTAAGTCGGCTTCGCCCAAATCCACCAAGAGGGGACTCGGAAAAGGGCTTTCGGCGCTTATGTCGGACAGTTACAGCCAGGCGGGCACAGAGGCTTCCCCGGAAGCAGCGCGCTCACCTCTGACGATGCCTCTGGGCAGCATAAGGCCGGGCAAGTTTCAGCCGCGCGGCCATTTTGACGAATCGGCGCTGCAGGAGCTTGCAGCCTCCATCCGCAAGAACGGCATCATGCAGCCCATCCTCGTGCGCCCTCACGGCGGCGGCTACGAGATTGTGGCGGGCGAACGCCGCTGGCGCGCAGCTCGGCTCGCAGGGCTGGCCGAAATTCCCGTCACCATCCGCGAGGTGAGCGACACGCAGGCCCTCGAGCTGGCACTCGTGGAAAACGTGCAGCGCGCCGATCTGCACCCCATCGAGGAAGCGCGCGCCTACCGCCGCCTGATGGCGGAATTCGACTACACCCAGGAGGAGGTGGCCCAGGCGGTGGATAAAAGCCGCAGCCAGGTCGCAAACATGCTGCGCCTGCTGGACCTTCCCGAAGAGGTGCTGGCGCTGGTGGCCTCCGGCAGGCTGAGCGTCGGCCATGCCCGCGCACTGCTGGGCTGCGCGGCCTCGACCAATCTCGCTCATGACGTGGTGGGCAAGGGCCTGAGCGTGCGCCAGACCGAGCGGCTGGTGCGCCAGTATAACGACACGACGCTGGGCGAGCGGAAAGCCCGCAAGACCCGCGCGGCGGGCTCAGCCACAGGCGAAACCGGCAATGTCGTGCCCCTGCATGTACCGGGCGCTTCCCAGGCTTCCGGGCGCGCCAAGGACCCCGATATCATAGCGCTGGAGGAAACCCTGTCGGAAAACCTGGGCCTGAAAGTCAGCATCAGCGACCGCGGCCAGTCCGGCGAGATCACCGTAGCCTACGAGTCTCTCGAGCAGCTGGACGAGATCCTGCGCAGGCTCGGCGGGAGCATCTAGCCTGGCCATCATGGATAATTACGCAGAGCAGGCAAGGGCGTTCCGGCTTCGCGTGCTGCATTTCCTGGCGGACAAGGGCCCTGACGGCAAATCGCCGCAACTGCATGAGTTCCCAAGCAGCCTGCGCACCAACACTATCTATGGCCTGAATGAGGTTCTGCAAGCCCTCTATGGCGAAGGCCTAGTCACCCGCTATGGAAAAGAACGCTACGAGTATAGACTCTCCGAAAACGGCCAGAAATACGTACTGGAAAACCCTCTGCCCGCATATGCGCTTGCCCCAAGACGCAGGGGAAGTGCCCAATCCAACCGGCTTGAGCGGTGCCTGACGGAATTTTTTGAGACTATGCCGGGATGTGATGGGCGGGCAGAGGAATTGGCAAAAAAACTGCTGCAGAAGCTGCAGGCGGAGAAACTGATAAACGGTAACGGGCAGGTGCGGCGCTAGGGGCACCTTAAGCCGCGAGCCGCGCCGCCTGCAGCAGCGCCTGGCTGGTGAGCAGGGCAGGGGAGGCGAGGCTGGACTTCACCTCCTTCTCCGTGCGCAGCAGGAGGCCAAGCGCCTGGGCGACGCGGTTTTTCTTCCAGGCGTTAAGCTCACGCCGCAGGCGCGGAACGTATTTGAAAAACACCGGCGGGCGCATCGCGGAGACCGCCTGCTCGGCGCCCATGCCCGACTCCATCTGTGCCAGCGCCTTCTCCAGGCGCTGGAAGTGGCGCAGCAGCGCCCGCAGGATGACGACCGGCTGCACTCCTTCGTGCAACAGCCGGTGCAGGAGCGACTGCAGCTCTGCGCCGTTGCCTTCGCCTACAGCATAGCACAGATCCTCGATCGTTTCGGAAGCGTTATGATCGGTGAGGGCCATGGCCACGGGCAAGGTGACGTCCTTCTCCTCTCCGAGGTAAAGCGCAATCTTGAGAAGCTCGCTTTGGGTGACCCCGCGGTCGTTACCCAGCTGCTCGCTTAAATACCGCAGCGCGTCGGGCGCCACGCGCAGACCCAGGCCGCTAAGCGTGCCGCGTATGGTCTCTTCCAGGTTCCTGCCTTCCTCACGGTAGCAGGGGAGCGCAGCAAGCATGACGCTGCCTTCAAACAGCTTGCGCAAGGAGGATGAGGCGGCAAGCTCCCCTTCCTCGACAATCAGATAGGCCGTAGGGGTAAGCCCTTCCAGCGCCTCGGCAATCAAAGGCGCCATTTTCTCGCCGATGTCGCGCAGAATAACCACCCGCGGCCCGCCCATCAGGCTCAGGGCCGAAAGCTCGTCGTGCAGCCGCGCCGCATCGGCTTTCAGCGTCTCGGCGCTGAGCTCAAGCCGGTTAAGCGGATCGGGCTTAGGGCCAAGGATCTGGGCTGCGACCGCCTGCGCGCGCTCGCGCACGGCGCCGCCGTCAGGCCCGTATATAAGCACGCCCTGGACTTGCGCGGGGGATTTGAGAAAGCCGGGAATGTCGCGCGCGGAGAGTTTCATACGCAAAGCCTGTCAGCGCACGCCCCGGCGCGTCGCGGCCGGCAGAGGGGCACTGGCCTTTTCTGGGAGGTCTTTCCCGCCCGTGAAATAGCCGTTGATGCGCAGCAAATAATCCTCCGCCATCTCCTTGAGCATACGCTCGGTCACGTCCTGCTCGGCCTCGTAGGTGGCGAAATTGGCGTTGGGAATAAGGTTATAGCTGCCGGAGCGGCGCATGGCTCCCGTAAACAGCGAATGCAACGGATCACCGGTCTTATACAGGGTGAAGGTCGAATCGTAGCGGACGTCGTAACGCAGGATGACGCCGTCCTGGCGCACGACCGAAGGGATGAGCGTCTTGAACAGCTTGATCCGCAGGTGGTAATCCGGCCGCACGTAACGAAGGCCCTCGGGATTGAACCTGTCCTCAAGAGCCGCCTTCATGAGCTGGCCGATACGCGCGCCGCTGCCGCTGACGGGATCGATGGCGAGATTGCCCTGCAGGGACGTATACTCGGCCTGCGCCGCCGCATCGCCGTACATCGGCTGGAAGCCGCAGGCGGCTAACAGGTAAAGCAGGGTGAGGGCGGGTGCAAGCCGGCTGGCGCAGGAGCGCAGATGAACACTAAGCGGCGACGACATTGACGATTTTCCCCGGAACGACGATGATTTTCTTCACCTGCTTGCCCGCAAGGAAATCCTGCACTTTCTGCTGCGAAAGCGCAAGCGCTTCCAGTTCTTCCCTCCCGGCATCCGGCGCCGTGGTGACGGTAGCGCGGAGCTTCCCGTTCACCTGCACGGCGATCGTGATTTCCTCGTCGCGCGCAAGCGCAGGATCGGCTGCCGGCCAGGGACGCAAGGTAAGCGGGTCCTTATGCCCCAGCTGCTGCCAGACCTCCTCGGCGAAATGCGGGATGAAAGGGTGGGCGAGATGGATGAGCGCCTCCGCCGCCTCGCAAAGCGCGAAGGTAAGCCCTTCGCCTTGCTCCCTGGCCGCTTCCTCCATGGCGTTGCTGAGCTCGCGCAGGCGCGCCACGGCCTTGTTGAAGTGGAAATTGCCGATGTCGCGCGTAAGCTCCCGGATGGTCTTGTGCGTCTTGCGCCGCAAAGCCAGCGCCGGCTCCCCGGCCGAAGCGGGCGAAGCTGCAGTCTGCCCATGCTCCAGGAGCAGGCGCCACAGGCGGTTGATATAGCGCCACGCGCCGTCGATCCCGGCTTCCGTCCATTCCAGATCGCGATCCGGCGGGCTGTCGGAAAGCATAAAGAGCCGCGCCGTGTCGGCCCCGTAGGCCTCGATAATCGCCTGCGGATCGACGGTATTCTTCTTGGACTTGCTCATCTTCTCCGAGCGCCCGGCCGTGACTGGCGCGCCGGTTCCCGCCGCAACGAAGCCGCTCTCCTTCTTTTCCACCTCCGTCGGGTAAAGCCAGTGGCCGGATTCGTCCTGGTACGTCTCGTGGCAGACCATACCCTGCGTCATGAGCCCGGCGAAGGGCTCGTCGGGGAGGGCGTAACCGCAGCGCTTCAGCGCCCTCATGAAGAAGCGGGAGTAAAGCAGGTGCAGCACCGCATGCTCCACCCCGCCGATATATTTATCCACCGGCATGAAATGCTCCGCCGCCGAATCGAAGGGTATGGGCGCCTGCGGCGAGCAGAACCGCGCGAAATACCAGGAGGACTCGAAGAACGTGTCGAACGTGTCGGTTTCGCGCGTAGCAGGCGCTCCGCAGGCGGGGCAGGGGACATGCTTCCAGGTCGGGTGGCGGTCAAGCGGATTGCCCGGAGCGTCGAACGTCACGTCCTCGGGCAAGGTGACGGGCAGGTCCCCTTCCGGCACCGGAACCGCGCCGCATTTCCCGCAGTGGATGACGGGGATCGGGCAGCCCCAGTAGCGCTGGCGCGAGACGCCCCAGTCGCGCAGGCGGTAGGTTACCTTCTCTTCGCCGAGGCCAAGCTTCACCAGTTCGCCGATGGCGCGCTTCTTGGCAGCTTCCACGTTCAGGCCGTTCAGGAAAGCGGAATTGATAATCACCCCGTCCCCGGTATAGGCCTCTTTCTCAGAGGGCGCATTGCACTCATCTGCGCTCACCACCGGCACAATCGGCAGACCGTATTTGCTGGCGAACTCGAAGTCCCGCTGATCATGCGCGGGGCAGCCGAAGACCGCGCCGGTGCCGTATTCCATGAGCACGAAATTGGCCACGTAAACCGGCTTCTCCTCTTTCGTGAAGGGATGCAAAACTTTCAAGCCGGTGTCGTAGCCCTTCTTCTCCGCTTTTTCGATAGCCTCCTCGCTGGTGCCTACGCGATCGCATTCCTGGATGAACGCAGCGAGCCTTGCATCCTTCGCGGCCAGTGCCTGCGCCAACGGGTGATGCGGCGAGATCGCCAGGAACGACATGCCGAAAAGCGTGTCGGGCCTTGTGGTAAAGACTTCGATATAAGGGGACTCAGCCGTCCCCGCTAGCGCTCCGCGCTTGCTCCCCTGCGCGTCTAACGCCGCAGAAGGGTTCGCAAGGGCAAACCGCACCAGCGCCCCCACCGACTTGCCGATCCAGCGCTCCTGCATGAGGCGCACCTTCTCCGGCCAGTCGGTGAGCGTCCGCAGGCCTGAAAGCAACTCCTCGGCAAAATCGGTGATGCGCAGGAACCACTGTGAGAGCCTGCGCCGCTCTACCGGCGCGCCGGAGCGCCAGCCGCGGCCCTCAATCACCTGCTCGTTGGCAAGCACCGTCTGGTCGACCGGGTCCCAGTTGACGAAAGACTCCCGCCGGTAGGCGAGGCCGGCCTTCAGGAAATCGAGGAAGAATTTCTGCTCATGCCGGTAGTACTGCGGATCGCAGGTGGCAAGCTCGCGCGACCAGTCGTAGGAGAGCCCGATGGATTTGAGCTGTACCCGCATCGCTGCGATGTTCTTATACGTCCATTCCCGGGGATGCACGCCGCGCTCGATGGCCGCGTTCTCCGCGGGAAGGCCGAAGGCGTCCCACCCCATCGGATGCAGCACCGTAAAGCCTGCAGCGCGCCGGTAGCGGGCCACGACGTCGCCCAGCGTGTAATTGCGCACATGCCCCATATGCAGATGCCCCGAGGGATAGGGGAACATCTCCAGCACGTAGTATTTTTTAAGGAGGCTAGCCGTCCCCGCTCGCGCTCCACGCTCGCTCCCCTGCGTGTCTAACGCAGCGGCTGACTTGCCGGAGGAACTGCCGGTATTCCCGTCGTGGATACGCGGAGGAGCGCTAGGCGACGACCCCGCGGGGGAATCAGGGCGGAGCGCGGATGGGGGAAGCGTTCCCCCTACATGAAATGTCTTGTTTTCCTCCCAGAAACGTTGCCATTTCTGCTCGGTCTCACGGAAATTGTAACGGGGGATATCGGCCATGGAGGCATTTTCGGTGGGAATGAAGGCTGGTTATAGCCAATATGAACGCCGCCCACAAGCGGTGCTGTAAGGGTTCCCGACTTTGCTCGGGTGATTCTTACTTGCATCCTCATGGCAAAATAGTTAATATAACCCCCTTCCTTCTTCTTTCTTCGGCAGTGCTCTGCCGCGTTCCGGACTAGCCTATTCCTACCTCTGCGCGACCGACTTCCCTCACCGGCTTCACCCTCATAGAGCTTTCCATCGTTCTGGTCATTATCGGCCTGATCGTGGGAGGCATTCTCGTCGGTCAGGATCTGATCAAGGCGGCGGAAACGCGCGCCCAGATAGCACAGATCGAGAAATACAACGCCGCCGTCAACACCTTCAGAGGCAAATTCAACGCTCTTCCCGGCGATATGCCGGTAGCGACCGCCAACCAGTTCGGGTTTGATACCACCAACTGCGACGGCACGACCGGCAGGCGCGACGGCAATGGCCTTATCGACGGCTGGGCCATTACGCAGGAGCTGGCGCAGGCGCAGGGAGAGACCGGTATGTTCTGGCAGGATCTGAGCAGCCGTGCGGCGGGTAACCTCATCGAAGGCAGCTTTCCCAATTCCGGCGCCACAAGCAATGTATGCGCGACCAACCTCGCCAGTGATCTGACCACGACGCCGGGGGGCACCTATATCGGCGATTTCATGCCTGTGGGTAAAATCGGCCACGGCACTTTCGCCTATGTCTACGATAGCAGCGGCTATAACTGGTACGGGCTTTCCGCCGTGACGATAGTGTATAGCGGCGGCAATGCCGGGCGCATGGATTCCACGCCTTCCATACCTGTCGCCCAAGCCTATAACATCGACAAGAAAGTGGATGACGGGCTGCCGACCACGGGCAGCGTCCAGGCGAAATATCTGACGGTCTGGGCCGTGACGCCGGCCACGAACGCCGCTGCCGACAGCACCACCACCTGCTACAACACGACCCGCAATGCCTACTCCATAGGGTCGGTGGCCAATTACGGTGCGGGCGGCAATTGCGCGCTCAGCTTCCGGCTGCAATAGCTGGAACGTATCCCTACTTCGACTGGACGACGCGCATTTCGCGGGCGCGCGTTAAGATGGTATCTTCCAGATCGCGCTCGACGCGGGGATTGACGTCGACGTCGCGCCAGACGCCCTTGGCGTCAAGCCGCTGCTTGAAAAGCTTTATCTTGACGCCGTCGGCGCGCAGCGTTTTGTCAAGAATCAGCGCATTGACTTTGAAGCGCTCGCCCTTGGCCTTGGGGTCCTCGTACCAATCGGTGAGGATGACGCCGCCGAAGGGATCGGCGCTCGTAAGCGGCAGGAAGGCAAGCGTATCGAGCGTGGCGCGCCACAAGAAGCTGTTGACGCCGATGCCCGTGCCGCTGTCCTTGTCCTTGGAACCGCCCATGCTGAAGAGGCCGTCGTCCCCCGTAAGGCTGCCGCGGCTTTCCAGCAACGCGAGTTTCGGATTGAGGGGCTGCTCGGCCTTGCTGCCCTGGCCGAAAACGCCGCAGGCGGAAAGCACGCAGAGGCAGGCGAGGGCGGTTAGAACCTGGAGGGCGGATTTCTGAGACATAGTGCTTTCTTCTATACGAAATGGCGGGGTGCAGTGGCAACATGTTTGTCGCAAAGGGCAAAGCTTTCCGAAGCAACAGGCGGGAACCGGAGGTTATTTTTCAGTGGCAAATCCTTCCGCTGGCGCTTAACATCTTCTGATGCTTCAGGGGTTTACACTCATCGAGCTTGCGATCGTCCTGGTGATTATCGGCCTGATCGCAGGCGGGATCCTGGTCGGGGGGGACCTGATAAGGGCTGCCGAGGTGCGCGCGCAGATCGCGCAGATTGAAAAATACAATTCGGCGGTCATTACCTTCAGGGGAAAATTCGGCGAGCTGCCGGGCGACATGCCTCCGGCCGTTGTCAACCGCTACGGCTTTACCCAGGGCACCAACTGCAACGGCACGCAGGCGGGCTGGCGCAACGGCGACGGCCTGATAAGCGGCTGGTACAGCACCGGGCCCTACTCTCAAGGCCAGGGCGAAGCCGGGCTTTTCTGGCAGGACATCACCAGCGCCATTGCGGGAAACCTGATCGAGGGCCAGTTTCCCAATAGCGGGGGAATTCTCACCAGTTGTGCTGCAGGCGATGCACGCGTCATGAGCACCGCCGCAGGCGCGGACTATATCGGCAACTACCTTCCGGCGGCCAAACTCGGCGACGGCAATTTCGTCTATATCTATTCGGACAGCGGCCGCAACTGGTACGGCGTCTCCGCCGTCACGTCGAATGACGTCAATGCGAACTTTGTCTCCAAAGCGAGGATACCGGTTACACAGGCCTATAATATCGACAAGAAAATCGACGACGGGCTTCCTACCAGCGGAGCGGTGCTTGCAACCTACATCACCTCGAAACTCTCCGTCGCCAACGCAACGAACGCCGCGACCGACAGCACGGCCACCTGCTACAACACCACCTCGAACGCCTATTCGCTTTCCACCCTTGCCAATTACGGCGCAGGCGGCAATTGCGCACTCTCATTTCGGTTCCAGTAGCATCTCCCATTGCCTGCTTATGCATAGCCGTGCGAATATGCTCCGGCGGCGCGGGAGCGAATTAATTTGAATACGCGTCGCAGGAGATGATAGAGCAGGTGGCCTGACGCTCGGGCTACCTATCCTTTAAACCTGTCAGACAGGCACTGCCTGCACCCCCAAGGACGCAATGATTCCCGGTTTCGAGAATTCTCCTCTTTACCACCTGCGGGAGATGCACCATGCGCATCTGGCCCCCCTTAACCTGCTCGCCGAAGCGGGCACGTTTTTCTACCGCAATCCGCTTCTGCCGTTCAATTACACTTACGCGGGAAGGCGGGCGGCGGCGGCCTCCGAGCTGCTGGAGCGCCTGACGCGCCAGTACCGCAAGCCCGGATTCCGGCTGCACCATACCGAGGTGGAGGGAAAGCGCGTGCCCGTGCACGAGGAGACGCTGGAGACGCGGCCCTTCTGCCGCCTGCTGCACTTTCGGCGCGAGACGGCGCGTAAGGACGCCAAACTGCTGATCGTGGCGCCGATGTCAGGCCATCACGCCACGCTGCTGCGCGGCACGGTCGAAGCGCTGCTGCCCCATGCAGATGTCTATATCACCGACTGGCTGGACGCCCGCTACGTGCCGGTCTCCGCAGGCAAGTTCGACCTGGAGGATTACATCGCTTACGTGATGGACTTCATTCGTCTCTTAGGCGATGGCGTGCATGTCATGGCGGTCTGTCAGCCCTCCGTGCCGGTCTTCGCGGCGGCGGCGCTGATGAATGCCGCAGGCGATCCGCTTTCCCCCCGCAGCATCACGCTTATCGGCGGCCCCATCGACACGCGGCAGGCGCCGACCAAGGTCAACCTCTCCGCCAAGCAGCACCCCTTAAGCTGGTTCGAGTCGCGGGTCATCACCCGCGTGCCCTACAATTATCCGGGCTTCATGCGCCGCGTCTATCCCGGCTTCGTGCAGCTCATGAGCTTCCTGTCGCTCAACTGGGAGCGCCATGTCGACTCGCACCTGCAGTTCTTCAACCACCTGGTGCAGGGCGACGGGGAGGGGGCGGCGGCGCATAAGAAATTCTACGACGAATACCTGTCGGTCTGCGACCTGCCGGCGGAGTTCTACCTGCAGTCGATCGACATCGTCTTCCAGCGCCACCTGCTGCCCAGAGGCGAGATGACATATCGCAGGGAAAGGGTGGACCCGGCGGCCATCCGCCAGACGGCGATGCTATGCTTAGAGGGCGAGCTCGACGACATCTCCGGCGTGGGGCAAACCCGCGCGGCGATGGACATCACCACAGGCCTTCCCGCCGACAAAAAGAAATACCACTTGGAGAAGAATGTCGGCCATTACGGCATCTTCAACGGCCGCAAGTTCAAGGCCAACGTCGTGCCGGTCATCCTGGATTTCATGAGGGAGCACGGCTAGCGGCTGCCAAAATGCCGGTACCCCTTGCGCCGCAGGATAATCTCTCTTCCTCCCGCATCCGTCACTCTCACCCCTTTTGCCTTCGTCACCACGCCGATGCGCGTAAGCGGGAGCTTCAGCGATCTGGCCAGCCGCCTGAGTTTTGCCGCGGCAGCAGGAGGTGCTGTGAAGCAGAGCTCATAATCATCGCCCCCGGCAAGCACCGCTTCGTTGAAGTCTTTTACCGCCCGCATGCCGGCGCGCGCCGCATCCGAAAGCGGAACCGCTTCCCAGCGGATGGCCGCTCCCGCCTGCGAGACGGCGCAGATATGGCCCAGATCCTGCACCAGGCCGTCGGAAAGGTCGATGCAGGCGGTGGCGAGTGAGCGCAGTTTCTGACCGAGCGCCACGCGCGGGGAAGGAAGGCGGTAGCGGGAAAGTAAGTGGCCGGTGATCTGTGATCTGTGATTTGTGAATTTTTTGCTGAGCGCCGGCCACTGGCCACGGGCCACTTGTAACCCCAGCGCCGCATCGCCGACAGTGCCGCTGACCCAGATATCGTCACCGACGCGTGCGCCGCGGCGCCTGAGCGCCTGATCGCGCGGAACAAGCCCGAGCATCGTGCAGGAGAGGCTTACGGGACCGCTGGTCGCGGTCGTATCGCCGCCGAGCAATGCTAGGCCGAATTCCTTCTGGTCCGCCTGCAGTCCGTACGCAAAATCCTTAAGCCATTTTTCACGCCTGGAGGCAGGCAGCATGAGCGCCAGGAAATAGCCGTAAGGCGTAGCTCCCATCGCCGCCAGATCCGAGAGGTTGACGCGCAGGAGCTTTCGGGCGATGAGCGCCGCCGGCTCGTCTCCGATGAAATGCACCCCTTCGACGAGGCAGTCCTTCGTGACGACAAGCTCTTGCCCCCGCGGCACGCTTACGACAGCAGCATCGTCCGTAAGGCCGAACGATCCCTTGCCGGCAAGGGGGGCGAGGTATGTTGCTATGAGGGCGAATTCATCCATAGATGAAGGCTATGCACGCACTTCCTTGCCCAGCGTGTCGAGTATGCCGTTGACGAACCCGACCTCGCCATCCGCGAAGAAGCGACCGGTGATGGTGACGTATTCGTCGACGATGATGGCGATGCCAAGCTGCGGAACATATTTCAGCTCATAGAGCGCGCAGGCCAGAATGGAGAGGAGAAGCGGGCTCATGCGTTCCATCGTCCAGTTGCCGGTAAGCGACGCGCGTAAGGTCTCCTCGAGCTCCGCCTGCTTCTCCATAACGCCGGAAAGCAGCTTGCGGAAGAAAGACTTGTCGGGATCGGCGTCGCGGCTGATGACGCGGGACGTCGACGCCTTGTCGTCCTGCCAGCCGGCGAGATAGTCCTCAAGCAGCGCCTCGGGCGGCGTACTTTCGCGGGTGATCCGGAGGCGGTACAGGCACTGCACCGCCGCGACGCGCGCGCTCGACTTGCGCCGCAGGGAGAGGGGCTTGGTCATGAAAGCAATCGCTCCTTGAGCGCGATCATGGCAAGACAGGCCTCTACCGCCGCGCCGCCTTTGTTGCCCTGATCGGTCGCGGCCCGCGCCCAGGCCTGCTCAGGCGTCTCGACCGTCAGTATCCCGTAGCCGATGGCCGCCTGGTGCTGCAGCGCCAGATCGTTGAGCCCGCGCGCGCTTTCGGCACAGACGTAATCGTAATGCGTGGTTTCCCCGCGGATGACGCAGCCCAGGGCGACATAGCCGTGGTAGCTGCCGCTTTCGATGGCCAGGCGGATCGCCGCCGGAATCTCGAAGGCGCCGGGGACCGCATGGAGGTCATACGATGCGCCCGCCGCCATGAGAGCAGCACCGGCGCCCCGCACCAGCTCCTGGGCGATGTCCTCGTAAAACTGCGCGCTCACGATGCAGATATGGGCCATAAGATTTGTATTGGCTAACTGATACGGGATTTAGTAAAGGAAAAACTCCGATTTGGCCAGCAACGAAGAGCCCCCGCATGCGCCGCCTGAAAATCATCGCCTTCGCCTTTCTAGCCGCCTTCCTGCTGGCGACGTTGCTGCTGCGGTTCTTTGTGTCGGTCGACACGCTCAAGGGCCCGCTGCTTACCCGTCTGGAAGCGGCGACCGGCCGCAAGGTGACGGCAGGCGCGCTGCATCTTTCCGTCTTCCCGGACATAGCGCTTGCCGCCGAGGATGTGACGATCGGCAACCCTTCCTGGGCAGAAGGAGATTTCGCCCGCATCAAGCAGCTGCGCCTCGGCGTGGCGCTCATGCCACTGCTGCATCACGACCTGCGCCTGACCGAAGTGACCCTGAAGCAGCCGGTGATCACCCTAATCGAGCAGGGCGGGAAGGTGAACTGGCAGTGGAATGCCAAGCCGGAAACCACGCCGCAGGCGGCTTCCGTCGCCGCGGCGCAAAGCAGCGGTTCGCAGTGGGACATCACCCGGCTCTCTGTCGGCAAGGTTTCCATCGACGGGGGCAGTGTAACACTTAAGAGTTCCGGATCCGGAACAAAGAGCGTGACCGATGTGGATCTGAAGCTCTCGGCCGGCACGCTTAACGACCGGGCGACGCTGGAGGCCACCGCGACCTATAACGTCATGCGCGCGTCGCTTTCCGCCGGAATTGCAAGTCCCGCCGCAGCGCTGCAGGGAACCCCGACTGAGGCGAGCATGAAGGCGTCCTGGGGCAATCTCGGTGCGACGTGGAAGGGCAAATTCTCCCTGAAGAACGGCGTGCCTTTCCTTACCGGCAGTCTTACCATTCCGGAACTCGATACCACCGCCTGGCCGCAGGATAGCGCGCCGGCAGCGGCGGCGCCCCGCGCGACGGCTGTAGCGGTGGCGCCCGAAAGCAGCCACTGGAGCGATGCGCCGCTCACGATTCGCAGCGACTATGGCGTGAACGCCAATCTCGCCGTCACCATCGGATCGCTCATTCTTCCTAAAACAACCCTCAAGGACATCAGCGCCACCCTGCGCGCCGAAAACAGCACGCTGACGGTCGCCACCGAAGAGGTGCGCGCCTATGACGGCACCCTGCGCCTTTCGCTACGCGCGAGTCCCGGCAACGCGCTTTCCCTCTCGGTGCTGGCCTCCGGCGTGCGCGTGGGCCCGCTGCTGCATGACTTCGCCGATTCGGACGCGCTTGCGGGCACGCTTTCGGGCAATACGGACGTCACCGCGCGCGGCGCAAGCGAGCGGGCGCTGGTGGAGAGCCTGGCGGGCAAGGGTGATTTCATCCTCAAGGACGGCAGCGTTAAGGGCGTCGACTTCGAGGCGCTCATGCATAACATCCTTGCGAAAGGGGGCGAGCAGCGCACCGCTTTCTCGCAGGCCTCCGGCAGCTTCGCCATCGCCGGCGGCGTAGTCTCCAACCATGACCTCAACTTCACCGCGCAGACCCTGCGCGCCACCGGCTCGGGCACCGTCGATCTGCCGCGCTGGCAGGTCCACTACCTGCTGCGCCCCGTGATGCTGGCGGGCGCCAAGGATGCCAAGGGAATCACCGTGCCGCTGCATATCGACGGATCGCTCGATCATCCCTCCTACCGCCCCGACGTCGGCGCGGTGGTGCAGGAAACCCTTAAGGATCCGAAGGCGATGAAGGAGAACCTGCGGGAGCTCAAGAAACAGCTAATCACCCCGGACGCCTTGCACAATATCCTGCGCTAAGCTTCAGAAATTGCTCCTGGTTTCCGGCAATAAAATCTTAACCTATGCCTGCTACACTGGTCAGTCAGGAGGCAAAGCAATGACCCAGCCGCAGGACCATTTCGACGCCCGGGAATATAAGCGCCTGAAAGCCATCGGCGACCGGATGGCGCAGCAATTCATTGATACGGCGCGAAACTGCGCCCGCGACTACCCCCATGACGAGATTACGCCGGCAGCGAATCTGGAAGAGGCAGAGATCACCTTCCGCAGCCATAACCTCGCGGCGCTCACGGTCGTCAACGAATGTTTCCGGCGCGAAGGATATGAAGCGAGCACCGTGACCCGGCCGCATGTAAGCATGCCGAACCTGCATGCGTTCACGGTGAAGGAGGCGATGACGCCGCTGGCGCTTTCCTGCTTCAGGGACGCGCTTCAGACCGCCTATAGCCGCACGAAACCCCTGCCGGTGCTTGGAACCGGAATCAGAGCGCGGTAACGGCAAAAATCGGTAAAAGGGAAACGAATTATGGCAAGTCTGGACGGACAGCGGAAGGCGGCGCAGGAAGCGCTGCAGAAACGGGAGAAGGAATATAAGGAACATTTCGGCCACCTGCCGCAGTTCCGGATGCAGGAGCGGGAAGCCAGGGAGCTGATAGGGCTCCTGGAAGCCTCGGCGGATTTCCAGAAAGCGCTCGGCAACTGGGAATGCACCGAATACACGATATACACCAATACGCTGCGCCGTTTCCTCATCGCGCCGCTCGCCAAGCGCGGCTATACGAAAGGCCTGAACGATGAGGAAGTATTGTGGGCTGCGGGGCCGGTCGCCAAATATTTCGCCGCCGAGCGCACTTTCCATCCCCCCGAAGCTATAAGCACCAAGCTCGTCACGCTCGACATGCAGGTCCTGCGCTACCTTGCCGGCCTGCTGAAATCGCAGACGCCGGGCCTGGCATGACCGGGGAAGTACCCTTTGACTACGCCCAGTACCGCAGGCTCTACGATGCAGGCAGGAAAATCGACGAGCTTTATACCGAAGCGGCCAAGAAAGCGGTGCAGCTGTACCGTCACGACTACCTGAGCGCCTATGTGGTTCTTGAGGAGAACCTTCTCATCATCAGCGGCAATAACCGGCAGGTAGTTGAATTTCTCGAAAACCACTTCCGCTCGCATATACCGCCCTACGAAGTGATCTCCCAGCCCGGCAGTCAGGCCTGTATTCATGTGAAAAACGCGGCAAATCCTGAAACGGTAACCTGCTTTGCCGAAGGCCTCAGACTGGCCTGTGAGCAGATTCCATCACAGCATCACGCCCGCGGGAACCGAAGCCGGTAAGCTGCGGTCACATGGACCGCACTGGGCGTCCGTCACGCGCGAATGTCCGGCTCGACCAGCCGTGAAAGATTCAAAAGCGATTCCTGCCAGCCCAGATAACAGGCCTCCACCGGAATGGCGTCGGGCAGGCCTTCCTGCAGCACATGCAGCTCGGTGCCGACCAGCACTTTTTTCAGGGTGATGGTCACCTGCATTTCGCCCGGCAGGTGCGGATCGTCGAACGTGTCGGTGTAGCGCAGCCGCTCATTGGGCGTAAGCTCAAGATACGTGCCGCCGAAGGAATGGCTTTGCCCGGTGGTGAAATTGCGAAACGACGCCCGGTGCGTGCCGCCTACTTTCGCTTCCAGCTGATGAACGGTGCAGGCAAAGCCGTCGGGGGGAAGCCATTTCGCAAGCGCATCGGGCTCCAGGAAGGCCCGGTAGATTTTTTCCGGCGTGGTTTTAAGCACCCGGTGCAGGCGCACGCTGTTAGGCATAGTTTTCCCCAGACTCCGTTAACCCGCGGCTTTCTTGAGCGCCGCCGCGTCGACGCTGAGCGCTTCGTCGACCAGCCGCTTCTGCTCTTTCTCATGCACGCTCAGGTAACCCACCGCCGGAGAAGCCGCCTCGGGCCGTCCGGCGTATTTGATGCGCACGTCGCCGCGGCCCAGCTCCTCGAGCAGCGCGCCTATCCGGGGGCCCATAAAGCGCCACGCGCCCATGTTCTCAGGCTCCTCCTGGCACCAGACGACGTCGGCGCCCCGGTAGCGCTTGAGCTCTTCGCTAATCTCGCGCGCCGGCATCGGGTAGTATTGTTCGACGCGGACAATCGCCACATCGTTGATGCCCCGCTTCTCGCGCTCCTCGAAGAGATCGTAGTAGACCTTGCCCGAGGTGAAGACGATGCGGCGCACTTTCTTGTCGTCGAGCAGCTTCTGCGTTTCGGGAATCACGCGCCGGAAGCTCGTGCCCTTGGCGAATTCCGGCAGCGCCGAGACGGCGAGCCGGTGGCGCAGGAGCGACTTGGGCGTCATGACGATAAGAGGCTTCCTGAATTTGCGGTGCAGCTGGCGGCGCAGGCAATGGAAGAAGCTCGCGGGCGTCGTGCAGTTGACCACCTGCATGTTGTCGCCGGCGCAAAGCTGCAGGAAGCGCTCGAGCCTGGCGGAGGAATGCTCCGGCCCCATGCCCTCATAGCCGTGCGGCAGCAGCATGACGAGGCCCGACATGCGCAGCCATTTGATCTCGCCCGAGGAGATGAACTGGTCGATGATGACCTGCGCGCCGTTGGCGAAATCGCCGAACTGCGCTTCCCACAGGACGAGCGCGTTGGGCTCGGCAAGCGAATAGCCGTACTCGAAGCCTAGAATGGCCATCTCGGAGAGCGAGCTGTCCACCACCTCGAACTGCTTCTCCGCGCCGATGTTGTTAAGCGGCGTGTAACGCTCCTCGCTGTTCTGGTCGATAAGCGTCGCATGGCGGTGGGAGAACGTGCCGCGCGTCGAGTCCTGGCCGGAGAGCCGCACGGGAAAGCCTTCGGTGAGCAGCGATCCGTAAGCGAGCGCCTCGCCCATGGCCCAGTCGAGTCCCTCTCCCGTCTCCATCATTTTGCGCTTGGCTTCCAGCTGGCGGGCGATCTTGGGATTGACGGCGAAATTCTCCGGCACTTTGGCAAGTGCCAGCCCGATTTCCTTCAGGCGCTTGACGTCGACGCCGGTATCGACCGCCGGGTGCTCGCCCTTGGGCTTCTCGAAGCCGGACCAATACCCCTCCAGCCAGTTGGCCTTGTTGGGCTTGAAGGATTTGGCGCCTTCATAGGCCTGCTCCAGCGTCTCCCGGAAGCTGGCGAATTCGCCCTTCACCTCGGCTTCGCTGACGACGCCCTCCGCCATCAGCTGCTCGCCGTAGAGATGCGCCGGCAGCTTATGGGCGGCAATCGCCTTGTACATGAGCGGCTGGGTGAACATCGGCTCGTCGGACTCGTTATGGCCGTATTTGCGGTAGCAGAAAATATCCACCACCACGTCCCGCTTGAATTCCTGGCGAAACTCGGCGGCGAGCTGGCAGGCGAAGACCTTTCCAGCACATTGGGATCCTAAGCTTAGAATTCCACGTGGACAAGTTGTCG